>WNGL01001930.1_pt1 | contig 25289 bp, 23 predicted proteins | sample 5400591 | NCBI WGS metagenome assembly WNGL01 (sample SAMN13153377, study PRJNA577476) | soil metagenome | isolation source: 80 cm soil or saprolite under Garry oak tree replicate 1 | place: USA:California | collected 2016-06-15 | reverse complement strand
GTGAAAGTGAAGATGAGCAGCTACCCCCGCAAGCGCCCGAAGCAACGGCGGAAGGTCGCGCCGAAGGTCGCTAAGTGACTGGCATTGGGTCTAGACCGGCTGCGCGCGTTCACGGCGTGTCTTTGCTACCGTATCAAGGCTTGCCGCTTGCCGAATACCTCGCGCGCATCGGTGAACCGCACCGAGAACTCGCGGCGCAACTCTCGCCGTTGCGCTGGGATGAGATCGCGGCGCTGTACTACCTCGATGGCCAGAGTGGGCGATTTCGCCACTTCACCGTTGATGCAGACCGAACGGTTCTTCGGTGGACTCAGGACAGCGGAGACGTCGGGTGGCACGGGGTAGACGCGTAGCGTCGGAGGCGCGATGCCCGCGAAGGCGAGCATGTCGTCCGCGGTGATCAGCTCGACTTCGCCGAGCAGGGGATCTCCGAACGCGACGTCGACTCCGAAGCGCTGTCCGTAGACCTTCTCCGCGAGCCTGCACTCGGCGCGGTAACGGAAGCCGTCGTATCGAGCACCGTCGCCCGTGATCTCGGGGTTGTCCGGGTTCGCCCCCACCTCGAAGGCCATGAAGTCGCCGAGGTCCAGTTGCCCGGCGGCCCGGAGCTTCGGCAGCACATCGTCACTCTGGCCCTGGAGCCGAAGGTCGATGTCCTTCGTGGTGCGTGCCCGTTCGAGCCGGAGCTCGAGCACCAGGCCGCCCTTCAGGATGGCCGCGTCGCCGAAGGTGGCGGCCACCCGCGCGAGGAAGCGGTCGAAGACCAGGAGCTGCCGGCGGCGCGCGAAGTCCACGCCGGTCTTCGACCCGGCCTTGATCCGGTCCTCGAGCGCCCGCTTGAACGCAGCCGGGGACTCGTAGGTCCGCGGGTTCATGGCGCCCTACCCTCCGAGCCGCGAGCGACACGCGCGATCCGGTCGACCTCAGCACGCGGCACGAGCCCGCGCGTCGCGGCCTCCCTCAGGGCCTGCTGAACGAGGTCGGGCGCGACCGCGGCCGCGGCGCAGTCCTCGAGGGTGCGACGAACGGAGGTGACCTGGACGGGCCCCACCCAGGCCCGGTCCGCCTTCGGGACGTCGGCGAAGGCGAGCACGACACCACGTGGAATCCGGAGCCGCCGCCGGCTCCAGCTGGACGGCACCGCCAGATGGACGCGCGCGGGCAGCACGTCGGAGAGCCCATGTAGTGAGAGGGCCGTCTCGTGCGAAAATACCCCGGCCCGGTCGGACCAGAGCCAGACGGTGACCAGGTCCTCGTGCTCGCCCGGCGGGAAGTGGACCAGCCGGTAGACGCCGCGGCGCAGGCGCCGCACACGGCCAGCGTGCAGGTGGGCGTAGAGCAGTTGCGACGAGTAGCCGGCCTCGGCGGCCTGGCTGGTCGTGAACAGCCCTTCCTGGCTCGCGGCCACGTCGAAGAGGTCGTCCCAGCTCGGCGTCTTGTGGCGCTTCGGGCTCACGCACACATCTAAAGCCAGGTTTTAGTTTTGTGCAAGGGCCAGACCAGGGGCCTGAGGAGGGTCCCTCGGATCCGGGTAGTCCGCGAGCGCCGTCTCGGGTACGCGGATGGCGTTCGAGACGCGGACGTGCCCGAGCCGCCCCGCAGCGCAGACCTTGTACACCGTAGCCGTGCTGACCCCCAGGCGCCGGGCGACCTCCGCGACCGCTGCGATCACCTCCGCCGAGAAGATCGTGTCCCGGCCGAACACCAGATACCTCGAACGGCCACCGGCCTCGTCAAAGGAGAACGCCTCCCGCAGTTGCTGGACCACCCGACGATCGCCGCACTACTCTCGGGGTTCCGCTCGCGCCGGGATCTCGTTCTCGAGAACCTTGGCGCCGGGTGCGGCCGCCCGGGAAAACCCGTGCTCCTGAAGCGCGGAGCATCCGGAACGATCGACCGTCACCGTGACGTCGCGCAGGCGCTGCGACGTTTTGTTCCTGCGCGGAACTGGACGTTACGCACCGTAACATCCCTCCGGGGGCTCAGTTGTGCGCAAGTTGGCGGACCGCCAGGGTGTGACGATGTGGCGCGTCACTTGCTTAGGGGACATCCACATGTTCACGAGGCCAGGTTTCGTGCGTTGGACCTTCCTTCTCGTATGCCCGGCGCTGCTCGCGATCGCACTGACCGGCTGCAGCCGTCACCAGGCGACGCCCGTCTTGAAGACGGTCCACGAGGAGCTCGTCCGCGAGGAGGGGGCCTGGCGGATCCGCGTTTGGTGAGGCCCTCGCGCTTCGCGCGGACGGCGTCGCTAGAAGCAACCGCCGCGGGCGAGGTGCCGGCGGCGGGGGGGGATCACTCAACTCAAGGAGGAGGGAAGCATGAACGGATACTGGCCCAAGGGCCAGTACCCTCCCAACGGGTCCGCCGAGCCCTGGAACCGCTGCCGTCGGGGGGTTGACTCTCGGATCTCGATCTGGTTGCGTTTCCGCTTTCGGTGACAAGAAGTCACATGCGGCTGACGGAGCGCGTGACATCGTTCGCAGCGGGCGCCTCGGGGGCGTCGACGTTCGACGGAGGGCTTACCGATGCTGGATGGATTCTCGCGCGGCGACCTGCTGAGCGTGCTGGACCTCGCAACGCGCTCCCTCTCTGCTACCAGTGTGGAGGATATCGAGGGGGTGATCTCCGACCTCGGCAATGTCGTTCCGTTCCGGAAGGCGGCGCTCTGCGCGCTGCGACCGACACCGGACGGGTCGTCTCTCGTGCACTACGTGAACCACAGCTACGGAGCCGAATGGGCCGCGTTGTACACGAGCGAACGGCTCGAGGCTGTGGATCCCGTAATCGCGCACGGACAGGCGACCCATGGCGCCTTCCGGTGGAAGGATGCGCTGGTCAACGGACACGGAACCACCTCCACGTTCCTCGAGGCTGCACGTGACTTCGGGTTGGTAGACGGCGTCAGTTACGCAGGCGGGTCGGGACCGTCGGAGGTCCGAACGCTGCTTTCTCTCTCGCAGGTGGGCGCTGGCGACGATCGCGCGCTCGGGATCCTCGCCGCGCTCGGGCCGCACATCCACGAGGCCTACCGGCGCGTCCTCAAGGGTGGCCCAGATGAGCCTCGCTTCCCGCCGCTGAGCGCGCGAGAAGTCGAGATCCTCGGCTGGACTCAGCAGGGGAAGACGTACTGGGAGATCGGCTGCATCCTTGGCATCTCCCAGCGGACGGTGAAGTATCACTTCGCGCGGATCAAGGAGAAGCTCGACGTCGTGAGCGCGTCGCACGCGGTCGCAAAGGCGATGCGCGGCGGCATAATCTCCTGATCCGACCTCAGGCTCGCCGCTCACGTCATCCCGCCCGCCGGAGAACGAGCGCGTCGGCCGCGTTGGTACGCGGTGGCATTCGCGTGGCGAGCCGGAGCGCGCGAACGTGAGACACGTCCCCATCGGGGGCTCGAGGCGCCTCGTCGGGGCACCACAGCGACTCTCTCCATCCGGACTCGTACCAGTAGGCGAGGGCCGCGCTCCGCGAGAGCTGCGACCAATCCAGCTTCACCGCCAGCGCGTTCACGCCGTCGGGCATCCTGGTCGGCGGCGCAAGCGCCACGCAAGGCAAACCGGTCCTGAGCATGTGCCGGAGGACCACGTCGGAGGTCACCATGTAGACGTGCCGAATGCGCTTCAGGACGCAGTAGGCATACGTGCCCTTGTAGACGAGATCGCAAGTGCGCCTCCCATCCAGGAGCCGTTCGGCACGGGAGCTTCTCGCGACGACGAGGCGCGAGGCCTCCGCCGTGTGCGGGCCCTTCTCGACGAGCCCGGGACCGGCCAGGCGACGGAAGACCGAGTCCAGCATCCACGGCGAGTCACCGCCCGTCAGGCGAACGGCCGCGACGACGTTCGAGCGCTCGTCGACAACCGCGACGTGCACAGACCCTGCGTCGAACTCGTCCCGCTCGACGGTGTCGTCTGCGCTCCCGACCCACCCCAGCTCGCGACAGAACACCTCCGCCCGCAGCGCGTGCACCTGCGCGCTTTCCGAGCCCGTGATAGCCCAGCTCACGCGATACCCCTGCTCCTGGAACCCGGCGAACGCGATCTCGGACATGCTCCACTCCCCGTTGAGATTGGAGCTGCGGAGAGTTGTTCACTTCCGCGCCGCGTACCACTGGCTAATTGGACAGTCGACCGCCGCCTCGGCCTGCGCGCCTCGAACTCGCCGAAGGCGCCGATGAGCGACTTCTCGCAATGGGTGTTCAGAACCTGGAAGCCATCCAGCGCAGGTGGCGTGATGAGATCCCTTCAACCTATTCGGTGTTTCTAGAACCGGCCCGTCAACTGCGCCCGCGCGCGGCTGTTCTTCCGGAATGCCCCAAAGAACGTGCCCTCGCCGCCGCCGAGGAGGTCCGCGCCGACCGTCACGGCCAGGCCATCGAGCGGCACCCAGCGGATCTCGGGCTGAAGCACGAAGTCACCCTTCTCGAGGTTGACGAACGCCTTCAGGACCGGCTTCAAGAACTCGGAGATCCGCAACTCGGCGTTGAGCAGCCCGGCCCGCCGGTAGAAGTGCCGGAATCGGATGGGATCCGACGGCGATTCCTGGTTCGGCTCCCGCCGGCGAGGAACCTCGAGGTCGGCGGCATACTGAAGGATGGCGAAGAGCTCCGTGCCCCCGAAGAGGTTCCACGTATAGTCGAGCCCCCCGACCACGCGCAGATAGGGAGCGTCGATGAGGTCGTCGGTCCCGTTCCGGTTCTCGGTCAGGGTATAGGCCGCCTCGCCGCGCACGCCGATGCGCGACAGGACCGTGGCGAAGTCGGCCCCGAACACGTGAAGGCGCCGGTAGTGCGGGACGAGGACGACCGAGGCCGTCCCCTGGGCCAGGTCCGACTGGACGGCGCGCGTCTCGAAGTAGGTCGGGATGCGATCGAGGGTCCAGGCGTACATCAGGCCATAGTCCCAGCCGCCCGCGTGTCCGGTCAGCCGCACGCCGACCTGCGACGACTCGAGGCCGTTGCCCGGCTCGGCCCGGTCCTCGAACTGGTAGGCGGCGGCCAGTGGTCCGGCGCTGGCCACCGATAGGGATCGCGGCAGGAGGAACCACCGGTTCTGCGGCGCCAGGGGGAGGATGTCGCCCTCGAAGATCGGCGACCAGACCAGCTCCAGCATCCCTGACCCGAGCTCGACGTCCCCTTTGACCGCGACGATCGCTTCCTCGCGCCTCTCGACGAGGTCGGTGTAGTCCCTCCTGGTGAAGAGGTCGGTCGGCCTCAGCGTGTCGGCCCTACCCCAGGCGATGAACTGGCGGCCGGCGGTCAGGTTCCACTTGGGGAAATAGACGTTCAGGTAGGCTTCGTACAAGTAGGCCTTCGAGCGACCCCGATCCGAGGCATCCTCTCGGAACTCCATCGACGCGGCGCCGTCGAACTTCTGCGAAGGAGAGAACTCGACCCTGGGTCGCAGCGTCAGCTCGTTCCTCGCATCGATGGTCGCCCCCGGGACTCTCTGGGCATAGGAGTAGTTCTCGTAGAGCACCAGCCCGCTGATCTTGAGCTGCGACTGGTCCTCGGCTCGCGCGGCGCTCGCCCAAACCGCGACGAGCAGGATGAGGGCCCACGCCGGCCTGCCCTTCGGACGCCGGCCGGCGTGATCGAAGCTTCGCCCCATTCGCTCAGCGGCCTCTCTCCAGGTACCGCAGCGTGAACTTGTCGTCGGCGAGGCCGCCATCGAGCTTGAAATCATCGTAGTCCACGAGCGTCCGGTGATTGTTCTGGACGTTCTGGACTTCCATGTGCGACAGCCGATACCTGGCGCCGAGCCTGACCGGATTGGACGCGGTGTGGACCTTGAGCAGCTTTCCGTCCCTATCATAGAACTCGGCCTTCAGGGTCAGGTACCGCTCGGCGTCGATCCAGTAGATCGTCTTGGAGTAGCCGGACTCCTTCTTCAAGGTGGCGCCCACCGGCACGGTCTCGAAGACGTAGCACTTCGTACCCGCGTACTCCTCCTCACGCACCGGCCCGTACCCATACTCATCGAGCTTCTGCGTGTAGATGTCCTCGTACGTGAAGTCGGTGCCCATGTAGTAGTTTCGCCGGTTCTCCGAGGCTATCCGCCGGCTCGTGTGATAGGCCGGCAGGTACACCCATTGATCGTTGTCACGATCGGCGTTCTCGAGGGTCAGGACCCCGCTCTTCGCCATCTCCGGCGGTTCGTGAAAGACGATGAGCCGCGTGTAGACTTCGGCCGCGCCGGGCCGCTTCTTCTTGAGCGTCGTCGCGGTGCGCCGGCGCACGGTCCCGGATGCGTCGACAAGCGCCATCTTCATGTCGAAGACCTCGTCCTGCGCGCCGTCCTGCAGCTGCACCTTCCTCATGACCTCTCTTCCGGCCGAGTCCGCAGCCATCGCGCCGGCTGGGAGCGCGACCGCTAGTGCGGCCAGACATCCGGTGAGACGATTGATTTCCACGTGCGTCTCCTGGTTGAGCCCTTGAAGGAGGCCGGCCTTGCCGGCCGGCATGAGAGTCGGGCGCCGGCGGGCGGGCCCTTTCAGCTCGCCAAGAGGCGCATCCCCGCCAGCTTCATCGCGTCATAGGCCAAACGGCCGGAGTTTAGCAGAAGCAATCGCCCCGAGTTGAGCATCTTCTTGACCGGGCCGACCCCGGTGAGCTGCTCCTTGAGCAATCCGAACGGAACGCTCAGGGTGAGGCTGCGGTAGCCATTCGGAGCCTGCCCGACGAACGCTCGCGCCGAGACGGCCTTCTTGTCGCGGACGTTGATCGCGAAGGTCGCGAGGCAGTCCCTGCCGTCCTTGATCTCGATGCGGAGGTCGAAATTGACGAACGCCGCCTTGAGGCCCTTCAGCCCGAGCAGATCGGTCACCCCATCCACCCGGTCGCTCATGTCCATCTCTTCGGGCTCGAACTTGGCCAGCGCCTCGCGGAAGTATCTGTCCAACAGCTCGGGGTACCGGTCGCTGTAGTACTTGTCCTCGAGGTAGCATCCGAGGAGCGTGTAGCTGGACTGGCCGAGGTGCTTGACCAGCGTCTTCCGCGACACCCCGACGTTCTCGTACAGGTACTGGTGGAACCACATCTGCCGCGCGAACTTCCGCGGCGAGAAGAAGTCGAGCCACAGCTTGACCCGCAGATCCTTCAGGCGCTCCTCGTCCAGCTGGGGGTGCTTGACGAGCATGCGCCCTTCCGTGAAGTAGTCCCACTGGCTGGCGTGCTCGTTCAGCAGCTGCTTCTCCTTCAGCTCCTCCCGGTACGGGGTGCCGGGATAGGGCTGAGCGTAGAGCGGCTCGATGTACCCGGGATCGAGCCGCCGGGCGTACTCGCCGAGGCCCGCGATCTCTTCCGCGCTGTCCTCCACGTCCCCGAAGACGTACGAGTTCCCGACGTAGCAGGCCCCGGCCTGGATCCACTCCGCGTTGACGTTCTTGATGAAGTTCTCGTCGCTCGGGTGTCCCTTCCCGTACCGTTTCTTCTGGGCCTTGTTGGACGACTCGGCGCCGTACGAGACCATGACGAAGCCGGCCTTGACCATCTTCCGCTTGAGGTCCACCCGTCCCTGGAACGGCCGGATGAAGCAGAAGAAGGCCATCTTGATCCCGCTCTGGAGGATCCGGTCGCAGATCGCCTCGACCCGCTCGTGCTCGCCGAAGTGGTCATCGGTCAGGAAGCACCACCGCGCCCCTCGCGCCGCGATCCGCTGGATCTCCTCGAACACGTAGTCCGGCGAGTGGACGCGGTACTTGTTGGGATAGACGGAGCCTCCCGAGCAAAACGAGCAGGCGTGCGTGCAGCCGCGCGACGTCTCCAGGAGGTCCATCGGGATGAGGCGGCCGGCGGAGTACCGGTAATGCGGCTTCCTCAGGTTCCGGGCAGGCGGCTTGAAGCCGTCGAGGTTCGTTGCCGGAGCACCCATCGCGTTGCGCTGGACGCTTCCGCCGTTTCGAAACACCAGCCCCGGGATCTCCTCCGTCTTCTCACCCTCGATCAGCTTCCGGAAGGAGATCTCTCCCTCCCCTCGGATGCTGAAATCGGCGAACGCCAGCGTCTCCTCGGGACAGGCCGTCGCGTGAAGTCCGCCGGTGACCATCTTGACCTCGGGGAGCGCCTTCCGGATTTGCCTCCCCGTCTCGTAGCTCTGGTTGGCGTACATCGTCGTCTTGACGTTCAGGGCCACGACGTCCGGATTGAACCGCTTCACCTCGTCGACGAGACGCGGCTCGAAGCGAGCGTCGAAGAGCTCGACCTCGGCAATGTCCTCGACCGCAGCCCCGAGCCGCTCCAGGCCGAGCGCTGGCAAGGTCATGCCATAGAAGGCATTCGGCCGGATCGTCGTCGGAAATACGAGAGCCACCTTCGGCCTATCCATGTGCCCTTCCTCCCCTGATTGCGGAGGTGGTCGACCCGAGGGTCGCCCACCACCGAGACGTTGCCGATGCCTCGCTTACTCCATGAGCTTGGTGCTGAGGGCCCTCGGGATGGACAGCGTGAGCAGGCTCTTGATCCCTGGGTACGCGAACACCGGCACCAGGACGAGGGCCGGCAGGAGGATTCCCAGGAAATTGGCCGGGCTCCAGAAGAGGTCGACCAGGAACCAGGCCTGCCCCATGCGGCGGGTCAGGAAGGTCGCGATTCCGACTCCGACCGGAACGCTGAGGACCGCCGCGACCACCCCCTGCGCCCATGCCTCGGTGAGCACGATCGTCCGGAGCACTCGCTTCCCGAAACCGAGCGCCTTGAGGGTGGCGTACTCCCTCTCCTGCTCGGAGATGGTGATGTTGAGGCTGGTGAAGATGAACAGCAGGGCGACCAGGATGCTGATGACCGCAGCCACCCCCACGAGCTTGGTGATCTCCGCCAGCAGGGAGATGAAGGCATCGGCCATCTGCCGCTTGTTGGTGACCTTGCCGACGTACTCCTGCGCGTAGAAGCTGTCGGTCAACGCCTGGGGGTTGGTGACGCCCTTGACGTATAGGCCGGAGATCTTGTCCAGGTACCCCAGGACGGAGCGGGCCACCTCGAGGCTCATGATCGACTGGCCGATCGCGATCTCGGAGGAGACGCCGACGATCTTGAACGGACGGGCGGTTTCGCGGACTTTGACCGTGAGCTCATCGCCGACGTCCACCCGAAGCTTCTCGACCAGGTCCTTGCTGACGATGATCTCGTCCACCGCCCCTGGCCGGAGATCCCGCCCGCGGATGAGGCGGGTGGTCTTCATGAGGGATCCCGGCTGGATGCCCAGCAGGCCTGAGATCTGGAACTCGGTGCCCTTCCAGAGCTCGACCGAGCTGCGGAAATAGGGCTCTACCTTCGCCCCGGGATCGACCTTGGCCGGGTCGAGCACGTCCTCCGGGAACATGGGATAGAGGAGATCGACGGCCAGGTCCCAGTGCTCCCGCTCGAAGCTCTTCACGACGGTGCCCCGGATCGAGGCGACCGCGACGCCGTAGGAGATGGGGACGGCGAGCGCCAGTCCCATCGACAAGATCATCGAGGCGGTCATGCCCCCCCGGCGCGCGAGGTTCCGCACTCCGTAGCGAACGCCGATGGGGCCGCGCGAGAGCCAGGAGAACAGCGCGCGGGCCAATCTGCTGTCGCCGGTCGCGGTCCGCTGCGTCTCCCGGATGACCTCCTGCGGGACGCCGCTCCGTTCTCCCATGTAGAGCAGGCGAATTCCCGGAATGATCGACGACAGGACGGCCGAGAGCACGCCGAGCGCGGCCGCGCCGGCGAGGATGGCCGGGTAAACCTGGAGCATGATCGTGGGGAGCCCCATCGCCTCGGAGTAGATCTTGGCATACACCGCCCGGATCCCGAAGGAGAGCACGAGGCCGAGCGCCGACCCGACGACGCCGAGCACCAAGCCGGCGAGCAGGTAGGAGTGGAGGATGTCCCTGCGGTCATACCCGAGCGCCATGAGGACACCGAGCTCCCGCCGCTCCGCCGCCACCAGTCGGTTGAAGGTGAGGAGGGTGAGCAGGAAGGCCAGGGCGGCCAGGACCAGGACGAGCGCCGGCACGAAGCGGCGCATCGAGCTCAGGTCCATGCGCACGAACTTGTAGCTGAAGTGGTTCTCCCGCGGCATCATCCGCTCGATGTTCAGTCTCGCCAGGCTCGAGATGATCTGGGCCTTGACGGCCCCCGCGTCGGCTCCCGGCGCGAAGGTGAAGACGAGGTCGTTCACCATCGTGAACCCGAGGGCGTCGCTCACCTTGGCGATGTTGGCGTAGACCACGCCGAGGGCGCCTTTCTCAGGGATGAAGTAGTCGGGATTCGAGGACGCGGTCAGGTACTCGGGGCTGAAGGCCACGCCGCGGACGCCGAAGTCGTAGTGGCGCTCTCCGACGTCGATCTGGATGGGATCCCCCACTTCGAAGTGCTGGTAGGTCGCGAGGCCGCGCTCGATCACGACTCCGTCCAGGTCGCTCGGCGCGAAGGGGGCCCCCGCGGAGAGCTGGAGCGCATCGACCTCGGGTTGGTTCCGCTCCAGGAAGACCAGCACCGTCGGGAGGCGGCGACCGTCCTCGAGCCGGGTGACGCCGGGGAAGATGAGTCGCCGCTCCACCTTGGCGACGCCAGGAATCGAGGACAGCGCCGGCAGGTTCTTCACGTCCTCCGGGACGAAGGAGACCTCCATGTCGGCGAAGTGGGTCTGCTGGTAGAGCGTGTCCTGCGTGTAGAAGATGCTCTCGATGGCCGAGAAGATGCCGCCGCTGACGGCCACGCCGACGGCGATGGTCGCGATGATCGCGAACACGCGCAGCTTGATGGACAGCAGGCCGCGAAGGATCCGCAAATTGATTTTGCTCATGGGCCTCTCGGGTCCGCTTACCGCTCGGTGGCCTTGCGCGCTCCGGCGTGGCTGCTCTGCTCCAGGACGCGCCCTCCGTGGATCTCGATCACCCGGTCGGCGTGCTCGGCGATCTTCGGGTTGTGCGTCACCAGGACGAACGTCGCGCCCATCTCGCGGTTCATGTTCTTCATCAGGTCGACGACGATCCGATCGGCGGTCGCCTCGTCGAGGCTACCGGTCGGCTCGTCGGCCAGGATCAGGACCGGCTCCTTGGCCAGGGCGCGTGCGATGGCGACCCGCTGCTGCTCTCCCCCGGAGAGCTGGGAGGGATACTTGTCGGCCTTCCCCGATAGCCCCACCCGCTCCAGGAACCGGCGGCTGCGCTGCCGGCACTCGGCCCGGGGGAGCGGAAGGATCTCGAGCGTGGCCTCGACGTTCTCGGCGGCGGTCAGGGTCGGGATCAGGTTGTAGAACTGGAAGATGAACCCGAGCTTCTTCCTGCGATAGACGCTCAGCTCTTCCGGGGCGGCGCGGGAGAGGTCCTGGCCGTCCACGACGATCTTCCCGCTGGTGCAGGTGTCGAGCCCTCCGATGAGGTTCAGGAGCGTGCTCTTGCCGCTCCCGGACACGCCGAAGACGACGACGAACTCACCTCGCCGGATCTCCAGGGAGGCGTCGTTGAGCACGCCCGTCCTGACCTCGCCCACCCGGTACATCTTCGAGACCTTCTCCAAGGTCACCAACGGAGAAGTGGTGCTCACGTAATTGATCACGGGTCAGTTCGCTCCTCTCTGCTTGAAACGATTGCCGAGCGCGTAGCCGGTCAAGATCCTCAAGAACGGATCGGTGACGGGCCGCGGCGGTTGGTACGAAGAGTTCAGGACCTGCCTGACGTTGGTGTCGTCGAACACAGGCTCCCTCGAGAAGTACGGCCAGTACACGTTGAGCCACTCGAGGAGGTTCTTCTGGACCGCCTGGATCGTCTCGCCGTCTAGCACCAACTCGGGGGCGTTGCGCAAGACGTGCATCACGTGGGACTCCTCGAACCTGAGTCCCTCGATTCCCATCATCCGGCAGGGCACCTCGATGATGTGCCGGAACGAGGGGGGCTCCGGGTGCGTCACGTGGAAGGTCATGCCCCAGGGCACTCCCTTCCAAGCCAGCTGGATCATGGTGTCGGCGACCCAGTCGACGGGGACGAGGTTGAGCGTGGCCGCGGCGGAGCATGGCACGATGAGCGGGAGGTGCAGCCTTTCCTCGCCGGTCAAGTAGATCCCCGATGCGCGGAACTCCTCGGGGTGTTTCCGCAGGCGCCTCATCACCTGGAGGCGGAGCAGGTTGAACACCTGGAGGACGCGATAGTACCCGGTGAAGGTGAGCGTTGTCCCGCGCTCGGAGTCCCCGACGATGACCGACGGGCGATAGATGGCGTGCTTTCCGCCGTAGCGGTGCACCAGGTGCTCGGCCTCGAGCTTGGTCTTCTCGTACGTGTTCTTGAACAGCCGATCCTGGAGATGATCGGTCTCGAGGAAGCGCCCGCCCGAGAACCCGGCCACGTACGCCGTGCTGACGTGGTGGAAGGGCGGCAAGCCGAGATCCGAGGCGAGCCCCAGGACGTTCTCGGTCCCGCCCACGTTGGCCCGCCGCGTCCCTTCGGCGTCCTGGTACGAGAAGTTCACGGAAGCCGCCGAGTGCCAGATCTCGTCGATCCCCCCTTTGAGCGCCGCGACGTCCCGGCGTCCGAGACCGCACCCGGAGGCCGTGACGTCCCCCTCTAGAATCTGGCAATCGTGCGCGTCGAGCTGGAACTTCGGATCGATGAGCCGGATCGCCCCCTCGAGCCGAGCCCGCGCCCCGCTGCCGTTCTTCCGCACGAGGAAGTGAACCCGGTGACCCTGCCGCAGGAATCGGTACGCCAGGTTGGAGCCCAGCAGTCCCGTCCCCCCCGTCAAGAGAATGCCTCGCTTCACATCGGCCCCTTTCCGTCGGGAGCAGCGCTCCGGTTCCCCAGGCGCGAACCGCCGCCCCCCGCCGCGGCCGCCCTGGCCTGCTCCACGACCTCGAAGGCCCTGGCCAGATCGGCCTTCAGGTCCTCGGGATCCTCCAGCCCGAAGCTCAAGCGAACCAGGCCCGGGCCGAGGCCCATCTCGGCCTTCTCTTCGGGCGTCATCGAGGCATGGCTGCCGGAATAGGGTTGCGCGACCATCGACGTCACCGCCGCCATCCCGGTCCCGGTGGAGAACAGCTCCAGGGACTTCGCGAAGGTGGGGTAGTGCTCGACGAGGTCTTCGCGGAGGTCGAAGAACACCAGGGTCCCGTAGCGCTTCAACTGGTGCCCGTCGACCTCGGGATAATAGACGTGGCGCACCTCGGGCCGCTTCCGCAGGAACTCCACCATCCGCAACGTCGTCTGGTGGTGCGCCTCCATTCGGATGCCGAACGTCTGCATCGAGCGGCAGAGCAGCCACGCGCTGTGGGGGTCCATGACCGCCCCGTAGTAGAAGCGGCTCGCGCGCAGCTCCTCCTCCAGATCGGCCCTGTCGGTGAGGACGATCCCGCCCATCACGTCGCTGTGTCCCGACAGGTACTTGGTCGCGCTGTGAAGCGAGATGTCGGCGCCGAGCTCCAGCGGGTGCTGGTAGAGCGGCGTGGCCCAGGTGTTGTCGACGACGACCAGGGCCTCGGGATTGGTGGCCTTGGCCTGCCGCGCCACGGCGCCGACGTCGACCGTCCTCAGGAACGGGTTGGTCGGCGTCTCGAAGAACACCATCCTGGTCTTCGGTGGCAACTTCTCGATCTGCTGCTTTGAGGACAGCGACACGATCCGCAGATCGAGGCCGAGCCGCTTGGCGACACGTTGGAACAGCTTGAACGAACAGCCATAGACGAGCTGGTTCAGCACCACCGTGTCGCCCGGGGCGAGCAGCGTCAGGACCGACGAGATGGCCGCCATTCCGGTGCTGACGGCGACCGCATGCCGTGCTCCCTCGAGCGTCGCGACCACTTGCTCGAAGCTGGCGACGTTGGGATTGTTCTTTCGCGTGTAGAAATATGGTGAATGGGCCTGGAAGGCGCTGTTCTGATACAGCGGCAGGACTGAGGGGGCCGCGTCTCGATCGTCGATGGACGAGTGCAAGGCCCGAGTGGTCGGTCGCATGATCACACCTCAACTGGCGAGAGGGATCTTCTCCGGGATGGACGAGCTCTTGTCGCGCAGGACGGGCTCGAGCCCCCCCCGCTCGATCGCGAGCGGAACGTTCTTGGGGAGGTCGGGGTCGATGCGGGTCAGCGTGGAAGCCGCAGACGGGAAGATCAGGAGGTCGTTCGGGATGAGTCGCCCAGGGGCGATGATGGACCCTCCGGCGACCCGAGTACGGTGCCCGATGAAGCTCCCGACGAAGGGGAACGGGCAAGGAAGCAGCTTCCCGTCGATCTCCACCCTGATCGGCTTCCCGTCCAGGCGGTAGTCGGTCAGGATCGTGGCGAACATGGAGGAGGCCCGCCCGAAGACGCTCAGGTTGTAGGGGCCGTGGATCAGGAAGGCCTCGGGGTAGGTGACGGCGAAGTTGAAGTTGAGATCGTCGAACGTGACCGTCTTCGGGCCGAGGACCGAATGCCGGATGACCGCGCCGTCGCCGATGTCGCAGCCGTCCCCGATGCTCGACATCCGCACGACCGAGTGGGCGCCGATCCGGACGTTATCGCCGATCTCCGCGCCCTCGAGGCATGCGGTGGGATGGATGCTGCACCCCTTGCCAATCTTGTTCATCCGGGCGAGCAGCCTGGAGGGATCGAGCGAGCGGCTCTTCAGCGCCAACGCGAGCCGCGCCGCCAGCGAGCGTTGAACTTCGGCGAACCGGACATTGACCGCCACCACATTTACCCAGACGAGGTGAATGGGATGCCGGATCTGCATGATCGGCCTGAGGACCTGTGGCAGGACGGGCTCATGAGCGCCCCGCATGTTCGCGGGAATGGGGATCGGGACGTTGTACTCCCCCATGTCGATCAGGACGTCCCGGTCTACCTCGTCGTCGGGGCGCTTGAGGTAATAGACGCCGAAGGAGACCCGGTCACCGTCCTCACCCTCCTGGAACGGAGCGACCTGCCGAAAGTACGTCGTGCCGCCCTTCACCGTGAGGCGCGTCGACGCGGGCTGTTGCTCGGAGACGCGGATGAACTCACGAAGGGTATTGGCGTTGAAGAAGAGGTCCTCGTCGATGATCAAGCAAGGGTACTCCTCGCGTTTGATCTCATCCCGGCCCTGGACGTAGGTGGCGTGGTGCCCAAGCTCCGCAGCGGCGATCGCTTGCCACTGGGCGAGGGTCTTCTGGTTGATGAAAGACTCCCGGACGTGATCCCCGAAGGGCGCCAGGATCTTCTCCTTCCTCTTCAGAAACACCTTGCGGACCGGCATGTCTCGAACCTGCCTTTCCTTCGACGATGGTCGGGGCTGGCTTACGACCCTCGAGCAGTCACGCGCTGTTTCCGGGCAGCGGAATCGGTCAGCCGATCCTCCACCGCGGGCGTGACATGGCGGAACTCACCCTTCACGTATGTCTCGGCGTCGATCCACCGATCTTCGTCGATGAGCTTCGACGGGTCGCGTCCGATGATGAAATCGATGTCGGGGATGCTCTTCACGTCGCCCTTCAGCTTGCCGCCGTTCTTCTTGAAGTTGCGGTCGTAGATCGCCTTCTGCGGGCACTGCTTGACGCAGGCGAGGCACTCCATGCAGTCCGAGGGTCGGACCACGACCGCCTTCTTCGCCTTCTCCAGCCGCCCCAGCACGTTCTTCGGGCACACCGAGAGGCAGGACGCGCAGTTATTGCAGAGCTCGGGATCGATCACGGGATTGAAGAGGGAGAGGTAGTTTCCGTTCTTCACCCAGTGGGCAATGGTCGTCTTGTGAACCGAGGTGGATCCGCAGTGGTCGGTGGCGACCAGGATGACCGCCACGAGGAGGATCCCCTGGTTGATGAGGTGCTCTGCGAAGGTGAGGTGAGCCAGGAAGCCGTATCCGGCCAGCAGGGCTCCCAGCGACACCTGGAGCAGCAGCGTGCGGCGATAGTGGCGCTCTTCGGGCAGCCAGGGCCAGAACACGAACGAGAAGAGCTGGGTCGTGAAGAGCAGGGCCGAGACGATGAGGGCGTACTTGGCCGAGAAGAACGCCAGGAGGCCCGCCATGATGATGTAGGCGGTCGCGCTCCCCAGCCCCACCTCGAACCGGTCGCGGAAGTTGAACGGGACCGCCACCATGTCGTTGGTGCGCTTGAACCCATTCGCGATGTAGCGGGGGAGATCGATCAGGTGGGCCGGCCCCCAGGCCAGGCGGAAACCGGTCTCCTTCATGACCTCCTCGACGTCGACCCCGGGCGCGGCGTAGGGGGGCGCGATGAGCTTGCGGTGATTCACCAGCGTGGAGAGGCGCGCCACGTTGACCGCATCGATGATGTCGTGCTCGGAGAACTCGTTCATGCCTGCCGCGCACCAGACGTTCGATCCGCTCGAGTCGGCGACCAGGACGTAGCAGTCGACTCCGCGCAGGACCTTCTTGAGCCAGTCCACCGTGTAGATGTAGTTCCCGCTCAGGAACACCGGCGAGTCCGGGCCGGGATTGCCAATACGAATCAGCCCGCACTCGCAGGGAAAGTCGTAGTGACGGAACATGGAGTGAAACAGGAAGAACAATGCGCCCTTCATGTTGGAAAGGATCTTTGCCATCGCCTTCTCCAGTGGCTTCGAGCAGCGCGATCGGCCGCCAGCGAGGTCCAGCTACCGCTTGGTCGCGAAGACGAGCTCCAGCTTGGACGGCCAGAAGCCCCTGCGCTCGTCCACGCGAAAGCCGGAGGACTCGAGGATGGCCGGCAGACCTTTGATGGGGTAGGCCACACGCCGTACGATGAGGAACTGCGGGATCCAGAGGACCCCCATCAAGACGTTGTAGAGCGTCCGCGACAGCAGGTTCTCAGGCTGCAGCTCGTCGCCGATGAAGAGCCGTCCGCCAGGCTTCAGGATCCGGTTGCACTCCTGGAAGATGTACTCCAGGTAGGACTTCGGGAACTCGCCCAGGGCCGCGGTCGAGACCACCGCGTCGAAGCTCGCGTCCGCGAAGTGCTTCTTGAGCTGGGTAGCGCTGTCCTTCACCGGTTGAAAACGGTCGCCCAAGCCGGCCGCAGCCGCGTTCTTCTGGGCCTGCTCGAGCATGAACGCCGAGCTGTCGATCCCCGTCACCGTCGCGCCCTTGCGCATGCAGCGCACCGCCAGCGTCCCGGTGCCGCACCCGATGTCGAGCATATTGTCGCCAGGCCGGATCGCCTCGGCGACCGCGTCCTTGATCTTGTCCAGGCGCCCCAGGGTCATGACGCGCATCCCGGCGTCGTAGCGCTCGGGAGCAGTTTCGACGAACAGCATCCACGCGTAGAGGAGCATCACGGCCTCACATTCGGTTCGAGCTGATCATCCAGAGGTGAATACTCCTCGCTGCGCACTCATGAGCGGGGGCCTTGCCCCATCACCAAGCCTTCGATTCGCGGATCCAGCCTCATGCTGTCCGCGAACCCCCGGGCGAACTCCTGGGGCTCGAACGGCAGGGCTCCCGCCTGGGCCATGTCCCGTCCGATGACGAAGTTGGCCATCTTCCAGGAACCGAACTCGCCGACGGCGGCGCGCGTGTAGTCGCGCGCCACGAGCGGCCTCCCGTACTCCGCGATCAGCTCCTCCGGATCGCGCAGCTCGGAGACCTGGTATCGGGCCAGCAAGAGCGGACTGACGTGGGTATTCATATAGATCCGGGTGCGAGGGCCGAAGTGGGCTCGATACCGGAGCGTCTCCCAGGCCTCGAGGCCCACCATCAGGTCGAGATCGCCCGGGAGCACCTGCGTGGAATAGATGGCCGGGCCCTCCCCGCAGGGGGAGAAGAGCCTGAGGACGGAGTGGATCGACCCGAGGGTCTGGGCGCCGCCCTTGAAGGTGGACCCCTCACACCGCATCCCGGCGCGCGCGCAGAGCTTCCAGATGACGCGGGTCAGGCTGAACACGCCCTGACCGCCCACCCCGGCGATGATGACGTTGTAGGGTCTATGCCACGCCACGGCCGCCCTCCGCGAGAGTCTGGCGGACGTACTCGAACGCGTGCCGCAAGACGTCTCCAGTCGAACACGCGAACCGCGTCGAGATCGCCCCTCGGGGACACACGTCGAGGCAAGTCCCGCAGCGCGCGCAGCGTTCCGCATCGATGAACAGGTCGCTGCTGCCTGGCTGTACGCGTTCGATCGCCGGGCAGCCGAACCGATCGTAGCAGAGGGTGCAGGAGCCGCACGCGCGATGGTCGATGGTGAGCTTCCGGGTCTTGCGCAAGAACGTCCGGAACGCGCTCGGCCGCCGACTGCACTCCCCCTCGATCCAGAAGACCCGCACCCCGCCCCGGCCGAGCTCGGCGCGCAGCTTCGCGGCGAGTACGCTCGGCTTGCTCGCCGAGGCGTCGATGACTCGATGCACCCCGATCGCCTTCAGGAGGGCGTGGTGGTCGAACCTCCGGCCGGTCGTCGGAGAGGCCTGGTGGCCGGTCATCGCCACGAAACCGTTGTCGAAGACCACGTGGATGAGATTGATCCCGTTCTGGACCGCGCTCTGAAGCGAGATAAGGCCGGCGTGAAAGAAGCTGCCGTCTCCGCCGGTGGAGACCACCACTTGCTCGTCGAGCACCTGCGCCATGCCCTGGGCGACGCCGATCCCGGCGTTCATGCACATGAGCCAGTCGGCGTGAAACGGAGGGAGCGAGGAGCAGCCGATGTCGCCGCCCACGATGCCGTCGCGACCTTCGAGTGCCGTCTCGATGGCGTAGTACGCGCCGCGGTGCGAGCACCCCTCGCAGAAGGCCCCCAGCCTCTCCGGGATCTGAGTGGCGGGCCACGTGGGCGGGGCCGGTTCCGGCTGGACTCCGAACTTCCCGGAAAGGAAGGCGTGGACCTGCGCGAACCCGATCTCGCCGACGCTGGGGAAGTGCTTCTTGCCGTCGATGCGGCAGTCGACGTCGTTGAAGAGGCTCGAGGCGATCTGATTCTCGAGGAAACCGTCCTGATCCTCGATGACGATCGCCTCCTCCTTGCCGCGCAAGAACTCGAGCACCGTGCGTCGGGGGAGCGGATACACCAGGTCCATCTGGAGCAGGTGGACGCGCTGCTCGAGCCCTAGCCGCTCGACCGACTCGTAAACGTGGCCGAAGGTCAGCCCCCGGGTGATCACGCCCGTCTTCGCGTCCGGGTTGAAGAAGGTCCTGCACCGGCCCGGCTCGCGGCCCATCGCCTCGATCTTCTCCACCAGCCGGCGGTGGTTGCGGCAAGCGCGCTCCCCCACGTTGATGTACCGGTCCTTGTCCTTCTCGAAATGAGGCTTCTTTGTCGGACCGGCGGAGGGATCCGCGACTTCTATGACTTCCGAGCCGTAGCAGAGTCGAACCGGGAGAAAGACCAGGACGGGAAGCTGGTGGCGCTCGGAGGTGTCGAACGCCTCGAGCACTGCCCGGTAGGCGTCTCCGGGAGAGGCCGGCTCATACAGCGGCAGGTTCATCATCGGCACGTACCAATGGACGTCTTCCTCGCCGGTGCTGGCGTTGGCCCCTGGATCGGTGCCCACGACGACGACCATTCCACCCTTCACGCCCGTATAGCCGATGTAATTGAGCGGATCGGCCGCGACGTTCAGGCCCACGTGCTTCATCACCAGCAGCGAGCGGACCCCGCTGAAGCTCGCTCCCGCAGCCGCCAGGGCCGCGACGTGCTCGTTGAGCGCGTCGTTGAACACGATCGCGGCCCCGCGGTCCTTCGAGATCCGCTTCAGGGTGGGCTCGACAAGGTTCACGGGTGAACCTGGGTAGTGCGAGAAGTAGCGCACGCCGGCGGCGGCGGCGGCCCAGGCCACAGCCTCGTTGCCGTTGGCCACCCGGGCACGAACGAGAGATACCCGTTCTTGCGCCGAGGCCGGCGCGGAACAGACGCTCTCCGCCGTGAACGCGCGCTCCCGCATGGTCGAGCCCAGTTCCATCACCCGACGAAGAACGACTCGGTCGGGTAATACGCGCGGTCATCGATCTTGAACGCCTCGAGGGAGACGGCCTGCGGGTACTCCACCCGAAATGAGATCTCCTTGGGGTGGCTCCTGGACACGATGAACCGGTGGCTCTTGTCACCCTTCTTGACCTCGACCGACTCGCTCTTGGTCTGTCCACCCTCGTACTCACGGGAGATGCGGGCCGCGACCGCGTCGGACTCCGCATTGGATCGGGTGAGCTGGATGTGGAGCAGAAAGACGGAGTCGTCCCACTTGTACGTGAAGTTCTTCATGGTCCTCTCCATGTGGTCGCGATGATCAGTCGTGCGACCCCGGGCGCGGGCTCGCCGCCGGATCAACGCAAGCGTCGCAGGCCTCCACCCCCGGCACCAGCGCATCGGCAGGGGTGGGATCGGTGATGCTGGTCACCTGGCCGCACTCTCGGCAACGGTTCCCGTCGAGGGCCTTCTTGATGTAGGTGTGGAGCCCGTGCCGCTCGATGAGCAGCGCCTTGCAGCTCGGGCAGTAGGTGTTCAATCCTTCACCGCTGAACGCATTGCCGATGTAGGCGTACTTGATCCCACGCGCGAGCGCCCGGTTCCGGGCATGCATCACGTCCGCGACGGGCGTCTTCTCCGAGTTCATGTACTTGTAGTCCGGATGGAAGCGCGTGAAGTGAATGGGGATCTCGGGAGAGAGCTCCTTCAAGATGAAGTCGATCATCTTGTCGTAGTTCTGATCGTTGTTGGTCAGGCCCGTCACGACCAGGTTGCTGATCTCATAGTGGATACCCTTGCTGTGGACGAGCTTGGCGTTGTCGAGAACGGGCTTGAGCCAGCCCTTCGTGAACTTCTTGTAGTAGTTCTCGTCCATCGCCTTGATGGAGATGGCGAAGACGTCGATGACCTTGGTGAGCTCCTCGACCGCCTCCTGGGAGAGGAAGAAGGCCGACTTGAACAGGTTCAGCAGGCCATGCTTTCGCGCCTCGCGCGCGGTGTCGATCACGAATTCGAACCAGACCGCGGGATCGTTGTACGTCCAGGACAGGACCTTGATCCCGTTCTTGAGCGCGAAGTCGATGACGTCCTTGCTGGTGTACTCGTGGATGTGCTCGGGGGCGGTGTACTGGAATTGCGAGTACATCCAGTTCTGGCAATAGTCGCAGTCCAGGTTGCAACCGATGTTCCCCAGCGAGAGGATCTTGTCTCCCGGCCGGTAGTGGAACACCGCCTCGGTCTCGATGCGCTCCACGGTCACGTGGGTCGCTTTCCCGTAAGACTGGGCGTAGAGCGTCCCATCGATGTTCTTGCGGACCTTGCACCAACCCACGTTGCCGTCGGCGATCTCGCAGCTCCGTGGGCAGAGGCGGCACTCGGCCGTGCCGTCATCACGCTTGGTGTAAAGGTAGGCTTCCTTGGTCTTGTCCTCCCACTTTCGGTGCAGGTTATACTTGGTCACGCCGGGATGGTATGGATTGCTCACGCTGTCCCCCCTTCGAATGAGTTGCTCGTCGATGCTGAGCCGCCCTCGGCGCGAATCGTTGAGTGCTATCCAGTCAGCGAGCCGAAGGCCTGATCGAGGTGTGATGTCTCGAATGCCGCCAGCTCGGGCGACGCACGCGTCGCCGCGCGGGTGGAGACGCGGGAGCCGTCCTCGGAAAGCCCATTTCCTTCATTCGGCATCTGCCCCCCTGCTTGGAAGCAACGGTGGAATACTAGGGCGCGCTGTCGGGCGCGCGCCACTGTCCCAACGGACAGGGGCCAGGGCCGACCGAATCAGCGCAGCGCTGGAAATGACCCCTCGCTGGCCCCGGCCTCGCGTCGTAGCGCGCTCCCCTGTGCGCGCCATGCCCCCTGTCTCATGGGTCAGTAGCTCGACCTGCGTCGGGCGCGTATCTCGCCGCCCTGGACGCGGAGCACTGCCGTTCCAGAGGAAAGCGGGGCAATCCATGGCGTACGCGTGGGAGCGGACATCCGTTTCTCTCGATCAAGTGGCGCTCTACCTGGCCGGCTGCACCGTCTTCTCGATCGGGGCGAAGTGCTTCATCGACTCGACACTGGGCGTCGATCCGCTCGACGTGCTTTGCATCGGGATGACGAAGCATCTGCACATCACCATCGGGATCGCCGCCGGGATCGTCGCCATCGCGTTCCTGACCGTGTGGAGCACGTGGAACAGGAAGTGGCCGCCGATCATGCCCTTCGTCACGACCTTCCTCGTGGGAAACCTTATCGACCTCTGGAACTGGCTGCGGATCGATGCCGTGGTCACGCAGCGCCTGCCCCCGTACCCACTCCTGGTGATCGGCCTGCTGCTGTGCTCGTACGCGTCGTCGTTCATCATCATGAGCGGCATCGGAATCAGGATCATGGACCTGGTCGCCATCACGATCGTGGAGCGGTGGGACTGGTCGTTCTTCAAGGGAAAGATGCTCCTCGAGCTGTTGATGTTCTCGACGGGGTTCGCGCTCGGTGGACCTGTCGGAGTCGGCACGCTCGCCTTCCTCGGGCTGGTCGGGACGTTGATTCAGCCTTTCATGGTGGCGAATGCGCGCTTCCTTCGCATTCCCAACCGGGGGATCCCGAAGTACTCGCGGCAGGACATGACCGTCCGTGCATCCGCGTCCTGACGGAGCCATCCAGCCGTCGTCGTAGACGCGCTAGAGCGCGACCGCGACGCGCGCGGCGCGCACGTCCGTGGCGTTGCTCTAGCGAGGCGCGCGCCGAGCCTCGCCCGCGACCCAGCGCCGGACGCGCTCGTCGAGGACGCGCAACGGCACCGACCCGTGCTCGAGCACGACGGCATGGAACGCGCGAAGATCGAAGCGCGTCCCGAGCGCCGCCTGCGCTTCGTCCCGCAGCAGCCGGATCTCCAGCGCGCCGACGGCGTATCCCAGTGCCTGTCCGGGCCAGGCGCCGTAGCGATCCACCTCGGCGAGGTATTGCTCCGCCGGGCGGCCGGTCGCCTCGCCCAGGTATGCAGCGGCGCGGGCACGGCTCCAGCCGCGCGCGTGCAGCCCCGTGTCCACCACGAGGCGCGCCGCGCGGAACGCCTCCGCACGCAGCATCCCCAGCCGGTCGGCGGGCCCGGAGAAGAGGCCCAGCTCGTCGGCGAGCCGCTCGGCGTAGAGCGCCCACCCCTCGGAGTACGCGTTGATCGCGAGAAAGCGCGTCGCGAGTTTCGGCCCGGCGCGCTCCAGCGCGATGCTCCACTGGAGGACGTGCCCGGGCACCGTCTCGTGGAACGCCGTCGACTCGCCGGTGAGCATGGAGCGCTTCTCGGGCGCCCAGGTGTTCACGAAGTACACGCCTGCGTAACCGTCGCCCTCCATCGAGCCGGTCGAGCTGTCCGGGGCGCCGGCGCGCGCCTGGGTATCCGGGTAGGGCCGGACGACGGGGCGGCGGCGCGGGAGCGTCGAGAACGCGCGCGTCAGCGCGCTCTCGGCCCTGTCGAGCGCCGCCCGCGCGCGATCGAGCACCTGCTCGCGCGAGCGGTAGCGGTGCTCGGGCGAGGCGTCCAGTCGCGCGAGCAGCGCCGCGACGTCGGCCGTCCCGAAGTCGCGCTCCGCGATCCCGCGCATCTCGGCGCGCGAGGCGCGGACGCGAGCGAGGCCGAGCGCGTGGAGGTCGTCCGCGGAGTGCTCGAGCGAGGTGCCGTCGCGGATGGCCGCGCGGTAGCAGGCGCCACCGCCCGGAAAGCCGCCGACGCCCGGGTCGCGCCGCGCGCTCGCGAGGTACTCGGACGCGAGGTAGTCCCGGTAGCGGCGCGCCGCCGGCGCCAGGGCGCGCGCCGCCTCGGCGAGCGCCTCGCGGAACCCAGGCGCCAAGTCGCGTTCGGCCGGCGCGAGATGCGCCCACGCGGCGGGGCTCGTCTCGAGGAGTGCGTCGAGCTCCGCGACGGCCCGGTCGACGTTGTCGCGCGAGGCGGTGAACCCGGCGCGCACGCCTTCGCGGAGGAGCGCGATCTCGCGATCGACCCAGGCGGGGAGCGCCCGGGCGCGCGAGACGGCGGCCCGGCGAAGCTCCGGTGTGCCGACGGGCTGCACCTCCGCGAGCGACGCCGACCACGACGCCCAGCCTGCCGTCGGGAACGCCATTGGGCTCGGGCCGGCGGACGAGACGCCCCACAACTCGGCGCGGCAGGCGCGTAGCCCGACCGAGGACTCGAGAACCTCGCGGACCGACTCGAGCGCGACCCAGGCGTCGCTCCCAACTTTGATGCCGCCGAGCGCCCGCACCCGCGCGAGCAGCCGGTCCTCGTCGGCGCGCCAGGCCGAGAAGGCCTCGGCGCGATTGTCGGTGAGCGCGCCGTGATCCGCGCCCGGGTAGCCCGCGATGGTGGCCCACTCGGGGTAGCGCGCGAACAGGTGAGCGACGTACTCGTCCGCGAGCGCGAGCGCCTCGGCCTCGACGCCGTGGACCGGCCGGTCGGCCGGGGAGCGCGCGCCGGCGCAGGCTGCGGCGAGCAGGGACACGGCGGCGAGCGGCGAGACGGCGGCGGCGCGGCGCATGGCGGCTCCCAGGGCGAAGCCGCCATTGTACCCGCTGGCGACCCGCAACGTCGGATCAGGTTACTGAGCAACAGCCCGCGCTTCTGAGCGAGCTCGCGCTGGCTGTCTATCCGGCTGTCTCGCGTCTTGTCTGAGAACCTGTCTGACCGTGAAGCAAACACGCCATCTACCCGCCATGGCCGCGAGTCAGCCCGCGCCTACACATCGTCCTCGCCAACGGGGGCAGAGCGGCGTTGCGCGCACGCAAGCGCTTACAGCGGACGCGGCACAGCGAGCGGCGCAGGGATCGCCCGAGGAGGCGGCGCTCGCTGCCGCGGCTCGGCGGTGCTGGCCATCGCTGCCGGCCGTCGCCATCGTTCAGTCGATCTCCAGTGGAAAGGGCGATCGCATGACCGACAGGTACGGCGCGCGGCAAGGCCAGATCGTCTACGGTTCCGACGGCGTGCGGTTGGGGCGGGTCTTCCACTGCGACGACTTCGGGTTCGTCGTGGGGAAGGGGATCGTGTTCAGGGAGGACTGCCCGGTCTTCTATGACGAGGTCCTGTCGGCTGAAGGCGACGAGGTCCGCCTCCGCTTCCCATCCAGCGCGCTCGTCCGCGAGGAGGACGCCGAGCCGTGGGATCCGCCGCGCGATCCGGTCGGGAGCGCCGGCGGCGTCGACCTCGAGCCGCTACGGGCCGGCATGGCCGAGATCGACGAGGTGCAGGAGCGCCTGCTTGCGATCGAGGCGGGGCTCGTCGAGGCGGTCGCGCGCTCCTCCTACGGTGGCTGGGCGGCGCTGGCGCGCGTCGCGCGCCCGCTGCGCGGCGGAGAGCCCGCGAACGCGGCCCCCGCGGTCGCGCGCGCCGCGCAGGCTGACGAACTGGGGGAACACGCGTTACGGGCGTCGGCCATCGCCGAGCTGGAGCACCGCATCGCCGAGGAGGTGGAGGACTACGAGCGGGGGGCCGCCTGCGCGCCACGCGACGCCCTCTCTG
>WNGL01001927.1_pt1 | contig 25300 bp, 13 predicted proteins | sample 5400591 | NCBI WGS metagenome assembly WNGL01 (sample SAMN13153377, study PRJNA577476) | soil metagenome | isolation source: 80 cm soil or saprolite under Garry oak tree replicate 1 | place: USA:California | collected 2016-06-15 | reverse complement strand
GCCAGAATTTCGGCCTTATCACCACGATTACCGAAAGCCAGATCCAGCTGCGTGAGCTCATCCAGGATGCGGTGGGCGACTGGACCGAACGTCAGAGCACCTTGCAGTTGCAGGAAGTCGGAGGAGGGAAATAATGAACGATGTCCTCGTGCGAAGATTCATTCAGGCGGCGATTTGCCCATTCGGGTTGCTCCTGCTCGTGTCGGTCGCCTCGGCCCAGGAAAACAGCATCGAAAACTTCGACGTCACGCAGAGCGGCGGCCAGGTACTGATACGGTTGACTCTGAAGAACCCGATTGCAGCCGCCCCAGGCAGCTTCACGATCGCCAATCCGCCCCGGATCGCGTTCGATTTTCCGGATACGACCAACGGCTTGGGACGGAACAGCCAGGACATCGGCGAGGCGGTGTTGCGCTCGATGAACGTAGTGCAAGCGGGCGAGCGCACCCGCCTAGTGCTCAATTTACGAAACATGGTTCCATACGAATCCAAGATCGAAGGCAGCAGCCTGTTGATCACCTTGGCCGCCACAGGGGGCGCGCAGCAGGCCGCGACGGGCGCGGCGCGTTTTGCCGAAGGCAGAGCGGACCTCCAGCACGCGCTGAAAGACGTCAATTTTAGACGCGGGCGCGGGGGCGAAGGGCGAATCGTCGTCGAGCTTTCGGACACGTCGACCGGCGTGGATATCCGCCAGCAAGGACAAACGGTCATCGTGGATTTCCTCAAGACGAGCGTTTCCGACGTGTTGCGCAAGCGTTACGACGTGGTTGACTTCGCAACCCCGGTGCAAACCTTCAGCGTTTTCCCCCAGGGGGACAACGTGCGCATGGTAATCGAACCCCGTGGTCTCTGGGAGCACAATGCCTACCAGACCGACACGCAGTTCGTGCTCGAGGTGAAACCGATCCAGTACGATCCCAACAAACTGGTGCAGGGCACGCGCAGCGGCTATTCCGGCGAGAAACTGTCGCTCAACTTCCAGAACGTCGAAGTGAGGAGCGTGCTGAACGTCATAGCGGACTTCACCGACCTGAACATCATCACCAGCGACACGGTGGGCGGGAATCTCACGCTGCGCCTGAAAGACGTGCCGTGGGACCAGGCGCTCGATATCATCCTTCAGACCCGCGGCCTGGACATGCGCAAGAACGGCAACGTGATCTGGATCGCGCCGCGCGACGAGCTTGCGACCAAGGAGAAGCTCGCCCTGGAGTCCACCGCACAGATCACTGAGCTGGAGCCCCTGCGCACCGAGACCTTCCAGCTCAACTACGCGAAGGCCGACGCCTTCGCGAAGCTCCTCGCTGACCCTTCCCAGCGCATCCTGTCCAAGCGTGGCGCCGCCTCGGTCGATCTTCGCACCAACCAGGTGTTCGTTCAGGACGTCTCGGTCCGGCTGGAGGAGGTGCGGAAGCTCCTCGGGCAGGTCGATGTCCCGGTGCAGCAGGTGCTCATCGAGGCGCGGATCGTCGAAGCCAACGACTCGTTTGCGAAGAATCTCGGCGTGCGCTTGGGCAACGTGGCTCGCCCGATCGTCCAGAACAGCACCAGCTCGGGTCCGAGCCCGATAGGTATCAACGAGTCGGGCGTTGCCGTGACCCAGACGGGCAGGCTCGAGGACTTTCCCAACCTGTTCCCTGGGGGAGGCGGGACCATAACGACGAAGACCCCCGACAATTTGAGCGTCAATTTGCCGGCGGCGCCAGTCGGCAATGCCGCGGCCGCAGGTTCCATCGCCCTGTTGATCACCAATCGACTGACTGGAGCGCTTCAGCTAGAGCTCTCGGCTCTGGAGGCCGACGGCAAGGGCAAGATCATCTCGAGCCCGCGGGTGATGACTGCGAACAACGTCGAAGCGCTCATCGAGCAGGGAACCGAGTTGCCTTATCAGCAGGCGACTTCGAGCGGCGCGACCTCGATTTCATTCCGCAAGGCGAACTTGGCGCTCAAGGTAAAGCCGCAGATAACGCCCGACGGCAACATCATCATGAACCTGGACATCAACAAGGACTCGGTAGGCCAGAGCACCAACGCCGGTTTCGCCATCGACACCAAACACGTCCAGACCCAGGTGCTGGTGGAAAACGGCGGCACGGTCGTGATCGGCGGTATCTACACCCAGACCTTGCAGACCACGATTACCAAAGTGCCGTTCTTCGGAGACATACCGTTGCTCGGAGTGCTTTTCCGCAACAACTCCCGCTCGGACAACAAGACAGAGCTCCTTGTGTTCATCACTCCGCGCATCGTGGAGCAGCGCATCATAAGCCAGCGCTGACGCTGCAGAACCACATGACTCTCAGGGGGCCGGCAATGCCGGCCCCTTGCTTTCGGGCCCCGTACGGGTGGGTTGCTACAATATCCCCGTGAAGACAAACCACAAGCTTTTCCTGGTGGGCATGATGGGGGCCGGCAAGACCACTGTCGGTCGCCAGCTCGCCAAGCGCCTCGGCAAGACGTTCTACGATGCCGATCGCGAAATCGAGGCACGAACCGGGGTGCGCGTCGCCGTGATCTTCGATATCGAGGGCGAGGTCGGATTTCGCAAGCGCGAGTCCGAGGTGATCGAACGCTTGACCGCACTGAACGATATCGTGCTCGCTACGGGGGGTGGCGCGGTCCTCGATCCCCGTAACCGCGACAATCTCAGGGCGCGCGGCTTCGTCATCTACCTTCACGCGCCTCCACCGGTACTGTGGCAGCGCACCCGCGCCGACAAGTCCAGGCCGCTGTTGCAGGGCGGCGACCCGCGCGAACGGCTCGATGCGCTTTACACTGTGCGCGATCCGCTTTATCGGGAGGTCGCGGACCTGGTGATCGAGACCGGCCGCCAGGGTATCGGCCCCTTGCTTGCGCAGGTGCTCGCCCGATTCGACGAAGCATGCAAACTCTCAGCGTAGCGCTCGGGGAGCGCTCCTATCCAATTCACGTCGGTACCGGGCTTCTCGATCGGGCCGATCTCATTGTTCCTTTCCTGGTGCAAAAGAAAGCGGCCGTCGTCACCAACCCCACCGTGGCGCCGCTCTATCTCGAGCGCATTGCCGGAGCGCTGGCCCGTGAGGGCGTCGAGGTGGTCCGCATCTTCGTTCCCGACGGCGAGGAGCACAAGGACTGGCGCACCCTGAACGGGATCTTCGATGCGCTGCTCGAGCAGCGATGCGCGCGTGACACTACGCTCATCGCCCTGGGGGGTGGGGTAATCGGGGACCTGGCGGGATTCGCCGCCGCTACCTATCAGCGCGGCGTGCCCTTGGTTCAGATCCCGACCACGCTGCTCGCTCAAGTGGATTCGTCGGTTGGCGGCAAGACCGCGATCAATCACGCGCTAGGGAAAAACATGATCGGCGCCTTTCATCAGCCTCTGTTGGTCGTGGCCGACATGCGAACCCTGGAAACCCTGCCCGAGCGCGAGCTGCGCTCGGGACTTGCCGAAGTGATCAAGCACGGCTTGATCCGCGACGTGGCGTTCTTCGGCTGGATCGAAGCCCATCTCGATCGCCTATTGACGCGCGATCCGGACGCGCTGGAACATGCGGTGCTGCGCTCGATCGCGATCAAGGCCGAGATCGTCGGCCAGGACGAGCGCGAGCGCGGCTTGCGCGCGCTGCTGAACTTCGGCCACACGTTCGGCCACGCCATCGAAACGGGCCTCGGCTACGGCGCTTGGCTCCACGGCGAGGCCGTGGCCGCCGGGATGGTTATGGCGGCCGACCTGTCGCGTCAGCTCGGGCTTCTTTCGGGGGCCGACTCCGCTCGTGTCCGTTCGCTGTTCGAGCGCGCGGGCCTTCCGACCACGGTAAGAGGGATCACGCCGCAGCGCATGCAGCAACTGATGCGGCTCGACAAGAAAGCGAAGGGGGGCCGCGTCCATTTCGTTCTGCTGGAGAGGTTGGGAGCCGCAGTGCTTCGCGCCGACGTACCCGCTGGCGCAATCGACCACACGCTTTCGCGGCTTGCCGCCTAAGTGAGTGCTGGCCGGCTCCGGGATTGGGTAGCGTCTCTAGGCATTATCGGGATTGCTGCCTCGCAGCGCCGCTCGGTAGTGTCTCAGTTTGAAAGTAACAGCGGATGCGCTAGCGGCGCGCGGCCATTAGAATCATCGGATGGCCCGCCTAAAGCGCCCCCGCGATCCCAATCAACTTGCCAAGCTGATCGTGGATATTTCTGTTGGTGAGGTGGATAAGCCCATCGACCCCAACGAGCCCAAACGCGGACGTTCCGGGGGGCTGAAGGGTGGCAAGGCTAGAGCCATTGTCCTCACGCCAAAGCGCCGCAAGGAAATCGCGAAAAAAGCGGCTAGAAGTCGATGGAAAGTCTCAACTGACGCTTAGGCTCAAATAACTCCGTAAGTTCTTCGGTAACACGCCCATCGTGAAGCCCTTTGAGAATAACAAAGGGTTGCATCATGGGGTCAGTAAAGCGGTACCTGTAGTTCCTGGGCTCTCCGAGCCTTTCTAGGACATTCTTTCGTTTTTCCGTAGTGAATTCGTTCATATGGAACGCGAAAGTTGAGGCTTCGTAACTCTTGTCAGGAATGATCTTATTGAGCGGTTCCGCAACAGCGGACTGTTGGAATCGCCCCAGTTCGTCGCTACTTGCTAAAGCGCATGCAAGGAGAACTGGCTCAAAGAGCGCTTCTTCGCGTCGCTGGCTGATTGTCGCGGATAAATAACGCTCTCGTATCGTTTGATCTATATCTGCAATTGCAAAACGAATCGCATCCTTCAAATCGGCTTCAGTCACTACTTTGCGCCTCTGATTAACTGCACTTCTAGCAGCATACATCGCAAGAATATGCGTGTAGTACGGCAAGCCTCTAGATAGAAACGTTATCTTCCAGAGAATGTCTCCAGAGGTTGAAATTCCGCATTTCTTGTATCTCTTCACTACGATGTCGGCTAGTTCATCTTGTGACATCCGCGGCATTTTTACGTGAAGCAAGGAGCGCGAAATCGATTCATGCCCCTCAATGAGCGCTGCAACGTTTTCAGCGACTCCGACGACGACGACGGTAACGTTGACCGAATAGTCGGAAAGGGCTTTGATGGTATCGGCGACTTGTCGCGTTACGGATTTATTCTCGATTCGATCAAACTCGTCAAGGATAACAATGGGAATAACATTGCCATCGAATCCTTCCAACGCTAATTGGACATCGTCTGGGCTGATTTCTCCAACGAAGTCGTCCGCGATCTTGCGCGAGGGTTGGCCGTTCTCTGCGGCATAGCTGAACCGCTTAAATACTTTCTTCCAAAGAGAGGTAAAGGATTCATCTGGGGCGGAATTGACCCGAACTGCGAGCACTTGCTTCGCTGAGCTGACGACGGTGAGGGGAAAGATGTTCACCATTGATGTTTTGCCTACGCCACGCTCGCCGAACAAAACAGCGTGCCGTCCCCGCTGCCCCACGGCGTCCATGAGCGCCTGAAGCTCATTGACGCGGCCTGCGAACAACTCTCGCTCTTGGATGGGAGCGCCAGGTGAGAAGGCGTCCGTGATCTCCTGAAAGAGAACGGTCCAGTTTTCCGCGCCTTTGGGGTCGCCCGGGTCAGGCATACCTAGAATAATAACAAAATAGAGACAGTTATGGCAAAATAGCTTGTAAGGGCTTGACAAGGGCAAATTAGTCAAGCATAATGTTCAGTATGAATCGCCTGAGCCTACAAGACCGCGCCCGCATTCTTGGATGTCTGACCGAAGGCAACAGTATGCGTGCTACCACCAGGATGTGCGATGTGAGCATCAACACGGTTACCAAGCTGCTGGTGGATGTGGGAACAGCCTGCGATCTGTACCAGAACGAAACTCTACGGAACCTGCCTTGCAAGCGCGTCCAGGTGGACGAAATCTGGTCGTTCTGCGGGATGAAGGAAAAGAACGTGCCGCCGATGCGTAAGGGCGAGCGTGGCTACGGCGACATTTATACTTGGGTGGCGATTGATGCTGATACGAAGCTCGTCCCGTCATGGCTGATCGGCCAAAGATGGGTCGAGTACGCGAAGCTCTTTATTGAGGACCTAGCGTCGCGGATGGCGAATCGAGTACAACTTACGAGCGATGGGCATACACCATACATTACCGCCGTTGAAGATGCCTTCGGGAACGACATCGACTATGCAATGCTCGTGAAGATTTACAGCAATCACGCTAGCTCCAGTTTGGAGCATCGCCGCTACAGTCCTGGCGAGTGCTGCGGAGCACGCAAAAATGCGGTCTGCGGCGATCCCGATGAAAAGCACATCAGCACGAGCTTCGTTGAACGACAAAATCTAACGATGCGGATGCATATGCGACGATTCACGAGGCTGACGAACGGATTTAGCCGCAAGGTGGAGAATCATTGCTGCGCTGTCGCGCTCCATTACATGTTTTACAACTTCGCTCGGATTCACAAAACGCTGCGCGTCACTCCGGCCATGCAAGCAGGAATCGCGGATCACGTTTGGACGCTGGAGGAGATCACCGCGCTCGCAAATTGACCTGAAAAGGCGCTTGAACAAGCTACGTCTGCTTCTTGACAACACACTAGTATTAGTTGCACCCTACTGGTGGAACACAATGTATGGTGTTCCTCGGCGGGGCGAAAAAAAATCCCGCCGAAGCGGGATTTAGTTTTGGCGCTGGCTCGTGTAGCTCAGTGGTAGAGCGGTCGACTGTTAATTGACTGGTCGCTCGGTTCGATTCCGGCCACGGGCGCCACAACGGTGCCAATTTCGGGGCGGATCTGCTAGCAACAGGTTCGCCCCTTTTCTTTCTACTGGGCCGAGGATTGTGCCCCATACCCAAATCCCTCAACAAGGTCGAAGTCTAGATTCTTCCAAAGTGTAAGTCAATTGGGATTCAATTGGGGTGCATCTGGGTGATAGGATGGGTGAATGGCCGATGAGGAACGGGAAGACTCCACCCAGTGTACCTTCCGCCTGCCAACAAGCCAGGTGGAAATCATTGAGGCTTTGGCTACGCGCGGCGTGCTCGGGAAGAACAAGAGCGCGGTAGCGAGACATTTGATCGGCAATGCGATCAAGGAACTGATCGAGAACGACTTCGTTAAGAAATACTTGGAGACCGTTCAGCTTCTCAAGAAGTAGGCCTAGCTTGTGCCAATTGCTGCATCTGCACAATTATCTGTTATGGGCCAAACTGAGACACCACCCGCCGCTCTAAACACTTGAGGCAGCAAGGAAACACAGGTATAGTCCAAGACCCGGCCCCGAGAAGTGCGGAATGGAGAATTCCGCCGCCGGCAAACCCCATTCGTCCGAACCCAGCGTGATTCTGAACGAACCCCAGGGTCTGTACCACCCCGCCAACGAACATGACGCCTGCGGCGTGGGTTTCGTCGCCCATATCAAGGGCAAGAAATCGCATTCGATCGTCGAGCAAGGTCTCACGGTATTGCGCAACCTCACCCACCGGGGCGCGGTGGGCTGGGATCCCAAGCTCTCAGACGGGGCGGGCCTGCTCATTCAGATTCCCGACAAGTTCCTCCGCGATGTCATGGCAAAGCAGGGCCTGAAGCTGCCGCCTGCGGGCCAATACGGCGTTGGCATGGTCTTTCTGCCGCGCGACCCGGCCTCGCGCTTTGCCTGCGAGTACGAGATCGAGCGTGCGATCAAAGACGAGTGCCAGGTGCTGCTCGGCTGGCGGGACGTTCCCGTGGATAACAGCGATCTCGCGGAGCCGGCGAAGCGGATCGAGCCGGTGATCCGGCAAGTGTTCATCGGGCGAGGCAAAGGAGTGACCGTCACCGACGCATTGGAGCGCAAGCTCTACATCATCAGAAAGAGCTCGGGCCACGCGATCCAGGCGCTCAAGCTCGCGCACGGCAAAGAGTTCTACGTTCCCTCGATGTCGGCGCGCACCGCGTGCTACAAGGGCATGCTGCTCGCGCACCAAGTTGGCCAGTACTACAAGGACCTGCAGGATGCGCGCGTCGAGTCCGCGCTCGCCTTGGTCCACCAGCGCTTTTCCACGAACACCTTCCCGTCCTGGGACCTGGCGCACCCGTTCCGCATGATCTGCCACAACGGTGAGATCAACACCTTGCGGGGCAACGTCAACTGGATCCGCGCGCGCCAGGGAGCGATCTCGAGCCCCGTTCTCGGCCGGGATCTGGAGAAAATCTGGCCGCTGATCTACGACGGGCAATCCGATTCCGCTTCGTTCGACAACGCGCTGGAGCTTCTGGTCATGGGAGGGTATTCCGTCGCGCATGCGATGATGATGATGATCCCCGAGGCTTGGGAGAACCACACTTTGATGGACCCGACACGGCGCGCGTTCTACGAATACCACGCCGCCATGATGGAGCCTTGGGACGGACCTGCCTCGATCGCGTTTACGGACGGGCGCCAAATAGGGGCGACGCTCGACAGGAACGGGCTGCGGCCCTCGCGCTATATCGTCACTGCGGACGACCTCGTGATCATGGGATCGGAATGCGGCTGCCTGCCCGTGCCCGAGGAGAAAATCGTCAAAAAATGGCGCCTGCAGCCAGGCAGGATGTTCCTCGTCGATCTGGAGAAGGGTCGGATCATCGACGACGAGGAGCTCAAGAACACGCTCGCAGGCGCGAAACCCTACGCGGAGTGGATCGAGCGCATCCGCGTCAAGCTCGACGAGGTCGAGACCGAAAAGACCCCGCCGCTGAAGAGCGCGGTGCGGATGCTCGATCGCCAGCAGGCCTTCGGCTACACGCAGGAGGACATCAAGTTCATCATGACCCCGATGGCGATGAACGGCGAGGAACCCGTCGGCTCGATGGGCAACGACTCACCGCTTGCGGTGCTGTCGGACAAGAACAAAACGCTGTACCACTACTTCAAGCAGCTGTTCGCGCAGGTCACGAACCCCCCGATCGACCCGATCCGCGAGGAGCTGGTGACCTCTCTGGTGTCTTTCATCGGACCGAAGCCGAACTTGCTCGGCATCGACGAGATGAACCCGCCTCTTCGACTCGAGGTGTCGCAGCCGGTGCTCGACTTCTTCGAAATGGAGAAAATCCGGCACATCGAGCGCTACACCGGCGGCAAGTTCCGCTCGTTCGAGCTGGACATCACCTATCCCCTGGCATGGGGCAAGGAGGCGGTCGAGGCACGCCTCGCGTCGCTTTGCGCGCAGGCCGAGGATGCGGTGCGCGCGGGTTACTCGATCGTCGTGATTTCCGACCGGCTCGTGGAGTGCGAACGCGTGGCGATCCCGGCGCTCCTGGCATTGTCGGCGATCCATCAGCACCTGGTGGCGAAGGGTCTGCGCACCAGCGCGGGTCTCGTCGTGGAAACGGGCTCCGTGCGCGAGGTACACCACTTTGCCCTGCTCGGAGGCTACGGCGCCGAGGCGGTGCATCCGTATCTCGCCCTCGAGACGCTGCTCGATCTTGCGGCGAAGGGCGAGCTCGGCCCGGACCTCGACGGCAGGAAGGCGATCAAGAATTTCGTGAAGGCGATCGGCAAGGGCCTGAAGAAGGTGATGTCCAAGATGGGGACATCGACCTACATGTCCTACACCGGAGCGCAGATCTTCGAGGCGGTAGGCCTCGCGAGGTCGCTCGTGGACAAGTATTTCACCGGCACCACCTCGTCGATCGAAGGCATCGGCGTGTTCGAAGTCGCTGAAGAGGCGATCCGCATACACAAGGCCGCCTTCGAGGACGCCGATCCGGTGCTGCAGTCGATGCTGGATGCGGGGGGCGAGTACGCTTGGCGCGTGCGCGGCGAAGAGCATATGTGGACGCCCGACGCGATCGCGAAGCTGCAGCATTCGGCGCGGCAGAACTCCCCCCAGGCGTACAAGGAATACGCCGCGATCATCAACGACCAGTCGCGGCGCCACATGACCTTCCGCGGTCTGTTCGAATTCCGCGTCGATCGCGTGAAGGCGGTTCCGATCGAGGAGGTCGAGCCCGCAGCCGAGATAGTGAAGCGTTTTTCGACCGGCGCAATGTCGCACGGCTCGATCTCGGTCGAAGCGCACACCACCCTCGCGGTGGCAATGAACCGTATCGGCGGGAAGTCGAACACCGGCGAGGGCGGGGAGGACCGCAAGCGCTACGCGACGGTGAAGGCGGGCGAGACGCTGCGCTCGCGCCTCGGAGCGAACCGCGTCGCGCGCGACATCGAATTACGCGAAGGCGACGTGCTCAAGTCCAAGATCAAGCAGGTCGCCTCGGGGCGTTTCGGGGTGACCGCCGAATATCTCGCAAGCGCCGAGCAGCTCCAGATCAAGATCGCGCAAGGAGCCAAGCCCGGCGAGGGCGGGCAGCTGCCCGGGCGCAAGGTCTCCGATTACATCGCCGAGATCCGCTACTCGACTCCCGGAGTGGAGCTGATTTCGCCTCCCCCGCACCATGACATCTACTCGATCGAAGACTTGGCCCAGCTGATCCACGACTTGAAGAACGCGAATCCCTCCGCGTCCATCTCGGTGAAGCTCGTCTCGGAAGTGGGCGTCGGCACCGTGGCTGCAGGCGTGTCCAAAGCCAAGTCCGACCACGTCACCATTTCCGGGCACGACGGCGGCACCGGCGCCTCGCCCTGGTCGTCGATCAAGCACGCGGGCACGCCCTGGGAGCTGGGCCTGGCGGAGACGCAGCAGACGCTGGTGCTCAATCGCTTGCGCGGCCGGATCGCGGTCCAGGTGGACGGACAGATCAAGACCGGCCGCGACGTGGTGATCGGCGCGATCCTCGGCGCCGACGAATTCGGGTTCGCGACCGCGCCGCTCGTCGTGAGCGGTTGCATCCTGATGCGCAAGTGCCACCTGAACACCTGCCCGGTGGGCGTTGCGACCCAGGATCCCGTGCTCCGCAAGAAGTTTTCGGGCAAGCCGGAGTACGTTGTGAACTACTTCTTCCTCGTCGCCGAGGAGGCAAGAGAGTTGATGGCCCAGCTCGGCGTACGCAGGTTCAGCGAGCTGATCGGCCGCACCGACCTGCTCGACATGAAGAAGGGCGTCGGGCACTGGAAGGCGAAAGGCCTCGACTTCTCGCGGATTTTCAAGATGCCGGACATGCCCGCGGACGTCGCACGCTACAACTCTGAGAAACAGAATCACGGACTCGAGAAGGCCCTCGACAACCGGCTGATCGAGCTTGCGCGACCCGCGCTCGAGCGCGGCGAGAAGGTTTCGATCGACATGCCGATCCGGAACGGCAACCGTACCGTCGGTACGATGCTCTCGCATGAGATCGCGCGGCGTTACGGGCACGAGGGGCTGCCCGATGGCACGATCCACGCCCGGTTTGCCGGGTCCGCGGGCCAGAGCTTCGGGGCGTTCCTCGCTAGAGGTGTGACCCTCGAACTGATCGGCGATACCAACGACTATTGCGGGAAGGGGCTCTCGGGCGGCCGCATCATCGTTTCGCCTTCGCCCAAGTTCCGTGGCGAGCCGACCGAAAACATCATCACGGGCAACGTCGTTCTCTACGGTGCGATCGCCGGGGAAGCGTATTTCCGCGGCGTAGCCGGCGAGCGTTTCGCCGTACGCAACTCGGGCGCCACCGCCGTCGTCGAAGGCGTCGGAGATCACGGCTGCGAATACATGACCGGCGGGACCGTCGCCGTCTTGGGCGTCACCGGACGCAACTTCGCCGCCGGAATGTCCGGCGGCATCGCCTATGTGCTCGACCTCCACGGCGAATTCGTGGAACGTTGCAACACCGCGATGGTGGACCTGGAGCCTGTCCTTGCCGAGTCCGAGCAGCAGGGCAAGGTGCCGCGCGAGCTCTGGCACAAGGGTCAGGCAGACGAAGTGATCCTGAGGGACATGATCGAGCGGCACGCGAAGCTTACGAACAGCCGCCGCGCCAGGGAGATCCTCGAAAAATGGGCGGACTACCGTACGCGTTTCGTGAAGATCTTCCCCAAGGAATACAGGCGCGCCCTCGGCGAGCTCGCCGCGGCGAAACGCAAGGCGGCAGCGTAGATGGGGAAAGTCACGGGATTTCTCGAGTTCCAGCGGCTCGAGGAAGCGCACCAGGAGCCCGAGGAGCGGAAAAAGCACTATCGGGAGTTCATCCTCCGCCTCACCGAAGCGGAGGCGAAGGTTCAGGGCGCGCGTTGCATGGATTGCGGCACGCCGTTTTGCATGTCGGGCTGTCCGGTCAACAACATCATTCCGGACTTCAACGATCTCGTCTACAAGGAGGACTGGCAGCGCGCCATCGAGACGCTGCATTCCACCAACAATTTTCCCGAGTTCACCGGCCGCATCTGTCCGGCTCCGTGCGAGGAAGCGTGCGTGCTGCGCATCAATGACGACCCGGTCGGCATCAAGTCGATCGAGCGCGCGATCATCGACAAGGCGTTCGAGGAAGGCTGGGTAAAGCCGCATCCGCCCGCGCACAAGACCGGCAAGAAAGTCGCGGTGGTGGGCTCCGGTCCGGCTGGGCTCGCTTGCGCCCAGCAGCTCGCGCGCGCCGGGCACGACGTCACGATGTTCGAAAAAAACGACCGGATCGGCGGCCTTCTGCGCTACGGGATACCCGATTTCAAGATGGAAAAGTGGCTGATCGACCGCCGGGTCGACCAAATGAAAGCCGAAGGCGTGAGGTTTCTTCCCGGGGTCTTCGTCGGCAAGGGGCGCGCGGGGAAAGAAGTCACAGACTGGGCTGCCGAGAGCATCGCGCCCGAGAAGTTGATGGCCGAGTTCGACGCGGTGGTGCTCTCGGGCGGAGCCGAGCAGCCGCGCGACCTCCCGGTACCCGGGCGCGAGCTCGACGGCGTGCATTTTGCGATGGAGTTCCTGCCGTTGCAAAACAAGCGCGTTGCCGGAGACAAGGGCGTGCCGGATCTCTGGGCGACGGACAAGCATGTTGCGGTGCTCGGCGGAGGCGACACCGGCTCGGACTGCGTCGGCACCTCCAACCGCCACGGCGCGAAATCGGTGACACAGTTCGAGCTGCTTCCCATGCCGCCGGATCCGGAATTGAACCCGGTTTGGCCCCTCTGGCCGACGAGATTGCGCACTTCCTCCTCGCACGAAGAAGGCGTGAATCGCGACTGGTCGGTCGCCACCAAGGAGTTCGTCGGCGAGAACGGCAAGGTAAAGGCGCTCAAGACGGTTCGCCTGGAATGGAAGGACGGCAAGGCGAGCGAGATTCCTGGATCGGAGACGGTTCTCCCGGCGGCCCTCGTGCTGCTCGCGATGGGATTCGTATCGCCGGTGCCGGCCGTGCTGGAGGCGTTCGGCGTGGAGAAAGACCCGCGCGGCAATGCCAAGGCGGCCACCGACGGAAAAAGCAGCTACCTCACTTCGGTTCCAGGGATATTCGCAGCGGGCGATATGCGCCGCGGCCAGTCGCTCGTCGTGTGGGCGATTCGCGAAGGCCGCCAGTGCGCGCGCGCTGTGGATGAGTTCCTGATGGGGTTCTCCGAGTTGCCGCGATAGGCTTTTGTGAATATCGTCATTCTCGCCGCGGGTCCGGGCAAGCGCATGCATTCGAGCACGCCCAAGGTGCTGCATCGACTTGCGGGCCGAGCGCTGCTCGCACGCGTTTTCGATACCGCGAAACAACTCTCGCCCAAGGTCATCTGCGTCGTCCATGGCCACGGAGGCGAGCGCGTGCGCCAGGCCGTCGAGGAGGACGGTGTCGTCTGGGTCATGCAGGAGCCTCAGCTCGGCACCGGCCACGCGGTGATGCAAGCCGGCCCTTATCTGGACGAGCGCTGGCCGACCCTCGTGCTCTATGGCGATGTCCCGTTGATTCGCGCCGAAACCTTAAGACATCTTGTCGAGGCGACGGGGACGGGGCTGGGCCTTCTGACCGCGACGCTCGAGAGCCCCTCCGGATACGGGCGCATCCTGCGAAATGGAAAAAAGGTGGTGGGAATTGTCGAGGAAAAAGACGCCAACGCGCGGCAGCGCGCCCTCCGCGAGATCAACACCGGAATCGTCGTGGCACCGACGAAGAAGCTCAAGTCCTGGCTCGCGAAGCTGCAAAACAACAACGCGCAGAAGGAGTATTACCTCACCGACATCGTCGCGCTCGCAACGAAGGAGCGCGTACCCGTGACCGCGATCCAGGCAGACGCGGCGTGGGAGACGCTCGGCGTGAACAGCCGCGCCCAGCTTGCCGAGTTGGAGCGCATTTACCAGCGCAAACTCGCCGCTTCGCTCCTCGAGCAGGGGGTGGCGCTCGCCGATCCGTCGCGCTGCGACGTGCGCGGAAGCCTCGCCTGCGGCCGCGACGTGGCGGTCGACGTCAATTGCGTGTTCGAAGGCGAGGTGAAGCTCGGCGACGGCGTGGCGGTGGGCGCGAATTGCGTACTGAAGGACGTGACGGTCGGCGCGGGCACGCGCATCGAGCCCTTCTGCCACTTGGAGGACGCCGACATCGGCGCGGACTGTCGCATCGGCCCCTACGCGCGCATCCGTCCCGGCACGCGCCTCGCCGAGGAAGTGCACATCGGCAACTTCGTAGAGGTCAAGGCGAGTACCATAGGCGCAGGTTCCAAGGCGAATCACCTCACCTACATCGGCGACAGCGAGGTGGGCAGAAACGTCAACGTCGGCGCCGGGACGATCGTGTGCAACTACGACGGGGCGAACAAGCACCGCACCGTCATAGAGGACGACGTTTTCATCGGTTCGGACACCCAGCTCGTCGCGCCGGTGCGCGTAGGCCGGGGCGCGACACTCGGTGCAGGAACCACGCTCACCAAGGACGCTCCAGCGGGCGAGCTGACCCTCTCTCGCGTGAAGCAGGTATCGATTCCGGACTGGCAGCGCCCGGTGAAGAAGTGATCGAGAGGCAAGCCGCATGTGCGGAATAGTCGGAGCGATAGCCAAACGCAACATCGTTCCCGTCCTCATCGAGGGACTGAAGCGGCTCGAGTATCGCGGCTACGACTCCGCCGGAGTCGCAGTCCTCGACGGAATGGCCGCGGGGTCGCGGGCGACCTTGCGCCGGGTCCGCTCGACGGGCCGCGTCGCGGAGCTGGAGAAGCTCGCCGGTTCGCAGGGCCTCGCCGGGGACATCGGGATCGCGCATACGCGCTGGGCCACCCATGGCGTGCCGTCGGAGAAAAATGCGCATCCGCACCTCTCGGACGGCGTGTCGGTGGTGCACAACGGCATCATCGAGAACCACGAAGAGATGCGCAGGCGCCTGCGCGCCAAGGGATACGAGTTCGTCTCCGATACCGATACCGAGGTCATCGCCCATCTCGTCCACTCGAACCTGCAGTCGGGCGCGACCTTGTTCGATGCCGTGAGAAAGAGCGTGGTCGAGCTGGTCGGTGCCTACGCGATCGCGGTAGTGAGCGAGTCCGATCCCTCGCGATTGGTGGTCGCGCGGCACGGGGCGCCGCTGCTGCTCGGTCTCGGCGAAGGGGAGAATTTCGCCGCCTCCGACACCTCGGCGCTCGTCCAGGTCACGCAACGCGTCGTCTACCTCGAGGACGGCGACTGCGCCGAACTCACGCTTGACGCGGTGCGCGTCAGCGACTCGAGCGGCAAGGCGATAGACCGTCCGGTGCATGTTTCGCAGCTCACCGCCGACGCGGTCGAACTGGGACATTACCGGCACTACATGCAGAAGGAGATCTTCGAGCAGCCCATGGCCGTGGCGAACACCTTGGAGATGGTGACGGGGGCGCAGTCTGTTTCCCCGCAGCTCTTCGGCGCGAAGGCCGAGGGCATTTTTCGCGACGTCGATTCGGTGCTGATCCTCGCCTGCGGCACGAGCTATCACGCGGGGATGGTCGCGCGCTATTGGCTCGAGGCCTTGGCCGGCGTTCCCTGCAGCGTCGAGATCGCGAGCGAGTACCGCTATCGGGAGTCCGTGCCGAATCCGAAGGGACTGGTGATCACAGTCTCGCAGTCCGGCGAGACCGCGGACACCATCGCTGCGTTGCAATACGCCAAGTCGCTCGGGCACCGTTACGCGCTCTCGATCTGCAACGTGCCGGAGTCCTCGCTGGTGCGCGCGTCCGATCTGCGCTTCCTGACGCGCGCGGGACCGGAGATCGGTGTGGCCTCGACCAAGGCGTTTACCACGCAGCTTGCGGCGCTGGCGCTCCTCACCATGACCCTCGCCAAGATGCGAGGCCGGCTACCGGTGGAGCGCGAAACGGAGCTGCTGCAATCGCTGCGGCACCTGCCGCGCGCCCTGGAGCGCGTGCTGCACGTCGAGCCGCAGGTGAAGATGTGGTCGGAGAAGTTCGCCCAGCTTCAGCACGCCCTGTTCCTGGGGCGCGGCATCCACTACCCGATCGCGATGGAGGGCGCGCTGAAGCTGAAAGAGATCTCCTACATCCACGCCGAAGCCTATGCGGCGGGCGAGCTCAAGCACGGGCCGCTCGCGCTCGTGGACAAGAACATGCCTGTCATCGCCATTGCGCCCAAGGACGCGCTCCTGGAAAAACTCAAATCGAACCTCCAGGAAGTACGCGCCCGGGGCGGCGAGCTGCACGTGCTCGCCGACGAGGACACGCGCATGGTCGCGAGCGACGGCGTCCACGTCATCCGAATGCCCGATCACGCCGGATTCCTGTCTCCGATCCTGCATACCGTGCCCCTGCAGCTGCTCGCCTACCACGCGGCGCTGGAGCGGGGCAACGACGTGGACAAGCCCAGAAATCTCGCCAAATCCGTGACCGTGGAGTAGCGGCTCGCGCCATACCGGGAACCCCATGCACTCTCACGATCACCAGTCGGTGCGCAACGATCCGTCGCACGCCAGGGCGGTGCCGGATAGTCATGCACCGCCCTCCTCGGGATTTGCACTGGACCCGGTTTGCGGCATGCCGCTCGATATTTCGGCCGCCAAATACACGCACTCGTACGCCGGCCGACGCTGGTATTTCTGCAGCCGGCATTGTCTCGACAAATTCGCCGCCGAGCCCGAGCGGTACGCGAAGGCGGAAGGGAAGCCCGCCCCGCGGCCCGGCGCGACGCCGGGCGCGATCTACACCTGCCCGATGCACCCCGAAATCCGGCAGACCGGGCCCGGCAACTGCCCGAAATGCGGCATGGCGCTCGAGCCTGTCGCGCCCAGCGCAGACGACCGGCCCAACCCCGAGCTGCTCGACATGGCGCGCCGGTTCTGGGTCGGGCTCGCGCTCACGGTTCCGGTTTTGGGCCTGGCAATGGCCGAACACCTGCCCGGATTGCAGGTGGCGTTGCCGAATCCAAAATTCTCCGGCTGGATTCAGTTCGTCCTGAGCGCCCCGGTGGTTCTTTGGGCGGCGTGGCCTTTCTTCGTGCGCGGCTGGAATTCGCTCGCGTCGCGCAACCTAAACATGTACACGCTGATTGCGCTCGGAATCGGCGTGGCGTTCGCCTACAGCGCCGTCGCATTGCTTGCACCCGGACTATTTCCTCCGGCGTTTCGCGATTCCCACGGAGAAGTCGGTCTATACTTCGAGGCGGCGGCGGTGATTGCGGTGCTGGTCCTGCTCGGGGAAGTCCTTCAGTTGCGGGCGCGCCAGAGCACGAGCGGTGCCATTCGCGCACTGCTCAAGGTCGCTCCCCGGGCCGCGATCCGGATTCGCCCGGACGGCAGCGATGAGGAGGTGCCGCTCGATCAAGTGCAGCGGGGGGATCGCCTGCGGGTGCGCCCGGGGGAAAAGGTGCCGGTTGACGGCGTGGTTCTGGAAGGCCGGTCGAGCCTGGACGAATCCCTGGTCACAGGCGAGCCGATGCCCGTGGAAAAGCATCCTGGAGAGAAAGTCACGGGCGGCACGATCAACGGCACAGGGAGCTTCGTGATGCGCGCGGAGCGCGTCGGTGCGGAGACGCTGCTCGCGCGAATCGTGCAGATGGTCGCCGAGGCGCAGCGCACGCGCGCTCCCATCCAGAACCTCGCCGATGTGGTTTCGTCTTATTTTGTTCCTGCGGTCGTTGGTGTCGCCTTGGTTGCATTCGTGGTCTGGTCGATCTACGGCCCGCCGCCCGCGATGAGCTTTGCGCTAGTGAGCGCCGTATCGGTGCTGATCATCGCTTGCCCTTGTGCCCTTGGGCTCGCGACACCGATGTCGATCATGGTCGGCACCGGGCGCGGCGCTCAAGGCGGCGTCCTCATACGCAACGCCGAGGCGCTCGAGCGCATGGAAAAGATCGACACGCTCGTGGTCGACAAGACCGGTACGCTCACGGAGGGCAAGCCCAGGCTCACCCAGGTTGTCGCGGCCGAGGGAATCACCGAAGAACATGTGTTGCAGGTTGCGGCGAGCCTCGAGCGCAGCAGCGAGCATCCGCTCGCTGCCGCGCTCCTTCAAGGGGCCCGGGATCGCGGTATTGCACTGCTGAGCGTCGAGGGCTTCAATGCGGTCACCGGCAAGGGAGTGGAGGGAAAGGTCGATGGCCGGACCGCCGCGCTCGGCAACGCACGTTTCGCCGACTCGCTCGTCCGGGTGCCGCAGGCCCTCAGGGAAAGGGCGGACGCGCTGCGCGGCAACGGCGAGACGGTAGTGTTCCTCGTGGAAGACGGGCGCGTTGCCGGGATCATCGGCGTGGCCGATCCCATCAAGTCTTCCACGCGCGAAGCATTGCAGTCGCTGGCAGCCGAAGGCATTCGCGTCGTGATGCTCACTGGCGACAACCTGATCACGGCGCAGGCAGTTGCGACGAAGCTCGGCATCGCCGAAACGCGCGCCGACATTCTGCCTCAGGAAAAAGGCGCCGCGGTCAAGGCGCTTCGCGCCGAGGGTCGCACGGTGGCGATGGCGGGCGACGGGGTGAACGACGCCCCGGCGCTCGCCGAGGCCGACGTCGGCATCGCAATGGGCACCGGGGCCGATGTGGCGATCCAGAGCGCAGGTATCACGCTCGTCAAGGGCGACTTGCGCGGTATCGTTCGCGCGCGACGGCTTTCGCGCGCCACGATGCGTAACATTCGCCAGAATTTGCTTCTGGCGTTCGCATACAACGCTCTCGGCGTGCCGATTGCGGCGGGGGTGCTCTTCCCCTGGACCGGCCTGCTCCTGAACCCGATGTTTGCAGCCGCCGCGATGAGCGCGAGCTCGGTGTCGGTCGTCGTCAGCGCGTTGAGGCTGAGGCACGCTGCGATCTAGAAGGATGCGCCGCGGCGCGAAGGGATAGACTGTGACGAAAGGGTGGAAACGAGCTTGACGTTTACGTAAACGTAAAGTAGCCTCCCGTTTCTCCAGCCCGATCCGGACGCGTTGGGGCAGCCATGACCGATCTGAGTGCCTCCCGGCACACCGAGTACAAGGCCAAGAACAAGATCCGTTTCGTGACGGCGGCGTCGCTTTTCGACGGCCACGACGCAGCCATCAACATCATGCGCCGCATGCTGCAGGCGAGCGGCGCCGAAGTGATCCATCTGGGGCACAACCGCTCGGTCGACGAAGTCGTGAGCGCCGCGCTGCAGGAAGACGTCCAGGGCATCGCGGTTTCCTCCTACCAGGGCGGCCACGTCGAGTACTTCAAGTACATGATCGACCTGTTGCGCGAGCGAGGCGGGGAGAACATCAAGGTGTTCGGCGGCGGCGGGGGGGTGATCGTCGCAAACGAGATCCGAGAGCTGCAGGCCTACGGCGTTGCGCGCATCTATACCCCTGAGGACGGCCAGAAGATGGGTCTGCAGGGCATGATCAACGACATGCTCGCAAGCTGCGACGAGGACTTGTCGCAGCACGCGCCCAACCAGCTGAACGGCGTGAAGCGCGGCGACCGCCGGGGGCTTGCCCGCCTGATCACGGCGCTCGAGAACGGCGCGACCGCCCTCAAGCTGCGCGAGCAGATGCTGAAGGAAACCGACGCGATCTGCGTACCGGTGCTCGGGGTGACGGGCACCGGAGGCTCGGGAAAGTCCTCGCTCGCTGATGAGCTGGTGCGCCGCTTCCGGCTCGACCAGGAGGACCGGCTCGACATCGCCATCCTCGCCGTCGATCCTTCGCGCAGGAAATCCGGCGGGGCGCTGCTCGGCGACCGCATCCGCATGAATGCGATCGCGGGAAGCCGCGTGTTCATGCGCTCGCTCGCCACGCGCGGCGCTGAAAGCGAAATCTCCAAGAGCCTTCCCGATGTGATTGCGGCCTGCAAGGTCGCGGGATTCGACCTCGTGCTCGTCGAGACCTCCGGTATCGGCCAGGGCGATGCGGCGATCGTGCCGCTCGTCGATGCGTCGCTCTACGTGATGACGCCCGAGTACGGCGCGGCGAGCCAGCTCGAGAAAATCGACATGCTCGATTTTGCGGACTTCGTCGCCATCAACAAGTTCGACCGCAAGGGCGGCGAGGACGCGCTGCGGGACGTTCGCAAGCAGGTCCAGCGCAACCGCAGGCTCTACGACCGCTCCGCCGAGGAGATGCCGGTATACGGCACCATCGCCTCACGCTTCAACGACGACGGCGTCACCGCGCTCTACCAGGGCATCCTGCCCACGCTCGCCGAGCGCGGCCTGAAGATCAAACCGGGCTCGCTTCCCCCGATCAAGACGCGCGCTTCCTCCGCGAGAAACGCCATCGTCCCGCCCTCGCGCAGCCGCTACCTTGCCGAGGTCGCCGACACGGTGCGCGGCTACAACGCGCGCGCCGGCGAGCAATCGAGAATAGCGCGCGAGCGCCAGCAGCTGCTCGCATCAAAGGCGATGCTCGCCGCCGCAGGCAGTGACGCCGCGTCGCTGGATCCGCTCATCGAGGAGAAAGACGCCAGGCTCGATGCGCGTTCCAGGGATCTCATCGCGGACTGGCCGGAGACGAAGAAGACTTACGCCGGCGAGGAGCACGTGGTCAGGGTACGCGAAAAGGAAATCCGCACCCGACTCCACTCGATTTCTCTTTCGGGAACGAAGCTCCCGAAAGTCGCGCTCCCCGGTTTCGAAGACCACGGCGAGATCCTGAAATGGCGCATGCGCGAGAACCTCCCCGGCTCCTTCCCGTTCACCGCAGGTGTATTCTCCTTCAAGCGCGAGAACGAGGATCCGACGCGCATGTTCGCGGGCGAGGGTGATCCCTTCCGCACCAACCACCGTTTCCATCTGCTGTCGAAGGACATGCCGGCGAAACGCCTCTCGACCGCGTTCGATTCGGTGACGCTCTACGGCTTCGACCCGGACCTGCGCCCGGACATCTACGGCAAGGTCGGCAATTCGGGCGTGTCCATCGCCACGCTCGAAGATATGAAAGTGCTCTACTCGGGCTTCGACCTGTGCGATCCGGCGACCAGCGTCAGCATGACGATCAACGGGCCGGCGCCGACGATCCTCGCGATGTTCCTCGACTGCGCCATCGATCAGCAAATCGACAAGTTCAGAGAGAGCAATGGCCGCGAGCCGACGGCCCCAGAGCGCGGGGAGATCAGGGCGCGGACGCTCTCAAGCGTTCGCGGCACGGTGCAGGCGGACATCCTCAAGGAAGACCAGGGGCAGAACACCTGCATCTTCTCGACCGAGTTCTCCCTCAAGGTGATGGGTGACATCCAGGAGTACTTCATCGGCCACGACGTGAGCAATTTCTACTCTGCCTCGATCTCGGGCTATCACATCGCGGAAGCCGGCGCGAACCCGATCTCGCAGCTCGCCTTTACGCTCGCCAACGGGTTCACTTTTGTCGAGGCCTATCTTGCACGCGGAATGAGGATCGACGATTTCGCGCCGAATCTGTCTTTTTTCTTCAGCTACGGCATGGAGCCCGAGTACGCGGTGCTCGGGCGCGTGGCGCGGCGCATCTGGGCGATAGCGATGCGGGACAAGTACGGCGCGAACGAGCGCAGCCAGAAGCTCAAGTTCCATTCGCAGACCTCCGGGCGCTCGCTGCACGCCCAGGAGATCGCGTTCAACGATATCCGCACCACCCTGCAGGCGCTCATCTCGACCTACGACAACACCAATTCGCTGCACACCAACGCGTACGATGAAGCCATTACGACGCCGACCGAGGAGTCGGTGCGCCGCGCCATGGCGATCCAGCTCGTCATCAACCGGGAATGGGGATTGGGAAAGAACGAAAATCCGAACCAGGGCTCGTTCATCGTCGAGGCCCTGACCGATCTCGTCGAGGAAGCGGTGCTGAAAGAGTTCGAGGCGATCGCCGAGCGCGGCGGCGTGCTCGGCGCGATGGAGACCGGCTATCAGCGCGGCAAGATCCAGGAAGATTCGATGCTCTACGAGCACAGGAAGCACGACGGCTCGTACCCGATCATCGGCGTCAACACCTTCCGCAACCCCCGCGGAGATCCAGTCCCGCAGAAGCTCGAGCTGATCCGCTCGAGCGAGAAGGAAAAGCAGTCTCAGCTCAAGCGCCTCGCCGAGTTTCACGAGCGACACAAGGCCGAATCGGGTCCGATGCTGAAACGCCTGCAACAGGCGGTGATCAGGGACGAGAACGTCTTCGCCGTCCTCATGGACGCCGTGCGCTGCTGCTCTCTCGGCCAGGTCACCTCGGCGCTGTTCGAGGTGGGTGGGCAATACCGCCGCAACATGTAGGGCGGGGAGGATGACCCCCAGCCCCTACGCGAAATGGCACGCCACCACGTGCCCGTGCCCCACGTCCCTCAACTGCGGCTCGGAGCCGGGGTCGGTGCAGACAGCGGGGCGGCCCTTGTCTTGGTACAGCGGGCAGCGCGGCGCGAAGCGGCAGCCGCTCGCCGGCTGCTCGAAGTCGAACACGCCCCAGGTGCGGCGCTCGCGCTCGGCGCCAGCGCTAACGCGGGCTTCCAGGCTCACCTCGGTGCTCTGCTTGTCCGCGAGCGACGACCACAGGATGCCCGTGTAGGGATGGCGCGGCCGGTGCGCGATGTTCTCCGCCAGGCCCATCTCGACGATGCGTCCGAGATACATCACCGCCACTTTCTGGCTGACCAGCTCCACGATCGGGAGATCGTGCGATATGAACAGATACGTGAGCCCCAGGTTCTTTTGCAAGTCGCGCAGCAGGTTCACCACCTGCGCCTGGATCGAGATGTCGAGCGCGCTCGTCGGCTCGTCGGCCACGATCAGGCGCGGGCGCACCGCGAGCACCCGCGCGATCCCCACGCGGCGCTTCTCGCCGCCGGAAAGCTCCGCGGGGAAGTTCGCCAGCTTGCTGTCCTTGAGACTCACCTGCTCCAACAGCTCGCGGATGCGGCCTGCGATTTCGGCGTCGCTCGGGCGCTCGTGCACGGTGAGCGCTTCGCGCAGCATGTCGCGTACGCGCATCTCCGGGTTCAGCCCCGCGTCGAGGTCCTGGAAGATCATCTGCATCTCGCGCCTTAAGGGGCGCAGCTCGGCGCGGCTCAAGGTGGTGATGTCGCGTCCGTCGAACACGATGCGCCCGCTGCTCGCGTCGGTCAGCCGCAGCACGGTGCGTCCGATCGTGGTCTTGCCGCAGCCGGACTCGCCGACCAGGCCGACGGTCTCGTTTTCCCTGAGGTAGAAACTCACGCCGTCGACCGCCGGGATCACGCGCCCCTGGCCGGTCAGCATCGAGACGAGACCGCGACGCTGGCTGTAGTCCTTGCGCAGATCGGTGACTTCGAGAATGGTGCGGCTCATGCTTGCCCCGCGGCCGGGTACAGCCAGCAGCGCACCTTGTGACCGGGCGCGACTTCGCCGAGCGGCGGCTCGAGACCGGCGCAGTTCTCGCGGATCGCGTCGGTGACGCGGTTGCAGCGCCCGTAGAAGCGGCACCCACGCGGCACTTCGATGGTATCGAGCACCTCGCCTTCGATCGCCTGCAGATAACTCTTTCGGCGTATCGTCTCCGCGCTCGGGATCGAGGCGAGCAGCGCAGCGGTGTACGGGTGGCGCACCTTCGCCTCCGGCGCGAGCACCTCCGCGGCGCGACCGGTCTCGACCACTGTGCCGCCGTACATCACCGCAATGCGGTCCGAGAGGCGCTGGATCACGCTGATGTCGTGGCTGATGAGGAGCGTGGTGATGCCGGTTTCGGCCTTGAGCTCGGCCAGCAAATCCACGATGCGGGACTGGATGGTGGCGTCCAAGCCGGTGGTCGGCTCGTCCGCGATGAGGAGCGAGGGCTCGGCGGAGAGCGCCATCGCGATCATGGCGCGCTGGCACATGCCGCCGGACATGCCGAAGGGGAAGTTGTCGAAGCGCAGCCTGGGTGAATCGATGCGCACGCGCTCGAGCCAATGGACCGCGCGTTCCCTGGCTTCGCTTTCGCCCTTGAGGTTCGTGTGCAGGCGGATGGTTTCCACGAGCTGCTTGCCGATGGTGGAGTAGGGGTTCAGCGCGGAACGCGGGTTCTGGAAGATCATGGCGATCTCCTTGCCGCGCACGCCCGCCATCAATGCCTCCGAGTGTTTGCGCCAGCCGCGCTCGTCCTTCTCCACCGCCATGACGCGCCCGTCCTGCTCCGTGATGCGCGCGTAGTTCTCCAGGCCGTCGAGCAGGTTGCGCCGTACGCCGTTCGACTGCAGCTCGATGCGGCCGCTGATGACTCCGGGCCCGGCAGTAACCAAGCCCGCGGCCGAGAGCGCGGTGACGCTCTTGCCGCTGCCGCTCTCGCCCACGATGCCGAGCGTTTCGCCGCGCGTCACGCCCAGGCTCACGCCGTCCACCGAGCGGATGAAGGCGCGCTTGGCGCGCGAGTAGAAGTAGGTCCGCAGGTTCTCGATGGCGAGCAGGGGCGCGTCCATCACTTCCTCCGCTTGCCTTCGAGGAGGTTGTTGAGCCCGTCGCCGAGCAACTGGAATCCGAGAATGGTCGCGAGGATCGCGAGCGCCGGGGCGGTCGAAGGCCAGAACTTGCCTTGCAGGAAATAATTCGCTCCAGCCTGGACCATGTTGCCCCACGAAGGCGTGGGCTCCTGCACGCCGAAGCCGAGGTAGCTCAAGCTCGTCTCGACCAGTATCGCCTCGGCCATGCCGAGCGTGGCCTGGATCACGAGCAGCGCGCGGCAATTCAGCCACAGGATGTGCTTGAGAATGACCGTGTGCGCCGGCAGCCCGAGCGCATGTGCCGCCTCGATGAAGCTCTTCTGCCGGAGAAACGCGATCTTGCCCGCGATCAGGTTGGCGATCACCGGCATGCCGGTGATGCCGACCACGACCATGACGTAGTAGATGTCGGCTTTGAACGCGGCGATCACGAGCAGGATCAGCACCAGGCGCGGGAACGAGTCGAGCAGGTTGTCGAAATAGGTGATGATCGTATCGAACCAGCCGCCGCGGTACCCGGCCAGGGTGCCGAGAATGCTTCCGCCGACGACGGAGATCGTGATTGCGAGCAGTCCGGGGAGAAAGTAGGCCTGGATTCCGAGGATCAGCCGCGCCTGCAGGTCGCGCCCGAGGAAGTCGGTGCCGAGCGGGTGCCCGGGCGTGAACGGCGCCGCGTTGATCAGCCCGACGTTCATCGCCTGCGGATCGTGCGGCAGCCAGCCGAACGCCCCGAGCA
>WNGL01004094.1_pt1 | contig 25303 bp, 21 predicted proteins | sample 5400591 | NCBI WGS metagenome assembly WNGL01 (sample SAMN13153377, study PRJNA577476) | soil metagenome | isolation source: 80 cm soil or saprolite under Garry oak tree replicate 1 | place: USA:California | collected 2016-06-15 | reverse complement strand
ATAAATCACCGTGACTGGCTGCGCGCCTTGGCCCAGCTTTCAGAGTATCACCTCATCGACTGGACCGCTCTTGAGGATCAGACCGGGATGGGCCTGCTGTCTGGCTTTGCTAAGATAAACGACTTCGGAGTCAAAGTGCTCGAAGGTGGTGTCGCGCCCCCGATTTCGATCTCTATCGACAAGAGCCGGCGAACCACCGTTCCCCGGCGGCAAACGCCGACCGCGCCGAGCACTCCGCAGCAGCAGCAAGTGATTATGGAGGCACTGGAGAAAGTGATCACTGCGATCAATCAAGCCGATGTGTCGGAGCAGGAGAAAAATGAAGCGAAAACTTTGTTGCGAAGACTGCTGGGTAGCAAAGCAGCGGTTAGCGTATTAGGCCCTGGCGCGCAATCCCTCGCCGCGAAGTATTTCACGGAATAAAGCAGAGAGCGGGCGTCAAAGATTCGTTGGCTTCGTTCTGAGTCTGGGATTCGCAAGACGAGGCGCTTTGGGCTGATCTCTCGCAAGACGAAGATCGCTTTGAATCTCCAGTGTGGCATGAGCACGCGCCGCGCGATGCGGAACGTGCGGTCAAGAGTGGGAAGGCAAAGTTCACGGATTGGGAGCAAGCAAAGAAACGGATTCGCCATAAGGCAGCGAAGCTCGCGTGACGCTTCGGGTCTTCAGTCTGGCTGAAGCCGATTTGCTGACCGGCTTTCGGTTTTATGAGCGACAAATCGATAGCAGATCGCGCTGGTTGATTTGCGGCTGGGGACAGCCGCCGCTACAGTTCGAGGCATGCGGACATTCACGGCCGTGGTTGAGCGAGATCCTCAGACGAAACTATTCGTTGGCTATGTGCCGGGATTTTCTGGAGCTCATTCGCAAGGCGCAACACTCGAGGAACTGCGCGAGAATCTTCGCGAAGTAATCTCGATGTTACTCGAAGATGGCGAGCCTAAACTGGAGGCTGAGTTCGTCGGGACCGAAGCCATTCTCGTTTAGCAATGGCTCGCCTGCCGGTGCTGAAGCCGCGTGAGGTTGTCCGCGTCCTGGAAAGGATGGGATTTGTCGAGGTTCGTCAGCGCGGTTCGCATAAATAATATCGGCACGCCGACGGACGTTGTACGACTGTTCCATTTCACAGCCGCCGTGACGTCTCGCCGCTCTTGCTGCGACAAATTCTCAAAGATATTCGGGTTACGCCGGAGGACTTTCTGCGGGAATTACGCTAAGAGAATGCGTCAGGTACTAACTCTGGTCATCTGCTTGATCGCGTCACATGCCGGCGCAGACGCGGCGGCAGACGCCATGAATGCCGTCGCCGAGCAGTACGCTCATCTCGTGCTGGCTCTCGGGCAACATGATCCTGACTATGTCGACGCGTTTTACGGACCAGCGGAGTGGAAGACCCAAGCGGAGAAGGAAAAGAAGTCGCTGGACGCGATCGGTGCTGAGGCTGCTGAACTGAGCGCGACCCTGGCGAAAACTCCCGACGCAGCAATGTCAGGCGACGAGATGCTCAAATTGCGGCGGGAATATTTGCAGAAACAAATTTCCGCGCTTGCGGCGCGGGTGCGGATGTTGAAGGGCGAAAAATTAAAGTTCGATGACGAGTCGCGCGCGCTGTACGACGCCGTCGCGCCAACTTTTCCGGATTCGCATTTTATCCAGATCATCAAACAGCTCGAGGCGAAAATTCCGGGCAGCGGCCCGTTGTGGAAGCGCTACGAGAATTGGCGCAAGCGCTTTCGGATTCCGAAGGAAAAACTCGACACCGTGTTTCAACTCGCGATCAAGGAGTGCCGCGCCCGGACGCTGGCGCACGTTGCGCTTCCGCCTAACGAGAGTTTCACCGTCGAGTACGTGACCAATAAACCGTGGGGCGGTTACAACTGGTTCAAGGGCAATTTTCACAGCGTGATCCAGGTGAATACTGACCTGCCGATCTACATCGATCGCGCGGTCGATCTCGCGGCGCATGAAGGTTATCCTGGCCATCACGTTTACAATTCGCTGCTGGAAAAGAACCTGGTCCGCGATCGCGGCTGGATGGAGTTTTCGGTTTACGCGCTGTTCTCGCCGCAATCGCTGGTCGCGGAGGGAACGGCGAATTTCGGCCGGGACGTTGCGTTCCCGACTAAGACCGAACGAATGAAGTTCGAGAAGGAAGTCTTGTTTCCCGCCGCGGGAATCGATGTATCACGCGCGGACGAATATTACGCCGTGCAGGATTTGATGAAGGACCTCAACTACGCGGTCAACGAAGCCGCGCGACGATTGATCAACGGCCAGGTCGATGAGAGCGCTGCGGCCCACTGGTTGCAAAAATACACCGTGGCCGAGCCAGCTCGCGCTCAGCAGCGGGTGAAATTCATCCAGCGTTACCGAAGCTACGTGATCAATTACAATCTCGGGGAAGAGATGGTGAAGCGTTACATCGAGAAACGCAGCGGCGCCGATCCCGAGAAACGGTGGAGCGAATTTGGCAAGCTCCTGGCCTCGCCGCGATTGCCAAGCGGGTTAACGGATTTAATCAGGAACCCAGGAAACCAGGAAAGTGAATAAATCTCCTGGATTCATGGTTTCCAGATTCCATCTTCTTTGAGGGAGATCGAAGTGGGGGAAATCAAAGTGGGGTCGTGTCTATGAGCTCCGACGATCAGGTACTCAACGCCGTGGGAGTTTAGTAACGCGATAAACTCTTTCGAGTCGTTGCTCAGGGGCATGGTTTAGGAGTTCGAGGAGAATTGCCAGACGCTCCTGGGGAGTAAGCCTTTTGTAGAAATCGCGGTCGGCTCTCTCTGCTTCCTCGAAGCTACGGAATTTCGTAAGCGTCTTCTCCATTGCTGATCAAGTTTAACATGCGATTGCAAGTGCGCGAAGTCGTCTTTCGAGCTACCGAAGGCGTTTGACATTCGCACGAACAAAGTAGTGGCAAGTGACTCTTTACTCTGATTCCACAATTGCTGAGACAATTGCGACGCGGTAAAGTTGGTCAATGAGTTTGGCTGAAATCCAGAGCGCGATCGAGCGACTCTCGTTCGAAGAGCGGGCTAAGCTTGCGGCGTGGTTGCACGGCTGGAAAGATGACGAGTGGGACGAGCAGATGAAACGCGACATTGCTGCTGGCAAACTCGACAGCATTCTGCACGAAGTCGAAGAGGACATCAAAGCGGGACGCGTCCGTGAGATGCCGTGAAGTCCAGAACCCACCGGCGATTCTGGCACGAGTTCAACCGATTACCGGCGCATGTCCAATGCCTCGCACGAGAGAAATTTCAACTCTGGTTGCGTGACCCGTTTCATCCGTCGATGCAGTTCAAGCGGCTTGTTGGAAACGTCTGGTCAGTGCGAATCGGAGATCATTACCGCGCGGTGGCACAGAAGCACGGCGATCTCGTCGTCTGGTTTTGGATTGGCACCCCCGAAGAATACAACAACTTCGTCAGGCAACTGCGGTAGTTGGTTAGCTATTCGGGCATCGTCTCGCCCGACCCACCGATCGCCACGGGAAAGTCTTTAAGCTTAGGTAAGCCGTCTCTCATTCGAAGGACGGTCTCGGCATAATTCAGGTGCACAGTTGGCTTGAACGTGAAGTTGCTGAGCGGCACGCGAATATCGGCGAGGCGGAGGGTCGGATGATCGATCATCACGTGGCCGCCGCACTTGGTGCAATACCGGCGGTCACTCAACTCGCTGGCGTGGAATTTACCGAGAAATTGCGCGCCTTTGCTAATCTTCACAGTCTCGGGTTTCCACAATGTGAAGATGCTGACCGGCGCCGTGCAATAACGCCGGCACTCGTTGCAATGACAGTAACCCATGTCGAGCGGCTCACCGGTCGCTTCGACTTCCACCGCTCCGCAGTAACATCGGCCTGTATGCCTCTCCGTCATGATCAAGATATTATCTGCAAATCAGGAACCGAGGAAAGGGATTTCCGAGATAGAAGGTAAAGCTGTGAGGGTAGCAGCGAAGAAGCGAGGGCAGCGACTGAGTTTCAAAGTAGGAACGCAGGAAGCGCTTTTCCCTTTATTCCTAAGGGTGCCTCATTTTGCTCGACGGCTTGGAAGCCGTCGAGCCTTGATGTAGCGTCGCGCATGCTTTCGATGCTCGAGCTGGAGAAATTTCGGAACACTCCCCTCACTAGCGAACCATTTGACTTTTTGATCGTCCCTGAATTTGTGAAACCCGACGTGCGCGCTGCGATCGACAAGGATTATCCTGAGGTGAGTCGACCCGGGAGTTTTCCTTTAGGCGAGGTCAGTTATGGGCCCGCGTTTACAAAACTCGTCGAAGAAATGCGCAGCGACGAATTTCGTCAGGCGTTTGAGGAAAAGTTCAACGTCAATCTCGCCAACCGTCCGGACATGATCACTGTGCGCGGTTGTTGCAGCGAAAAGGACGGCAAAATTCACACTGATTCGGAGACGAAGATCATCACCATCCTTATCTACATGAATTCCGGTTGGGAATCTTCCGGCGGCCGGCTTCGGTTACTGCGTTCCGGAAACAATCTCGACGACATGATCCTTGAAGTGCCGCCGACGGAAGGCACGCTGCTGGCGTTCCGTCGCAGCAACAATTCGTGGCACGGTCACAAGCCCTTCTCTGGGCCGCGTCGGGTGATCCAATTCAACTGGGTGACCAGCGAAGCAGTGGTACGCCGCGAGCAGAATCGCCATCGGTTTTCGGCATGGATGAAAAAACTCCGCGGCGCGTTCTCGGGCGAGAAAAAGGCCGCCTAGTTTTGCTCGCCGACCTCGAAGAAAACGCCGAACTATCTCAATTTGACGTTGAGCGTTGGGCGTTGAGCGTTGGACGTTACGGTTTTTGTGCGAGACAGCAATTGAAGAACCAAATCGAAAACGCACCGATAAGGGACGCGAAGTCGGAACTCCAATCCGCGGAGTTCTCGCGCATTTTGCTGATCAAACCATCAGCGCTCGGCGACGTGGTGCATACGATTCCGGTGCTGGTGAAGCTGCGAGCGCGTTATCCGCGTGCACGGATCGACTGGCTTATAACACCGGAGAACGCCGAGGTCGTGCGTCACCATCCGGCGCTATCGAATGTCGTTCTTTTTGCGCGACGCGATTTCTCGAAGCGCGGCCACAGATGGCGGGCGATGCTGGAGTTCCTCGATCTGCTCTGGCAAATCCGTCGCGCGAAATATGATTTGATCATCGACATGCATGGCCAGGTACGTTCGGCTTTGTTCGCACTCATCAGCGGGGCGCGTGTGCGCATCGGATTTGATCGGCCCGTGAAATTTTCACGTACGATTTCTGCGGAGCACGATCTCAAAAATATACCGAGCCACGGCTGGCGCGGGGCGCGTGAAGGTTCATGGATCGCGTACACGCATCGCATCCCCATTCAGACCCTCGATGTTCATGCAATCGATCGTTATCTTTGGGTCGGAGAATTGCTCGGATTCGATGACAATCCGCCGGACCTGACAATTCACCTTTCACCGGAAACCGTGCGCAATGTGGAACGATTACTTGAGGAGCACGGTGTGCCCGCTGGCAAACCACTTGTTGTTTTGGTACCCGGAACTATTTGGGAAACCAAGCATTGGACCATTGAAGGATTTGCAGGTGTTGCGCGCGAGTTCCTCCGCGAAGGATTTGCCGTGACTCTCGCGGGGACGAAACGTGACGAGACGCGATGCCGGCTGATCGCTGCGGCCGCGCCCGGAGCTTGCGATCTTTGTGGCAAGACCACGCCGGCAGATTTGGCGGCGCTGATTCGCCGCGCAGAGGTGGCAGTGACCAATGACTCTGGCTCGATGCATGTCGCCGCGTCCTTGGGTAAACCGATGGTAAGCGTGTTCGGACCGACGAACCCGGTTCATATTGGGCCTTACCAACGTCCCGAATCGGTGGTTCGCATGAATCTGCCATGTTCGCCATGCAATTATAAGCGGCTAAGCCAATGCCCGTTTGATCACGCCTGCATGAAACAGGTTACCTCCGCAATGGTCGTGGAGCGGGTGCGGAAAATTATGACAGTCAAATCAAATTGATCGGTTGCCTTGCGATTCGACGACCAATGTTGTTTACATTGATCGGCTCTGTGTTGCGCGCGATGGGTCCCCGTCAGCGGCTATGCGCGTCAGCTTCGAGAAACAATCTCAATAGAGATCGTACGCTTCGACTAGAGCAACTCCGGTGGTGTTATTTACCCCGCGCACAATCGCGGTGTAGTTACCCGGTGGCAGGTTTGCAATGATCGCAGATTCATTCGGGTCCCCTGGAGCATGGCCGCTGTTCTGAATATCGTCGACCTGGTCTTGGGTGATAATCCCGCCGATGATGGTAGTCTGCCAGTTATCATTGGAGGCAATCAAAGCTCCATTGCCATCGTGCAGTTCCAATGTCGGATTGGCTAGTGGATTGGGAACGCCATACTGACTGAGCTCAGGCCCAATGGCACGAATAATCACGCTCCTTGGTGTAGTCCCCTGGACAATGAATCCTCCAATCATCACGTTGTCACCTGTCTGCACCAAGCTGCGAGTGCTGATGTTACCTAGAATTGAGCTAACATCCGGACTAAGATCGTACACCTCAACCAGAGCAACTCCGGTGGTGTTGCTTACGCCACGTACGATCGCGGTGTAGTTACCCGCTGGCAGATTCGCAATGATCGCAGATTCTCTTGAGTCCCCAGGAGCGTGACCGCTATTCTGAATATCCTGGACCTGGTCTTGAGTGATGATCCCACCGATGATGGTGGTCTGCCAGTTATCATTAGAGCCAATCAAAGCTCCATTGCCGTCGTGCAGTTCCAATGTGGGATCAGCCAATGGATTGGGAACGCCGTACTGACTGAGCTCAGGACCAATGGCCCGAATAATCACCCTCTTTGGTGTAGTCCCTTGCACGATGAACCCGCCAATCAGCACGTTGTCACCTGTCTGCACTAAGGCGCGCGTGCTGATATTGCCTAGCACTGTCCGATTAAGATCATAACCAATGACGTCCAGGTTGATGCCCTCGGGCGAGGTCGCCGAGATGTCAGAGTACTGCCCTGAACAAATAAACGCATTTTGGACATATGGTTGCGTCTGCGGGCAATCCTCGCTGAGCCAGTCACCGAAATCGGCAGTCGGATCCTGACTGAAATCCACAATGTTTGTGGTGCCACCATCAATCGAGAAGTAGCGCGTGCCGGAAGAACTGATGTTTCTTACGCCGGCCGACGACCAGCTGAACAAGTCCTGTGGCCGAAGATCGTTACTCATTTGACCAAGGCGCGACCCAAGACCAATCACCTCATCTATTTCATGCTCAGTCGAACGCTGCGCATCGAAGATACCGCCGCCCGGAGGACGCGTAAACTGATATGACAGAGCCGAATTAAGTGTAACAATCCCGTCGTACGGGCCGCCGTTGCCGATGTGGCCGTCTGCAAACATCGCTGTCGGCGTGTCCAACCCTATTGCTCGACCATTCGCACTCGAGGGTCGAATGATCGTAGACAATGCACTACCTGGGAGGGTGCCATTCGCAAGGTTGTCGTTGCTGGTTGTTGCATCTGCTATCAGCGCATTGATGCAAGTGTTCCACGCAATCAAGTAAACCACCAAGTTGCTCTGTGAGGCAACCCCCGGCGGCAAGGGAGTGCCGTCTGGGGCAGTAGTGGCGTAGCGGAAGCGAATCTGGATTGTAATCGGATCGTCGAACAGCGATTCGTAAATCGAAATGGCCCGGGTGATCATCGCCTCGATGGCAGCGGCGTCTGGATCATTCGTAATAGAAGTAGCACCCCGCATCGGCTGCGAGTAACTGGCCAGACCGTTGTTAGTGTAAGGCCGTACTCGATAATAATAAGTCGTCCCTGGATTTAATCCGGTCACGACTTGCCGAATTACATTTCCCACATCCAAATCGCGATAGCCGCCTACGTAAGTACTGAAGGAGTCGCTCGTCGAGACGTCCAGCAGGTAACCCTTCGCGCCGCTGGCGCTCTGCCAAGTCGCCGTAAAGGTGCTGCGCGTCGGTGGCGGCGCCGAGAAAGTTCCTACGCCCGCGGCAATTTCGCGTGCGCTTGGAAACTGAAGCGCAAGTTCTGAGGCAGCCTGGGTTTGGTGTGTCGCGACACTGGGTTCGAAAGACGTGCGAGAAACGAGGTTGTGCTGTGGCAAATTGATGTTGCCAGCGAGTGCGGCCAGCCCCAGCGCAAAAGCACCAAAAACAACTGAACAAATTATCGAAAAGCCACGCCGCCTGCTCATTTCTCTACAAGATCGGTCAATCTAGATCGGCCTTCTCGATGCACAAGTCGGAACACCAAGGACCAGGACGTCTTGACGCTCCTTGTCGCGCGACAACTTTCGTCACATCCGACCTCGCCGCTGATAGAATTTGTAGCGGTCCATGATTGACTCGACGTACTTTCGCGTGGCGGGGAAATCGATGTTTTTGAGAAATGTTTTCACCGGGACGTCGCCGACTCCGTGTCCACTCCACCGGTCCACCCGACTGGCGCCAGCATTGTACTCTGCCAACGCGAAAGGAAGCGGATCGGACTCATGTTTCCAATGTCCGACGGCGCGTTGGAGATACCACGTGCCTGCCTCCAGATTTGTCCTCGGATCGAAAAGCTGGTCGACATGGAAATTGTTGATCCTGTTTTCCCGCGCCCATTCGTTAGCTGCTTTTTCGGTTACTTGCATGAGGCCGCGCTCTCCATGGCTCCCATACTTTCTCGGATGAAATCGGCTCTCACGCCAAACGACCGCTTTCACCAGCATCGGATCCAGGTGATGTTCAACTGCCACCGTGCGAATGAGGCGATCGTATTGTTGAAACCGCGCCGGGCTCATCCATTCGTAAAACGTGTAAAACGGATCCCCGGACACGAGTGCGAGATAGGCAAAGCCCGCAGCCAGCGCCAGCATCACGCAGAGGATCAGTTTGAACAAAAACCGGATCATTCAGTTCGTGCTACAATAATCGATGACGATTGAGAGCACGAGCACGAGCACGATTTGTGAACAGCGCATGGCAAAGGCCAATTATGTTCGCGTAATTGTCGATCGGGCCATCCATCGCGAACTCGACTACTCGGTGCCGGAAAGTTTAGCCGAACGCGTGGGAGTCGGTTCGCGCGTCCGCGTGCCGTTCCGTGAGAAATCCGCGCTTGCCACAGTCGTCGCACTTCCAGAACAGACCGAAGCGAAAGGAATCCGGCCGATCGAAGCCGTGATCGGCGAAACGCCGGTCTTGAGCGAGCACTTGCTCGAACTGGCAAAATGGATCGGCACCTACTATTGCTGCCCGATTGAAACAGTGATGCGCAGCATGCTGCCCCAGGTGATTCGGCGCGCAGAAGTGGGATGGAAGAAACAGCTATTCGTGCGGCCCGGACGCAAGACCGACAACGACGAGCTTGAGAAATTGCGACGACGCGCGCCGCGACAGGCGGAACTCCTGGACGCAATTTCCAAATTAGAAGCGCCAGTGCGCGCAGCAGAGCTCCTCCGCCAGACATCGCTCGATAACCAGACGCTGCGCGCACTGGTGAAACGCGGCCTCGCGGAGTTGCGTGAGGAAGCCGTGGTTCGCGATCCACACGCCGATGAGCAGTTCGTCGCAACGTCCAATCTTGTTTTGAATGAGGAGCAAACGCTCGCGGTGAAGGAAATCACGGATGCACTCGATTCACCCGAGAACGCGCGCCCGATTTTGCTCCATGGTGTGACCGGTTCCGGTAAGACCGAAATTTATTTGCAAGCAATCCGTGCGGCGCTCGACCGCGGGCGCACCGCAATCGTTCTCGTCCCGGAAATTTCGTTGACGCCGCAGACGGTGGAGCGTTTCAAGAGTCGCTTTGCCGACGTGCCGTATGCGGTCGCCGTCCTCCACAGTCATTTGTCTGAAGGCGAACGCCACGACGAATGGCACAAAATTCACTCGGGCCGGGCACGCATCGTGATCGGCGCGCGCAGTGCGATTTTTGCGCCTCTCAAAAATCTCGGGCTCATCGTGGTCGATGAAGAACACGAAACAACCTATAAACAAGAGGAAGCGCCCCGTTATCAAGCGCGCGATGTAGCAGTTGTCCGGGCGAAGATCGAGAAATGCGCTGTCGTTCTGGGCAGCGCGACGCCTTCTCTTGAAAGTTATCACAACGCCACGACCGGCAAGTACCGGCTCGTTACGCTCACCCAGCGCGTGGATGAAAAGCAGATGCCGCTCATGCGCATCGTCGATCTTCGCCAGGAACGACGGAAAGAAAAGAAAGCCGCAATACTTTCGGAAAAATTGTCGCAGGCAATCGCCGATCGTTTGCAAAAACGCGAACAGACGATTCTGTTTTTGAATCGGCGCGGATTTTCGACGTCACTCCTTTGCAGCGAGTGCGGTGAAGCGCGCAACTGTCCGAATTGCAGCGTCGCGCTCACGTTTCATCGGCATCCGGCGGTCTCCGGACGATTGAGCTGTCATTTATGCGGCCATACCGCTGCCGTGCCAAGAAAATGTCCCGCTTGCGGAAAGGACGCGCTGATTTATTACGGCTTCGGCACCGAGAAAGTGGAATCAACAGTCGCACAGATTTTTCCGAAAGCTGTGGTGCGGCGCATGGATGCTGATTCGATGACGCGCAAGGAAGCTTATCGCGAAACTCTAAGAGATTTTCGCACCGCCAAGATCGACATCCTCGTCGGCACGCAAATGATCGCCAAGGGTCTGCATTTTCCAAATGTGACGCTGGTCGGGATTATTAACGCCGATCTTGCATTGCATCTGCCCGATTTCCGCGCAGGCGAACGAACGTTCCAGCTTCTCACGCAGGTCGCCGGGCGCGCCGGCCGCGGCGAAACGCCGGGCGAAGTTTTTGTGCAGACTTACACGCCGTTTAGTCCGTCGATTCAGTTTGCACGGCACCACGATTTCGCCGGTTACTTCCAACAGGAACTGGAGTTCCGTGAGCGCTGCGATTTTCCCCCGTTCAAACACGCGATCTTAATCAGCGTCCGCTCCGCGCATGAAGGTCGCGCAAAATTATCAGCCGAAACGTTAAAGCGCCGTCTGAAAGAAGCGTTGCCTGAGGAATTCATCCTGGGTGATGCGACGCCCGCGCCGTTGGAAAAACTACAGGGCCAATTCCGTTTTCACATTTTAATTCGCGGCGAGGCCATCATGCGTCTAAGCCGGCTCGTCCGCGAAACGCTGGACAAATTGCCATTTCCCGAAGACGTCACCGTGACCGTCGACGTCGATCCGTATCAGTTGTTGTAATGCTGAGGAACACACGCGCCTCCTTGGCGCGCCGTAGCACGAGCTTTTTCCAAAGCGGGCGAGGAATCGGATGTCAGGCTGCCCAGCCTGCCCTGGCAGGCGGATTCGCCAGGCTAGCAGCCTGGCGGCCAAGTCGGCCAACATCCACAAAAAATCACTTGAAGGCGGCTTCCGAAACTCCCAAAATTCACGCCCTCGATTCCGATTGCATCACTCATGAAAAATTTATTTGTTTCGATTCTCGTGGTCGCAGCACTGGCACCGTTTGCCGTTCACTCACAACAAAGCAGCGGCACGCTCGCTGGTCTTCTTTCCAAACAAGGCCTGGCCGGCGCCAAACTGGAGCGGCGCTCCGGCAACCATCTGTTTGTCCCGGTCTCGATTAACAATCGGCGCGGCGCCTTGATGATCGACACGGGGTCGCCGAACACCGTCATCGACGTCAATAGCGTGAATACATTTGGTCTCACTGTGGAAAAGACCGGTTCGAACGTCGGCGGTTTATTTGGCCGCAGCTGGGAACGCTTTGGGACGAGCAAAGTAAAAAGCCTCGCAATGGGCAATTGCACCGTGACAAACGTGCCCGTCGCGATCGCAGATTTCTCCGGCATGAATCCAGAGCACAGGGCTGCCGCAACCGGATCGCATCTTGCCGATTCCAAAGCCCTGGCGCATATCAATGGTGTCCTCGGCGCGCGTGAGATGGTGAAATTCGGGATGATCATCGACTGCACTCGGCAAATGCTTTACGTCAATCCAAACGGACGCAATCCCGGAGTGAGCCAGAGCCTCGCAAGTTTTTTGGCCGGGCACGGATTTACGCGAATCCCAATACGACTAAATGCGAATGATCATTTTGACGTCGAAGGCGCGCTCAACGGACATCCAACTCGCTTCATCCTGGATACCGGCTCGGCGAACACGCTCATCGATACGCAAGTAGCGGTGAAATCGGGAACGGGGGTGACTGCCCTTGCCGGATACGGCGCGGGCGGGGCCGGTGGATTGACTGAAGGCATCAATCGCACCGGAGTGAAGGAATTGGCGATCGGCAATTTTAAACTCGCAAACGCCGAAGTGGTTGTCGCGCATGTATCAAAAGACGTCCTGCTGTCGAACTCGGCAGCGGAGTCGAACGCGGGCGTGCTGGGCCAGGAATATCTCGCGTCGAATTTCGCCGTCATCGACATGGGTGGCATGGCGCTTTATCTGAGGCATCCCGATTCGCGCTAGTTCACTTGTCATGTTGAGCGAAGCGAAACATCTCTGGGTACCGCTTAGCAACCTCCGGTAAGAGATGATCAGAGATTCTTCGCTGCGCTCAGAATGACAAGAAGGCTGTATTGCTGCGCGTTTATTGCTTGATCATTTTCGGAACGGTCGCCTTCGCGAGGGTCGTAAACGCGGCGACGGCAGTGTTTGCTGCTGAATCGCTCAGTCGCAACAGGCCAATATCGAGGCCGAGATTTTTACCCCGTAACCGGATGGCTCTTAATTTCAGATTTTCCCGGCCGCGCAATGCGATTTTTGGCATCAAAGTGCCGGCTTGCGAGGGGCCGAGCGAGCGAAGCAGGGTTTCAATGGCGTTGATCTCAGCAATCACATGCGGACGCACCTTATGTTTTCGACAAATTTCGTCCGACATTCTGCGCATAACAAAAGTATCTGGTAACTGAAGCAGGCGTTGCTGGTGCAATTTTGAAAAATCAACCATGCGCCGGTTCGCCCACGGGTGGTCCTGGGCCACGATCAGGCTGAATTCATCCGTGCATAGACGTTCGTACCGCAAATTTGGAGAGTGGCGCGTCAGAAAACCCAGGCCAACATCCATCCGGCCTTCTTCCAGTGCCGTCTCGATCTCGGTGGAAGAGATTTCTTCAACGGTGACGCTGATTCCCGGATGATCCGCGACAAACGCACCGAGGAGTTGCGGCACGAGCGGCACATTCAGTACCGGAATAACACCCAGTCGCAATGTGCCGCGTAATTCTCCGGGTTTGCTGTTCAGTTCCTGCAGAAAATTCTCCAACTGATGAAGGAGCGCCCGGGCATGCTCCTGGAAAATCAGACCCCGCGGGGTAAGCAGAATCCGCTTCCCGCGGCGCTGAAACAGAGGCACGCGAAGACCTGCTTCCAAATCCCGCATTTGCTGCGAAACGCTCGGTTGCGAAATTCCGAGCCGGTCAGCCGCGCGGCTAAAGCTTCCCGCTTCGGCAACTGCGAGAAAATAGCGAAGGTGGCGAATATCCAAAGGCTCCGGCATCGGAGAAGGAATATTGTTCGGCGCGCTCGCGAAATGCAACCAGGAGCTTGGCCCCGGAAGCGCCCCCTCGCCGTGGCGGGCGAATGCCTTCAGAGTTCGGGGTTGATTACGGGCGAAGATTCTGCTTCCATAGGCAAAACTTATTGGGCTATTTCCAAAACCAATACAAATGACTTCGAAGCTCATCACCGCCGTTTCGCTGAGTGTTCTGCTGGTGGCAAGCTGTAACAAGAACTCTAGTTCAACCGTTCGGAATTCAAACAAGGTCCGCGTCGGTTACATCGGTTTGACCTGCGAAGCTCCGATCTACGCCGCTTATGAGAAGGGTTTCTTTAGGGAGGAGGGACTCGAGCCTGAACTAGTGAAGTGTAACTGGTCGACTTACAAGGACGCACTGGCGCTTGGCAGCTACGACATCACTCATCACCTTGTGATGTATTTCCTCAAGCCGATCGAACAGGGCTTGGATGTACGATTCCTGGCCGGAATCCATCGCGGATGTCTCCGCGTCCAGGCAGGCGTGAAAACGAATATTCACACAATTCAAGACCTGAAAGGAAAGCGAATTGGCGTGCCAGGAATGGGCACGCCTCCCTTCGTTTTCGCAAATCGTGTTTTCGGAACACACGGGATCGATGCCGGGAAAGATATTACCTGGAAAGTTTATCCGGCGGGTGAATTAGGTCTGGCCATCGACAAAGGCGAGGTGGACGCCGTCGCTGACGCTGAACCGATCGGCAGTCTTCTGATCGCGGAGGGCAAGGTAAGAAACATTGCCGACCAGATAATGGATGCGCCTTACAAAGATGAGTATTGCTGCGAGGTCATAGCGAACGGCAAATGGGTGGACGCCAATCCCGATAGTGCAGCTCGAGCAACGCGTGCCTTGTTGAAAGGGGCCAAATGGGTCGAGACCAATCCAAAGGCTGCGGCGATTATGGCTGTAGAGAAAAAATATCTCGCCTCGACGCCCGAACTGAACACCGTCGCGCTCGCGCGTTTGCGCTACATACCAAGCGTGCACCTAGCTGAGGAGTCGGTTTACACTGCCAGCCGGGAAATGAAAGTCGCCAAGATGCTTTCCCCGGAGACCGACAGCGAAGCGCTGGCCAAACGAGCATTCATGCATCTGCCCGGCATTACAGACGAGTGGATCAAGACGTTGGAAGTGGAAAAAATTGCAGGAGCCCAGGTTTCACCCGACGAAGATATCCGGCTTATCGCGGCGTTGATCCAGAAAGACACTGCAGATTCGTGTTGCCGAAGAAAAATGTTCGATCAACCGGATCAGGAAGCGCCGAATCTCGCCGACCCTGACGCACCGTGTCTTCAGAAAAACACCGTAGCCGCTGGGGAGTGAGCGGGCTGTGACCCAAACAGCTGTCATGTTGAGCGGAGCGAAACATCTCTGATTATCTCGACCCCATGCGCAACCACGACTATTGGGTGTACATTCTCTCTAGCAACCGTTCCACCACATTATACATCGGCATTACGAATAACATCGTGCGCCGGTTGAGTCAGCATAGACGCGGCGAAGTGGCGGGCTTCACGAAACGCTACCGGCTGAACCGCTTGGTTTGGGTTGAGCATTTTCGCAACGTGGGCGACGCCATCGCCTCCGAGAAGAAACCCAAAGGCTGGCACCGCAACAGGAAAATTGCGCTTATCGAACAAACGAATCCACGGTGGCTTGATCTGAGTGATGACTGGGAACAGCAGCCAAGGTCTACGATCGACCATGGGATACGGACGAAATGATCAGAGATTCTTCGCTTCGCTCAGAATGACATCGATGACGGGACTTGTACGGAGCGACGCCCACGCGCTCACTAAGCGCGGATCGACATTGCCTTGGCCGATGCAGCTGGCTGTTCCAGCCGCAGCTTTATTGACATTTGGAATTCACTTGCTGTTTTCCAAAAACGCTCCGCCACTGGAGACGCATTCTTACATGCTGCTGTTTTGGGAGATTGTGGGAGTCTCGATTGCTCTCGCAATCGCGCAAAGTCTCTGGCCGGCATTGCGCCAATGGATGTGGCACATGTGGCCGATTTTCACGGCTGCAATCCTGGCAATCGGTGCCTGGGACGTAATTACATCGGGTTTCCGCTTGCTTCCGCTGCCGTACTTTCCCGGACCCGCGGCGGTCTTACGCAGTTTAATTAGCGATCGCGCCCTTTTGTTCGATAGCACCTGGCACTCGCTGGTCTTACTCGTGAGTGGCTACACCCTCGGCGTGATCATCGGACTTGTAAGCGGCGTCTGCATCGGGTGGTCGACTTCGGTGCGTTATTGGGGAATGCCGTTGCTCAAGGTTGTAGGCCCAATTCCAGCGACAGCATGGATTCCTTTTTCAATGGTCGTAGCGCCTTCGGCGATTGTGTCCGCAGCTGGATTAGTCGCCCTCGCGGTGTGGTTTCCAGTCACAATGTTGACTGCGTCCGGGATTTCGAATACTCGCGCATCGTACCTTGACGTAGCTCGAACGCTGGGTGCCGGGCGCGCCTATCTCATCTTTCGGGTCGCGATTCCCGCCGCGATTCCGAATATTTTCATCGGCTTATTCATGGGACTCGGTGCGTCATTTCTAACTCTTGTGGTCGCGGAGTCGGTGGGCGTTAAGTCCGGACTCGGCTGGTATGTCAGTTGGGCGCAAGGCTGGGCCGAATACGGCAAAGTTTTTGCCGCGCTGATCATCATGGCGGGCTTTTTCTCAACTATAATGACTTTGCTCTTCAAACTGCGCGATCGCGTTCTGGTTTGGCAGAAGGGAATAATCAAGTGGTGATGATGAATGTCGCTGCCGCGTCGGCGCTGCGCGTTCACGAACTCTGCAAAAGTTTTCCGGTGCCTGACGCGCCGGGCACAAGCCGCCTCGTGCTCGGGGGCATTTCGTTCTCGATCGCCGCCGGAGAGCTTGTGTCGTTAATCGGGCCGAGTGGTTGTGGCAAGTCGACGTTACTTCGACTCATCGCCGGTTTGGATTTGCCCGATTCCGGCGAATTGCTCGTCGGCAACGAAACAATTCTCGGGCCGAGCGCTGAGCATGGTCTTGTGTTTCAAGATCCAAATCTATTCCCGTGGCTCACTGTGCGTCGCAACATCGAGGCTGGCCTCGTTGCGCGCGGTGTGTTGCGCGAAAAACGAAATGAAGTGGGCGAATTCATGCGGCTCGTCGGACTCGAAGCCTTTGGCAATTCGTATCCACATCATCTTTCCGGGGGCATGGCCCAGCGCGTTGCTCTGGCACGCGCACTGATCAATCACCCGAAAGTGCTTTTGCTCGATGAACCGCTCGGCGCGCTCGACGCCTTCACGCGTATGCGGATGCAGGACGAGGTATTGCGCCTCTGGGAAAATCGCCGCACAACCATGCTTCTCGTCACCCACGACATCGATGAAGCCATCTACATGAGCGATCGCATCCTCATCATGACGCCGGCACCCGGCCGGATCGATCGCAAGATCGATATTGAGCTTGTGCGTCCACGCGATCGCACAAGCGAGTCATTCCTCCGCTTCCGCAGCGAGATTCTCGAACATCTCCACTTGGCTGGTAAAACTACCGCTAACGCCTCAGCCTAGCGAACAGCTGTGCGTTGGTTTGACTCGCGCGAGTGCGGCTTCAATCTGCGATCGAACGAGCCGGCAGTCGGATTCGAACCGACGACCTGCTGATTACAAATCAGCTGCTCTACCAGCTGAGCTATGCCGGCGAAGTAAAGGTCAAAACGTTACAAGAGTTACAACGTTAAAACGGAAAGCTCGGAAAGCCATTTAACTTTTTGTACGCCTGGTCGGCTTTTAGAAGTAATTCTCCGATTATTCGCGGACGCGCGAGTAAGCGGAAAGTGGTCCGGCCGTCTCCAAGTTCTTGATGACCGTGCTGAGATACACCGACTCGGGATAGAACGCTTTATATTTTGTGATCTCCGCCCGATTCAAAACCTTGAAGCCGTAGCGCTCGAACATTTTTTCGCCGCGCCGGCTTTCGAACGTGATGATCTGGCCGCAAACGCGTTTTTCGCCGGAGCGATAGAGGTAACTCAAATACGCGCTCATCAGCGCGCGCGTCGTGGAAACTTTTCGCGCCTCCGGCAAAAGGTTGATGTGAAAATGCGGGACACGTCGCGGTTGAGCCGGGACTTCGTGCCACCCGTACATCAGGACCCAGCGAATGAATCGACGGGAGCGTTTGTTATAGCGGAAGTAACGGGTCAGCGCGCGGAAAAACAGCCAGACATTTTGGTAAAGCGCGTAGAGCTGATTTTGCAGCGGCTTGCGCGAGCCCAGTAGGTAGCCGCGAATCTCGCCGTCCACCTCCAGAAGAAAACACGATTCCGGTTCGTGATCAGTGTAGTAAGTAGTGAGAAAATCAGCAAATAACTCACGATCATGGTAAACGGGATCAATCGGTTCGCCGAGAAAGCCTGTTTCGCAGCATAGCTTTCTTACCGCTTCGCGGTCCGATCTGCGATAGCCACGAATGAGAAACGGCCTGTGGTCGTCGTCCGCCATTTAAAATCGGCGGTAGTTTGCGCGAACCTCGCGATAAATGCAAAACAGTTCCTCAAACACCCGTGCCCAGCTGTAGAAACTGCCTGCGCTCTTCGCTGCGCTCCTGCCAACAGCCGACAATTTTTCTACGGGCCAACGCATGATCGCGTTCGCTAATGCTTCCGCACTGTTCTCTCGCGCCCAACATTTTTGCTCGTGACAAATGATGCGGTCCATGTAGCTGCCCAGAATTCCCACGACCGGTGTTCCACAGGCCTGACTCTCAAGTGCTGCGAGGCCAAACGTCTCCTGGACGCCTGGATGAACGAGCAGATCGGCGGCGCGATAGTAACGGGCGAGCTCGTGCGGATCAGCGCAGTAGCGAATCGATGAAACATTTTTATTTCGTGCCTGCAATTTCCGGAGCTGCGTCCGTTCAGGTCCATCGCCGATCACGAGCAGATGGAATTCGTTCGGACGGCGTCGCTGCAAAATTTTGAACGCGCCGAACAAAGTCGCTGTGTTCTTTTCTTTCGCCAGGCGTCCGACGTAAGCAAGTAGCTTTTGAGTTGAATTCAGGGCAAGCGAGTGGCGAATTCCATCGTTGCCGGACCTGTCGGGACGAAAAATCTCAGTGTTCACACCGAGACTGAGGACGCGCACGTTACGCACGCCCCATTCAGACAATACGCGCGCCAGCTGCTCTGATGCGACCAACGTGGCGGCGTGTTCGTTGTACAGTTTCCGCACGTAAGCCCGGGAAAGCTTCATCACCCTGCGGGTCGCCATTTTCCCAAGAAGTCTTGCGCTGTTTCGCACATAGGCTTCCGGAAAATGGGAATGATAAAAACCGATCACCGGCACGCGCAGCGCGCGCCCGACCTTCACTGCTTTCCAGCCGACTTGATAAGGATCTCCGGACTCAATCACGTCCGGCTGTTCCTGTTCCAAAATCTCTTCGACAGCGCGCAAATTCAGCAGCGCGCGATATTGCGCCGTGCGCGACACCAGGGGAGAACGAATCGTGTAAACGCGCGAGCACCGGTTTGTTTTTACCTTCGTCTTCGGGCCGGGAACAATCAGAACGTGCTCGTCGCGCGGCGCGTGCTTTTCGATGTAATCGATCTTCTCGTGAAGATAACGTTTCACCCCGCCGCTTACCGGTGAATAGAACTGAGTAAGATCGCAGATCTTCATGTTTTTGTCATGCTGACCGTAGATGATCCTATCGGTTAATGACGAATGACAAAATGTCGAATAACGAAGAGATGACGAAGTCCGAAGAACGCGCACCGTGATTCTTTCGCCATTTGGTCATTCGGATTTGATTCGTCATTCGCCATTCGGATTTCGTCATTTGCAACTACATCTCGACGTCGCTCGACATCATGGCACGGGAGTCAATTAGTGTTCGAGCTCCCTTAGATACTTCTCCGCGTCGATCGCCGCGGCGCAGCCAGAGCCGGCGGCGGTCACCGCCTGCTTGTAAACGCGATCTGCAACGTCGCCAGCCACGAATACACCGGGGTGCTTGCTCTCCACCAGATTTTTTGTGATCAAGTAGCCCTCGCCGTCCATGTCGAGTTTGCCCCGATACGGTCGACTGTTCGGGTCGTGACCGATTGCCATGAACACACATGCCACCACCAGTTCGCGTTCTTCGTTTGTCTTCACGTTGCGCAAACGCACGGCACGCATTTCGCCTTTTTCGTCTGAAATATATTCGGAAACCACAGTGTTCCAGATCGGCTCGATCTTCTTATTCGCGAATACCCGCTCCTGCATGATCGCCGACGCGCGCATCTTGTCGCGGCGATGAATGAGATAAACCTTTGAAGCGAACCGGGTGAGAAATAACGATTCCTCGGCGGCGGAATCGCCGCCACCCACAACGCACACGGGTACATTTTTGTAAAACGCGCCGTCGCACGTTGCGCATGAGGTCAGGCCGTGCCCGATCAATTTCTGTTCGTTTTCCAGTCCCAGATACCGAGCTGACGCGCCACTGGCGATGATCAGCGCCTGTGTCTCCAGCCATTCGTCGTCGGCTTTGATGCGGACGTGTTTGTTGCTTGCATCGAAATCTGTCGCCTCCGCATAAGAGAAACGCGCGCCGAATTTCTCGGCTTGCCTGTGCATGTTGAGAATGAGCTCCGGTCCGTCGATTCCGTCTGGAAAACCGGGGTAATTTTCCACCAACGTTGTGGTCGAGAGTTGTCCGCCGGGCTGCCGGCCTTCCAGCACCAGCGGGCTAAGATTGGCGCGCGCAGCGTAAATCGCGGCAGTCAGCCCCGCGCAACCACTCCCGACAATGATCACTTTCTCCATCAATAAAATTTAGCACACGACGCAAGTTACGGTGCTTACAAACATTCAGGCTGCTGTCACTCTTTCCGGGGAGTAAATGCTGGCAGCCTGTGCTCCCCGGAAACAAGTCACGCCGTCACGTGTACAACGGTTTGGTGCAAGCCGGCCACGCCAGAAAACGGACCGCGTTCCTCATACCATTCTTGGGTGTCGCCCTTCCCGTCCGTGGCGCGCACGACAAGCGTGTAATCGCCTGCCATAGCGGGCGTCCATGGTGTCTTCCACAGCGACCAGGCCAGATCGCCGCCGGAATAGTAAATCTCGGTGTCGCGCCATGATTTGCCCCCGTCGAAGCTAACTTCGACTCGTGAGATGCCGCGGTCGCCACCGTAGGCAATGCCTTTCACTTCGATTGGCTTCCGCAATTCGCTCATTGAAAATTGCGAGTCATAATCGGGCACATCGATCCTTGAGCGTGTCGGAGTGATGAAATCCGGCCCCCAGCCTTGCGTCTCGTAAAAGCCTTTCGCGTTGGCATCGGTCAATTCGATTCGCGTGAGCCATTTCACGTGTTTCTCGCCGAAGTAGCCGGGCACGATTACGCGCAAGGGGTAACCGTGTCGATCCGGCAGCGGCACGCCGTTCATTTCGTAAGCGAGCAGCGTAGTCGGTTGCATCGCTTTCTCCAGCGGGATGGTATCGGTGTAATTATCGACACCCTGCAGGCGGACTCGCGCCGCGCCGGAAATTACGCCGGCCTGGTCCAGCAAATCACGGAGCGGAACACCTTTCCAGATCGCGTTGCTGATCAGGCCCGCGTCCAAGTCATTGCTGATGCACATGAGCGTTGTTTCCTGCGTGGTCGGTTTAAATCCTGTGAGGTCTTGGAATCGCCAAGTCGCTGGATTTTGCACAAGGCCGCCGATTTCAAGATGCCAGAGATCAATGTTCACCGTCGGATCGATCACATTCTTGGTGACGCAGTAGAATAAATCGTTAGGCGTAATCGGCTGAACGATGGGCCCTTTATACTGCGTACCGTCATAGCTGAATGCCGCGGCGCGATACAGTTTGCGCGCCAGCGCCACTCCGCCACCCACCGCGGCGAGCCCAATTGCTCCCAGCACGAATGCGCGGCGTCCCATGGCCGGAGTGAATTCGTAATCGTGGTTTGCAATTTTTCGGGTGGTGAGAAACTGGAAACCGGTTACGAGCGTTCGTTCGAATAAGAAAACGCAAAGCGCAAAACCAACGAGCGTGACCAGTCGCGCCACCTCAATCGGCACACCGATGTAGCTTGTGCCGAGAACCGGCCACAGTGCGATCGCAAATACCACGAGCGGGAATAGAACAAAGATCGACGTCGTCCAAATCGCCGGAATACGGCTGGGATTCCGTCGCACGAACAAGCCAAAAATTGCTCCGACGATCGCCGCAACCAGAAGCTGGCCCGCAATTGTTGATCCTACGCCGAGTTGTTTCAGGTGATTGTAACCGCCGATCTTGCCCATCAGGGAAAGGAATGGACCCGGTGGAATAAAAACCGAAAGCCGGTCACCGATAATCACCAGCGGCGTCCCGACTCCCAGCTTAGCAAGCAATAGCATCGCCGTCGTCATCAAGATTCCGCCGAGCAAACCGGCGACCAAGCCGGCGAAGATTGCTTTCGTTCTACTCACAATAATGGGAACCTAACGCAGCTCGCGCCGTAGCAACAATACCGAACAGCGTGATCATCAGTGAATCCATTTAGTTCTTGACACCGGACCCAAGGGGGGCGGCAAACTGCGGTGAGCTTCCAGAAGTTCGCCCTGCAATTTCCAGAGAAGGCAGATGAAAACGAAAATTAAGAGGCCAATCGCCTTCGTTATGCTATCGGGAGCATTCCTGACCGTACTGTTTTCGTTACCGAATACGCCACTGAACAGCCACGCTCAGATTGGACCCCAAAGAAAAGTGCCCGGAATAGCATCGACCAGCAGCGACAACGCGGGCATGCATACTCGTGCTAACACGGTTCTACCCAGTGTGCGCTACCGATCGCAAATAGACCTGAACCAAGCTAGTGTAACTTTGGACCGGTTGGATATTCGTTCGGTTACGATGAGGGCGCCGAACCAAATCGGTGTCAATCGAAGTGTAGCGGCCTCGCCGAAAACGCGAGCACAAAAATTTGTCAATCGAGATGGCTCCCAGATAATTGTGCTGGTTATCAAGAGCTCCGGCGCTTCCGGCATAGGCGTACATTTCCGCAACTTTGCGCTTGCTGCAGGCGAAGAGGTGTACGTTTATGGCCCCGCGCCCGATAGCATTGTTTGTGGTCCGTACACGAACAAAGGACCCTGGGGCAGCGGAGAATTCTGGTCTGGCACTTTGGTTGGGGATACCGCCATTATCGAGTTCTATACGAGAAATGATAAGAACGGAAAAGGATTCCAGATATTTGAGATATCGCACATTTTTCCCGGGCTAGATTTGCGGCTCCGGTCCGCTGAACCCAACGTTCTGAATTGCGAGGTTGACGCGTCATGTTACCCCAACTCGCTGAACAACGCCGTTGCAAGAATTTTATTCAACGATAATGGGGAGTTCGTCTGCACCGGCACTCTGCTGAACGATCGTGCACAGGATTTTGCTCCCTATTTTCTGACGGCGAATCATTGCGTCCCAACACAGACAGTCGCTCAGACCGTAGAGGTGTATTGGTTTTATCAGACCACCGACTGCAACAGCGGAGTACTGCGCGACGACTGGGTGCATCAGCTCGGCGGCGCCAATCTCCTTGCGACGGAAAGCTCGAACGATTTTTCCCTGCTACAGCTAGCTAATAATGCTCCTGGCGGTGCGTATTATTCCGGATGGACGAGCGGCTTCCAATCAACAGGCACTGTCGTTTTCGGGCTTCACCACCCCGACGGTTACTTACCGCCAGACATCCCTTCATACTTACGAAGGTCCGCTGGCACTATTACGAACACGAATGGCACTTGTTTGGCGAGCGGTTATAGAATTGACTGGACGTCTGGACTAACCGAGCCTGGATCCAGTGGGTCCGGGATTTGGAATTCGGATGGCGACCTTGTGGGCGTCCTAAGTTGCGGGTCTCTGGCGACGTGCAGTAATCCGTACGACAATTACAGCAAGTTTGCCGACTTCTATTCCCAAATACAGCCGTACTTAGATTCAGGCCCGCTGCCGTATTTAGGCAATATCAGTACTCGCGCCTTTGTGCAGACGGGCGACAACGTGCTGATTGGCGGTTTCATCGTGCAAGGAAGCGGACCAAAGAGAGTGATTATCCGCGCCATTGGCCCCGAGCTCGGTCAGTATGGTATTCCAAATCCGTTGGCTGATCCGACATTGGAACTGCACGATGGCAATGGGGCTTTGATTGCCTCCAATGATAACTGGCAGACTACCATCATCGGCGGGATTATCACCCAAGACCAAGTCCAGGACATTCAGAACAGCGGCCACGCCCCTGGGGACTCGAGCGAATCTGCGATCATTGCGAATCTGCCAGCGGGTAACTACACCGCGATTGTACGTGGCGTAAGCAGCACCACCGGAGTTGCTCTGGTGGAGGTGTACGATCTTAGTCCCGACGTTGACTCAATTCTAGGTAACATCAGCACTCGCAGCTTTGTGCAGACAGGAGACAACGTGATGATTGGCGGATTCATTGTTCAAGGGACAACACCAAAGAACGTGATTATTCGTGCCATTGGGCCTGAGCTCAGTCAGTATGGCGTTCCCAATCCATTGGCCGATCCGATACTGGAACTGCACGATGGCAATGGAGCTTTGATTGCCTCTAATGATAACTGGCAGACAACGATCATCGGCGGGATTATCACCCAGGACCAGGTCCAGGATATTCAGAACAGCGGCCGTGCTCCGGGGGACCCGAGCGAATCTGCGATCATTGCAAACCTGCCACCGGGTAACTACACCGCGATTGTGCGCGGGGTAAATAACACCACCGGAGTTGCTCTAGTCGAAGCGTACGATCTGCATTGATATTGTTTCTCGAGGACACCGCGCGTATCGAGTGGGTTTGGTCATTGTCCAAACATTAGTTTTGTCGCTACCGCCAATGAGGCCATTGGTCCCCGCTAGCTGGAGCTGGGTCGCCCCTTGGTTTTGCGGTAGTAGAAGCATGCGCTAGTCCGTCGCGTAAAGCCCGATGAGATCTGAACTGCGCGGAGTTTTGTAAACAAGAGGCGAAGGGGCACAAGCTCATCGACGGCGGCGCAATTCAGGTTAACGGTCTTTTGTGATGACCAAGGAGGAAATCGCGGGAGTGCTGGAGAAGATTGCGACCCTGCTCGAGCTGAAGAATGAGAATCCGTTTAAGATTCGGGCTTACACTAATGCAGCGCGCGCGATTGAAACCTTTGGCGGCAACATCGCGAATTTTCAGGACGAAGAAGCGCTGGCGAAAATTCCAGGAATCGGAAAAAGCATCGCAGAGAAGATCAAGGAGCTGGCCGCGACCGGTTCGCTGAAATACTTCGAGGAATTGAGCGCCGAATTCCCGCCCGGCATCATGGAACTGTTTTCATTGCCGGGCCTTGGCGCCAAAAAAATTAAGAGTCTCTACGATCAACTCGGGATCAGTTCGATCGAGCAGCTGCAAAAGGCGTGCGAGGACGGACGTGTCGCTGAATTGCCTGGCTTTGGGCAGACCACGCAGCAAAAGCTCTGCGACGCGATCGCGAAACGCGCATCGCATGCCGGTTCGTTTCAGTTCGGGCAAGTCGCTGCTGAAGCGGAAACCTTGCGTTCTGATCTGGCGGCGCACAGCGACGCTTCGCAGGTGGATATCGCCGGGAGCTATCGGCGACGAAAGGAGATTTTGCACGATCTCGATCTGTTGGTCGCCACAAAAAATCCGGCAGCGATCATGCAATCCTTCGTTTCGCATCCGCTGGTCGAATCGACCATCGCGCACGGGCCGACGAAATCGAGCGTGCGGCTTCGCTCCGGAGTG
>WNGL01006502.1_pt1 | contig 25315 bp, 20 predicted proteins | sample 5400591 | NCBI WGS metagenome assembly WNGL01 (sample SAMN13153377, study PRJNA577476) | soil metagenome | isolation source: 80 cm soil or saprolite under Garry oak tree replicate 1 | place: USA:California | collected 2016-06-15 | reverse complement strand
TGGATGGGGGTGTGGGGGGTGTGGGGGTGACGTCGATACCGGCTTCGCGGCGCTGGGCGGGGGTGATGGGGGTGGGGGCGCCGGTGAGGGGGTCGAGGCCGGAGGCCGCCTTGGGGAAGGCGATCACGTCGCGGATGCTGGCCGCCCCGGCGAGCAGCATGATCACCCGGTCCCAGCCGAACGCGATACCGCCGTGCGGCGGCGGGCCGTACTTGAACGCGTCGAGCAGGAAGCCGAACTGGGAGCGGGCCTCCTCGGCGGACAGGCCGATCACGTCGAACACCGCCTGCTGCATCGCGGAGGAGTGGATACGGATCGAGCCGCCGCCGATCTCGTAGCCGTTGCACACGATGTCGTACGCGTCGGCCAGCGCCCCGCCAGGCTCGGCGGTGAACTTATCGGCCCATTCGGGCAGCGGCGCGGTGAACGGGTGGTGTACCGAGGTCCAGCCACCCTCGCTGTTCTCCTCGAACATCGGCGCGTCCACCACCCACAGGAACGACCAGGCCGACTGGTCGATCAGGCCGCAGCGCTGGCCGATCTCCAGCCGGGCCGCACCGAGCAGCTCGCGGGCGGCCGACGCGGGGCCGGCCGCGAAGAACACGCAGTCACCCGGGCTGGCGCCCGTCGCCGCGGCCAGGCCGGACCGTTCGGCCTCGGACAGGTTCTTGGCCACCGGCCCGGTGATCTCAGCGGACTCGCCGATCAGCGCGTAGGCGAGCCCGCGGGCACCGCGGGAACGCGCCCACTCCTGCCAGGCATCAAGCTCGCGCCGCGACTGGGAGGCGCCGCCCGGCATCACCACGGCGCCCACGTGCTGGGCCTGGAACACCCGGAAGTCCGTCCCGGCGAAGTACTCGGTCAGGTCGGTGAGCTCGACGCCGAAACGCAGGTCGGGCTTGTCCGAGCCGTACTGTGCCATCGCCTCGGCGTAGGTCATCCTGGGCAGCGGGGTGGGCACCTGGTAGCCGGCCAGCTCGGACCACAGCCGGGTCACGATGTCCTCGGCCACGGCGATGACGTCGTCGCGGGTCACGAACGACATCTCGATGTCGATCTGGGTGAACTCGGGCTGCCGGTCCTTGCGGAAGTCCTCATCCCGGAAGCACCGGGCCAGCTGGTAGTAGCGCTCCAGGCCGCCGACCATGAGCAGCTGCTTGAACAGTTGCGGCGACTGCGGCAGCGCGTACCAGTTGCCGGGCCGCAGCCGGACCGGGACCAGGAAGTCGCGGGCGCCCTCGGGCGTCGACCGGGTCAGGTAGGGCGTCTCCACGTTCACGAACCTGTGCCCGCGCATCACGTCGGAGAGCAGGTAGGAGGCCTGAGACCGGACCCGCAGGGAGCGCGCGGTGTCCTCGCGCCTGATGTCCAGGTACCGGTACTTGAGCCGAACGTCCTCGCTGACGTCGGCGGAGCCCTCGACGGGGAACGGCAGCGGGTCGGCCTCGCTGAGCACCTCGACCTCGTCCGCGACGACCTCGATCTCGCCGGTGGGCAGCTCGGGGTTCTCGTTTCCGGCCGGCCGGGCTCGTACCGTCCCGGTCACCAGCACGCAGAACTCGGCTCTGAGGTCATGGGCTACAGCCTCCTCACCGCGCCACACCACCTGCACGACGCCGCTGGCGTCCCGGAGGTCGATGAAGACAACGCCGCCGTGGTCCCGGCGCCGCGCCACCCAGCCAGCCAGCACCACGTGCTCCCCGGCATGCGCAGCGCGCAGCGTGCCCGCCTCGTGGGTGCGGATCATCGAGACCTGCCCTTCTCGTCTGCCTCAGGATCTTCGCTTACAGGCCCCGGCGGGGTCCCGACTCCGGTGTCAGGCCCGTCAGGAACGGATTGGTCCGGCGTTCGGCGCCGATGGTTGTCTGCGGCCCGTGCCCGGACAGCACGACGGTCTCGTCCGGCAGGGTCAGGCAGACCCGCGCCAGGCTGCGCAGGATCGTGGGGTAGTCCCCGCCGGGCAGATCGGTCCGCCCGATGGACCCGGCGAACAGCAAGTCGCCTGAGAACAATATGCCGCCGGCATCGCCTGCCGCCGCGCCCGGCGTTTCCGCCGCGCCGGTTTTGCTTTGACCTTGCACGCTATTCGGTGGGTCCAATGGCATCCGGAATGCCACCGATCCTTCGGTGTGCCCGGGGACGTGGTTCACGACGATCTCGAGCCCGACCAAGCTCAGAGTCATCCCATCGGCCAGTTCTATTACGTCATCGGGCTCGGTGAATTCCAGGCCGCCGAACAGTTGCTGCCCCGCGCCGAGCGGGAAGCCCTTTGCCGGATCGCTGAGCAATGCGCGATCGTCCGGATGGATGTAGGCGGGTATGCCCTTGGCCCCGCACACCGGGGCGACCGACCAGACGTGATCGATGTGACCGTGCGTGAGCAGGACGGCGGCGGGCCTGAGCCGGTGCTCGGCGAGGACCTCGTCGATGCCGGGCTGGGCGTCCTGGCCCGGGTCGACGATCACGCATTCTTCACCGGGCGCGGGCGCGACTATATAACAGTTGGCGGCGAACGCGCCGGCCGGGAACCCTGCGACGAGCACAAGCGTCCTTTCTCACGGTACGGTGTCTCAGGCTACCGAGGGGACCCGCATGGCCGCGAACCGGTAACGAAGGGTGCCTGCCCAGGCATCTGGCAGGTACGATTCGCGAACGATCGCGAATATTGCGGGGATTGCGGCGGCGAGCCCGGAGCATGCCCGCGTGCCGTGATCAGAGGTATTCATCGGGTTCGTCGGCCTGCCTCCCGTGAATACCAGCGGTAGCCGATAGTTGCGACAGGCCAAGGAGGACGCGACCGGTGGCGGGTAAGAACGAACGCCAGCGCAGGCAAGCAAGGGAACGGCATCGCCGTCAGCAGGAGCAGCGGTTCGTCCGGCAGCGGCAGGTGCGCCGGCGCTGGCTGATCGGGCTCAGCGGAGTGCTCGCTTTGGCCCTGGTCGGCTCTCTGCTCGCGGTGTTCCTCCCCAGCGGGAAGCCCAAGAAGCCGGCCGCCGCGGCGAGCAAGTCGCCGAGCGCCTCTGCCAGCGCGACCCCCACTGCCACGGCCGTGGCCGAGCCTGCACATCACTGCAGCTACACGTCGGCCAGCCCGGCGGCGAAGAAGGTGAGCCTCCCGCCGGCCGCGCCTGATTACACGGACAGTTATCAGGCCACCATCAACACCAACCAGGGCAAGATCACGTTCAACCTGCTGAACAACAAGGCCACCTGCACCGTCAACTCGTTCGTCCACCTGGCGCAGGCGGGCTACTTCAACAACACCCAGTGCCACCGGGTCGTGACCAGCGGCATCTACGTGCTGCAGTGCGGCGATGCGTACGCGACCGCTTCCGCCAAGCTGAACTGCAGCGCGACCAGCAAGATCGGTTCCGGCACGCCGGGTTACGCTTTCGCCAATGAGAACCTCACGGACGCCAAATACCCGGCGGGAACGGTGGCGATGGCTAACGGGGGCCCGAACACAAACGGCAGCCAGTTCTTCATCGTGTACAAGGACAGCACGTCGGGACTCAACGGCTCTTCCGGTCCGGCGTATACACCGTTTGCCACAGTGTCCTCGGGGCTCGGTATCGTCCAGAATGTGGCTAAGGGTGGATACTCGTGTCAGTACGCCCAATCCGGCGGCGGCGTTCCCAAGAAGAAGGTCATCGTTGACAGTGTGACGATCAAGAAAGCCTGACGCGAGCACGAAAACGCAGGAGGTTCGCCGTGACCACCGCCTACCATCCGTGGGGCCGGGTAGACGCCGACGGGACGGTCTATGTCCGTACCGCCGACGGCGAGCGGGTGATCGGCTCGTGGCAGGCGGGGAGCCCGGAGGAGGCGGTCGCCTTCTTCGCGCGGAAGTACGAGGCGCTCGAGACCGAGGTGGTCCTGCTCGAGCAGCGGATCGCGACAACCGACATGGCTCCCGCCCAGGCCTCATCCAGTGTCCAGCGGCTGCTCCAGCACATTGCGGACGCCAACGCGCTGGGGGACCTCGACGGGCTTCGGAGCCGCCTGGAGCGGCTGACCGAGGACGTCGGCCACCGCCGCGAGGAGGCCAAGGCCGCCCGCGAGCAGGCTCGCGTGGCGGCCAGGGAGACCAAGGAGCGGATCGTCGCCGAGGCTGAGCAGATCGCCGCCGAGGCGACCCACTGGAAGAGCAGCGGCGAGCGGATGCGCGAGCTGCTAGAAGAGTGGAAGGCGGCGCCGCACGCCGAGCGGGCCGCCGAGGCGGTGCTGTGGAAGCGGCTGTCCGCGGCGCGCAATGCCTTCACTAAGCGGCGCAAGGCCTACTTCGCTAACCTCGAGGCCGAACGCGAGGACGTCAGGGCGCGCAAGGAGAAGCTGTGCGCCGACGCCGAGGAGCTGTCCGGATCTACCGAGTGGGGTCCGACTGCCAGCGCCTTCCGCGAGCTGATGCGGCAATGGAAGGAAGCCGGGCGGGCGGACCGGGACTCCGAAGCCGAGTTGTGGAAGCGGTTCCGGGCGGCCCAGGACAAGTTCTTCACCGCCCGCGCCGAGGTGTTCTCGGCCAAGGACGCCGCGCTGCGCGAGCACGCCGACTCCAAGGAGCAGCTGCTCACCCAGGCCCAGGCGCTGCTCCCGGTGACCGACATCCGCGCGGCGAGGTCCGCGCTGCGCGGTATCCAGGAGAAATGGGAGCAGATCGGGGCGGTACCCAGGGATTCCCGCGAGCACCTGGAATCCGGGCTGCGGCGGGTCGAAGACGCGGTGCGCAAGGCGGAGGAAACCCAGTGGCGCCGGTCGAACCCGGAGGCGCTGGCCCGGGCCGAGGGCACGGTGGCCCAGCTGCGCTCGACTATCGCCCAGCTCGAGCAGCAACTGACCCGGGCGCGCGACAGCGGCGACGCCAGGGCCGAGCGCACCGCCGAGGAAGCGCTGACCGCCCGCCGGGCCTGGCTTACCGAAGCCGAGCACACCCTCGCGGAGTTTAAGGTGTTAGAGGTACGGTCAGCTCGTTACGCGGTAGACGTCGTAGACGCCGTCGATGGCGCGGACGGCGCGCAGCACGTGACCGAGGTGCTTGGGGTCACCCATCTCGAACGTGAACCGGCTGAACGCGACCCGGTCCCGGCTGGTGGTCACGGTAGCGGACAGGATGTTGACGTGCTGGTCGGACAGCACCCTGGTCACGTCGGAGAGCAGCCGGGTCCGGTCCAGCGCCTCGACCTGGATGGCGACCAGGAAGACCGAGCCCTCGGTTGGCGCCCAGTGCACGTCGACCATCCGCTCGCGCTGGGTTTCGGTCAGGTGAACCAGGTTCACGCAGTCGACCCGGTGCACGGACACTCCGTGGCCGTGGGTGACGAAGCCGATGATCTCGTCGCCCGGCACCGGGGTGCAGCACCGGGACAGCCGCACCCACACGTCCGGCGCGCCGCTGACCTCGACGCCAGAGTCCCCGGACGTCCTGGGCTGCGGCGCCTTGGTCGGCAGCGTGGCCTCGGCTAGGTCCTCCTGCGCGCCGTCGACGCCGCCGACCGACTTGACCAGCTTCTCGACCACCGACTGGGCGCTGACCCGACCCTCGCCGACCGCCGCGTACAGCGCGGAGACGTCGGCGTAGTGCAGCTCGCGGGCCAAGGTGAGCAGGCTGTCGGCGGCGGCGATCCGGGCCAGCGGCAGCCCCTGCTTGCGCATGGCCTTGGCGATCTGGTCCTTGCCCGAGTCGACCGCCGCTTCCCGGCGCTCCTTGGAGAACCATTGCCTGATCTTGTTCCTGGCCCGCGGGCTCTGCACGAACTTGAGCCAGTCCCGGCTCGGCCCGGCGTCGGGCGTCTTGGAGGTGAAGATCTCGACCGTGTCACCGTTGTCCAGGGTCGATTCGAGCGCGACCAGGCGACCGTTGATCCGGGCACCGACTGTGCGGTGCCCGACCTCGGTGTGGATGGCGTAGGCGAAGTCCACCGGGGTCGCCCCCTGCGGCAGTGCCACGACCTCACCGCGCGGGGTGAATACGTAGACCTCGCCCGCGGCCAGGTCGAAGCGGAGCGACTCGAGGAACTCGGCCGGGTCCTCCGTCTCCCGCTGCCAGTCGACGAGCTGCCGCAGCCAGGCCATGTCCTGGGAGTCGTCCTTGGCGGCCTTGGCCCGGCTGAAGACCGTCTCTTCCTTGTACTTCCAGTGCGCCGCGACGCCGTACTCCGCTCGGCGGTGCATGTCCCAGGTACGGATCTGCAGTTCTACCGACTTGCCGCCCGGCCCGATGACCGTCGTGTGCAGCGACTGGTACATGTTGAACTTCGGCATCGCGATGTAGTCCTTGAACCGTCCGGGGACGGGGTTCCACCGCGCGTGGATGATGCCGAGCGCCGCGTAGCAGTCCTTGACCGAATCGACCAGGACGCGGATGCCCACCAGGTCGTAGATGTCGTTGAAGCCGACATCCCTGGCGATCATCTTCTGGTAGATCGAGTAGTAGTGCTTGGGGCGGCCGGTGACCTTCGGGTTGATCTTGGCATCGCGCAGGTCGGCGCTGACGTCCTGGATCACTTCCTGCAGGAACGCCTCGCGCCGCGGCGCCCGGTTGGACACCAGGCGGACGATCTCGTCGAACCGCTTGGGGTACAAGGTCGCGAAGGCGAGGTCCTCGAGCTCCCACTTCACCGTGTTCATGCCGAGGCGGTGGGCGAGCGGGGCGAAGATCTCCAGGGTTTCCCTGGACTTGCGCTCCTGCTTCTCCCGGGACAGGTAGCGCAGCGTCCGCATGTTGTGCAGCCGGTCGGCCAGCTTGATCACCAGCACCCGGATGTCGCGGGACATCGCGACCACCATCTTGCGGACGGTCTCCGCCTCGGCGGACTCGCCGTACTTGACCTTGTCCAGCTTCGTGACGCCGTCGACCAGCGTCGCGATGTCCTCGCCGAAATCGCTGCGCAGCTCGGTCAGCGTGTAGGCAGTGTCCTCCACCGTGTCGTGCAGCAGCGCGGCGCAGATCGTCTCGGTGTTCATGCCGAGCTCGGCCAGGATCGTCGCCACCGCGAGCGGGTGGGTGATGTACGGGTCGCCGCTGCGTCGCTTCTGGTCCCGGTGCCAGTGGGCGGCCGAGTCGTAGGCGCGCTCGATGAGCCGCATGTCGGCCTTCGGGTGCGTCGCGCGCACGGTCTTGATCAGCGGCTCGAGGACCGGGTTGAGGCCCCGCTGGGCGCCGAGCCGGGCGAGTCGCCGCCGGACGCCGACACCGGGCACCGCCGCGTCGGCGGCCTGGCTCGGGGCGGCCGGTACCCTGGCCCGCTGGGCCCTTGGCGTCCCGATCCCGGTGTCCCGGGCCGGCGGTGCCGCCGTCTTCGGGTCCGGGGCGCCGTTGAGCACGCGCGGCTCCGGCACGTCCGCCGCTACCGCCACCTCGGCCCGTTCCGCGTCCTGGCCCGAAGAGTTCGTGCCCTGCTGCGCGTCAGCCCGGGCAGCGTCAGCAGCTCTCGTGCCGGTCGTGGTCACCTCACCGGCCACTCGCGCTCCTCACCTCTGCCAAGCCATCAGTCTACTTGGACGACTTAAACACCAGATCAGGTACGCGCGATTCCCTAGACCGTGAGCCCCTAGATAGTAAGCCCCTAGATAGTAAGCAGGGCGCTGACCGGGAGGTCGGCCAGCCTGGCCCGGCCGTTCAGGAAGGAGAGCTCGAGCAGCACGGCCAGCCCGGTCACCTGCGCGCCGGCCCGCTGCACCAGGTCGGCGGTGGCCCGGGCGGTGCCGCCGGTGGCCAGCACGTCATCGATGACGAGCACGCGCTCGTCCGGGGCGAAGGCGTCGGTCAGCACCTCGATGGTCGCGGTGCCATACTCCAGGTCGTACTCCTGGGCGAACGTGACCCCGGGCAGCTTGCCCTTCTTGCGGATCGGCACGAAGCCCGCGCCGAGGCGGCACGCGACCGGGGCGGCCAGGATGAAACCCCGCGCCTCGATGCCGGCCACCTTGTCCACCGGCCCGTATGTCTCGGCCAGCGCCTCGATCACCGCGGCAAATGCCTTCCCGTCGGCGAGCAGCGGCGTGATGTCCTTGAAAACCACGCCGGCCTGCGGATAGTCCGGGACGTCGCGGACCAGGGTCGTGATGAGCCGGGTCAGCTCATCACCGGCGCCGGCCGATGAGGTCATCGGCTAGCGCCGCTTCTTCTTGCCCGCCGGGCGGTGCCGGGGCGTACTGCCGCCACTGCGGCGCGGCTGCTGCCGCGGGCCAGGCCGGGCGGTGCCCGGCGCGCCGCGGCTGGCCGGCGCGCCCGGGACGCGCGACGCGGTGGTGGTCAGCTCGTCCGCGGCCGGCTCGGACCCTTCGACCTCGTCGGCGAAGCCGGCCTGGTCCTGTTCGTCCTCGGCGAGCTGCGCGGGCGACAGTCCGGCGACCGTGCCGCCGGGCCGGCCCCGGCCCGCCACCTCGGCCTTCGCCGCGGCCCTCTTGGCCGCCCGGCCTCCGGAGGCGCGCACCGCCACCCGCTTGGCCAGCGCCTGGTACTGCGGCTGGCGCTCCTTCAGGTCGGCCAGCACCGGGGTCGCGATGAAAATCGAGGAGTAGGTGCCGGACAGCATGCCGACGAACAGGACGAGCGCGAGCTCCTCGAGCTCGTTGTTGGCGCCGAGCAGGGCGGTCGACACGACCAGGATCCCGGTGACCGGCAGCAGCGCGATGATCGAGGTATTGATCGATCTGACCAGGGTCTGGTTCAGCGCCAGGTTGGCCGCCTGGCTATAGGTGGTCCGGGCGCCGCCGAGCAGCCCGGCCGTGTTCTCCCGGACCTTGTCGAAGACCACCACGGTGTCGTACAGCGAGTAACCGAGGATGGTCAGCAGCCCGATGACGGTCGCCGGGCTGACCTGGAAGCCGGCCAGCGCGTAGATTCCGGTGGCGATCACCAGGTCGTGCAGCAGCGCGATGAACGCCGCGATCGCCATTCTCAGCTCGAAGGCGATCGACAGGTAGATCACGATCACGATCAGGAACGCGATCAGCGCCTCGATCGCCTTGCCCGAGATCTGGCTGCCCCAGCTCGGGCCGACGGTGGTGACCGAGATGTCGTCGGAGTTCACGCCGAGCTTGCCGGACAGCGACTTCTCCAGCGCGACGGTCCGGGCCCCGGTGAGCGACTTCGTCTGGATCTGCCAGCCGTTCTGCTGGCCGTGGGTCTGCTGCACGATCGCGCCGCTGACGCCGCCGGACTCGACCGCGTTCTGCACCTGGCTCAACGTGGTCGACGACGAGGGGAAGGTGAAGACCGCCCCGCCCTTGAAGTCGACGCTGAAGGACAGGCCGCGGACCAGCACCGCGACGATGCTGATGACCAGGATCAACCCGGAGATGGCGTACCACAGGCGCTGCCGGCCGACGAAGTCGAACGAGACCTCGCCCCGGTAGAGCCGGCCGCCGAGCTGGCCGAGGGCCGACATCATGAACCCCCTGGGTTTCGGGACGCCGTACTACGGCTCGCGGGATCGGGCCGACGCCTGACCTGGTTGCGGCGGACCGAGGACCGCCATGGCGTCTTGGCGCCGAGCCGGGCCGGATCCAGGCCGGACATCGGGTGGCCGTTGCCGAAGAACTTCGTCCCGGCCAGCAGGGTCACCATCGGCTTGGTGAAACCGAACACCACCACGATGTCGATCAGCGTGGTCAGGCCGAGGGTGTAGGCGAAGCCCTTGACCTCGCCGATAGCGAAGTAGTACAGCAGCAGCGCGGCCAGGAACGACACCGTGTCGGACACCAGGATGGTGCGCCTGGCGCGCTTCCACCCGGACTCGACCGCCGGGCGCAGCTGTTTGCCCTCGCGCACCTCGTCGCGCAATCGCTCGAAGAAGACGACGAACGAGTCGGCGGTGATGCCGATCGCCACGATCAGGCCTGCGATGCCGGCCAGCTCGAGGGTGAAGTTCTGGTACAGGGTGAGCAGCACCACCGCCAGGTAGGTGATAGTGCCCGCGATGAGCAGGCTGCAGACGGAGACGATGCCGAGACCGCGGTAGTAGAGGAAGGCGTACACCACCACGAGGAGCAGTCCGATGGCGGCCGCGATGAGGCCGGCGTCCAGCTGGTCCCGGCCCACCTGCGCCGACACCGAGGAGACGAACAGGGTCTTCAGGTCCAGCGGCACCGAGCCGAACTTCAGCTCGTTCTGCAGCTGGGTGGCCTCGGCCTGGGTGAAGCTGCCGGTGATCTGGGCGTTACCGCCGGGGATGGCTCCCTGGATCTGCGGTGACGACACCACGTTGCCGTCCAGGGCGATCGCCACCTGGTTCAGGACCGCCGAGTTCTGGTCGCCGGACTGCCCGGCCGCATAGTAGTTGTTGTACAGGCGCGAGGTGAGGGTGCTGAAGGCCGCGGCGCCCTGGCCGTTCAGCGTCAGGTTGACCTGCCACTGGTTGGAGGTCGTGGACAAGCCCGCGCTCGCCGCGGTGACCTCGGTGCCCCGGACCTTGGCCACGTCCAGCGCGAACTTGCCCCACTGTCCCTGGCCGGCGCTGCCGCAGGCGACAACCTGCACGTCCGGGTTGTTGTAGGGCGTGGTGGTCACGTAGCCGACCTGCGCCTTCCAGGCCTGCGTGTCACCCGGCTTGCAGACGAGCTTGTTGAACTTCGCGAGCACGTCCTTGTGCACCAGGCTCGCGTTGCCGGCCGCGCTGCTGGTCGCCGGCGAGCTCGGGCTGGCGCTGGGGCTGGCCGAGGGGCTGGCGGTGGCCGAGCCGCTCGGTGACGCGGTCCCGCCCGCGGACGCGCTGGGCGAGGCGCTGGCACTGGCCGCCGGGAGGATCTTGGCCGAGGTCTTCGCCGTACTGGTGGAACTGGCGGACGGGGACGCCGTCGCCGAAGGGCTCCCGGACACCGACGGCGTGGCGCTGGGCGAGGCGCTCGCGGCCGGAACCGGCGTGTTGGTCGCCCCGTAGGGCTCGTACAGCAGCACCTGGCGGAACATGAGCAGCGCCGTCGAGCTCACCAGCTCGATCGTCTGCTGCGAGCCCTTGCCCGGGACCGTCACGACGAGCAGGTTCGCGCCCTGCGGCTGGACCTGCGCGCCGGAGTTGCCGGTGCCGTTGACCCGCGACTCGATGACGCCGACCGCGGCGTTCATCTCATCGGTCGACGGCGCCTTCCCGGTCAGGGTCTGCGCCCGCAGGGTCACCTGGGTCCCGCTGGACAGGTCAAGACCGAGTCCTACCCTGAACCTGTGCTCCCACTGGCCCGGGGCGAACAGCTTCGGGCCGACTACGCCCAGCAGCATGCTCACGATGAGGACCAGCAAAAGCACGAGGGCCCGTGCGGGACGGTTCTAGATGGGGCTGCCACTTCTCCGCCTGTCTTAGATCCGCCGTTTCCCGTAAACCCTCATGCCGGACGGCGGCTCAGTGCACGTTGTCCTTGTCGGACTTGGCCAGATCGTCGTGAGAGTCCGTGAGATCATCTTCAGCAGACTTAACGCCATCGGAGTCCTCGGCGGTTCCATCCGCCGGGTCGTCCTCGCCGTCCTCGTGGTAGTCGGAGGGCTCGGCGTCCTCGTAGGTCTCGGCCTCATCGGCAGGCTGGACGACCTCCATGATGGCGCGCTTGAGGTAGCGACCTCGAGCACGACGTCGTCGCCGTCCACCTCGGTCACCGTGGCGTACATGCCGGCCGTGGTGCGGACCCGGGCGCCGGGCTCAACCGTCCGCTGCTGCTGCTGGACCCGCTGCTGGCGGCGCCGCTGCGGCCTGATCATCAGGAAGTAGAAGCCGACGAAGACCAGAACGATCAGGATCGGGAACGTCAGCGAGCTGCCTGATGACTTGCTTGCCGCATCTGCGGCTGCGATAAACCCCATGACCGGGGATCCTTCCAGTTGGTTCTGCATGCATGGTCGTGACAGAGGCCCACGACCAACTGCCGAAGTTTAGCCGCGCTTTGACCGCGCACCAACAGGCTACGAGTTTTTGCGAGCGATCGTGACCTCGGTGCGATCTTGCTCTGCCGGCCCAGTGCAGTCAAACACCGTTCAGTCAAACAAGGTAGGCAGTTCGCTAAGTGACGGGGGAGGCTCGAGTCCCAGATGAGCCCAGCCGGCCGCGGTGGCCACCCGGCCGCGCGGAGTCCGCGCCAGCAGCCCGCAGCGGACCAGGAACGGCTCGGCGACCACCTCGACGGTCTCCGCCTCCTCCCCCAGCGCCACCGCCAGCGTGGACAGGCCGACCGGGCCGCCGCCGAACCGGCGCACCAGCGCGTCGAGCACCCCCCGGTCGAGCCGGTCCAGGCCGTGCTCGTCCACCTCGTAGATCTCCAGCGCGGTCCGGGCGATCTCCCGGGTGACCACGCCGTCGGCGCGCACCTCGGCGTAGTCCCGGACCCGGCGCAGCAGCCGGTTGGCGATCCTAGGCGTGCCGCGTGACCGGGTGGACAGCTCGGCCGCACCCTCGTCGGTGAGCGTCACCCCGAGCAGCCCGGCCGACCGGCGGATGATGACCTCGAGCTCGTCCGGCTGGTAGAAGTCCAGGTGCGCGGTGAAGCCGAACCTGTCCCGCAGCGGGGCCGGCAGCAGGCCAGCCCTGGTAGTCGCCCCGACCAGCGTGAACGGCGCGATGTCGAGCGGGATCGCGGTCGCGCCGGGGCCCTTGCCGATCACCACGTCGACCCGGAAGTCCTCCATCGCCAGGTAGAGCATTTCCTCGGCGGGCCGGGCCAGGCGATGGATCTCGTCGATGAAGATCACCTCGCCCTCGCTGAGCGTGGACAGCACCGCGGCCAGGTCACCGGAGCGCTCGATGGCCGGGCCGCTGGTGATGCGCAGCGGCGCACCGAGCTCGGCGGCCACGATCATCGCGATCGTGGTTTTGCCCAGGCCGGGCGGCCCGGCCAGCAGCACGTGGTCCGGCGGCCGGCCGCGCCGCAGGGCGCTGGTCAGGATCAGCGACAATTGCTCGCGCACCCGCGCCTGGCCGGTGAACTCGGTGAGCCGCTTGGGCCGCAGCGCGGTCTCGATGGCCCGCTCATCCGCGTCCGCGAGCGGCGACACGATGTCGTCGCCGCCCTGGGCGCGCCGGGCGAGCTCGGCTTCCTCGGCCTGGCGCAGGGTCTCGTCCCCGGTCATCGCGCTACTGCCTGCTCAGCTTGCGCAGGGCGGCCCGCAGCACCGTGGCCACGTCCACCGCGTCGCCGCCGGAGCCGCCGATCACGCCCTCCTCCTCAAGCGCGGCGATGGCCTGGTCGGCGTCCCTGGCCGGCCAGCCCAGGTTGACCAGGCCGGACTGTACCTGGTCGCGCCAGGAGGGGGCCCGCGGCGCCGCCTTGCCTGGTAGCCCCGCGCCGTAGTCTCCGGGCGGGCCGAGCCGGTCCTTCATCTCGAGTACGATCCGCTGCGCGCCCTTCTTGCCGATCCCGGGGACCATGGTCAGCGCGTTCAGGTCCTCGGTCGAGACGGCGCGGCGCAGCGCGTCGGGCGCGTGCACGGCCAGCATGGCCAGCGCCAGCCTAGGCCCCACGCCGCTGGCCGTCTGCAGCAACTCGAAGACGTTCCGCTCGTCGTCGGAGACGAAGCCGAACAGGGTGAGCGAGTCCTCCCTGACCACCAGCGAGGTAGCGACCTGCGCGGACTCCCCCGGTCTGAGCGTGGCCAGGGTGCCGGGGGTGCACTGCACGCGCATCCCGACCCCGCCGACCTCGATGACGGCACCGTCCGGCGCGACGCCGGCCACCGTGCCGCGCAGATGCGCGATCATGACGCGCTCCCTCCTCGGCCAGTCAGGGCGGCCAGGCGCAGCCCCGCGCCGCCGCCACGCCAGATATGACAGATGGCCAGCGCCAGCGCGTCGGCGGCATCGGCCGGGCGCGGCGGGTCGGTGACCCGGAGCAGCCGGGTCACCATCGCGGTGACCTGAGACTTGTCCGCCCGCCCGTTGCCGGTCACGGCCGCCTTGACCTCGCTGGGGGTGTGCAGGGCCACCGGCAGCCCGTGCCGCGCGGCGCAGACGATCGCGACCGCGCCGGCCTGCGCGGTGCCCATCACGGTGCGCACGTTCTGCTGGCTGAACACCCGCTCCACGGCTACCGCGTCGGGCCGGCACGCGTCCAGCCAGGCCCCGATCTCGGTCTCGATCGCGAGCAGCCTGGCCGCGATGTCCTCGTCGGCCGACGTCCTGATGACCCCGACCCGGATCAGGGTCAGCGCCCGGCCCGGTGCGCCCTCGACCACGCCGACGCCGCACCTGGTCAGCCCGGGGTCGACCCCCAGCACCCGGATCGGGTGCCGCGCATATGACAAGCTCACCAGGTGCTCTCCGTCTGCCGGTCTGGATCCGCGAACATCTGTTCGTGTCGAACTTACCGGCCCGCGGGCGGTGCGGGGCGCAACACCGGCGGCGTGTCGTCAGAAGGCGTCGAGCATGTAAGGGATAGCGGCGAAGGCGGCATCCAGCGCGGCGTCGTCGGCCGCCGTCCCGCCGACGGCCAGGCCTGCCTGGCGCAGCGTGACCAGAGGGGTTCCGGCGTACAAAGCGGCCAGCCCGCGCGCGCCCAGCGTGACGGCCGGGCCGGCGGGGCTGGCGGTACTGGCTGGGCTGGCGGGGCTAGCTGGGCTGGCTGGGCCGGCGGGGGCGTCCGGGCCCAGCGGGTCAAGCGTGCCCGCGCCGCCGGCCACGGTCAGCCGCCAGCGGCCGGAGTTGGCCGGGCGGGCCTCGTCGGTGATGCGCAGCGGGACGGTGAGCGAGGTCGCGGCGGGGAAGCCGCGGCCGGCGATGGCCGCGGGCGCGTCGACCACCCGGAGCATCCACCGGGACCGGTGCGCGATGTCCGCGTCGCGCTCCCGGGTGAGCCACCAGAACGCGCTGGCCGGGCCGGTCCTGGCGTAGACCTTCTCCGCTATCGAGGCATGCGAGCCGAGCTGCGTCCAGAGCGCCCGGGCGGTCCGGGCCGAGATCGCCTCGGCGCGCTCCGCGTACAGGTCCTTGTTCCCGCGCTGCCACCGGTAGGCGAGGAAGCCGTCCTCGGCGAGGTACGCGTACAGGCCCGGATCGGCCAGCCAGTCGGCCGCGGAGTCCGCGTCCCAGGTGATCGGGCCGCAGTCACGGGTGGTCTCGTGCACCCGGCCGAGCACCGCGACGACCGCCTCCGCGTCGCCGGGCCCGGCCCGGCGCAGGCTCGTGGCCGGGACCGTTCCGGCCTCCGGGGGCTGGGCGTCGGGCGGGATCAGGCGGAGCAGCGACCTGGCCGGGATGACCGCCGTGTCCCTGGCCCCGGCCAGTTCCCAGCCCACCGACCGGTATAGCGGCATCGTCGCCGGGAACAGCGTCGACAGCGGATAGCCCTGCGCCGCGATCTCGTCGAGCAGGGCGGTCATCAGCATCCGGCCGATGCCACGGCCCCGGTACTCCGGCGCCACCGTGACGCTGGAGACCCCGGCCATCGGCACCGGGCGGCCGAGCCACCACTGCCGCATGTCCTGGATCGCGGCCCCGGCGGCCGGCCGGCCGGCGGCGAAGGCGCCCAAGTACCGCCCGGCGGCGATGAGGCGGGATAGCGACCGGACCCGCCGGTCGCGATCGGCGGCGGACCCGGGTCCGAAGGCCCGTTCGGACAGGTCGAGCTGGGCATCGGGATCGTCGCCGGGTCGCAGCAGCCGGAGCTGCAGGTCGGGGGGAGTCAGCCGAGCTTCTCCATGATCTCGTCGGGCACCGAGTAGTTGGCGTACACGTCCTGCACGTCGTCGGAATCCTCGAGCGCCTCGATCAGCCGGAAGACCCGCTTGGCCTGGTCCTCGTCCAGGTCGACCTCGACGGTCGGCAGGAACGCCGTGTCCGCCGAGTCATAGTCGATCCCGGCGTCCTGCAGCGCCTTGCGCGCCGTCACCAGGTCGGTCGGCTCGGACACCACCTCGAAGGACTCACCGAGATCGTTGACCTCCTCGGCGCCCGCGTCGAGCACCGCGGTCAGCACGTCGTCCTCGGTCACGCCCTTCTTCTCCACCACGATCACGCCCTTGCGGTGGAACAGATAGGACACCGAGCCAGGGTCGGCCATCGAGCCGCCGTTGCGGCTGAACGCGGTGCGCACGTCCGAGGCGGCCCGGTTCCTGTTATCGGTCAGGCACTGCACCAGCACCGCGACACCGCCGGGGGCATAGCCCTCGTAGGTGATGTTCTCGTACTGGGCGCCGCCGGCCTCGGCGCCGCTGCCGCGGCGGACGGCCCGGTCGATGTTGTCGTTCGGCACCGAGCTCTTCTTGGCCTTGGTGATCGCGTCGTACAGCGCCGGGTTGCCCGCCGGGTCTCCGCCGCCGGTACGCGCGGCGACCTCGACGTTCTTGATCAGCTTGGCGAATAGCTTGCCGCGCTTGGCGTCGACCACCGCCTTCTTGTGCTTGGTGGTGGCCCACTTGGAGTGGCCGCTCATGTGTTGTCCTTCACGATGTCTACGAATAGCTGATGAATGCGCCGGTCCGGGGTCAGCTCGGGGTGAAAGGCCGTGGCAAGCAGTTGCCCTTGCCGGACGGCGACGATCCTACCGGTGCCCAGGTCGGTTCCCAGAATGGCGACGCCCGGACCGGTCTGCTCCACCCACGGTGCCCTGATAAAGACGGCGCGGAACGAGTCTTCTGTTTCGCCCCTGTCAGCGCCGACGCCGGCCAGGGTGATGTCGCGCTCGAAGGAGTCAACCTGGCGGCCGAACGCGTTCCGGCGGACGGTCATGTCGATGCCGCCGTAGGTCTGCTGGCCTTCGACGCCATCGGCCAGCCGGTCGGCCAGCATGATCATGCCAGCGCAGGAACCGAACGCGGGCAGCCCTTCGCCGATGAGCTTGCGCAGCGACTCGAGGACGTCGAAAGCGACGGAGAGCCGCCACAGCGTCGTCGACTCGCCGCCGGGAATCACCAGCCCGTCCACGCGGTCGAGTTCCTCCGGGCGGCGGACCGCCGCTGGCCGCGCCCCGGCGGCCTCGAGCGCACGCAGGTGCTCGGGCACGTCGCCCTGCAGGGCGAGCACGCCGACGACGGGCTTCATGCTTCCTCCGGCCATGGCGCAGCGCACCCCAACGACGCGTGACCTGCGGGGCCACGCGACTCGGGTATACGGGGGTTAACGACAATAGAACGCTGAGGCGGCGGCCTGTTCTTCCCGTGCCGCAGCCTACGGGCGGCCAGCCGCGGAGGTGGCGGGTTACCAGCCGCGGGAGGCGTAGTGCTGGTCGGCGGGGAGGGTGTCCAGGTTGATGCCGACCATGGCCTCGCCGAGGCCGCGGGAGACCTTGGCCACCACGTCCGGGTCGTCGTGGAAGGTGGTGGCCTTCACGATCGCGGCGGCGCGCTTGGCGGGGTCACCGGACTTGAAGATGCCCGAGCCGACGAACACGCCCTCGGCGCCAAGCTGCATCATCAGCGCGGCGTCGGCGGGGGTCGCGATGCCGCCCGCGGTGAAAAGCACGACCGGCAGCCTGCCCAGCCTGGCCACCTCGGCGACCAGCTCGTAGGGTGCGCCGAGCTCCTTGGCCGCGGTGAACAGCTCCTCGGACGGCAGTCCGGACAGCCGGGCGATCTCGGACCGGATCGAGCGCATGTGCCTGGTCGCCTCGACGACGTTGCCGGTGCCCGCCTCGCCCTTCGACCTGATCATCGCGGCGCCCTCGGCGATCCGGCGCAGCGCCTCGCCCAGGTTGGTGGCTCCGCACACGAACGGCACGGTGAACTTCCACTTGTCCACATGGTTGGCCTCGTCGGCCGGGGTGAGCACCTCGGACTCGTCGATGTAGTCGACCCCGATGGCCTGCAGCACCTGCGCCTCGGCGAAGTGGCCGATCCGGCACTTGGCCATCACGGGGATGGACACCGCGGCGATGATGCCGTCGACCATGTCGGGGTCGCTCATCCGGGCGACGCCGCCCTCTTTGCGGATGTCGGCGGGCACGCGCTCGAGCGCCATCACGGCGACCGCGCCGGCGTCCTCGGCGATCTTGGCCTGATCGGGCGTGACCACGTCCATGATCACGCCGCCCTTGAGCATCTCGGCCATGCCGCGCTTCACCCGCGCGGTGCCGGTGGCGGGCTGGTCGGTGTTGTCGGTGGACACTCGGAACCTCACTTGATCACTAGTCACTGCTTACCCATCATCGTATGACCAGGCGGCTAGAGGCCGAGCGGGGCGCCGGTGTTCTCGGCGACCAGGGAATCGTCCATCTCGAAGAACTCGGGGGTCCTGGCCCGGCCGGACAGGCGCAGGACCCGGGCGAGCGGCCGCCGCCGGGCCTCCCGGGTCGCCGCGACCACGTCGTTGTAGAACTTGCGGGCCAGGAAGACCTGGTGCGCGGCCGCCTCGACCTCGGCGAGGAGCTCGTCGGCGCCCTCCTTGCCGTTCAGCGAGGCCCGGAAGTCCGGCTGGCTGAACGCGGCGCGCAGCGCCCGGGTCAGGTCGCTCTCGGCCAGGTCATGCGGGCGATCACTGTCCTCTCCGGGGGGACCCATCCCCCCGGACCCCCCTTGACGGGTTCCGTGCACCGCGGCGGCCAGGAGCAGGCTGGTGGCCGGGTCGAGCAGCCCGGAGGTGGCCAGCTCCAAGGCCACCGAGCTGCGCCGGAGCAGGGTCACGTCCAGGGCGGCGCGAGCCATGTCCACTCGGACGTGCAGCCGGTCGATCCGGCCGGCCCGCCAGGACACGTACACGCCCATGAAAAGCGCGGCCGCGATCACGATGACGATGTCGGTGATCACGAGAACTCACCCCCTGGCACGGTGACGGCAACCTGCGTGCTGCCGAGGACGACGGTCTCGTACACGCTGAGCACGGAGCGGGCGACGACCGACCAGTCGTAGTCGGCCACCGCGGCCAGCGCCGCGGCGGAAAGCGCGGCCCGCCGGGCCGGGTCGTCCAGCAGCCGCCCGGCCGCGCGGGCCAGGTCGCCGGCGTCTCCCGTGCTGAACAGTTCCCCCGCCTCGCCGCCGCGCAGGACCTGGCGGAAGGCCTCGATGTCGCTGGCCACGATGGGTACCCCGGCCGCCATCGCCTCGGCGGTCACGATGCCGAACGACTCGCCGCCGGTGTTCGGCGAGCAGAACACGTCGACCGAATGCAGCGCGCGTACTTTCTCCTCGTCGTTGATCTGCCCAAGCAGAACCACCCGGTCCCGTAGTTCAGCGGGCACCCGTTGCAACACCTCCTCTGGATCGGCAGCCCGTCCTGCGATGAGGAGACGGAGCCCGGGCCGTTCGGAGCCGAGGGTTTCGAACGCCTTGAGCAGCACGGACAATCCCTTACGGGGTTCGTCCATGCGGCCGAGAAAGCCGATCGCGCCGCCGGGACCAGGCCAGCCAGGTAGCGGTTCGGCCTTGCGGAACCTGCTAGTTGCCACGCCGTTCGGGATAACGACAGCGTCGCCGCCGATATGTTCGACCAACGTGTTACGCGCGGCTTCGGACACTGCTATCCGGCCGTTTATCTTCTCCATGCCAGTGCGCACCACTGGGTAGGTGACCAGCAGCACGCGCGAGCGCGGGATGGCGGTATGGAACGTCGCGACGATAGGGCCTGAGGCCACCCAGCAGGCCAGCAGGGACAGGCTCGGGATCTCGGGCTCGTGCACGTGCAGCACGTCGAAGCCGCCGTCCTTGATCCAGCGCCGTACCCGGCTCACCGACAGAAACCCGAACGACAGCCGCGCCACCGAGCCGTTGTAGGGCACGGGCACCGCCCGGCCGGCCCCGGTCACGTAGGGCGGCAGCGGCGTGTCGTCGTCAGCCGGCGAGATCACCGATACTTCGTGGCCCGCATCGATCAGCGCCTCGGCTAGGTCCCTGATGTGCGATTGCACGCCGCCCGGCACGTCCCACGAGTACGGGCAGGTGATCCCGACCTTCATGGCTGTGTCCCCCCGGGGGGAGCGATCCCCCCCAGACCCCCCCTGCTCTTCCCTCCGGGGGGACCCATCCCCCCGGACCCCCCTTGGGAAGGGCTGTCCGCCCCCCCAGACCCCCCGGGGCCCCCCTCCGGGGGGATAACCGTCCGCACGGACGGCGGGGGGAGCCGGGCCGGATCCAGGTCCGCGGTGAAGACCTTCTGCAGCATGTGCCAGTCCTGCGGGTGCTCCGCGATCGCCTCGGTGAACCGGTCGGCCAGCGCCTGGCTCATCGCCGCGATCTTCTCGGCGCGGGTGCCGGTGTCCGGTACCGGGATCTCGTCGTATATGCGCGCGCCCCAGTCCTCGCCGTCGAACCAGGTCGCGGTCGGCATCAGTGCCGCGCCGGTGTGCACGGCGAGCGCGGCCACCGCGGAGATCCGCGCCTTCTGCCCGAACATCTCGACCTCGACCCCGCTCTCCTTCAGGTCGCGGTCGCTGACCAGGCAGACTAGGCCGCCGCCGCGCAGCCGCTGGGCCAGGGTGCCGAACGGGCTGCCGCCGCCGGTCAGCGGGAGGACCTCGAAGCCCAGGCTCCGGCGGAACCGCAGGAAGCTCTCGTAAACCGGTTCGGGCCGCAGCCGCTCGGCGACGGTGGTGAACTTCCCCGCCCCGCGGGCGATGACCCAGGCGCCGGCCTGCTCGAAGTTGCCCATGTGCGGCAGCGCGATGATCACGCCGCGGCCGGCCTTGAGGTTGGCGAACAGTGTCGCCTCGTTCGGGCCCTGGAAACGCATTCCCGCCACCAGCCGCTCGGTGGGGGTTACCGACAGCCGGAAGACCTCGAGCCAGTACCTGGCGTAGGAGAGCAGCGCGGCCCTGGACAGGGTGCGCAGTTCCTTTCCGTCCACCTCGTCGGTGCCGTACTTCCAGCTCAGCACCCGGCGCAGGTTGGCCTCGAGTACCTGGACCCCGGGCCCCTGACGGCGCCAGGCGATGCCAGCCACCTTGGCGAAGACCCACGATGCCCAGGCCTGCGGGACGCGGCAGATCAGCGTCCAGCCCAGCCGGTACGCGACCCCCGTCAGCCGCTCGCTAAATACGGCCACCGCTAACCTTTCTCAGCCCGCTGATCCCCGGCAGGCCCGCCCTCGTCTACGGGAGCCTTTGCTGACTTGTATACCGCGTGCACCCGCTGCCAGAAAGTGAAGGCGCTGCCGGCCGCGAGCGCCCAGAGCCCCACGTTGAGAATGTACGGCACGCCGAGGCCGGAGACGCCGACGGCGATCAGCGAAATCAGCATCCGCTCGGGCCGCTCGATCAGGCCCACGTCGCAGCGCAGGCCCAGCCCCTCGGCGCGGGACTTGGCGTAGGAGACCAGGCTCCCGGTTACCAGGCAGAACAGCGACACGGCGCCGAGCAGCGGGTTGTGCCCGCCGGTGTAGAACCAGATGACCAGGCCGCCGAAGATGCCGGCGTCGGCGATCCGGTCCATGGTCGAGTCGAGGAACGCGCCCCAGGTGCCGCTGGTGCCCTTCAGCCGGGCCAGCACGCCGTCCAGCATGTCGAGGAACACGAAGATCGTGCACGTGAAGGCGCCGGGGAACAGCTCACCCCGGGGGAAAAGGGCGAGCGCTCCCCCGGCGACGCCGACCGTGCCGATGACGGTGACGGCGTTCGGCGTTATCGGGGTACGCGCGAGGACCTTGCCCGCGGGGGTGAACAGGCGTGTCATGGCGGGCCGCAGCACGTTCAGCATGGCCGTCCGATCCTACCGCCGGGCTGAGCTTGAGTTTTCCTCTGCTGGGGCGGGCTTCACTTTCCGGCAACCGGGGAGATTCTCTCCGTGGGGGTTGTGGACACGGTGCCCGCGGGTTAAGGCTGGTCGTGCGCAGCTCGCGGGAAAGCGATCGCAAGGAGGCGAACCTCAGTGGCAGGAACAAGCAGTGGGGCGGGAGGAGCCGCCGGCAGGGCACCGGCGGCCGATCAGGTACGGAACGTGGTGCTGGTCGGCCATTCCGGGACCGGGAAGTCGAGCCTGGTCGAGGCGCTGCTCGCCGCGACCGGCACGATCCAGCGCCCGGGCAGCATAGAAGAGGGCACCACGGTCAGCGACTTCGACGAGACCGAGGTCAGGCAGCAGCGTTCGGTCAACCTGACCCTCGCGCCGATCATCCACAACGGCATCAAGGTCAACCTGCTCGACACGCCCGGCTACGCCGACTTCACGGGAGACCTCAGGGCCGGGCTCCGCGCGGCTGACTCAGCCCTGTTCGCCGTCTCCGCCACCGACGGGATCGACGGCGTGACCAGGATGCTGTGGGAGGAGTGCGCCGCGGTCGGCATGCCGCGCGCGGTCGTGATCACCAAGATCGACCATCAGCGGGCCGATTTCCAGGCGACGCTGGACGCGTGCCGCGAGGCCTTCGGCGACGCCGTGGCGCCGCTGTACCTGCCGGTCGGCGAGCCCGTCACCGGGCTGATCGGGCTGCTGTCGCAGAAGCTGTACAGCTACTCCGGCGGCGAGCGCACCGAGGGCGCGCCCGCGGCCGCCGACGAGGAGCGCATGACCGACCTGCGCGGCGAGCTGATCGAGGGCGTCATCACCGAAAGCGAGGACGAGAGCCTCATGGACAGGTACCTGTCCGGCGAGGAGATCGACCCCAAGGTGCTGATCGAGGACCTGGAGAAGGCCGTCGCCCGGGGCAGCTTCTATCCGGTGCTGGTCGCCTCCGCACCGCAGAAGATCGGCATGCTCGAGCTGCTCGAGGTGATGACCGAGGCGTTCCCCTCCCCCGCCGAGCATCCGCTGCCCTCGGTCACCACACCGGACGGCAAGCCCGTCACCGGTCTGGCCTCCGACCCCAAGGGCCCGCTGCTGGCCGAGGTGGTCAAGACCACGTCCGACTCCTACGTGGGCCGGATCAGCCTGGTCCGGGTGTTCTCCGGCACGCTGCGCCCGGACGCCTCCGTGCACGTCTCCGGGCACGGCCGCGCCGCCAGCGGGCACGAGGACCACGACGACGACGAGCGGATCGGCGCGCTGACCTCGCCGCTGGGCAAGCAGCAGCGCCCGGTCACGCAGTGCACGGCCGGCGACATCTGCGCCGTGGCCAAGCTCAGCACGGCCGAGACCGGCGACACGCTGTCGGACAAGGACAGCCCGCTGCTGATGGAGTCCTGGTCGATGCCCGAGCCGCTGTTGCCGGTGGCGATCGTGGCCAAGTCCAAGGCGGACGAGGACAAGCTGTCCCAGGGCCTGAACCGGCTGATCGCCGAGGATCCGACACTGCGCCTGGAGAACAACGCCGAGACCAGGCAGCTGGTGCTGTGGTGCATGGGCGAGGCGCACGCCGACGTGCTGCTGGACCGGCTCGCGCACCGGTACGGCGTCGCGGTCGAAACGACCGACCTGCGCGTCCCGCTACGTGAGACGATCGCGGGCAAGGCACAAGGGCTGGGCCGCAACGTCAAGCAGACCGGCGGCCACGGCGAGTACGGCATCTGCCACATCGAGATCGAGCCGCTGGAAGACTCGGCCGGCTTCGAGTTCGTCGACAAGATTGTCGGCGGCGTGGTCCCGCGCCAGTTCATCCCCTCGGTCGAGAAGGGCGTGCGCTGGCAGATGGAGCAGGGCGTCGTGGCCGGCTACCCGATGACCGGCGTCCGGGTCATCCTGTACGACGGCAAGGCCCACTCGGTGGACTCCTCCGACATGGCCTTCCAGAAGGCCGGCCGGCTGGCGCTGCGAGACGCGGTGGAAAAGGCCCAGGCGACACTGCTCGAGCCGGTCGACGTGATGAGCGTGCTGGTGCCGGACGACTACGTGGGCGCGGTCATGTCCGACTTGTCCGGGCGTCGCGGCCGGGTGATCGGGACCGAGCCGGTCGGCGTCGGCCGGACCCTGGTCAAGGCGGAGATCCCGGAGCTCGAGATCACCAGGTACGCCATCGACCTGCGTTCGGTATCCCACGGAACAGGTTCATTCACCCGCACCTACCTGCGCCACGAGCCACTCCCCTCGCACCTGGCGGCCAAGGTGGCGGCCGAGTCCAAGCCGGGTTAGCCGCTGGGCCAGGCGTCGGCTAGCAGCTTGCGGGTGTCGGCCAGGAGCTGGGGCAGCACCCGGGTGTGCCCCGTGACCGGCATGAAGTTGGTATCGCCGCCCCACCGGGGCACCACGTGCTGGTGCAGGTGGGCGGCGATGCCGGCGCCGGCCGCCGAGCCCAGGTTGATGCCGATGTTGAAGCCCTGGGCGCCGGAGGCCTGGCGCAGCGCGCCGACCGCGCGCTTGGTGAACTCGGAGAACTCGGCGGTCTCGGCCTGGGTCAGGCCGGTGTAGTCGGCCACGTGCCGGTACGGGCAGATCAGCACGTGGCCCGCGTTGTACGGGTACAGGTTGAGCACCGCGTATACCAGCTCGCCCCGGGCGACGATCAGGCCGTCGGTGTCGCTCAGCTTCGGCGCGCGGTCGAACGGGCAGCCCTCCTCCTCGCCCGGGCCCGACGGCTTGTTCTCGCCCTTGATGTAGGCCAGGCGGTGCGGCGTCCACAGCCGGCCGAAGGCGTCGGGGACTCCCGCGAAGACGTCGTCGGGGTCGGGCACGGGCCTACACCTGGACGCGGTCGCGCACCGCGGTGACGACCTCCGCCACCGCGTCCGCCACCGGGACGCCGTTCTTCTGCGACCCGTCCCGGTACCGGAACGACACCGCCCCGGCGGCCACGTCATCGTCCCCGGCGATCAGCATGAACGGCACCTTCTGCCGCTGCGCGGTCCTGATCTTCTTCTGCATCCGGTCGTCGCTCGCGTCCACCTCGACGCGGATGCCCTGCTCGCGCAGGCTGGCCGCGACTTTCTCCAGGTAGGGCACGTGGGCGTCGGCGATCGGGATGCCGACCGCCTGGACCGGGGCGAGCCAGGGCGGGAACGCGCCGGCGTAGTGCTCGACCAAGATGCCGAAGAACCGCTCGATCGAGCCGAACAGGGCCCGGTGGATCATGTACGGACGCTGCCGGGAGCCGTCCGCGGCCTGGTACTCGATGCCGAACCGGCCCGGCTCCTGCAGGTCGACCTGCAGGGTGGACAGCTGCCAGCGGCGGCCGATGGCGTCCTTGACGTGCACGTCGATCTTGGGTGCGTAGAAGGCGCCCTCGCCCTCGGCGATCACGTACTTCAGGCCCGACTCATCGAGCGCGTGCTTGAGCGCCGCCTCGGCGACGGCCCACTCCCCGAGGTCGCCGACGTATTTGTCGGGCCGGGTGGACAGCTCCGCCTCGAACTCGGTGAGGCCGAAGTCGCGCAGCAGCCCGACCACGAAGGCCAGCAGCGAGGCCAGCTCGTCCTGCAGCTGGTCCGGGGTGCAGAAGATGTGCGAGTCGTCCTGGGTGAAGCCGCGGGCCCGGGTCAGGCCGTGCACCACGCCGGACTTCTCGTACCGGTACACCGTGCCGAACTCGAACAGCCGCAGCGGCAGCTCGCGGTAGGACCGCCCGCGCGCCGCGTAGATCAGGATGTGCATCGGGCAGTTCATCGGCTT
>WNGL01001925.1_pt1 | contig 25316 bp, 23 predicted proteins | sample 5400591 | NCBI WGS metagenome assembly WNGL01 (sample SAMN13153377, study PRJNA577476) | soil metagenome | isolation source: 80 cm soil or saprolite under Garry oak tree replicate 1 | place: USA:California | collected 2016-06-15 | reverse complement strand
CGCTCATCTTCGCGAACTTCATCAACTACACCACGATGCCTTCTGACCTGAAGGGCTTCGTCACCCAGTTCGCGCTGCACCCGATCCTCGTGATCGTGGCGATTTGCGCGGTCTACGTGGTGCTCGGCACGGCGATGGAGGAGCTGTCGATGATCCTCCTCACGGTGCCGCTGTTCTTTCCCGTCGTCACGGCGCTCGGCTTCGACCCCGTCTGGTTCGGCATCATCGTCGTGATCGTCGTCCAGATCGGCCTCATCAGCCCGCCGGTGGGGATGAACATCTTCGTGGTGAAGAGCCTGCTGCGCCACCTGACGATCGGCACGGTGTTCCGCGGCGTGCTCCCTTTCAATGTGGCGCTCGTCGCGCTGCTCGCGATCGTCGTCGCCTTCCCGTCGATGGCCACCTGGCTGCCGGGATTCATGAAATGATGCGCGCAATGGATCGACCCGAACCGATCGAGAAGGCGGGCGTTGACGAGCTGCGCGCTCTGCAGCGCGAGCGGCTGCGCTGGACGCTCAAGCATGCCTACGACAGGGTTCCGCACTACCGCAAGGCCTTCGACGCCGCGGGCGTTCACCCCGGCGATCTGAAGGATCTCGCGGACCTTGCGAAGTTTCCGTTCACCACCAAGGCCGACCTGCGCGCCCACTATCCCTTCGGGATGTTCGCGGTGCCCATGGACAGAATCGTGCGCGTGCATGCCTCGAGCGGCACCACCGGCAAGCCCACGGTCGTCGGCTACACCAAGGAGGACATCGACACCTGGTCGGCGGTGATGGCGCGCTCGATCCGGGCCGCCGGTGGCCGATCCACCGACATCGTTCACGTGGCCTACGGCTACGGCCTTTTCACGGGGGGCCTGGGCGCGCACTACGGCGCCGAGGCGCTGGGCGCGACCGTCGTCCCGGTGAGCGGCGGCATGACCGAGCGGCAGGTGCAGCTGATGTGCGATTTCAAGCCCGGCATACTCATGTGCACGCCATCGTATGCGCTGGTGATCGCCGACGAGTTCGCGCGCCAGGGCCTCGACCCGGCGCGGTGCTCGGCGCGCGTCGGGATCTTCGGCGCAGAGCCGTGGACCGAGAGCATGCGCGATGAGATCGAGAGGCGCCTCGGGTTGGCCGCGTTGAACCACTACGGGCTGTCGGAGGTGATCGGGCCGGGAGTCGCGAGCGAGCACGTCGACACCCGCGACGGGCTGACGATCTGGGAGGACCACTTCTATCCCGAGATCATCGATCCGCAAAGCGGCAAAAGGCTGCCCGACGGCCGGGACGGCGAGCTGGTCCTCACCTCGCTCACCAAGATCGGGATGCCGGTGATCCGTTTCCGCACGCGCGATCTCACGCGCCTTTTGCCCGGCACCGCGCGCAGCATGCGCCGCATGGAGCGCGTCACCGGGCGCTCTGACGACATGCTGATCATCCGCGGCGTCAACGTGTTCCCTTCGCAGATCGAGGAGATTCTGCTCAAGCAGCGGCTCGCGCCCCACTACGTGCTCGAAGTCCGCCGCGACGGACACCTGGACGAACTCGATGTCGTGGTGGAGCGCCGGCCTGAAACGCCGGGCCCCATCGCGCAGGACGTCGAGCGGCTGATCAAGGGCACCATCGGCATCAGCACGACAGTGCGCGTGGTCGAACCCGGGACCGTCCAGCGCTCGCAGGGCAAGGCGGTCCGCGTCATCGACAAGCGGCCCAAGACTTGAAGGAGAGGCGATTGGCGACGAGGATCCACGAAGGATCTGCTCAGGAAGCGGCGCCGCGCGACACGGGCGATTTCGCCGGTGACTGTGCGCGCTACTCGCGATTCTGGGAGGCGAGCGCGGCGCTGCTCGCGCGCCTGCCCGCCAAGCCCGTGCGCAACGCGGAGCAGGCGCAGGCGGCCGAGCAGATCAAGCAGGCGGCACGCGACGCGCGCGGCCGCTTTCTCTCCGCCCACGCGGAAGGCGTCTATGACCGTCTTACGCAGAAGCGCTCGCGATTCATTCGCGTCGAGGAGCTCGTATACGATGCGGCCTCGCTCGTGCCGGGGCTCGTTCCGACGCGCGCGCAGGTTGCAGCCGAGTCCGCGCTCCTGCAGCGCGACAAGGAGGGACTCGAGATCGATCAGGGGATCTTCGTCTCGGCCGTGCTCGCGAATCCGAACGCCGGGCGCCACCTCTGCCACGCGATGCTGCTGCCCCACGCGGGAACCGCCGAACGGCTCCCCGAGCTGGCGAGGAACGGGCGCGTCGATCTCGGCGCGGCGGAAGTCTTCCGCGAGGGCAAGGCCGCGCACGTGATCCAGAAGAACCCCCGCCACCTGAACGCCGAGGACGCAAGCACCCTCGATGCGGCCGAGGTCGCGGTCGACCTGGCGATCCTCGATCCGCGCACCCAGATCTGCGTGCTGCGCGGCGATATCGTGCAGCGCGGAAAGTATCAGGGACGCCGCGTGTTCGGCAGCGGCATCAATCTCACGCATCTCTACCACGGAAAGGTGCCGTTCATCTGGTATCTGCAGCGCGACCTGGGAATCGTGAACAAGATCTACCGGGGTCTCGCGCGGCCGGATGCGGTGCCGGACGACGTCACCGGGACGACCCTGGAGAAACCCTGGATCGCGGCCGTGGAAGGATTCGCGATCGGGGGGCACTGCCAGTACCTGCTCGTGATGGACTACGTGGTCGCGGCGCAGGACGCGTTCATGAGCCTGCCCGCGCGCAAGGAGGGCATCATCCCCGGTGCGGCCAACCTCCGCTTGCCGCGCTTCGTCGGGGACCGCATCGCGCGCCAGGCGGTCATGGCCGAGCGCCGCTTCGATTGCGACAGCGCGGAGGGGCGGCTGATCTGCGACGAAGTGGTCCCGCAAGCCGAAGTGGACGGCGCGATCGAGCGCGTCGTGGAAAAACTCACCGGCTCCGGCGTGGTGAGCGCTGGCGCGAACCGCAGGGCGTTCCGCATCGCGCAGGAGCCGTTCGATCTGTTCCGGAACTATTTCGCCCTGTACGCGCTCGAGCAGGCCACCTGCCACTTCAGCCCGGCGCTGATCGAGAACCTCGAGCGGAACTGGAATGCGAAGAGCCGCAAGCTGGACTAAAGCGTCAGTTGTCTCCGGACTCGCTGTCCGACCAGCGCCTGCGAGGCCCCGAATAGGGATAGTCCGCCGGGTCGTCCGCGCCCGCCTCGTCCTCCAGATCGTCGAACTTGTCCAGTTGCCTGAGCAGCGACTGCAGGCGCAGCTCGGCGGCGGAATCCCGGTCCGCCTGACTGGAGAGGCGCTTGGCCACGCTGGCCGCGCGTTCGTAGTCGCGCTTCGTCCTCACCGGCCGCGCGTACCCGTTGGCTCTTTTTTTTCGCTTGGTCATGACACCCCTTTCCTGCCGGCCCCGATGGGCTCTTCCTCGTAAGTGTAGCCTTTACTTGGCGACCGGGGTCGATTGATGCTGCCGCCGTCGCGCCCGCTCGCGCAAGGCGCCGCGCGCGAGCCAGGCGAGGCCCGCCAGGATGAGCACCCCCATGAGCCAACGGCCGGCGACTGCCAGCTGCGAGGCGTCGAGCGCCGGCCACGGGAACTTGCTCAAGCGTTCCGCGCGCTCGGTCATCCAGTGCCAGGCCGTGTGGCCCACCAGCACCGACAGAATGATGGTTGCGAGGCGCTCCGCGACCAGGAAGCGGAACAGGATTTCCAGCGCGGGGACGAGGAGCGCGAGCACGAGCAGCTGACCGAGCTCGACACCGAGGTTGAACGAGACGAGCGACGTCAACGGAACGACCCTGGAGAAGCCCTGGATCGCGGCGGTCGAGGGATTCGCGATCGGCGGCCACTGCCAGTACCTGCTCGTCATGGACTACGTGCTCGCGGCGCAGGACGCGTTCATGAGCCTGCCCGCGCGCAAGGAAGGCATCATCCCCGGCGCGGCCAACCTGCGCCTGCCGCGCTTCGTCGGGGACCGCATCGCGCGCCAGGCGATCATGACCGAGCGCCGCTTCGATTGCGAAAGCGCGGAGGGGCGGCTGATCTGCGACGAAGTGGTTCCGCAAGCCGACGTGGAGGGCGCGATCGAGCGCGTAGTGGAAAGACTCACCGGCTCTGGCGTCGTGAGCGCCGGCGCGAACCGGAGGGCGTTCCGCATCGCGCAGGAGCCGTTCGATCTGTTCCGTAACTATTTCGCTCTGTACGCGCTCGAGCAGGCCTACTGCCACTTCAGTCCGGCGCTGATCGAGAACCTCGAGCGGAACTGGAATGCGAAGAGCCGCAGGCTGGACTAAAGCGTCAGTTGTCTCCCGACTCGCTGTCCGACCAGCGCCTGCGAGGCCCCGAATAGGGATAGTCCGCCGGGTCCTCCGCGCCCGCCTCGTCCTCCAGATCGTCGAACTTGTCCAGTTGCCGGAGCAGCGATTGCAGGCGCAGCTCGGCGGCGGAATCCCGGTCCGCCTGACTCGAGAGGCGCTTGGCAACGCTGGCCGCGCGTTCGTAGTCGCGCTTCGTCCTCACCGGCCGCGCGTACCCGTTGGCCTTTCTTCGCTTGGTCATGACACCCCTTTCCTGCCGGTCCCGATGGGCCCCTTCTCGTAAGTGTAGCCTTTACTTGGGGACCGGGGTCGATTGGCGCTGCCCGCGTCGCGCCCGCTCGCGCAACGCGCGGCGCGCGAACCAGGCGAGGCCCGCCAGGATGAGCAGCGCCATGAGCCAGCGGATGACGGCTGCCAGCTGCGGGGCGTCGAGCGCCGGCCACGGGAATTTGCTCAAGCGTTCGGCGCGCTCGCTCATCCAGTGCCAGGCCGTGTGGCCCACCAGCACCGACAGAACGAGGGTTCCGAGACGCTCCGCGACCAGGAAGCGGAACAGGATTTCCAGCGCGGGGACGAGGAGCGCGAGCACGAGCAGCTGACCGAGCTCGACACCGAGGTTGAACGCGAGCAGCGACGTCAACAGGTGGGACCCGGCGAATTGCAGGGTTTCGCGGAGCGCGAACGAGAAAGCGAACCCGTGGACCAGGCCGAACCCGAAGGTGATCAACCAGCGGCGCCTCACGTTGCTGCCGATGACGTTCTCGACCGCCATGTACAAGATGGAAATCGCGATCAGCATTTCGATGAGCGGCGGAAACCACAGCGCGTCGGGCCCGAGCTCGTAGGCCGACGCGATGAGTGTGATCGAGTGGGCGACCGTAAACGAGGTGACCAGCAGCACGAGCTGCCCGAACCTCCGGAACGGGATCACCAGGCACAGCAGGAACAGCAGATGGTCGGTCCCCTCCAGGATGTGGAAGAATCCCGACTCGACGAAGCGCCAGGCGGCCTGGTGCCAGCGCGGCGCCAGCCTCACCAGGCCCGGATCCCCGTGCAGGTCGAAGGCGCGCACGACACCCGCCGCGGGCAGGAAGCGGAGCGCGACGGTGGTTCGCAGGCCCAGCCGCTCTAGCCGGGGGCGGATCGAGAAGTCGGAACGCTCCGAGCCGATCGGATACTCGAACAGGACATCGAGCAGTCCCTGTTCCCAGTACAGGTCCATGTTGTTCGGCAGCCGCGGGCCGGTGAGGTGCGCGAGCGCCTGCTCGTAGGACGCGAAGGACTTGTCGGACTCCAGCGACACGCGGGCATCGACGACCCGCGGCAAGCCGAGGCGGCCGTCGTTCTCGTAGAGCTCGACGTTGTCGGCGATCCACAGGGTTGCCGCGTTCCGGAGCGACGCGTCGGCGAGCGCGAGGTCGAGCAGGCCCGCCCCTCGCCTCGGATAGTCCACGTCGCGCATGGCCTTCAGCGGCACGCGAACGAGAAGATGCAGTCGCTCGCCATCCGGCTTGACGAACGCGTGGACCGTCACGTCGTTCGGAATGTCGTGAGCGGCCGTGCGCAACGGCAGCAGCAAAATCAGCACCGCCACCCACAGCACGATCATGCGGGTGTTGACAACGGTTTTCCCAGCATCGAGCATAGGGGCAGCGCAGCTTACAAGGAAAAGGGGGAGCCAATGAAGAGCAATGAGAGCAAGCGCAATCTTCGCATCGGTGCGGCCTTCGTTTCGGTCCTCGCCGCGCTAGCAGCCTGCCAGGCCCTGCTCGAAAAAAGGGCCGCCACCTCGGGACCCACCGTCCAGGCGCCCATGTTCGAAGTCGACCCGCTGTGGCCGAAGCCCCTGCCGAATCACTGGCTGCTCGGCTGGACCATCGGGGTGTGGGTCGACGAGCAGGACCACGTCTGGGTCATTCATCGCGGCGCGGGAGGGTTGCACGACAACGAAAAAGGGCTCGAGCTGAAGCCTCCCATCTCCGAGTGCTGCCGCACGGCACCACCCATACTGGTGTTCGACCCGGCCGGCAACCTGGTCCGGTCCTGGGGCGGTCCGGGACCCGGCTACGAGTGGCCGGAAGGGGCGCACGGCGTCCACGTCGATTACAAGGGCAACGTGTGGCTGGGCGGCAACGGCAAGGGCGACGCCCACGTCCTCAAGTTCACCAAGGAAGGGAAGTTCCTGATGCAGCTGGGCCGCTACGGCAAGAACGGCGGCAGCAACGATCCTGAGAACTTCGGGCGGGTGGCCAAGATCTGGGTCGATCCCAAGACCAACGAAGCCTACATCGCCGACGGCTATACCAACAAACGCGTCGCCGTGGTCGACGCCGATACCGGCAAGATGAAGCGCTACTGGGGCGCGTACGGCAACAAGCCCGACGATACTCCCATGGGTAACTACGACCCGAAGGCGCCGCCGGCGAAGCAGTTCCGCAACCCGGTGCACTGCGTCGAACGCTCGAACGACGGTCTCATCTACGTCTGCGACCGCCAGGCAGACCGCGTGCAGGTATTCCGGCCGGACGGGACGTTCGTGAAGGAAGGGTTCTACGCCAAGGAGACGCTCGCTTCGGGCTCGGCCTGGGACATCACGTTTTCAAAGGACCGCGAACAACGGTTCATGTTCCTCGCCGACGGCCAGAACGAGAAGGTGCGCATCATCCTGCGCGAGACCCTGGAGGAGATTTCGAATTTCGGCGACGGGGGCCGCCAGCCAGGCCAGTTCTACGGCGTACACAGCATCGCCTCCGATTCGAAGGGGAACCTCTACACCACCGAGACGTACGAAGGCAAGCGCGTGCAGAAATTCGTCTATAAAGGCATGGGCGCGGTCCCGAAGGGCAGCCAGGGCGTGCTGTGGCCGCGCTCGGGGTGAGATCCTGATGCGGCGCGCCGCGTTCACGGGCCTCGCGTTGCTTTTCGCCGCGGCCGGGACGCTCTCCCAGGGATTTCCGTCGAAGCCGGTACACATCGTCGTCCCGTTCCCGCCGGGCGGGGGCGCCGATACGCTCGCCCGCATCATGGAGCCGAAGCTCGCCGCGATCTGGGCGCAGACTATCGTGGTCGAGAATCGGCCCGGGGCGAGCGGCCACATCGGCGCGGATTTCGTCGCCAGGTCCGCGCCCGATGGCCATACGCTCCTCATGAGCTCGACTGCCTCGCTCACGGAAAAGAACGTGACCCAGTTCGCTCCGGTGTCGCTCGTCTCGGCCTCCGCCTACGTCGTCACCGCGAACCCGGGCGTCGCGGCCACCGACATCCGCGGGCTGATCGCGCTCGCGAAAGCGAACCCGGGGAAGCTCAGCTTCGGCTCCTCGGGCACGGGCGCGGCCTCGCATCTTTCGGCGGAGCTGTTCAAGTCCATGGCGGGCGTGGACCTGCTGCACGTGCCTTACAAGGGCACCGGACAGGCGCTCACCGATCTGCTCGCCGGGCACGTGAGCCTGATGTTCGCGCCTGCGCAAACGGTGATGCCCTACGTGCAGGCGGGCAAGCTGAAGGCCCTCGCCGTCACCGGGGCGAGGCGCTCGCAGACCCTGCCGGATCTTCCGGCCGTCGCCGAATCGGGACTGCCGGGCTACGAAGCGGTGGGCTGGTTCGGCCTGCTCGCACCGGCGGCGACGCCGAAAGCGACGGTGGCGAAGCTCTCCGCCGAAGCGAATCGCGTGCTCGCGATGAGCGAGGTCCGCGAAAAAATGCGAGTCCTCGGCGCCGAGCCCGCGGGCAGCACTCCCGAGGAGTTCGCGCGCTTCATACGCGCCGATCAGGCGAAGTGGTCCAGGCTGATGAAAGACGCGGGGATTACGCCGGATTGATGTCGGGTGAGCCGTCCGGCGGGGATTTGCGGCGCTGGTTCTGGCGCCGCTCCAGGGGCGCGCCCGCGGTTTGTTCCGATTGATGACGGCGCTCCTCCGGCCGGCGCCGGTCCCTCACCCATTCGATGGCTTGCGGCTCATTCTGAAAGTTGCGAAGAGTGATTCCCTGCTGGCGCGCGAGCAACGCGACGTAATCGTGAGACATGCCCATTTCAACGGTATCACCGACGAGGGCGATCCTGTGCGCCGGATCCGACGCGAGCCTCTTGAAGGTCTCGAGGACACCGTATCGTTCGACCGTGAACAGGGTTTTCGACGAGCGCACGTGCACGAGGACGCGCGGGCAGCGGTGCCTGATGCTTTCGAAAACCACTGCGCGAAGAAACCTTCTCGTTTCTTCGGCGGTTTCCCGTTCGAGCAGGTCTGCCCTGAGAAAACCGCGCTCCATCGCGATCCTGTAATGCATAGCCTCCGGGGCGCCCGTGTGGCTCCCCTCATCTCCATCTACCCCCCTTTGAGTCGTTGGGCTTCGGCCCGTCAGCAAAAACGCCAGCAAAAACGGCAGCGCATGACAGTAGTATTATTCGTTGACGACGTCCACTTCCCGCCCCAAGGCGGGCGCGCGGCGCCTTCTCGGGACTCCCCGATAAGGTGTCAACCGAGTGGGATTTTAACTCACGACCTACGTTGCAAAAACGCGCGGGAACCCTGGTCTGATTGGACCATCTTCTTCGGCCGCATCGCGCTCAGGAAAGACTAGAGTGAACGTCGTCGAGCGTTTCGCCGGGTTCGCGGAGGGCTATCGCGGGCAAGCGCTCGCGCCGCAGGTGTTGCACCAGGCGAAGCGCGCCGTGATCGACTGGTACGCGGCGCTGCTTCCGGGCGGCGTGGTTCCTCCGGCCCTCCTGCTCGAGCGCGCGCTCGCCGGAGAGCTTGACCACGACCAAGACGGAAATGCGGCCCGGCTCGCGCTCGGCAGGCGCGCGAGCGTGCGCTCGGCCGCGCTCATCAACGGCGCGGCGGCGCACACCGTCGAGGTGGACGACATCTTCCGCGAGGGCATCTATCATCCCGGCGCCCCGACCATCGCCGCGGCGCTCGCCCTCGCGCAGTCGCGGCAGGTCTCGGGCGAAGCGTTTCTGCGCGCGGTGATCGTCGGCTACGAGATCTCCACGCGCATCGCCGAGGCCATGGGCCGCGCTCACTACAGGTACTGGCACAACACCGGCACCGTCGGCTGTTTTGGCGCGGCGAGCGCCGCAGCCGAGGTGCTCGGCCTCGACGCAAAGCGCTTCGCCCACGCGCTCGCGACGGTCGCCACTTTCTCCGCGGGCCTGCAGCAGGCGTTTCGCGCGGATTCGATGTCCAAGCCCATGCACGCGGGACGCGCTGCGGAAGCCGGCGTCACCGCGGCGCTCGCCGCGGCCGAAGGCGTCACCGGAGCGCTCGACATCATGGAGGGCGAGGCGGGCTACGGCCGCGCCATGGGCTATGGAGACGCGGGCGATGGCCCGGATTGGGAACGTGGGCTCGCGACCCTGGGCGAGGACTTCCACATCACCCGGATGAGCTTCAAGAACCACGCCTGCTGCGGCCACGCCTTCGCCGCGATCGACGGCGCGCTTGCGCTGAAGGCGCGCATGGGCGTGGCCGCCGGGGAGATCGCGCGGGTGCGCGTCGGGAGCTACCGGGCGACCCTGGAGGTCGCGGGGATCGCGGACCCCGCGACGGCCGCCGAGGCGCGATTCAGCACGCCCTATCTCGTCGCGACGGCGCTCACGCACGGCAGCGTGCGGCTCGCCGCGTTCGAGCCCGCGCGGCTCCGGGACCCGGCGACGCGCTCGCTCATGCGGCGCGTCGAGGTGGTCCTCGACCCCGGGCTCGATGCCGCATTCCCGGCGCAGCGCGCGGCGCGCGTCGCGATCGAGTCGCGCGACGGCCGGCGTGGCGAGCATCTCCAGCCGACGCGCAAAGGCGACCCGGACATGCCGCTCTCCGACGCCGAGCTCGAGCACAAGTACCTCGAGCTCGCCTCGCCCGTGCTCGGAGAAGAGCGCGCGCGCAGGCTGCTCGCGCGCCTCTGGCGCCTGGAGAGCGAAACCCAGCTCAGCTCCTCCCCGTGAGCCTCGCCGAGGCGCTCTTCGCTCCCCGCGCCGTCGCGCTCGTCGGGGCATCCGGGGACCCGGCGAAGAACAGCGCCCGCCCCTTGCGCTTCCTGCGCAAGCACGGCTACGCGGGACGCATCGTCCCGATCAACGCGTCGCGCGGCGAGGTGCTCGGCGAGCGCGCCTTTAGCAGCCTCGCCGAGGCGCCCGGCGCGATCGACCACGCCTTCATCATGACCCCGGGCGATTCGGTCGAGCGCGCGCTCGAGGAGTGCGGTGCGCGCGGCGTACCCGTCGCGACGATTTTCAGCGACGGCTTCGCCGACGCGGGGGACGAGGGCACGGCGCGGCAGGCGCGGCTCGTCGCGCGCGCGAGAACACTAGGCGTGCGCGTGCTGGGCCCCAACAGCATGGGGCTCGTCGACGTTCCCGGCCGCGTCGCGCTCACCGTGAACGCGGTGCTCGAGATGGACGTCCTGCCCGCGGGGACGACGAGCTTCGTGTCGCAGAGCGGAACCATGCTCGGCACCGTGCTCTCGCGCGGTGCGGCGCGGGGCTTGGGCTTCGCCAAGCTCGTCTCGGTCGGCAACGAGTCCGATCTCGGGATCGCGGAGCTGGTCGAGCTGCTCGCCGAGGATCCAGGCACGAGGGTGATCCTCCTGTTTCTCGAAACCATACGCGACGGCGCGAGACTTGCCGCCGCAGCGCGCAGGGCCCACGCAGCGGGAAAGCCGGTGGTCGCGTACAAGCTCGGCCGCTCGCGGCTCGGCGCCGCCCTCGCGCGCTCTCACACCGGAGCTCTCGCGGGCGAGGACGCGGCGCTGGCCGCGTATTTCCGCGACTGCGGCATCGTGCGGGTGGACATGCTGGAAACGCTCATCGAGATCGCGCCGCTCCTTTCGGGACGGACGCCGCCGAACCTGCCGCGAGCCGCACGCGTTGCGGTCGTGACCACCACCGGGGGCGGCGCCGCGAGCGTCGTGGATCGACTGGGCATGTTCGGCATCGAGACGGTCGCGCCGAACTCCAAATCGCCGATCATCGATCTGACGATGATGGCGACCGCGGAGCAGTACACCGCGGCGCTCGATGAGCTGCTTGCGTCTCCTCGGTGTGACGGCGTGCTGGCAGTGGCCGGATCTTCGGCGCAGTTCCACCCGCAGCTCGCGGTCGGGCCGATCGTGCGTTCGAAGAGGAGCGCGAAACCGCTCGCGGTCTTTCTCACGCCGCACGCGGAACGCTCGCTCGCGCTGCTCGCCGAACGCGGGATCGCCGCCTTTCGCACCCCGGAAGCCTGCGCTGACGCGCTTGCAGCGTGCTTCGCCTGGCGCTCGCCGCGCACCCTCGCCGCCGCCGCATCCGCCGAATGGCCGCCCGATTTGCCCCGGCGCGGGCCTCTCGATGAAGCGCAAGCGCTGCTGCTCCTTGCCTCCCTCGGAATCCCGGTGGTGGAGCACGCGATCGCACGGCCTCCCGGCTATACGCACGCAATTCCCTATCCGGTGGCGGCAAAGGCGCTTTCCGCGGAACTCCCTCACAAGACCGAAGCCGGAGCGGTATGTCTTGACATCGCGGACCGGGCCGAGTTCGAGCGCGGGGTCCGCGCGATGCTCGAACGCGTTCCCGCGGCCCGCGCCGTGCTGGTACAGAAGATGGAATCGGGTCTTGCCGAGGCGATCGTCGGCTACCGCGACGATCCGGTTGTCGGCCCGATCGTGCTCGTCGGGGCGGGAGGTGCACTTGCGGAAATCTACAAGGACTACGCGCTGCGCCTCGCTCCGGTGAGCGAGGAGGAGGCCGCGGCGATGATAGCGGAAGTGAAGGGCCTCGCGGCGGTACGCGGCTACCGCGGGCTCCCGCGCGGCGATGTGCGCGCGCTGGCGCAGGCGGTCGCCGCGCTCTCGCGCCTTGCGCTCACCAGCGGCCGCCCGGTCGCCGAGGCCGAGATCAATCCGCTGATCGTGAAACGTGAAGGCGCCGTCGCGGTCGACGCACTCGTCGTGATGAAGGAACAAGACTTTTGAGAGGGAAACGCACGAGGGATGACCATGGACTTTAGTTTTACGCCCGAGCAGGAGCAGTTCCGCGAGTCGGTCCGGCGCCTCGCCGAGAAGCATCTCGCCGCGGGCGCGCACAAGCGCGCGCACTCGCCCGACTATCCCTGGGATGTCGCCAAGCTCATGGCGGCGCAAGGGCTGCTCGGGATCACGATCGCGGAAGCCGACGGCGGCCAGGGCGGCGGGCTGATCGACGCAGTGATCGCGATCGAGACCGTCGCCTCGGTCTGCCCCAGAAGCGCCGACGTCGTCCAGGCGGGCAATTTCGGACCGATCCGGGTGCTGGCCGAATACGGCAAGAAGCTGCAGAAGGAGCGCTACCTCGCGCGCCTCCTCTCGGGGGAGTCCCTGATCTCGGTCGGCATGACCGAGCCGGAAGCAGGCTCCGCGGTGACCGATCTCCAGACGACGGCGACTGCAGAGGGCGACGGCTATCGAGTGAGCGGCTCCAAGGTGTTCACCACGCACTCGCCACACGCAGAAGTGATCCTCACCTACGTGCGCTACGGCCCGGGCGTGGGCGGCATCGGCTCGGTGCTGATCGATACGAAGTCGAAGGGCGTACGCTTCGGCAAGCCCTCGAAGTTCATGTCGGGCGAGGAGTGGGCGCAGATCTACTTCGAGAACGTCTTCGTTCCCGCCGAGATGGTGGTGCTGGAGGAGGGCGGCTTCAAGAAGCAGATCGCCGGCTTCAACGTCGAGCGGGTCGGCAACGCGGCGCGCTCCCTCGCGCTCGGGCGCTACGCGTACGAACGTGCGCGGGAGTGGGCGATGCAGAGAAAGCAGTTCGGGCGCCTCTTGTGCGAATTCCAGGGGCTGCAATGGAAGTTCGCGGAGATGAGGATGAAGCTCGACGCCGGGCAGCTGCTCCTGTATCGTGCTGCGGTCAGCGCGGACCGCGGTTTTCCGTCGGCGGAGGAGACCGCTATCGCCAAAGCGTTCTGCAATCAGGCGGGCTTCGACGTGGCGAACGAGGCGCTGCAGGTGATGGGCGGCCTCGGGTACAGCCAGGAGGAGTTGGTCGAATATTGCCTGCGCCGCTGCCGCGGCTGGATGATTGCCGGGGGCTCCATCGAAATCCTCAAGAACCGCATCGCGGAAGCCGTGTTCGAGCGGAGTTTCCCGCAGCGGCGGGAATAGACCGAGGCTGCAGCGAAGAACGAGCTGAAGAGGACTACGGCATATGTCCATACTGAGACAGCTGTTTCGTCGCGGAACGCCGGCGGCCCTCCCCGGGACGGGCGACAGTCCACAGGATCGGCGATCCTCAATCTACGACGACCTGCACCATAACCAGATACTGCAGCAGGAAGAGGCGAACCGTTACTCGGCTCGGGTGATCCTGTCTCGGTTGTTCGGCCGCTTCCGCCCGAAATCGGTTCTAGATGTCGGATGCGGGATCGGCACGTGGCTCGCGACGGCCCGGGACCTCGGGGTCGCCGACGTCTTGGGCATAGAAGGAGACTGGCTGGACAGGAAGCTGGCGAGGATCCCGGAGCACCTGATCACCACGTTCGATCTGGAGAGAAAATTCGATCTCGGAAGAACCTTCGATCTGGTGATCTGCCTCGAGGTTGCCGAACACCTGAGCGCCGCGTCGGCGACGCAATTCGTGAAGTCGCTTACCGACCATGCGAGGGTGATCCTGTTCTCCGCGGCGATTCCATTCCAGGGAGGGCACCATCACGTCAACGAGCAGTTTCCCGATTACTGGAGCAACCTGTTTCGCGCCTCCGGATACCAGGCGGTCGATTTCATTCGTCAATCGGTCTGGGACGATTCGTCGGTCTTGTGGTGGCTGCGCCAGAACGTCCTCGTCTTCGCAGAGCAGGAAATGGCGACCGGCGATGGCCCGTTCGCGGGAGCTGCCGAAGGCGCCGGCCCGCTTTCGATCGTTCACCCCGAGGTCTATATGGCGAGACTCCGATCCGCACAATCGGTGATCGAGGAACACAACAGACTGCTCGAGTTGCTCGGGTCCGGGAAACCCATTTCGGTCGAGCGGGGGCCGCATGGAGAACTGAAAATCACCACCGGCCCGTAGGTCCCGGCGGATGACTCACTCCGCACGCGCGCCCGAGATCCTGACTACCTCGGCCCAGCGCGCCACCTCCTCGCGCAGCTGCCGGTCGAACTCCTCGGGCGTATTGCCGACGGCTTCCGCGCCCTGCTCAAGGAGGCGCTTTCGCGTGTCGGGCGAGTTGGCCGCCTTCGCCACCCCGGCGGCGAGCGCGCGGACGATCTCGCGCGGCGTGGCGACGGGGGCGAGCAGGCCGAACCACAACGGCACCTCGACGCCTTCGACGCCCGCCTCCCTCATCGTCGGCAATTCGGGCATCAGCTCGGTGCGCTTGGCGCCCGCCACGGCGAGCGCGCGCAGGCGCCCTGACTTCAGGTGCGGGCCGACCGCGACGGGATTGATGAAGGAGAGCTGGACTTCCCCGGCGAGGAGCGCCGCGATCGAGGGCGCGCTGCCCTTGTAAGGGATGTGCACGATGCTGGTTCCGCTGCGCATCTTGAAGAGCTCTGCGGCGAGGTGTTGCGTCGACCCGGCGCCCGCCGAGGAATAGTTGAGCGTGCCGGGCCGCTCGCGCGCGAGCGCGACCAGCTCCTTCGCCGATCTTGCCGAAAGCGATGCCGGCACCACCAGAATATTGGTGCTCTCCGAAAACACCGACACCCCGGCGAAATCCCGCAGGGCGTCGTAAGGCGGGTTCCGGTAGAGCGACATGTTGATCACGACCGCCGGGCTGTTGAAGAGGAGCGTGTACCCATCGGGCGCCGACTTGGCCACGTATTCGTTCGCGATGTTGGTGCCCGCTCCGGGACGGTTCTCGACGATCACCTGCTGGGGAAGGAGCTCGGAAAGCTTCGATGCAAGCACCCGCGCGTTGATGTCTACGCCGCCGCCGGGGGTGAACCCGACGATCAACCGCGGCGGCCGGCTCGGATAGGCTTGGGCGAGAACGGCTGCGCCGTGTCCCGCGCACGCGAGTGCGAACAGCAATGCGACGCCGCGTTTCCGGATCATGGCTAGGCCCCCAGACGCGCGCGGCCGATCTCGAACGCACCGGTAATGAACGCGAGAAGCGCCTTCCCGCGATCCTTCATTGCCAGGATCTCCTCGCCGGTCGCCACCGCGCCGAAGAAGCCTTCGGTATGCCAATGACCGGGCGGCGGCAGCGCCGGCAGGTTTCCCCCGTCAAAACGCGGCCAGGGACTCACGTATACATAGGGCTGCGCGTAGAACTCGTCCCCCGGAGACACCCCGACCCCCACCGAACGCGCAGACTCGCCTGCGCCCGCGTCGAGGCGCACGAGCGTCGCCAGATCGAAATGGTGCGGCCAGCACAAGAGCGGGCCGGGACCGGGCCGCAGGCCGGCGAGCCTCCCCGCGAATTCTTCCAGCACTTCGGCCGGGCCGCCGAACCAGCGCGAGAGTTCTCCCAGTTCCCGGCCCAGCATGCCGAGCGCGAGAGGTCGGCCGCCGGCGGGGTGATTGGGCAAAGCATACGGCAGGTTGACGCTGCCTGCTGGTTTGAGGCCGAGCGAGTGCAGCTTCAAGTCGATCCAGGCGCCCGCGGCCGCGTCGGTCTTGCCGTCGAATTGGAACGCATCGAGCACGCTGTCGCCGCTCGTGACGACCAGCTCGAGCCGCGCCATGCGAATTCCGACCCGGACCCCGCCGCCTTTCGCCGGCAACACCCGGGAAACCAATGCCGCGTGCGACGCGTCCCAGCTGAAGGCGGAGTGGCTGTCGTCGGGGACCGCACTCAGGTTCGCGCGCGCGGCCCTGGCGGGCCATTGCGCCGCGTGATGCGCGAGTTCGCGGGCCGCGACGAGGCCCGCCGGCGGCATTCTGCCCATTTTCGACCAGTCGAATCGCACGGGATGTCTTCGAACCTCCGTCGCCCCAGCGCAGGCAACCTTACCAGATTGCGCCGCGGGCCACGACCCGAAATGGCATCGTTCGCCGATTCGTTTCCTGTTGGAGCGCGCGGGTTTCCGGGAGTATTATCGTGTGGGAAACGCGCAGCGAGAGGGGGACCCATGCAAGTGAGCGAAATCCTCAAGGTCAAAGGCAACGCTCTCTTCACCATCGCGCCCGAGGGCAAGCTGACCGACGCGGTTTCGGTCATGGCGCAGCACAACATGGGCTCGCTCGTGGTGATCGACAAGGGCCGCATGGTTGGGATGCTCACCTTCAAGGAAGTTCTGATGGCTCTGGACGAGCGCCGGGGCGCACTCGATGACGCGAGAGTCCGCGACACCATGGAGCACGATCCGGTAACCGCGAGCCCCGCCATGGAAGTGAACGACCTGCGCCGCATCATGATCGAGTCCGGCGCGCGCTACCTTCCGGTGATGGACCGCGACAAGCTGCTCGGGGTGATCTCCTTCCGCGACGTCGCCAAGGCGGTGCTCGAGGAGCAGGACTTCGAGAACCGCATGCTCAAGGGCTACATCAAGAACTGGCCCGAGTAGCCTTGAAGCCCGCGAGCGTCCTAATCGCACTCACCCTCCTCGCAATCCTCGTTGTATTCGTCGGTCTCGCGGTCTGGTACATGACCGCGATGCCCGGCACGCGCCATCACGGTCCGCTGCAGTCGCTCGGCAGCGGCGACCGGCAGCTGCCCGCAGATCTGAAGGCGCACGTGGTCGCAGTGGCGAGCGAAGAGCACAACGTCGGGCATCCCGAAGCGCTCGAGCGCTCCGCGCGTTACGTAGAGGCGACGCTCTCGGGCTTGGGCTACCCCGTCTCGCGCCAGGAATTCGAAACGGAGGGCGTGAAAGTTAGAAACCTCGAGGTGAGGCGCGCCGGCCCGGTTACGGGAAACGCCCGGCTCATCGTGATCGGGGCCCATTACGATTCGGCGCAAGGCGCAGTCGGAGCCGATGACAACGGCTCGGGCGTGGCGGCGCTGCTCGAGCTTGCGCGCCTGCTGAAATCGGTCCAGCCCGCCGCGGGGCTGGAGATGCGACTGGTCTTCTACGTCAACGAGGAATTGCCCTGGTTCGCGACGGAAAAAATGGGCAGCCTCGTGCACGCGAGCGGCCTTGCCCGCGAGGGGAGGGAAGTCGTCGCGATGCTGTCCCTCGAGACCATCGGCTGGTACAGCGACGCGCAGGGCAGCCAGCGCTACCCGTTTCCCTTCAATCTGCTCTACCCGTCCACCGGCGATTTCATCGGCTTCGTCGCCAATCCGCGCTCGCGAAGCCTACTGCACCGGGTCATCGGCTCGTTCAGGCGCCACGCGGCGTTTCCCTCGGAGGGCGCGGTGGGGCTGGAATCGATCGCGGGGGTGAGCTGGTCCGACCAGTGGGCCTACTGGCAATTCGGCTGGCCCGCGGTGATGGTGACGGACACCGCGCCTTTCCGCTATCCGCATTATCACACGCTGCGCGACACGCCGGACAAGCTCGATTACGACGGGCTCGCGCGCGTGGTGCAAGGGCTCGAAGGCGTCTTGCGCGACCTGGCTTCGGGATCCTAGCGCCTTCCGCTTCGCCCCCACACGTAGTGCACGAACCGCCGCCAGCGGCTTGGTTTCTGCGCGAGCTCGTTCTGCATTTTCTGCGCCTGGCGATCGCGCTCCACGGACTTGCGCACCTGCTCGTGGATCTGGCGCAGCGTGAGCCCGCCCGGGCCCTTCAAGCTGTCGGGGTCGTTTTCTGCCATGTCATAATGAGTTTTACGCGAGACAACCATGTCAGGCAACACTTTCGGTCTGCTCTACTGCGTGACCTCGTTCGGCGAGAGCCACGGACCCGCTTACGGCGGCGTCGTGGACGGCTGCCCGCCCGGGCTCCAGCTCGCCGAAAGCGATATTCAGCGGGACCTCGACCGGCGCAAGCCCGGCAGCTCCCGCCACGTGACGCAGCGCCAGGAGTCCGACCGCATCGAGATTCTGTCCGGTGTGTTCGAAGGCAGGACGACCGGCACGGCGATCGGCTTTCTCATCAGAAACGAAGACCAGAAGAGCAAGGACTACAGCGCTCTCGCCGACACTTTCCGGCCCGGGCACGCCGACTACACTTACTGGCAGAAATACGGCCTGCGCGACTTTCGCGGCGGCGGCCGCGCGTCCGCGCGCGAGACGGCGATACGCGTCGCCGCCGGCGCGATCGCCAAGAAGTGGCTGGGCGAGCGCTACGGGGTCGAGGTCCGCGGGCATCTCGCGCAGCTCGGGCCAAACAAGATCGCGTTCAAGTCCTGGGATGCGGTCGACGAAAATCCTTTTTTTTCCCCGGACCCGGCCATCGTCCCGAGGCTCGAGCAGTTCATGGACGAGCTGCGCGCTTCGGGCGATTCCTGCGGCGCGCGGGTCAACGTCGTCGCGAGCGGGGTTCCGGTCGGCTGGGGCGAGCCGGTCTACGGCAGGCTCGACTCCGACATCGCTTCGGCGATGATGGGCATCAATGCAGTCAAAGGCGTGGAGATCGGCGCCGGCTTCGCAGCGATCGAGCAGAAAGGCTCCGAGCACGGCGACGAGTTGACGCCGCGGGGCTTTCTCTCGAACAACGCGGGCGGAACGCTGGGAGGCATCTCGACCGGCCAGGACGTCCTGGTGAGCATCGCGCTCAAGCCGACCTCGAGCATCCGCCTCCCGCGCCGCTCGATCGACCGCAAAGGCGAGCCGACCACGGTTCAGACCACCGGCCGCCACGACCCCTGCGTGGGGATCCGCGCGACCCCGATCGCGGAGGCAATGCTCGCCTGCGTGCTGATGGATCACGCGCTGCGCCATCGCGCGCAGTGCGGCGACGTCAAACCGCCGATCAGGCCCATTCCCGGGAAGGCACGCTAGAAATCGCCGCGCTGCTATTTGAGCTCGAACGCGTGGGCGTAGAGCAGTCGCAGGCCTATGTCCTTGGTCTTGTCGGCGTCTTTCGGATAGCGGCTCCACAGCGCGCCCGCTTCGGCGCGCTTGCCCAGCGCGAGGTAGCCTGCCATGCCCGCCGCCATCAGGTACTGCCGGTGGCCGGTTGGAAGATCGCTCGGTTGCGCGAGCAGCGCCTCGGCGAGCCGTGCCATGTCGGGCGCAGCGCGGTTCCCCACCGCTTTCATCAGGTCGATCCACTGGCGCTCATCCGGCGCCACGCGTGAGCTGCACGGCCCGCGTTCGATTCGTTCCCAGACTGTTTTCGCATCGTCGGGCGAAAGCATCGGGTTCATCGTGCGCGCCAGCTGGTAAAGCGAATGGAACCAGATGTCGGAGCGCTCCGGATCGCGGCACTCGATCAGCCTGGCGCGCGTCAGCTCGAGGTCCTTTTGGAACTGGCGCGGGATGGCGACGGGCTCAGGCGCGGTCTGGAGCAGGAGAAAATCCCTTGCATACCGCGCGCGGCGCGTGAGCTCGAGAGCCTCGAGGTATTCCTCACCGTCCACCCTCGATTCGGCTCGCTCGCTCCCATTCCGCCCTTCGAGGAGAGCGACGACCGGTACGCTGTACGCGAGCAGGCCGGTCAGCTCTTCGGCCGATCCGCGCAGGAAACGGTACTTCGCCGCGTGCAGGTCGAGGTACGGATAGAAGTCCGAATTGCCGGGAACGCCATAGGTCAGGAACATCGGGGCGAGCGAGCGTCTTCCCCCGAGCCGGCGGACCTCGATGTCCCATATCGAATTCACGTGCACGCGGCGCAGTTCGCGGGCGACGCCGGGCATCGCGGTGATGTCGGCGAGCGGGCGCGCGAGCGTCTGGGTCTCGCCTGCGATGATCAGCAGGTCGCTGCCCGTGGCGGCGTAAATGGCGTAGTCCGGAAAGTTCTCGCCGAGTGCGCGCAGCACCGAGGCGACGAGACTCGCGTCCATCTCGTACGTCTGGAACCACTGGACCAGGATTCCATCTGGATTGAGGTAGCGGCGCACCAGCCGATAGAACTCGCCGGTGAACAGGCTCGAGACGCCGCTGACCCAGGGGTTGGACGGCTCCGAGATGATGATGTCGTACTTGCGGTTGTGCGTCGAGAAGAACGTCTTCGCGTCTTCGAAGACGATGTGGCTGCGTGGATCCGCGAAGGCGTTGGTATTGTGCGGAGAAAAGCGCCGCGACGCCTCGGCCATCGCAGGCTCGATCTCGATCGTCTCGACCGAGCGCAGCGCGCTCGAGCCGAGGAGCGTGTGCGTCGTGAGGCCCGTTCCGATTCCGATGACCGCGGCGCTCGTCGCATCGGGTCTGTAAGCCAGGGGAATCGCCGCAGTGAGGGTCATCGTGATTTCGTCCGACACGCGCGGACCGTTCGGGTCCATGTTGATCGCGCCGTCCGACTTGCCGTTGGTGCGCAGGCTCCGATCGGTGCCGAAATCCATGAGGCTGACTGTGGTCGTCTTGCCGTCGCGGTGGAAGAGCAGGGTGGCGTCGCTCGCCGAATAGAGATCCCCGCGGCGGAACACGCCCGAGGCCATCTTGTACGCATCGAGGTGCACGCCGGCGAGCACCGCGGCGAAGCAGGCGAGCGAGAACCCTGCGGCACCCATTCGCAGACGCGGCCCTCCGGCAACGCGCCACAGGAGAAGGAGGCCCAGGCCCGCGTCGAGCGCGGCTCCGGCCGCGATCACGCCCTTCAAGCCGAGGAAGGACATGCCGATGTGCGCCGCGAAAAATACCCCGAGAATGGAGCCCAGCGTATTGGCGGAATACACTGCGCCGATCGACTTTTCTCCGTGGCCACCGTGGAGAAGAACGTAGGTGATGAGGGGCAAGGTGATCCCCGCGCAGAAGGTCGCCGGGAACATGATGGCGAGAGCGATGCCGTGGCTCGAGAGGAGGAACAGCGTGTATCCGGTTTCCGTCTTCGCGAGCGCGTTCATCACGGCCTGCATCAACCCGAACATCTTGCCATAGAGCGGCAGCGTGGCGAGCGCGAGCAGGCTCATCGTCACCAGCACGATGCCGAGGAACCGAGCCGGGTCGGCGATCGAGTCGATGCGCCGGCGCACCCAGTAGCCCCCGCAGGCGAGCCCCAGGATGAAGGCCGAGAGCATCAACTCGAACGAGTGCGTCGAGGATCCGAGGACGAGCGAGAGCATGCGGATCCAGCCGATCTCGAAGACGAACGAAGCCGCGCCGGTGAGGAGCGCGACCGCGAGGAAAAGTCGGAAAGGCGCCGCGCCTTCGGAATCGCGCCCCGCTCCGGGGCGGGCCCTCATCGGATCCTCGCTGCCGCGCGCGAGCAGCCACACGGCGGCGGCGAGTGCGAGATTCAGGGTCCCCGCCGCCTGTACGGTGCCCGGCAGCCCCAGCTCCTCGATCATGATGAATCCGCTTGCCAGCGCGCCGATCGAGGCCCCGAAGCTGTTGGTGAAATAGAGCATTGCGAGCGATTCGCCGGGCGTCTCCGGATAACGCCGGATCAGCCCCGCGCTCATCAGGGGAAAGGTCACGCCGAGCAAGACCGACTGCGGCAAGATGAGAAGCCCGGCGAGCGTCCACTTGAAAAGCGCTGCCGGAATCTCGCCGCCCAGTGCAGGCAGAATGCTCTCGTAAGCGGCGTCCGTCGCGGCGACGAAGACCGGGTGGAACGCGAGCGCCGCGAGCCCGATCAAGCCTTCCGCGAGCGCGTAGCCGCGAAGGAGATTTCCCCAGCCTGCCGACCACCGGCTGCAGAGCCACGACCCGATCGCCATCCCGCCCATGAACAGCGCCAGTACCAGCGTCTGCGCGTAGGCGGCGTGGCCGAGAAAGAGTTTCAGGTAGTGGCTCCAGATCGACTCGTAGATGAGCCCCGCAAACCCCGATACGGTGAACAGCAAAAAAAATGCGCTTCGGGGGATGCGACTCATGTGCGGGTGGTCGGCCGCGGGTTGGTGAGCGCTGGCATTATACGGGGCGGTTGTCGCGGGGCTTGATGACGCCGCGGATGCGTGGAAAATACTTCTCTCGGAGCGCAGATGAAATTCTCAGTGTGGTTCTGTCTTTTCGCGGCGATGACTCTCGCCGCCTGCCAGACGGTACAAACGACCGAAGGCGGCGTCGTCGGCATTGAGCGCCGGCAATCCATGTCGTCCTTGATCTCGGCTTCCCAGATCGATCGGAGCGCCGCGGAGGCCTATGGCAAAGTCATTTCCGAGGCCGGCAAGAAAAACCAGCTCAACCGGGATTCTGCTCAGGTCGAACGGGTGCGCGGCGTCGCCAACCGCCTAATCCCGAGCACGGCGGCGTTTCGCGCCGATGCGCCACGCTGGAACTGGGAGGTCAACGTGATCACTTCGCCCGAGGTGAATGCGTGGTGCATGCCCGGCGGCAAGATCGCCGTCTACTCGGGGCTTCTGACAAAATTGGATCCAACCGACGAGGAGCTGGCTGCCGTAATGGGGCACGAGATCGCGCACGCCCTGCGTGAGCACGGGCGCGAACGCGCGAGCGAGCAGGTGACCCAGCAGCTCGGGGTCAGCGTGCTCAGCGCGGCGCTCGGGCTCGGCGATCTGGGCGCTCGGCTGACGCAAACCTTGCTCGACGTGACGCTCTCGCTGCCCCATTCTCGGACCCACGAGACCGAGGCGGATCGCATCGGCGTGGAGCTTGCCGCGCGCTCGGGGTACGATCCGCATGGCGCCGTTTCGCTGTGGCAGAAGATGGGCAATCTGGGCGGCGGCAAGCCGGGCGAGAAGCTGGGCAGCGGCAAGCCGCCCGAGTGGATGTCGACTCACCCTTCGGACCAAACCCGAACGCGAGACCTTCAAAACTACTCGGACCGTGTCGCTCCTCTCTATGAAGCCGTGCGCAGGCGCTGAAGGGGCGAAGGCGCGATCCGGTATAATTTTGTCTTTGGGCAGCGAGCCGAATGATCGCGCGCACGCTTTACGACAAGCTCTGGGAGTCGCACACGGTGCACGTCGAGGAAGACGGCACGACGCTGCTCTACATCGATCGCCACCTGGTGCACGAAGTCACCAGCCCCCAGGCGTTCGAGGGCATGAAGCTCGCGCGGCGCAAACCCTGGCGCATCTCTGCCAACCTCGCGGTGGCCGACCACAATGTTCCGACGACCGACCGCTCCGCCGGAATCGCCGACCCCGTATCGCGCCTGCAAGTCGACACTCTCGACAAGAATTGCGCGGAATACGGCATCGTCGAATTCAAGATGAACGACGCCCGCCAGGGCATCGTGCACGTCATCGGCCCGGAGCAGGGCGCGACCTTGCCCGGAATGACCGTGGTGTGCGGTGACTCGCATACGAGCACGCACGGCGCGTTCGGATGCCTCGCGTTCGGCATCGGGACGTCGGAAGTCGAGCACGTGCTTTCGACCCAATGCCTGCTTGCGAAGAAGATGAAAAACATGCTCGTGCGCGTCGAGGGGCCGCTTGCGCGCGGGGTCACGGCGAAGGACCTGGCGCTCGCCGTGATCGGCAGGATCGGAATTGCAGGGGGAATCGGCTGCACGATCGAGTACGCCGGCAGCACGGTGCGTTCGCTTACCATTGAAGGTCGCATGACTCTGTGCAACATGTCGATCGAAGCGGGAGCGCGCGCCGGACTGGTGGCGGTCGACGAGGTGACCCTGGCCTATCTGAACGGAAGGCCTTTCACGCCGCGCGGCCAGCTGTGGGATCGCGCAGTGGCGCACTGGCGCACGCTGAAGAGCGATCCTGAGGCGAAATTCGACCGGGAAGTGACGATCGACGCGCGCTCGATCAAGCCCCAGGTGACCTGGGGCACCTCCCCCGAGATGGTCGTCACCGTGGACGAGCGCGTGCCCGACCCCGACAGGGAGAAGGACGCGATTCGCCGGGAGAGCATGGAGAGGGCGCTCACCTACATGGGCCTCAGGCCCAATACCCCCATGACCGATATCCGCATCGACAAGGTGTTCATCGGCTCGTGCACCAATTCGCGCATCGAGGACCTGCGGGCCGCTGCGGCGGTCGTTCGCGGGCGGCGTCTTGCCTCGAATATCAAGCTCGCGATGGTCGTGCCGGGATCGGGCCTGGTGAAAGCGCAGGCGGAGCACGAAGGCCTTGACCGAATTTTCAGGGACGCCGGCTTCGAGTGGCGCGAACCCGGCTGCTCCATGTGCCTGGGAATGAACGCAGACCGGCTCGAGCCGGGCGAGCGCTGCGCTTCGACCTCGAACCGCAATTTCGAGGGCCGCCAGGGCAGCGGCGGTAGGACCCACCTCGTGAGCCCCGAGATGGCCGCGGCGGCCGCGATCGCCGGACATTTCGTCGACGTTCGCCAGTGGAGATGACTCGATGGAGCGATTTACCGTCTTGACCGGCCTGGTGGCACCGCTTGACCGGGCCAACGTCGACACCGACCAGATCATTCCCAAGCAATTCCTCAAGTCGATCAAGCGCACGGGATTCGGGCCGAATCTCTTCGATGCCTGGCGTTACCTCGACGAAGGCCAGCCGGACAAACCCGATGCGCGCCGCCGGCTCAATCCCGATTTCGTTCTCAACCAGCCGCGGTACAAAGGCGCCAGCATACTGCTTGCGCGCAAGAACTTCGGCTGTGGAAGCTCGCGGGAGCACGCACCCTGGGCGCTTGCCGAGTACGGTTTTCGCGCGCTCATCGCGCCATCCTACGCCGACATATTTTTCAGCAACTGCTGCAAGAACGGCCTGCTGCCGGTCGCCCTCGCCGAAAGCGAAGTGGATCGGCTGTTCCATGAGCTCGCCGCTTTTCCAGGGTTCCGGCTCACGATCGACCTCGAGAAACAGACGGTTGCGACCCCGGAGGGCGGCGAGGTGGGGCGCTTCGACATCGACCCTTTCCGCAAATACTCCCTGCTCAACGGTCTTGACGACATAGGACTCACTCTGCGCCACGCGGACAAGATCCGCGCCTTCGAAGAGCGGTGCCGCTCCGAACAGCCCTGGTTGTTCGCTTAGTCATCTTCTGTTCATGAAAATTGCGGTCCTGCCCGGCGACGGCGTCGGCACGGAAGTCATTGCCGAGGCGCTCAAGGTACTCGCCGCGCTGCGGAGAGAAGGTCTCGCCTTCGAGATGGAGCAAGCCTCTGTCGGCGGCGCTGCCTACGACACCTCGGGTGATCCCCTGCCCGACGCGACGCTGGAGCTGGCGAAAAAGGCCGATGCCATCCTGTTCGGCG
>WNGL01001921.1_pt1 | contig 25336 bp, 20 predicted proteins | sample 5400591 | NCBI WGS metagenome assembly WNGL01 (sample SAMN13153377, study PRJNA577476) | soil metagenome | isolation source: 80 cm soil or saprolite under Garry oak tree replicate 1 | place: USA:California | collected 2016-06-15 | reverse complement strand
GACGCTGGGACGAACTCTGGCCGGCCCGCACCGCCCAGCCCGCCCGGCTGCGCACGGCTGTCTGACAGACACCGCGACTCAGACCCGCAGGCCAAACAGCAGGGCAAGATCATCCCCAACAAAACTGGCGTGCACCCCGGCCGCTCGCCACCGGGACCGGATTGTCCGACCGTGGGCATAGCGTGGTGCTTGCCGACGTCGAGGGAGGGCCCGACCATGGCGACAACCGATAAGGCCGTGACCGGCGAGCGTGCCGACCTGCTGGACTCGCTGGCCAAGCATCGTCACTTTCTGCGCCACACCGTCCGTAATCTGACCGACGAACAGGCCGCGCAGCGCACCACGGCGAGCGAACTGTGCCTGGGAGGCCTGATCAAGCACGTCACGCTGACTGAGCGGCAATGGGTCGATTTCATCCTGGCGGGCCCGTCGGCGATGGCTTTGGACGAAGCCAGTGTGAAGGTCTGGATGGATGCGTTCCGGATGCTGGAGGGAGAAACGCTCGCGGGGATGCTGGACGCGTATGAGGAGGTGGCGCGGCGTACCGGTGAACTGGTCATGACGCTGCCCGATCTCGACGCGTCCCAGCCGCTGCCCGATGCTCCGTGGTTCGAGCGTGGAGCGCGATGGTCAGCGCGGCGAGTTCTGTTGCATGTGATCGCGGAGACAGCCCAGCACGCCGGGCACGCCGACATCATCCGCGAATCCCTGGACGGCGCCAAGTCGATGGGGTAGCTGTCCCCTGTGCTGACCCTTTCAGCAGCCGGGAGCCGGTCCAGCCGCTACCTGGGAAACTCGATCACCGGCACGGTCGGCAGCAATCCGGCGACTAAGCCTCGGTGCGGCATCTGGCCCATGTCGGCCAGGATCGCTACATTCGTCTCCGTGTTCGAATTGACCGGGCTGCTCGATGGCCTGAACGAGGAACAACGGCAAGCCGCGACGCACCCCAAGGGGCCGTTGCTGGTGCTGGCCGGGGCAGGCACCGGCAAGACGCGGACGCTGGTGGCCCGGGCGGCGTGGCTTCGTGAGCAGGGCCTGCGGGCGAGCCGGATTCTGCTGCTGACGTTCACCCGCCGGGCAGCCGACGACATGCTTGCCCGCGCCGCCGCCCGGGCGGTGACCGCGGATGAGCGGATCTGTGGGGGGACCTTCCACGCCATTGCCCACCGGGTGATCCGCGAGCATGCCGAGGCGTTCTCGCTGCCGCCGGAGTTCAGCGTGATCGATCCCGCGGATGTAGGAGACCTGCTGGATGTGCTGCGGTTGGAACACGGCCTGGTAGGGACGGAACGGCGGGCGCCGCGAGCCGGGGTTTGCGCAGACATTTACACGCGGTGTGTGAACACCCAGACACCCGTGCGCGACGTGGTGCTCCGCGACTTTCCCTGGTGTGGTGATTTCACCAGCCAGCTTGCTGAGATGTTCCGCGGCTACGTCACGCACAAGCGGCGGCACGGCCTGGTTGATTTCGACGACCTGCTGTTGCTATGGCGGGCTGCCCTGGCGGATCCGGAAGCTGGGCCGGTCCTGCGCGGCATGTTCGACGCGGTGCTGGTCGACGAGTACCAGGACGTCAACGCGGTGCAGGCCGACATCGTGCGGCTGCTCGAGCCGGACGGCAGCGGGCTCACCTGTGTCGGCGACGATGCGCAGGCGGTGTACGCCTTCCGCGGCGCGGACCCCGCGCACCTGCACCGGCTGTCCAGCGACTTCCCAGGGCTCACCGTTGCCCGGCTGGGCCGCAACTACCGGTCCAAGCAGGCACTGCTGCAGCTTGCGAACGCGGTCCGCCCGCAGCAGCAGGGGCTTGAGCTGGCGCTGGTTGCCGACCGGGATGGTGGCGGTGCCCCGTTGCTGGTCCACTGCCATGACGAGGCGACGCAGGCACGCGAGATCTGCGCCCGGGTTCTTGCCGCCCATGAGGAGGGTGTCGAACTGCGTGAGCAGGCCGTGCTGGTGCGCGCCGCCCACCACAGTGACGTACTCGAGATCGAGCTTGCGGCGCGCGGCATCCCGTTTGTGAAGTACGGCGGGCTGCGCTTCACCGAGGCGGCCCACGTCAAGGACTTCCTCGCGGCCGCGCGGGTGGTCGCGAATCCCGCTGACGACGTCGCCTGGTTTCGCCTGCTGCGGCTGCACGAGGGCATCGGGCCGGCGCATGCCCGGCGGGTCATCGAGGCGCTGCGGCTGGCCGACCCCGCGCCGTTCGGCCGCTGGCGGGACGCCGTCGAGGCCGCACCGCGGCGCGTCAGGCAGGCCATGGCGGCAACCGTGGCGGCGCTGGCCGGCGCCGCCGCGCTGGAAAGGACCGCCGACCGCGCGGTGGCGATTCTGGCTGCCCTGGACAGTCCGCTGCGCGGCCGTTATGCCGACGCGGACATAAGGATCGCGGACCTGCAGCGGCTCGCCGACGCGGCGGCGAGCCGGCCATCCTTGCACGACGCCCTCGTTGAACTGGCGCTTGATCCGCCGGTCTCCGCCTCGGATCTGGCCGGGCCGCCCCGGCTGGACGAGGACTTCCTGGTCATCTCGACGGTCCACTCGGCCAAGGGGCTGGAATGGCGGGTGGTGCACCTGCCGCACCTGGTCGATGGTGCGGTGCCGAGCGACATGGCGCTGTCCACGCCGTCGGGGCTCGCCGAGGAACGGCGGCTGTTCTATGTCGCGGTCACGCGGGCCCGCGACCAGCTTTTCCTGTACGCGCCGCTGCGCCTGCACCATCACCGGCTGGCCCGCGATGACCGGCACAGCTACGGGCAATTGAGCCGGTTCCTCGACGCCGCGGCCCTGGCCGAGTGCGAGAGCGTCGACGCCGCGCCACCGGAGCCAGTGCTGCCTCGCGTAGCCTCGCTTGCCGCGCGGGTGGACGCGGAACTCGACTCGCTGTGGGGAGACCCGCACAGGCCAGTCCCGCACCTTCCCGCACCCTGAATCATTTTCCTTAGCACCTGCTAAGGTTTGCTTGCAGGTCCAAGGAAGGGTGCTGTGGAAATCACAGGCATGACCGGAGACAGGCTACTGCGGGTGCTGGCGACGCTTGCCAACCCGCATCGGCTGAGAGTCGTGGCTGCCCTGGCGGAGGAGCGCAACTACGTGAGTCGGCTGGCTCGCGAACTGGGCATCAGCCGCGCACTGCTGCAGGTCCATCTGCGGAAGCTGGAGGCGGCCGGACTGGTGTCGGCCGCCATGGAGGTCTCAGAGGACGGGAAGGCGATGAAGTTCTACGAGGTGACGCCGTTCGCGCTGGAGTTGACGCCCAAAACGATCATGGTTGCGGCCCGGTCGCTGGGCGCAGAAGGTGATTTTGAGGTGGAGGCGCGTTGATGGGAAAGGGCTAGGTTATCGCAACGGTGGCGCTCCTTGGCTCCATCGTGATCGCGCTCGCGATGCTGTTGTGGACCTGGCAGCTTGGCGCCCATAGGAGGGCAAACGTGGCGCTGACGAAAGGCGAGGAGTGTACCGGCGGCTTGCCGAGGAGTACCGGCGGCTTGCCGAGATGGCCGTCACCGCCCAGGAGCACACCGACCTCAAGCTTGGGGAGGTCACCACGCGGATCGATCAGGTGCGCGACCAACTTGAGTCCGTGCAACGGATCCTCGCGGACGTCGAGTAGGCGCGTCTGGCCCCGAACCGGGCGATAGCTGCCCGGAACACGGAAGGGACTGCGACCGATGCTGGCCAACCGCACCGGCGATCCCGCCGCCCACCCGGCATGGGAGCCACCGTCGCCAACGGCTGACCGGCTGTGGGCTTATCAGCCAGAGTCCGCCGGCGAGTTTCTCTCTCGTTTCGGTCCGGTTCACCCGCGCGGCCCGCCGCCGAGGCAGAAGCGGCGACGGAAATGGGACCAGGTCGTCGGTGACGAGCTTTGTCCACGGCGGCGTCAGGCTGGCCTGGCTCACGGGGCCGGCGGCACGGCCCCACCCGGCGGCACGGCCCCACCCGGCGGCACGGCCCTACCCGGCGGCACGGCCCTACCCGGCGGCACGGCCCTACCCGGCGGGGTGTAGGCCGCCAGCAGCGTTGCGGTGATCACGCGGGCCGCGTCAGCAGCCTGCAACCGCCCGGCGTTGATCTCTCCCGCGGCCCCGTGCAGAATCCCGTAAAAGATGGCCACCAGCCAGTCCGCAGGTAGGTCGCTGCGAAACACGCCGTCCTGCTGACCGCGATCGATGAGCACACGCACCCGTCGCAACGGCTCATCGTGATGGGCGCGGATGCGTTCGGGCGGCAGTTCGCGCTCGGCGGCCGCCAGGGCTGTGCGGAACCGGTCGATGATCGGCCAGGAGGAAGCCACCAGCCGGATGAGGGCATCCCTCGGGCTGCCGGTGAGGTCCACGGCGTCCAAGGTTTCGCCGGCATGGCGGAGCAGGTAGACAAACGCAGCGTCGATGAGTTCCGCGCGGGAAGCGAAATGCCCATACAGCGTGACGCGGCCGACACCTGCCGCCCGCGCGATGTCGGCGATGCTGGCCTGTGGGTCGCGGGCCAGGCACTCCAGGGCGGCGTCCAGGATCGCCGTGATGTTACGCCGCGCATCCGCACGGCGCTCCCGCCCGCCGCCGCGCGTTCCCGGCTCCGGCTCGGGTATGGTTCCCGGCTCCGGCTCGCCTGCCGCTCCTGGCATCCCACCCCTCCTCCCGGCAGCGCCCCGTTCAGGCCTCGCCACAGCTTATCTTGTACATCTATGTATGAGTTATGTTATGGTTCCAGCTAAGCTGAACATGAGTGTACGAGTTAGCTCATAACAATACCGCTGACTCTCACCCACAACGGGAGGAAGGCCATGACTGTTCATTCGCCTGCAACGGCCATCGCGCACCCGGGCGCCCCGCCCGCCAACTCGCGGCGGTGGCTGGGGCTGGTGCTGCTGTGCCTGGCGCAGCTGATGCTCATCCTGGACATTACGGTCGTGAACGTGGCGCTGCCGGATATCGGGGCTGGCTTGCAGCTGGCACGCCCGACTCTGACCTGGGTTCTGACGGCCTACACGATTGCGTTTGGCGGGCTGATGCTGTTCGGTGGCCGGCTGGCTGACCTGTTCGGAGCCCGCCGGGTGCTGCTGACGGGCCTGGTCATCTTCACTGGCGCCTCGATGGCGAGCGGGCTTGCTAACGGCGGCCCAATGCTGATCGGTGGCCGGGCGGCCCAGGGCTTGGGCGCTGCGTTGCTGTCGCCGTCGGCGCTGTCGATCGTTACCACGACCTTCAGCGGCACCGAACGCAACAAGGCGCTCGGGTTCTGGGCTGCGGTCGGCGGCGCGGGCGCCGCGCTGGGTGTCGTTGTCGGTGGCGTGCTGACGTCCATTGCTGGCTGGCCATGGGTGTTCTTCATCAACGTGCCCATCGGGCTTGTGGTCCTGGCCACGCTGCCCTCTCTGATACCGGCGATCCGTCCGGTGGCTGGCGGCTCCCGGGTAGACGTGGCCGGCGCGCTCATCGTCACTGCTGCCACCGGCGGTGCCGTCTACGGGCTGATCAGCGCGGGCAGTCATGGCTGGCTATCCTCATGGGCCCTGGCCCCGCTCGGCGCCGCCGCCGCTGGCTACGCGGTATTCGCGGCCATTGAGCGCCGCATGCGCACGCCGCTGATGGACGTGCGGATACTCGCGCGGCGCCCGGTCGCGGCTGGCGCGTTCCTGATGCTGGTGGCTACCGGCCTGCTCGTCGGCGCGTTCTTCCTCGGCTCGTTCTACCTGCAGGAGGTGCGTGGTTACAGCGCGCTGCACACCGGCCTGGCGTTCCTGCCGGTTGCGATCGCGACAGTGATCGGCGCCCAAACCGCCGGCCATGCGGTCAGCCATCTCGACCGGCGCGTGCTCACCGCCAGTGCACTGACCCTGGCTGCGGCCGGTGCCCTGACGGCCGCTGAGTGGACGGGGCCCGTCACTCTCATAACGGGTATGAGCGTGGCCGCGCTCGGCCTCGGCGCCACCTTGGTCACCGCGATGACCACGGCGCTGGCCCGCGTCGCCCCCAACGAGGCCGGCCTGCGGTCAGGGATCGTGAACACGTTCCATGAACTCGGCGGCGCAGCCGGTGTCGCAGCGGTCTCCAGCATCGCCGCTCCCAGCCTGGCGGTCAGCAGCGCGGGCATCACCGGCTTCAGCCACGCGTTCATGTTCTGCGCTGTGGCCGCACTCGCGGCGGCGCTGCTGGCAGCGGTGGTCGCCCCCGCCGGCACGGCCGAGGCCGGCGTGATGCCGCACGGTCACTGAGACAACTCGTGGTCGGAAGCCGCGGAAGTAGCTTCCGCCCACGAGGCCGTTGCCCGCCCACGAGGCGGTTGCGAAGAGGCGCACTCTGCCTGGGCCTCCCGCCCGCCGCCGCTGGAGGGCGGCGCGGTCACGAGTACGGGCTGCTGGGTCTCACCTGAACCATGCCGCCTTCGATGATCCGGCTGTCGAAGGCGGGCTGGCGCGCGGTGGCCGGGCCGTGCACCACCGAGCCGTCGGTTAGCCGGTAGGTGCTTCCGTGCCACGGGCAGGTGACACACGGACCCTGTTCGCCGTTTACCAGCGTCCCTTGGTGGAGGGGGCCACCGAGGTGGGCGCACCGCTCGGCCAGGACGAGCACGTCCGAGCCTTGGCGCAGCACGACGAGCCCAAGGTAGCCAAGCCGCCGCCGGACCAGCCGCCCTTCTGGAAGATCGTAGATCCGGCACAGGTCGTGCCAGCCGAGCGGTGCCAAATGCGCCACAGGCTCGGCGTGGCTGGCGCCCGCACCAAGGGTGAACGCCATGTGCCTGCCCAGGTAGGTGCCTGCCGTCAGGGTGGCCAGGCCGCCAAGCGCCAGCAGCCTGCCCTGGGCCTGCTGGCCAGCCGAGCGGGCCAGCAATGACGCCGCGAACAGCACTGACGAACTCGTCGTGGATGCCGCATGGATCACGCCTACCCGCTGCTGCTCGCGGTGCAGGTGCGACCAGTCGGCGAGCCCGGCGGCAGCCGTCGGGGCCGCGCCGGCGAGACCGAGCGCGATGAGGACCCGGGAGGCACGTTCCGAGCCGGGCACGAAGTCAAGCACCGCCGCTGAGGTCCAGAAGCCAATGGGCAGCCCGATCAGCGCGGGGTGGACGGGCTGCCCGAGCCACACACCGTGCAGGGCATCCGCCCGGGGGCCGGCTGGCACCCGGCCCCGGACAGCCTCAGCAAGCCGGCCGGCCACCGGGTCCAATCCCCGAGCGCGCTCAAGGCGTTCGGCCAGTTCTGGTGGCCGCGGCAGGCGCCTGAGACCAAAAATGGGAGCCCTGGCACCGTGCGCGACCCAGGGGAAGCGCTTCGCGAGGGATCGGCCCATAAGCGGACTCCTACCCGGCGCGAGCGGGCCTTATCACGCAGCCGCGCAGACAAGCACCAGGCGATTTCCAGGGTGAGGCCCAGCCCAGGATGCTGATCCAATACCGGACACCGATCGATCGGCAGGCGAACCAGTAACGGCCCGATCTAGCGGGGTGGACCGGGCCGGGCCGGCGCGAGGAGGCCCTTGGCCACCGCGGTGGCGATCATCTCGCGGGCGTAGGCTCCGAGTGAAGCCGAGCCGTCCTCGATCAGGGCCACCCGGGTGAGCACCTGATCTTCGGTGATGCCGTGGTCCGCCCACGTGCCGCCCCCGGTCACCACGTTGATCAGCATCGGCTGGAGCCGGTCCAGCGCCCGGGCGAACTTGGCCTCCGGAGTTTGCCGCCGCTCGAACTCCTCCCACAACGCCCGCATCACCGCCGCCCTGGCGGCCGGGAGGATCGAAAAGATCCGGTCGGCTGCGGCGCGTTCTGCCTCGGATTGCCGCGCTTGCGCGGCAGTGTCCGCGTAGACGAAGAGATCGCCCGCGTCGATCTCCACCAGATCGTGCACCAGCAGCATCGCCATCACCCTGGTGAGGTCCGTGCCGGCCGGCGCGTGGTCGGCCAGCGCCATCGACATGAGCGCCAGGTGCCAGGAGTGCTCCGCCGAGTTCTCCCGGCGTGACCGGTCGGTGACCGGGCTCTGCCGGAGCACAGACTTGAGCCTGTCGGCCTCGAGTACGAAACGGATCTCATCGTCCAGATCGCCCATGTGCTCATTGAATCAGTGGGCGCTCCAGCCCGTGTCCCGGGAATAGTCGCAGGCCAGGCAGCGTCGCGGCGGTCCGGCATGTCATCATGGGCCTGGGGGACCCTTTGATGAAACGGGGACCGGCTTCATCAAGCTCGTCCTGGCGGGGCACCAGCCCCGCCAGGACGAGTCACCAGCCCCGCCCGGGCGCAGGGAACGCGTCGGCCATCTCACGCTCCAGGCCGTTTACGAGGCGCTGAACGCACCCACCGGCGCTGGCCTGGTGCGCCGCATCGAGCCGGCGGGCAGCCGAGACCGACCGTGAGCACCTGGTGGCCAACATCGCCGGTCACGCAGGGGTGCCTGAGGTGACGCCGGAGATGAGGTCCCGGGTGGCTGACTACTGGCGAAAGGTGCCCGACGATCTCGGGGCCAGGGTCGCCAAGACACTGAACGGCGGCTGATTCCACTCTCACCCCCCACCACCGCCGCCGGGAGCCAACGCGAGGGGCGCAGGAGGCGCCGGGCCCTGCTCCCCTCCCGCACCCGCGGGTCAGCCTCACAGCGATACGATCACGATCAATGGAAACGATCCGGGTCGCGCTGGCTGAGGACAACGTGCTGCTGCGGGAGGGCATCTCCCGGCTGGTCGCGGCGCAGGAGGACTTCGCCCTGGTGGGGATGGCGGCCAGCCTCCCGGAACTGCTCGCGGTCGTCGAGCAGCATGAGCCCGACGTGGTGATCACCGACATCCGCATGCCCCCCACCGGCCGCGACGAGGGAATCCAGGCCGCGGCCTGGCTGCGCACCAACCGGCCCAAGGTGGGTGTGGTGGTGCTCAGCCAGTTCACCGGCCCCGCGTATGCGCTGGCCCTGCTGGAGCAGGGCTCCGCCGGCCGGGCGTATCTGCTCAAGGAACGGGTCGCCAGCGTTGACGAACTGGCGCGGGCCATCCGCACCGTCGCGCGCGGCGGGTCGGTGATCGACCCGCTGGTGGTCGACGAACTGGTGCGGTCCCGGACTCACCAGCTTTCTGGGCTGTCCCAGCTCACGCCCCGGGAGTCGGAGATCCTGGGCGAGATGGCGCAGGGCAAGAGCAACGCGGCGATCGCCGCCACGCTGATCGTGTCGGAACGCGCGGTCGAGAAGCACACCAATTCGATCTTCGCGAAGCTTGGCCTGAGCGAGGAAAAAGACGTAAACCGCCGGGTGAAAGCCGTCCTGCTGTACCTGAGTGAGACCAAGCAGAACTGACCCGCCGGAGCCGCCCGCCGCCTGAGTTCGCGGAGGGGGGCTGACCCCACCGGCGAGAGGGTGGCAGCACCCTTCGCAGCCGGGCGGGCTCATGCCAAGCTTGGGACATGGCCGCCCCTCACGCCGTCGTTGTGGTAGACGATCAGGCGCCGTTCCGGCTGGCGGCGAAGGCGGTGCTGCGCAGGCTCGCGTGTTTCGAGCTGGCGGGGGAGGCATCCAGCGGCAGTGAGGCGATCGGCCTGGTGGACAGGCTCCACCCGGCGCTGGTGCTGATGGACATCAACATGCCCGAGATGAACGGGATCGAGGCCACCCGCAGGATCGTCTCCGCCCACCCGGACATCTTCGTGATCCTTTGCTCGACCTACGACGTGGAAGACCTGCCGCCGGATGCGCTGGAAAGCGGGGCGCGCGCCTACGTGAACAAGGAGCGGCTCGGCACGGACACGCTGCGCCGGCTGTGGGAGAACCGCGACTCAGGCGCCTTCGCGACCGCCTGATCCGGCAGCCGCCGACCCGGCGGCCGCCGACCCGGCAGCCGCCGACCCGGCAGCCGCCGACCCGGCAGCCGCCGACCCGACGGGCACCGAACCGCCGATCTTCGAGCCGTGCCCGGGCCGTGACTCCCACCGCACCGTGCCGCCGATAGCGCCAAGGCGGTCCGCCATGTTGACGAAACCGTGGCCCCCGCGCGCCTTGGCGGGATCGAAACCCGGCCCGTTGTCGCTGACCGAGAAGAGCAGCCCGCCGGATTCGGTCCAGAGCCGCAGCTCCACGGTGGCGTTCTTGGCGTGTTTGGCCGCGTTCTGCAGTGCCTCCAGGCAGCAGAAGTAAATCGCCGCCTCCACCTCCGGGGAGTACCTGGCCACCTCGTCGGCGACCACCAGGATGACGTCAAGCGGATTGCGGCTGGCGGCGGCGCGCAGGGCCTCGCCGAGCCCGCTGTCTGCCAGCAGCGGCGGGTAGATCCCGTGCGCGAGCTCGCGCAGTTCCTTGATTGTTTCCTGGACGTCTGTCGCCAGCTGGTCCAGGATCTCCAGCCCGGACTCTGCGTCGTCGGTGATGATGTCCCTGGCCAGGCGCAGGTTGATAGCGAGCGCCACCAGGTGCTGCTGTGCCCCGTCGTGCAGGTCGCGCTCCACCCGGCGGCGTTCCGCGTCGGCGCTGGCGACGATGCGGGCCCGGGACTCGCGCAGCTCGTCCGCCTGTTTGCGCAGCTCATCCAGCGTGGTCTGAAGGGCGGCGTCCAGCTGGACGTTGTGAAACGCCAGCCCGGCCTGGCGGGCCAGTTCGGTCAGAACCCGGTCGTCTTCCTCGGTGAAGGCGTCCGTGCCGGCGGGCCGTTCCACCACGATGAGCCCGAGCAGTTCGCCGCCATGGCTGATCGGGGCGACCCGCAACTGGGCGTTCTCCCGGCCGTCAAGGAGCGAGGGCAGCCAGACCGATGCCCAGGCGCTGCCCGAGACTCCGGCCCTGGTCACGACCGGTCGCTCGTGGCCGGTGATCAGCAGCGGCTTGGGGCCCGCGTCCGGCACCGACACCGCGCGTTCCAGCACGTCGCCGGTGCCGGTGTAGATCTCGGCGGTGGTGAGTGTCATCGTTTTGCGCAGTGATTCGGCAAGCTGGAGCAGGAGCTCGTCCATCGGCACGGCCCGGGTCAGTCTGCTGCCGAACGTGCGAAGCGCCTCGTCCGGTGCCTCGCGTGCGCCGTACACAAAACGGGTGGCAGAGGCCAGCAGCCGGTCCCTGGCGGGAAGATAGCCTGCCGCGGCCACGGCCGCCGCGATCATGGACAGCCCGAGGATCTCGCGGTCCCCGCCGTTGGCTGGCGCCTTCCCGAGGCCGAGCACGATGACCACGTAGGCGACGGCGACCACGACGCTGAACCCGGCGACCGACAGTATGTGCACCAGGATGCGCCCGCCGTAAGGGGCCAGCCGGGCAATGCCGCTGGCGACAACGCCGAGCGGGAGCGCGACAGTGGTGGCTGCCATCACCGCCCCGATGGGACCCGGCCAGCCCACGAGCAGATGCAGAACGGCGCTGATCAGCGAAACATCCGCCGCGAGCACTGCCGAGATCCCCAGCCACTGGAGCCGTTCCTGTTCGTGGCGCGGCGCGCGATCGTACCGGGCGCGGGCGGCAGGAAGGGCACATGCGAGTGCGAGCGCCCATGTCAGTGCGCCGGCCATCACCGGGAAGGACCGGTGCGTGATCGCCAGGGTCAGCCCGGTGCCGGCTGCGGCGGCGTAGGCGAGGCCCGCCCCGGCCTGCCTGGCCCGCCCGCCAAGCCTGGAGCGCCCGCGCAGCCTCCCGTCCGGCAGGGCGAGCAGGAAGTGGACGGAAGCGGCGATCGCCAGCGGGGCTGCCAGGGTCGCAGCCGCCTGCGTCAGCGCCTGGTGGCTTTCCGCCGGGTCGCCGCCCAGCCTGGCGGCTGTCAGTGCGACGGCCGCCGACATGCCGCCCAGCGTCACCTGCCAGACGGGCATCCGCTCGGGCTGCCGGGCGGCGGCCGCGCCTGCCACGGCCCAGGCGAAGATGAGGCCAAACGCGACCGCGTCCAGCGGGGACAGGCCGCCAGGCAGCCGTGCCCGCAGGCCGAAAACGGCGACGGCAGCCATGATCAGTGGCGCCAGCACCCCAGTCACGAGGTAACGCGCGCTGGCCCTGCCGTGCGGCAGTCCTGTTGCCGCACCCATGCCAGCGGTGCCGTTCACCGTCGGTCAGCCTGCCTCGATGACGACGGTCTCGCCACGCTCGGGCGCGGGCCCGGAGTTCATGATCCGCCCGTCCCGCATCCGCACGATCCGCGCGGCTGCCGCTGCCACACCAGCGTCGTGGGTGACCAAGACGATGGTCTGGCCGCTTCCGTGCAGGCGCCGCAGCAACTCGATGATCTCGTCTCCGCCCGCGGAGTCGAGGGCACCGGTCGGCTCGTCGGCCAGCAGCAGGGTGGGCTCGTTCGCCAGCGCGCGGGCGATCGCCAGCCGCTGGCGCTGGCCGCCGGACAGGACTCCGGGGACGGCAGCGGCCTTGTCGCCGATGCCGAGCAGGTCGAGCAGGTCACGCGCCCGGGTTTCCGCCATCTTGCGCCTGCGGCCGGCGATCACAGCCGGGAGCGCGACGTTCTCCAGCACCGTCATGCCCTCCAGCAGGTTGAAGAACTGGAAGACGAACCCGATGTGGCGCCGCCGCAACCGTGCCAGGTCGTCACCCGTGCGCCCGGTTACCTCTTCACCAGCGACGCTGATCTGGCCCTCATCAGGTGTGTCCAGCCCTGCCACCAGGTTCAGCAAAGTGGACTTTCCGCAGCCAGAGGGCCCCATCAAGGCGACGAAGTCGCCCGTGGGAATGGACAGATCGACCCCGCGCAACGCACGCACCGGCGCGTTTTCGGCCTCGAACGTCTTGCGGACTCCTCGCATGTCCAGCGCGGAAACGCTGTCGCTCATCCAGGACCCCCATCTGTTGTGTGGGCGCCGACGGTCGCGCCGGGGACCGAAGCCCCGGCCGGCCGGCTTGCCTTCATGATCTTGTAGGCGAGAACCGGAGTGTCGCGTCCCTTGACCAGCTGAGCGCCCAGGGGAACGGTGTCCACCTGCGCGGTCATGGCCTTGACCGTGGCCTCCGAGAGCACGGATTCGCCGGTGCTCGCCAGCTGCTGGAGCCGCTGGGAGAGATTTACAGTATCCCCTACCAGCGTGTATTCCAGTCTCTCGGCCGAGCCAAGCAGCGCTGCCGCGGCCTCGCCGGTGGAAAGGCCGAGTCCGAGCCCGAAGGCCGGCAGCCCGTCCGTTGCCCAGCCCGCGTTGATTTCTTCCTGCAGCGTGTGCATGGCCGCCGCCGCTGCCACGGCGCGGTCCGCGTGGTCGGGCTGCGGGAAGGGCGCGCCAAACACAGCCATCACCGCGTCGCCCACGAACTGCATCACCGTGCCGCCCTCACCCAGGATGGCCCGGTTCATCGCGGCGCGGTGCGTGTTCAGCTGGCCTGCCAGCTGGCTTGGGTCAGCGTGCTCGGCGATCGTCGAATAGGACCTGATGTCGCTCATGAGCACCGTGACCACGACCCGCTCGGTCTCCCCGATGTCGCGCCGCTCCCGCCGGAGCTTCTCGGCTAGCCGGCTGGGCAGCAGCCGGGACAGTGACTCGCCCTGCTCCTCCCGGTCGACGATTGCCTGGTGGAGCATGCGGAGCCGGTTGAGCGCGCTCCGGTTCCCGGCGGATACGCTCTCGGCGAGCCTGACAAAGACCGCTTCCACCTCGGCCGCAACCGCCTCGGGCGGAACCTGCCTGGCCGCCGCGATGGCCTTGATCGGCTTGCCCTCGGCGATCATGCCAAGCAGTTCCTCCTCGGCTGGCAGCAGGCTGCCCGGCGAGACAACCGGGCGCACCAGCGCCTCAACGATCGCGGAGTCAAGGGCTGTCCCCCCCGTCGCGACGGCCCGGATCGCGTCTGCGAGCTGGCTCCCCTCAGCAACCCGCCCCTTCAGCAGGTACCCATACCCCGCCGAGCCTTCGGCCAGCAGCGATACCGCGTACTCGGGGTCCTCGTACTGAGACAGCACGACAACCCCGGTGCCGGGATGGCGCTTGCGCACCTCCTTGGCCGCGTCGATGCCCTCCCGCTGGAAGGCGGGCGGCATCCTGATGTCGGTGACGAGAACCTGTGGCTCGGTGGCATCCACCCCGCTCACCACGCCGTCGTAATCGGCCGCGACCCCGATCACCCGGAGGTCGTTCTGCCGCTCGATGAGCGCGCGCACGCCCTCGCGCACGATCAGGTTGTCGTCCGCGAGGAAGACTCCGATTGTGCCGGGTGGGCCGGCGTCACTGTGATTCATCCCTATAGTTCTCGCAGACGCAGGGCCCGCACGCCAGGGAGCAGGCACGCAGAAGACCTGTGGTGCTAGGCACACCCACCCGCACGGGGCCAGCACCCTGGCATGCACCACTTGACGTGCATAACCTCGACTCATGCTCCCGGTGGCGTGTGACTGGCCGCGGGACCGCGAGCGCTGATGCCCGCCGTCCTGCGCCTTGCCGCACACGAACTCCGGGCCCACTGGCGGGGCTGGATCGTGGTTGTCCTCCTCGTGGCGGTCGCTGGGGGCGCTGTTCTGGCCGCCGCCGCAGGGGCGCGGCGGACCGACAGCGCCTACCCGGGCGGCTCCCGCTTCCTGGCAGCCCGGCAGAGATCGCCCTTGACCAGAACAGTGCCGCCGCCCTGCTTCTCCGGACATGGGGGGGCATCAAGCCGCCCGTCACGGCTCGTGACCTGGATCGCGGACACCGCGCCCCGGTGACCTTGACACGCGCTGGAGGCCGGCCGGGGGCGCACCGCGGTGCCGGTGCGCAGCGCACTGGCCGCGACGATGCTGTCGGTTCTCGCGGTGCGATCGGGCTGGCTCCGGGGCGTGGCCCGCTGCTGACACCGACCTTGCTGGCGGGCCGGCCGGAGGCAGGCATCCCCGCCCCGGTGATGCCTGCCCCACCCCAGCGCCATGCCGGTGACCGCCGCAACGCCCGCCCACCCCAGCGCCGCGCCGGGAGCTAATTGCGTGATCATGGGATTGGTGGGGCTGCCATACCACTTCGCCCATGATCATGAATGGTTGCTGTGGTGGTAACACACCGGTCAGATGCCAGCCAGCACCCTGGCCCGCCTGCACGGCTGGGGCCGAGCATGAGCACATGCGTTATGAAAGCTGTGTCACATCGCTGTCATGGATCCCGTCCGAAGCAGTCACCGGGGGCTCCCGGGTGGCGTTCGACGCTGGATTCGCCCACTACGACGACCCCCCGCCCGGGCAGATCATCGATCTTGAGGAGCTGAGGGTCGCGGATCGCTTCCGTTTTGCCAATGTTTTGAAGGCATGGGTGGACGTGGACGGAAGCGGCGTGATCACCGGGGCCGGCTACGGCGGGGGCGGCCTGATGGGGTCCACGACCGTCAACCTCGGCGGGCTGCGGCACCGGTTCCAGGCCGTCAAGCTGCCTGACCTGCAGCGTGACGTGGAGCGGGGAGACGGGTGGGTGCGCTTCGCGCAGACCACGGGGGGCCGGACGGGGCTGCCCGCGCCAAGGCGCGTGCAGCACCCGCCGTATGTCCAGTGGCAGGCGCCGCTGGTGTGGACCACGCTGTCGCTGACGCTGCATGCCGACGGCCGGGCCGAGTTCGGGCTCACCGGCGCGAGCACCTTCCCCCGGCACTGGGTCTACGACGTCGGCGGGGTGCTGGCCCAGAAGTCCGGGCTCACCGACTTCCGCGACTGGTACCGCAAGTCGTTCGGCCGCCACACGCCGTGGGGTGACGAGGAGTCGCCGGCGCTGGTCACCGCCGTGGAGACCGCCCTGGAGCGGTCCCTGTCCGCGCAGCTGATGCACGGCGCGGCCAAACCCAGGATCGAGCGGGTCGCCGCGGGTGACGTGCTGGTCCGCCAGGGCGAGGCTGGCAGCAGCGTCTACCTCGTGCTGGACGGGGTCATCCGGGTCGAGCGGGACGGGGAACGGCTGGCTGAGTACGGGCCGGGGGCGCTGCTCGGGGAGCGCGCGCACCTGGAAGGCGGCACCCGGACCTCCACCATGGTGGCCGTCACCGCGTGCCGGGTCGCGTCGGTCGACGCGAGCCAGTTCGACGTTTCCGACCTGGAAGAACTGGCCGGGGGGCACCGCCGTGAGGACGCCGGCTGAGGATGCGCATCCACCTGTGCGGGGTTCGTGGCTCGACCCCAGCGCCGGGCCGTGACTTCCTCCGCTACGGCGGGCACACTTCGTGCCTGGCGCTTGCACACGACGGCGGCGCTGGCCCGGTGCTGGTGCTGGACGCGGGCACCGGGCTTCGTGGCGTCACCCGGCTGCTCGGTGACCGGGCCTTTGACGGCACGATCCTGCTCACCCACCTGCACTGGGACCATGTCCAGGGGCTGCCGTTCTTCCGGGCCGGCGACCGCGACGATGCCCGGGTCAGACTGCTGCTGCCCGCGCTGGAGGGGGAGGGGAGTTCCAGCGCGGAGGGGGGCCCCAGTGCAGAGTGGGGCCCCAGCGCGGAGGAGATCCTGAGCCGGGCGATGTCGCCGCCGCACTTCCCCATAACGCCCGGCGGCCTGCGGGGCGACTGGGCCTTTGGCACGCTCCTGCCCGGACACTTCAAGGCGGAGGGCTTCACCGTGGAGGCGCGGGAGGTCCCGCACAAGGGCGGCCGGACGCTTGGGTACCGGGTCAGCGACGGCCGCAGCGTGATCGCGTACCTCCCTGATCACTGTCCCACCGCACTCGGGCCAGGGCCGGAGGGGTGGGGCGAATATCATCCGGCCGCTGTGGAGCTGGCCGCCGGGGCGGACCTGCTCGTGCACGACTCGTTCCTGCTCGCCGAAGAGGTCGCCGCGGAGGCGGCGTTCGGTCACGCGGCGGCGGAGTACGCGGTGGGCCTGGGATGGCGGGCTGGGGCGCGGCGGGTCATGCTCGCTCACCACAAGCCGGAACGGACCGACCCGGAACTCGACAGGCTGGGGCGCCGCTTCGCGGAAGCCGGCGCCGGCGTGACCGTCGCGGCCGAGGGCGGGATACTCGATCTATGAGGGCTGGCACGGGGGCCGAGGGCGCTGCGCGCTCGGAGGCCGTGGATGCTGCGCGGCCGGGGGGTGCGGGCGGTGCGCGCTCTGCGGACGCGATCGTGGTCGGGTCCGGGCCGAACGGGCTGGCGGCGGCGGTCACGCTGGCACGGGCCGGGCTCACGGTGGACGTCATCGAGGGGGCGGACACGCCGGGCGGTGGCTGCCGGACGGAAGAGCTGACCCTGCCCGGGTTTTGCCACGACGTCTGCTCGGCCGTGCACCCGCTTGCCGCCTCATCCCCGTTCTTCCTTCGCACCGACCTGGCGGCGCATGGGGTCGTGCTCCGCACGCCGAAGGTGGCGTTCGCGCACCCGCTGGACGGCGGACGGGCGGCGGCCGTGGCGGGATCGGTGGAGCAGACCGCGGGCGGGCTCGGGCGTGACGGCGGCGCCTACCGGCGCCTGCTGGGGCCGCTGGTGCGCGACGCGGAACTGACCGTGCCCACCATCCTCGCGCCGTTCCGGTCCGTTCCCCGGCACCCGCTCGCCATGGCCCGGTTCGGGGTGCGCGGCATCCTCCCAGCCGCCCTGCTGGCACGCCGTTTCCACACCGAGGAAGCCCGGGCGCTGCTGGCCGGGGTCTCCGCGCACGCCATGCGGCCGCTCAGCTCGCCGGTCACCGGGGCTTTCGGGCTGCTGCTCACGATGACGGCCCACAGCGTGGGCTGGCCGGTGGTGGAGGGAGGCAGCGCCCGGATCACCGACGCGCTGGTGGCCGAACTGACCTCGCTCGGGGGCCGGGTCGAGACCGGCCGCTGGGTCCGCTCGCTCGGCGACCTTCCGCCCGCGCGGGCGGTGCTGCTCGATGTCACCGCCCGGCAGCTGGCCGCCATCGCCGGTGACCGGCTTCCCGCTGGGTACCGCCGCTCGCTGGAGAGTTTCCGGTACGGGCCCGGGGTGTGCAAGGTGGACTGGGCGCTGTCAGGCCCGGTGCCGTGGCAGGCACCGGCCTGCCGGGAGGCGGGCACCGTGCACCTGGGGGGGACGCTGGCGGAAGTGGCCCACAGCGAGTCGGAGGTGGCCGCCGGCCGGCTCCCGGACCGCCCGTACTGCATCGTCGCCCAGCCCGGCGTGGTGGACCCGACCCGCGCCCCGGCCGGGTCGGCCACCCTCTGGGCGTACTGCCACGTGCCAGCGGGCTCTGGGGAGGACGCGTCCGGCCTGATCGAAGCGCAAATCGAGCGGTTCGCACCGGGTTTCCGTGACCTCATTTCGGCCAAAACGGTTCGCACCGCAGTAGACATGGAACGCCACAACCCGAACTACGTGGGCGGTGACATCAACAGCGGAGCGGGGACACTGCTCCAGACCGTGTTCCGCCCCACCCCGCGGTGGAACCCCTACCGGACGCCCATCGCCGGGGTTTACCTGTGCTCGTCGTCCACCCCGCCCGGCGGCGGGGTGCACGGCATGTGCGGCGAAACGGCAGCCCGGGCCGCCCTCGCGGACCTCGGCGTGCATCCGTCCGCGGAGTGACCGCCGGGGCTGAGCGCGGGCGAGCCGGTGCTTGCTGGGGCGGCTGGTGTTGCCGTGGCGGCGTTACGAGGCTGGCTGTTCGGCGTCGGCGATGGCGGAGTTGACCTCGGCGGTGCGGGCGGCCAGTTCGGCCTCGTACTTCTTGCGGTCGACTTCCTCGGCGATCTCCTCGTCCTGGCGCATCAGCGACTCGAGATCGGTGCTGGCGGCGTCGAGCACACCGAGGTCGGCGTACGCCCGCTGCACCTTGGGCCCCCACAGCCCGATGTCCTTGACGCACGGGACGATCCGGCTGAACAGCAGCGCCCGGAACGCCTGCTGCACCGGTGAGTTCTCGGTGAACTCCAGGCACTCGGCCACGTCGAAGCCCATCCGCTCCCACACCTCCTGCGCCCGGAACCGGTTGCGCATGAGGTAGCAGCCTTCCACCACGAACTCCTCGCGGTCGGCGCGCTCAGCGGAGGTCAGCTCCTTGTAATAGTCGCGCAGCGCCAGGCGGCCAAACGCCACGTGCCGGGCCTCATCCTGCATCACGTAGGCGAGCAGTTGCTTGACCAGGTCGTTTTGCGCCAGATCCCGGTGCACGCCAAACGCCGCCAGGGCGAGCCCTTCGATGAGAACCTGCATGCCGAGGTACGGCAGATCCCAGCGGGAGTCGTTCAGCGCGTCGGCGAGCAGCTTGGCCAGATCGGTGTTAATGGGGTAGTACAGGCCGATCTTGTCGCGGATGAAGCGCTGGTATAGCTCGACGTGGCGGGCCTCATCCATGGTCTGGGTCGCGGCGTAGAACTTCGAGTCCATGTCGGGCACCGACTCGACGATCCGGGCCGCCACCGTGAGCGCGCCCTGCTCGCCGTGCAGGAACTGGCTGAACAGCCAGGCGGAAAGGTGGAGCCCGAGTTCGTCGCGTTCTGCCTCGTTGAGGAGGTTCCACTGGCGTGAGCCATAGATGGGGTTCAGGTCGTCCGGGGTCCCCATGACATTGAAGGGATTCACCGGCAGTTCCCACTCGATGCGCTTGGTGGCGTCCCACTGCTTGTCTTTGCCCCGCTGGTACAGGTCGAGCAGCCTGCCACGGCCGTCGTCGTACTCCCAGCTGAAGCGGGTCGCACCGGCCGCGGGAACGTCCCAGGTGCCGGGCTCGACGGGGGTTGCGTAATGGTCGTACGTGCTCACGGCGACTCCCCTGAGTGACGTACTCACATATTACTGGCTAGTACCCCAGGACTCCAGGGAGCGTGGCCGGACATGGCTGGAAGCTGCGGCCGTCCCGCGGGCCCGCGGGCGTACCCACGGGCCGGAGACCAGTTCCTGGGCAGGGAAGGACTGGCAGCGGCTACCGGCAGACCGGGGGCTCGTGGTCCGCGTGGCTGGCGGGTTCGAGCTGGAATGTGCAGTGGGCGACGTCGAAGTGACCGCGCAGGCATTCCTGGAGTGCGTCCAGCATTGCCGCGCTGCGGCCGTCGGCCAGGGCCGCTGAATCGACCACCACGTGCGCGGACAGCACCGGCAGTCCGGAGGTGATCGTCCAGGCGTGCAGGTCATGTACGCCCTGGACCCCCGCCAGCGCGGTCATGTGGGCGCGAACCTCGGTGAGGTCGATGCTGCGCGGGCTCGCCTCCAGCAGCACATCCACCGCGTCCCGCAGCAGCCGCCAGGTCCGCGGCAGGATGAGAGCCGCCACGGTCAGGGATGCGACCGGGTCAGCCAGGACTGACCCGGTCGTGGCGACCACGGTGCCCGTCACGATCACCGCGGCGGCGCCGAAGGTGTCGGAGGCCACCTCAAGGAACGCGCCACGCACGTTCAAGCTCTCGGCAGCCCCGTGGTGGAGGAGCGCCAGCGACATGCCGTTCCCGGCGAGCGCGGCGACGCCGAAGATGATCATTATGCCGGGGCCGACCTCGGGTGGGCCGGAGAGCCGCCGGATGCCCTCGCCTATGATCACCGTGGTCATGGCCAGCAGCAGGAGAGCGTTGGCCATCGCCGCCAGGATCTCGGTGCGCGCGTAGCCGAACGTGCGCCGGCCGGTGGCGGGCCGCGCGGCCATGAAAACGGCGAGCAGGGACAGGCCGACTCCCGCGGCGTCGGCGGTCATGTGGGCAGCGTCCGCCAGCAGCACCAGAGATCCGCTGATCAGCCCACCGGCCACTTCGGCGGCGGCGATCGCGACGGTAATCACCATTACCAGGGCCAGTCGCCTGCGGTAATGGCCGGTGGTGGTCAGCGCGGGCCCTCCTCCCCGCTGGGCGTGGGTCCCGTTCCAGGCAAGAGCAGTTCGTAAGCGGGATTGATCATGACTGGGCCTTCCGCACGCAGCCCGACCGGTCCGCGGAAGCGGACACGGGACCCGCACGCGATCCCCGCGATGTGCGTCCTTCCGTAAAACAGCGCGGTCAGGTCCCCGGTCGAATCCGAGATCTCGACGGCGAGCACGGCGTTGCGCTCCACGGGGCGTATCTCTACCGAGTGGACGCGGCCCTCGACGGTGGTCCGGCCAGGCCCGCGGATTGATCCGATGGGATTAACCCCCGGAGATGGCGCTGGCCTGTCATAGCTGGGGTGATCCCCGGCCGCGGAAGGAACCGCAGGAGCGCCACTCTGCCTGGCCAGGCGCCCCCGCATCCGTTCACGCAGCCCGGCACCTGGAGTGGCGGGCGTTGCGGTCGCAGGTTCCGCCGCCACCGTCTTTTCCACCGTGCCATCTCCCGCCATTTTGGCGGCTTCGCGCTCCTGGATGGCCTCCAGCCGGCTACGGACGTCGAACGGGACGATGGTCGCGGCGGAATTCGGGATTCGGCTCACCGCGCTGGCAATTTTGTCCGCGGTCCGGTCATGCAAGAACCGGCCGAGCAGTGGCGAGTAGCTGCGCCGGGGGAGGACCGCGGTCACATGGGTGCCGGGATGCCCTGCCTCCGCGGTCACCAGGTCGGTGGCGGCCCGGGTGAGACGGCGGTCGGGGGCGTCGATGAAGTCGAGAACCACGCCTCTGTCCCCCCGCGTCCACTCTTCGCGCAGCTCATCTGCCTTGGCGGTGTCGATGACGAAGTGCACGGCGCGCAGCGTCGTCGGCCGCAGGCTGCGCGCGTACCGAAGCGCCGCCAGTGTTGCCAGGTCGAAGCTGTCCACCAGCAGGAACACCGTGCGCCTGGGATAGTTCGGCACGTCGGGTGGCTTGGGCCGGCCCCCGATCCTTTCCAGGACGCGGGACTCCATCGTGTACTCCTGGTTCAGCCGGATCAGCGCGAACACCAGGATCGGGAACAGCACCACAACTAGCCAGGCGCCCTCGGTGAACTTGACGATGGCAAAGATCGCGACAACGATCGCCGTCAGGGAACCGGCCGCGGCATTGGTTGCCAGCTTGCGCCGCCAGCCAGGTTCTTTGCGCCTGTGATGATACCGGGCCATCCCGAAGCCGGCCATGGTGAATGCCGTGAACACGCCGATGGCGTAAAGCGGCACCAGGTTGTTCACGTTCGACCCGCGGATGATCAGCAGGGATATCGAGACAATGGTCAGGCCGACGATCGCGTTGGAAAACACCAGGCGGTGGCCCCGCTTCAGCAGCCAGCGGGGCAGGAAAGCGTCCCCCGCCACGTAGCTCGCCAGGAATGGGAAGCCGTTGAAGCTGGTGTTGCCACCGGTGAAGAGGATGAGCGCGGTGGCTGCCTGAACGACCAGGAACATGGACTGGCCGACTATCGTGTGCCCAAATATGACCTTGGCTTCTTGCGCCAGAACCGTCGGGTACCCGTCTTTGAATGGGGTCGCATGGGTTTCGTACGCGAGCCACGAAATCCCCGCCACCAGGAATCCCAGGATGCAGCCTTCTGTCACCAGCACGCGGCGAGCGTTGATCCCCTCGGGAGGCCGGAACGCGCCGACCGCGTCGGATACGGCCTCGATCCCTGTCAGCGACGCTCCGCCATTCGCGAACGCGCGGAGCAGCGTGAAGATCATCAGGAAGGTGAACACGCCGGAGGTGCCACTGCCTATTTCGTACGTTGGATGGTGCAGCGTCCCGAGCGCGTGCGGATCCAGCCGGGGAAGGTCGCCTAGCACCTCGCGGAGGAGGCCGACGACGATCATCAAGCTGACCGACCCGGCGAAAAGAAACGTTGGCACGGCAAATGTGCGCCCGGCCTCGCGGATCCCGCGCAGGTTGCCGTAACACATGAGGAGGACGACGCCGATCGCGATCTCCAGGCTGAACCTTCCAAGAGCCGGGAACACCGAGACCACGGCGGCTGTGCCGGCCGCGGTCTGGATAGCCACCGTGACCACATAGTCGATGAGCAGAGCGACGGCCGCGACCTGGGCAATCTTCGGCCCGAAGTTCTCCCGTGCCACGACGTAGGAGCCGGCGGGGCGGATGTAGACCATCACTACCTCGCGGTAGGACAGCACGACGAGTGCCATCACCACCAAGATGACCAGCGTCATCGGAAGGATGAGGGTGAAGGCGGCCAGCCCAGCCATCGGCAGCAGCGCGATAAGAATTTCCTCTGTGCCGTAGGCCGATGAGGAGATACCGTCTGGCGAAAGGACCCCCAGTGCGAGCGGTTTCGACAGCCGTTGGTGGCGAAGCTGTTCGTTGACCATGGGAGGGCCGAGCAGGCGGCGCTTCACGGTGTACCAGAAGGTCTCGGGAGACCGGCCACTCCCGCCGAGAAAACCGACTGCGTTACGTATTGCCACGTCCGTGTGTCCTGTCGATCGTCGTCCCGTCGTGGCCTTCATACCATCGTCGCCCGACAGCCTGGACCGTCAGGGCAGGATGGCGGCTCGGCCGGATGCGAACGGCTGGGATGTGATTCATGAGATACCAGGACGTTTTACCCAACGCAAGACGGTAGCACCGGGCATCGTCCCAGGTGCAGGGCAGGTTCCTACACTGCGGCCCGCTGACGGCTCCGGCGGGCCCGCTCCGGGGCCATGGAGCCCGGCGCAGTCACCGGGAGTCTTCCCCGCGTGGGCTGGATTCCGTGCCAGGAGAGAGGAGCTCGTAGGCGGGGTTGACCATCACCGGGCCGTCCGCGCGCAGCCCGACCGATCCACGGAAGCGGAGGCGGGACCCGCACACGATGCCCGGGATATGTGTTCTCCCGTAGAACAGTGCGGTCAGGTCGCCGGAGGAATCAGAGATCTCGACGGCGAGCACGGCGTTGCGCTCCACTGGGCGTATCTCCACCAAGTGAACCCGTCCCTCGACCGTGGTCCGGCCCGGTCCCTGGATCGAGCCGATGGGATTGACGCCGGGGGAAGGGGCGGGCCTGTCGTAACTTGGGTGGTCCCCAGCCGGGGCCCTGCCACCAGTGCCGCCCCGCTGCCCGGCGATGCGGTCCCGCAACCGTCCGCGCGGCCTCGCGCCCAGGGGTTCCGCCGTGACGGGCGGTTCACCCACCTTCGCTGGTGCTCCCGCCGGACTCGCGGCCGGTTCCGCGGCTACGGGCGTCCTCTCCTTGGCCTGTTTCTCTGTGCTGGCGACATGGCGCTCATTCAGCACCTCAAGCCGGCTCCTGACATCGAACGGAATGATGGTGGCGGCGGAGCGCGGGATCCTGCTCACCGCGCTGGCGATCTTGTCGGCAGTCCGGTCGTGCAGGAGCCGCCCGAGCAGCGGCGAGTAGCTGCGCCGGGGAAGGACCACAGTGACATGCGTTCCTGGATGTGCCGCCTCCGCGCTAACCAGTTCGGTGGCGGCCCTGGTGAGCCGCCGGTCGGGGGCGTCGATGAAGTCGAGAACCACCCCCCGGTCCCCCCGTGTCCATTCTTCGCGCAGCGCGTCTGCCTTGGCGGTGTCGATGACGAAGTGCACCGCGCGCAGCGTCGTCGGCCGCTGGCTGCGTGCGTACCGGAGCGCCGCCAGCGTCGCCAGGTCGAAGCTGTCCACCAGCAGGAACACCGTGCGCCGCGGAAAGTTCGGCACATCGGGGGGCTTGGGGCGGCCACCGATGCGCTCCAGGACGCGGGACTCCAGCGTGTACTCGCGGTTCAGCCGGATGAACGCGAACACCATGACCGGAAAGACCACCACGACCAGCCAGGCGCCCTCGGTGAACTTCGCGACCGCGAAGATCACAACGACGAGCGCGGTGTAAATCCCCCCGGTCAGGTTGATGACCCGCCGCCGCCGCCAGCCCTGCTCCCTGGTCCGGCGGTGGTACCTTGCCATGCCGAAGCCGGCCATGGAGAAGCCGGTGAACACGCCGATCGCGTAGAACGGGACCAGGCTGTTGGTGTTGGCGCCGACCACGAGCAGCAAGGAGAGCGCCAGCACGGTCAGCACGATGATCCCGTTCGAGAAAACCAGCCGGTGGCCGCGCTTGGACAGCCAGCGGGGCAGGAACGAGTCTTCGGCGACAAAGCTGGTAAGGAAGGGAAAGCCGCTGAAGCTTGTGTTGCCACCGGTGAACAAGATCGAGATGGCGCCCGCCTGGACGAGGAAGAACAGCGCCTGGCCCAGGAAGGAGGGGCCGAAGATGATCTTGGCTTCCTGGGAGAGCACAGTCGGGACGCCGCTCGTGTACGGAATCGCGTGGGTGACCTTTGCCAGCCAGGAGATCCCGGCGATCAGGGATGCGACGATGGCGCCCTGAAGTACCAGAATCTGGCGGGCGTTGCGGCCCTCCGGCGGGCGGAGCGCGCTGACGGCGTTCGACACCGCCTCGATCCCGGTCAGCGAGGACCCGCCGTTCGCGTAGGACTTCGCCAGAACGAAGATGGCCCAGAAGGTGAACAGGGCGCTGCCGTGCCCGATGGCGACGGTGTGCGCCTGCCACGTGACGTGCGGCAGCCCCCCGAACGCCTCCCGGAGAAGGCCGACGACGATCATCAAGCCCACCGACCCCGTGAACAGGTAGGTCGGCAGCGCGAACGTCTTGCCGTTCTCCCTGACCCCGAGCAGGTTCACGTAGCACATGACGAGGGTGGCCGTGACGGAGATGATCAGTAGCA
>WNGL01001920.1_pt1 | contig 25336 bp, 24 predicted proteins | sample 5400591 | NCBI WGS metagenome assembly WNGL01 (sample SAMN13153377, study PRJNA577476) | soil metagenome | isolation source: 80 cm soil or saprolite under Garry oak tree replicate 1 | place: USA:California | collected 2016-06-15 | reverse complement strand
AAACCAGCGGTGGTGGCTGCCCGCCGTGTAACGAGCCTGTGACCTGAGCCGCGACCTGACCGGCTGCGCACACCTGGTCGTAGATGCCGAGGAGGCGGTCCACGAGGACGTCCCATTCGTACTGGGCCGCCAGCCGGCGCCTGCCGGCCTCGCCGAGCCGCGACCTGAGCGCGGGATCAGCTGCGAGCTTGATCATCGCATCGGCCAGCCCTTGCACCAGGGCCTCCCGCGATGTCACGTCCACTAGCACGCCGGTGGTGCTGTCCACCGTCGACAGGTGTCCGCCCCAGGCGGAGGCGACGACCGGCCTGGCACATGCCATCGCCTCTAGGACTGCGATGCCGCCTGACTCCTGAAGACTGGGCGAGACGAACACGTCGCAGACCCGCATGTGCCGCGCGAGGTCGGCCGGTCCCAGCCAGCCGGGAAAGCTGATCTCGGTGCCGTCGGCGATCCGGGTGGCATGCTCGGTGAGCCTTCCCTGCTCCGGCCCGTCCCCGACGATCTCCAGGTGCGCAGGAATCCGCTGCCGGACCAGGGCGAAGGCATCCAGCAGGATGTCCACGGCCTTCCAGCCGACCAGCCGCCCCACGAAAAGGAACCTGGTCCCGGTGCCGCCCGGTGGCTGCTCTCCGGCGGCCGCCCAGGAGCCGGCCACCACCCCGATATCGGAGAACTCCAGTGCCCGCCGCCGGACCGGCCCGGGCAGCAGCAACCGGGTACGGTCGTTGGCGACCAGCACCACCGCTGCCTTCCTCCGCCCGCGCACAAGCTGGTTCGCCGCCGCCGCCACGACCGGCCGGACAGCCTTGGTGAGGGCGTACACGGCGGAATCGCGGCCACCGAACCCGGGCGGCAGTTCCATCCCGCCGTTGAGTGGCCCCATCACCACCGGTGCGCCGAGCCTGCTCAGCGGCGACGGGATGACCGGCGACACGCTGATCGGCTGATGCACCACGTCGATGGCAAGGTCGCGGACCAGCCGACGGGCCACCCGCACCATCGCGGCCTGGCGTTCCATCTGGGTAATCGCCCAGGCAATCGTCCGCGGCCCGGTCGGAAGCCGCTCCCCCCAGGTGAACACCGGACCGAAACCCCGGACCCCGGGGGCGAAGGTTACCCGCGCCAGCTCGGCCGGCGGCAGCAGCTCTTCCAGCTCGGCGCGGGCGCTGGAGTGGGTGAGCAGCCACGCTGGCACACCACGCGCCCGCAGCCTGCCGAACAGCCGGAGCGGGATCGACCCCTCCCCGCCGTTGCGTTCTGAGGCGTAGTGCGCGACCACAAGTACCCGGCGAACGGCTCCGGCATACCCCGTGCTGCCCTGCTGCTTGCCCGCCTCGGCCTGCGTTTCCATCCCCACCTCGCAGACACTATGCGTAGCCCAGCCGGGTCAGCAGCGGCCCGATCTCGGCCAGGACATCGGCGAGCTCGCGTTCGCCGAGGGCCGCGTGCCACCGTCCGACCGAATCCGCCTTGGCGCGGTTCAGGCTAGCGTGCAGTCCGGCCCAGTCGGCGGGCGGCAGCTCGAGGAAATCGGCGAGCATATCGGCTGTCGCCCCAGGGTCGGCGACCATGGCTTCGTACCGGATTTCGGCCGCCCGGCCGGGGCGCAGGCCGGCCACGCCGTCCAGTGCCGCTTCGGTGAACCGCCGCCAGCACCACGCCGATCGCACGATGTCCGGGACGACCGGGAATTTCTCGCGTCGTTCCGGTTCCACCCACCACCTGGCGTTCGGGCCGTGCAGCTGCCCGCTGGGGCCGCGTCGGCCTGACGTCGCCGAGGCGGCGGCCAGCCAGGGCTGCTCGGCGTGGGACACGGCCGCGTCCCGCCCGTCCCGGACGATGTGCACGAACTGCGCGTCGGGGAACTCCTCGGCCAGGAACGGCACAATGAAGCTGTTCTCAGGGTTCTTCTCGGCGAAACGGTATCCGCCATCCAGCGCGGCGAGCAGCAGCGCCCCGTACGACAGCCTGAACACCGTGCCGCCGCGCCGCGCGGTCCATGATCCCTCATAGACGCACCGGGCCGCGGCCTTGGTCAGACGGGGCTCGAAATGGTAGGAGATCCCGGGCAGCCGTCCCAGGCTGTTGCCCAGGAAGGTGGTGCCGGACCGGGGTGCCCCGATGATGAAGATGGGCCGGTGCAGCCGCGGGTCGACAGCGCGGGCCGACAACCGGTTACGCAGGGCCGGGTCGCGGCGCCGGTCGCGCATGTCCGAGGCGGCTCCGAGGACGCCGAGCCGCATGATCTGGCGCCAGGTCAGCTCGGGGTTCTGCGGCGCGATGCCTGCAGGAGATGAGGTTACGGTCACCGAGTGGCCTCCAGGTGTGTGATCCGCCCCCGGGCCGCGCTGCCGGCCGCCATAAGCCGGCCCCGGTGGGATTGAAATACGGCTGCCTGGCGATGGAGCGGAAGGCCGAAATGACCGGGCCGTCCCCGTCGAGTGAGAAGGAATAGAACGCCCGCGGTCCCTGGCCCGGAGGGTCGGCGTCGAAGTACACCAGGGCCTTGATCTGGCGGTCGGCCATCACCACGCGCTGGGCCGCGCGCAGCCAGCGGGCGCGCTGCTCCGCGCCGTAGCTTCCCGGCACCCCGAATTCGCCGATCATCACCGGCTTGGGATGATGCGCTGCCCAGCTGAGGAAGGGATCTACCGTCGAGGCGAAGGACGCGTACTTACCGTACGGCGGGTAGGCATCCGCGCAGATCCAGTCCACCTGGTCGTCGCCGGGATAGAAGGCGGGCGCCTGGCCGCCGCTGAATCCCTTCGCGGTCGGGCACCACACCCATGCGGCGTTGTGCACTCCGACGGCGTGGAAGATGGCCCTGATGTGGTTCCAGGCCGCGATGTACTCGGCCGCCGAGTGCACCTCCGACCTCAGGTTGGGCCTGTCCATTTCCCAGCGCCATTCAAGGAAGACCGGCTTGCCCAGCACCTTGACCTGCTGGGCGCGGGTGCGGATCCAGCCGTCATACACGCCGGAGACGATCTTCTTCGTGTCAGTACCAGCCCAGGAGATAAGCAGCATGCTTCCCTGGTTCAGGAATGCCAGATCGCTGGACCTGGGAAATGGCGCCTGCCATTTCACGTAGGTGTGCACGATGCCGAGCTTCCGGCCGATCTGCTGCTGCAGAGAATTGACCGCGGCGATCTCGTTGGCTGGGGTGAATACGGCTGGGCCGACCCATGCGCCCAGGTAGGCCCCCTGAGCCGGGGGAACCGGCGCCTGGGCCGGGTTCACCGTGGTCACCTGCGGTGCGGGCGACGACGACCGGCCCGGCGACGGCGGGCGGTGGGACTCCGAAAACGGATTGATGACCGCGACAGCCGCCGCGGCGGCTACCACGGCCGCCGCGGCGATGATCGGCAAGCTGACGCGCCGGGTCATCGGTCAAATCCCGTGCCCGCGTGAGTTGAGGAGCCGGAGGACGGTATCGCCGGGCACGACTCCCGCCGCGACCGCGAGCGCGAACGGCACCCGGCGCTCGTGCCAGTTGCGGCGCAGCGCACGCCACGCCCAGCGGCATGCGTCGCCTCGCCGGCGCATGCAGGCGTAGGCGAAAGAGAGCTGCGCGTAGACCCGCGCGGCGCCGGGTCGGCAGCCGGCGATTTCGGGATGGTGCTCCAGCATCCAGTGCAGGGAATCGGCCTTGGTCTGCCACTCGCGGGCGTAGTGCGAGGAAGCACCACCCCACGCCACCCGGACCAGCGGCTCGTCCACGTTGACGATCGGATGGCGGCGCGCGGCCCGCAGCGCCAGGTCCCAGTCTTCGTTCTGGCTGCCGGGGATGGTCTCATCGACCAGGCCGATGCCGCAGGTCAGCGCATCACGCCACGCCAGGTAGGTGGACGAGTGCACCATCATCATGCGCGAGCGGAGCAGGTCCGCGTGGGTCACCTCATCCCGGCCGGCCAGCCGCGGATAGCGGGCGCCCGCGTAGTCCACTACGATGGCGCAGCTCGCGAACTCCGCGGCCGGCCGGGCCCGCAAGGCCGCCACCTGGGCGCGGAGCTTGCCTGGCAGCCACTCGTCGTCGTCATCGCAGAACGCGACGAGATCGGTGTCCAGCGTGCCGATCCCGGTGTTGCGGGCGCCGGCCAGTCCGGGCGTCCTGGCGTTGACGGTCACTGCCACGCGGTCACCATCGGCCAGCCGCTGGTCGGGCTCGGCGCGGTCGTAGACGACCACGGCGCACAGCGGACCCGGGTAGTCCTGCGCGAGTATGCCCGCCAGCGCGGCGCGCAGCGGACCGGGCCTGTTGTGAGTGGGCACGACCACGCCCACGGACGGCCAGCCGGTCATGCCTTCGCACCCAGGTAGCCGTAACTGGCCAGCAGCGGGAAGGTGAGCGCGGTGACGGCGCGCCGCTGCACTTTCGGCAGGCAGGTGCGCCATCTCTCGTCCCGGCGTATCGGTATCTTGCCGGTGGCGAAGCGCATCGGATTGCCGGAGACGCTGTGCGCGCTGTCAAGCTCCACCCAGCTCGACGCGCCGTCAGTACCCAGGAACGGAAAACCGGCCTGGGACGGCAATCCGGCGAAGTCGGCCACCCGGCGCAGGGCCGCTTCCGGCGCGGCGATGAAATCCTCGTACCTCAGCCGCATGGTGGGGCAGCCGAGCCTGGCCAGCAGATGGAAGGCGGCGTTCTGCGCGTCCCACTGTCCCGCCGCCATCGCCGGGGAGTACCGCCACATGTAGCTTTCTTCGTCGGTGTCGGGACGGCGTACCCGGCTGCTCCAGGAGTAGGCGACCGCGCGGCTGTCCCGGATGAGGTGCAGGACACGGAGGTCGATGTCGTTCCGCCATCGCAGGCAGTGGGCGAGCGAGGGGTGCTTGCTTGAGTCCACGACGAGATGGCAGCCGCTCACATCCCTGATCGCGCCGTATAGCCGGGCGTAATACGAGGTGTATTCGTCGAGCGCCTGGCGACGTGCCGGGCGGAGAACCCGGCCCGCGAGCGCGGGGATGTACCGGTTCCGGTCCACCCGGAACCGGAGAGCCCCGATGCGGCGGGCGTCCACCTCGTCCCAGCCACCGAATCCCGCCTTGCCAACCTGCCGCCAGAACAGGCACTCGTGAAACGGCTGGCCGCAGCCGCACCGCTCGCCCCAGTCGATTCCCCGCTCGTATAGGTAGACGAGCTCGCCCACCGGGCATGCGCCGGGCAACTGCCCGATCAGCCGCTCGATCAGCGTGCTGCCGCTGCGGCCGATGCCGCCCACGTACAGCACGCGAACCTGTCCACCGCCCACTGCCCGTCCCTGCCTAGCCTGCCGCCGGAGTGGCCGACACCGGTCCGGTCCGCGCCTGTGTCGGCCACTCCGGCCAGGCTGCGGCCAGCGCTGCGGCAGACGCCAAAGTGATCCGGGCCTCAAGGCCCGGACGGAAACTCATTGTCTATGTTCTCCCCACGCAGACATGTGATGCGCTGCCCCCAGGTAATTGTGACTTTCCCGTAATTAGGTGCGGTGTCGGCTGGCGTGCCCTTCTCGTCCCGCTCAGTAGGCCCCCCGGCCCCTGATCACCGCGGCCCAGGTCTTCCACAGGATCTGGAGGTCAAGGGCGAACGACCAGTTCTCCACGTACCGCAGGTCGAGTCGGATCGCGTCCTCCCTGCTGAGGTCGGATCGCCCGCTGACCTGCCAGAGCCCGGTCATGCCTGGTTTGACCACCAGCCTGCGGCGGACGTCGTGGCCATACCTGGCGACCTCAGAAGGCAGCGGCGGCCGGGGACCGACAATGGACATCTCGCCGAGCACGACGTTGAACAGCTGGGGAAGCTCATCCAGTGACCACCGGCGCAGCCACGCGCCGGTGGTCGTGACCCGCGGGTCGTTACGCACCTTGAACAGCAGCCCGTCGCCCTCGTCCAGCGCGGCGAGCGCCTCCTTGCGCAGCTCCGCGTCGGGCACCATCGTCCGGAACTTGAGCACCGTGAACGGCTCCACGTCCTTGCCGATCCGCGTTTGCGCGAACAGCACAGGACCGCCGTCGCAGAGCAAGATCGCGATGGCGATGAAGGCCAGCAGCGGGCTGAGGACGCACAGTGCGGCCGCAGCGATGGCTTTGTCGAAGAAGCTCTTGATCGCCCACTTGAACCCGGTCAGCTCGGGGTGATCCACGTGCAGCAGCGGCAGCCCAGCCACCGTCCGGATAGTGGTCCGCGGCCCGGCCACGTCCAGGAGCGCGGGCGCCACGAGCAGGTCGGTGCCCTCCTTCTCCAGTTCCCATGCCAGCCTGCGCAGTGCGACGCCGTCCATCTCGGGGCAGGCGAGCACGGCCACGGTGTCCGTGCCGGACTGGCCGGCCACCCGTGCCGCATCCGACAGGCCGCCCGCTACCGGGACGCCCTCGATCTCCTGCTGGCCGTTGTGCTCGGCCAGGCATGCGTTCACCACTTCGAGCCCGTGGTAACGCTCGCGGCGCAGCTGCACGATCAGCCCGGCCACCGCGCCCGAGTGGCCCACGGCGGTCACCCGCCGCATGCAGCAGCCGCGGTCGCGCTGCCGGTGCAGCCGCTGACGCATCAGGTACCGGGCGGTAGCGTCGGTGGCGCAGAGGACCGGGAGGGCGATGAGTACGTAGCCGCGGGCGAAATCCAGCCTGAACGCGTAGGACAGGATGGCGATCCCGGCCGTGAGGCTGATCGCGGCGTTGATGATCCGCCGGAACTCCTCCGAGCCCAGGCCGAAGAAGCGCTGATCATAGCCGCCGAGCATCGCGACGCAGGCGACCCAGACGAGCGGGAGGCCCGCGGTCACGGCGACATAGAGGACCGGCTCCCGCATGTGGGAAAAGCGCCCGAGCAACGCGGCCAGCCCGGCGAGCACCGCGCATGCCGTGTCGACCGCGACTATCTGTCGCCGGTAGCGAGCAACCCACGTCACGGACCGGCGCCTAGCTGGCGCCGTCCATAGGACCCGTTCCGGATGCTCTGTAACCGCCATTAACCCCACCCTTCCCTGAGTAGACACCTCAGGGCCCCCTGGCGTTTACGTCACTAATACACGAGTTTCTTCTTTCTTGTCCAGCTATCGGCACCCTCGCCCAAAATCCTGCTCAACGACGGTATGTGACTGAAAGTATCTAGATGATTACTAAAAGCTCGTGTTAATTCGCCCGCCCGTCACGGGTAGGGGAACTTCCCTCTTAATTGGTCGGGATAGTTCTTTTCTGCGGCCGTAAGCACCGAAATTCAAGATCGATATCCCGAACGGACGGTGGCGCGCGGCCCGCGCCAGGATGCGCGTAAACCCGCCGGGCCGCCCACGGAACGCTGCGACGTCGGGTGCGGTCGTCCGTACCCAGCGTCGCGGCTCGCGCACCGCGCGAGGTTATGCCCCGGTGTTGGCCTGCCCCTTGCCGGGTTGCGTGGTGACGGTCCCAGGGGGCGGGGTGGTGCAGCCCACGCAGGCCGGCTTCCCGCGGAAGTAGGCGGGGATGGCCGGGGAGTCGGTCGGCGGGTTGGTGGGCAGCAGGACCGGCGGCAGGGGCGCCTGGCTGAAGTTGAAGTCCAGGGCCAGGCTGCCGAGGATGGACGCATTCTCGCGGACGTCGGGGCGCGGGTCGGGGCGGTCGTCGGTGGCCGGGTCCAGCCGGGCGCCGCCGAGGAAGTCGTCCTCGATGAACTTCAGGTACGCATCGCTGCTGAGCGTCTGGTGGTCGATGTAGCCGCGCTTGGCATAGGGGGAGATGACGATGCTCGGGACCCGCAGGCCGTAGCCGTACTGGTCCACCTGCGGCGGGACCACGTTGTCGTAGAAACCGCCCCAGTCGTCCCAGGCCAGGAAGATCGCCGTCGAGCTCCAGTCCGGGCTTTTCATGGCCGCGTTGATGATCGAGGTGACGTAGGCTTGGCCCTGGTGGACGCTGGCCGGCGGGTGCTCGCTGTCCGGCGCGGACGGGGTGATCCAGCTCACCGAGGGCAGCGTGCCGGCCATGGCCGCGGCGAAGTAGGCGTCCAGGCTCTTGATGTTGCCGAGCTGGTGGTCGTCCTGGACGTCGGTGAACAGCGGGAGCGGGTTCCAGATGCCCGGGGTCTGGACATTCTGCTTGATCGGGGCGCAGGTCTCTGCCGCGTCGTTGGCGCAGTCGGGCTGCACGCCGGCCTGCACGTAGTAGGACCAGCTCACGTTGTGCTCGTACAGCAGCCAGGTGATGTCGGTCCAGGCCAGGTCGATCGAGGTCTGCCCGGTAAACAGCTCCTGGCGCACCGCCTTGTCGAACCGGAAGCCGGGGTACGGCCCGCCGATGTTGCTGACGCAGCTATCCGGCGAGGTGTCATGGCACCTGGCCGACCACGCCGACACCAGGTACAGGTGGTCGGGCAGGGACCAGGATTTGACCGGCTCGAACATGTGGTCGTTGAGGACGAAGTCCTTGGCGTAGGTCCAGTAGTTCTGGATCTCGGCGCCGGTGTGGTAGCCCATGACATCGGGCGTGTTGGTGGTGGCACACGCCGGGTTCTGCGGGTCTTTGCAGCTGAGCACGGCCGCGGCGCGCTCCTTGACGAACCCGTCCATCTTGCCGTGATCCATGTCGGCGACCGCGTTTTTCTTGGCGTGCGGCCCGCCGCCGTTCGCGTCCGCGGTGTCGTGGTAGGGCCGGACGCATCCGCCGGCCGGGTTCGGCGCGCAGACCTGCGGCACCCCGTTGCTCATCGGGATGCCGTCGGCTCCGGGATAGGTGCCGAAGTAGCTGTCGAACGACCGGTTCTCCTGCATCACGATGATCACGTGCTTGATCTTGTGAATGCCCGCGGGCACGACGTCGGTGCCGCCTTGCCCGGCAGGCCGGGGCGATGTCGATGATGCGGTGCACGCCGCAAGCACGCTGAGCGTCAGCACCGCCGCACACGTTGCCAGCACAGGCCAGCGCTTGATGGGTAGTCGCTGCATGCGTACGATCCTAGGGGCCAGCTATGGGGCCGCGTGAAAGCCTCATGTGCCCGCTATGGGGAACGACTGGGCGGGTCCTGTGAGGACACCGTCCGGCCCTGGGAGAATGTGCCCGGAACTGTTGCGAAAAGTTGCACGATGAGCTTAGCTAGGAAGCGAGCGGGAGCAAGTCATGCGTAAATACCTTTTTACCGTCGGCCTCGCGGCGGGAATCCTGATCATCAGCGTCCCGGCCGCGCAGGCCCAGGAGCATCCGCCAGCCGGCGTCGTGTCACGGACCCCGGCCGCTGGGACGCCGCAGCTGGCGCCCAACGGCACCACCGAGCAGGTCCGCCAGCTGGTGCAGTGCGGCGGGACCATGTACGCGGTGGGCAGCTTCACCCAGATCCAGAAGGGCTCGACGGTCTTCACCCGGAACAACGCGTTCAGCTTCTCGGCGACCGCGCCGTTCACGGTGACGTCGTGGAACCCGAACGTCAACGGCAAGGTCAACTCGATCGCGCTCAGCCCGGACTGCTCGGTGGCGTACCTGGGCGGGGTGTTCACCTCGGTGAATGGCACCGCCGTGCGCAACATCGCCGAGGTGTCGGCCACCACCGGGGCAGTGAACACCGCATTCGGGCACAGCGCCAACGGCCAGGTGGAGACCCTGCTCGTCCACGGCACCCACCTGCTGACCGGCGGCTACTTCACCTCGATCAACGGCAGCTCGAACAAGTACTTCGTCAGCCTGAACCCGACCACCGGCAAGGATGACGGCTACCTCAAGCTGAACATCTCCGGCAACTACGGCGGCGGCGCTACCACGGTCTACAACCAGCAGATCAGCCACAACGGCATGTTCGACCTGGCCGAAGGCACGTTCACGTCGGTCGGCGGGCGGTCCAGGCAGCAGATCTTCATGCTCAGCCTGGGCAGCACCAGCGGCACGGTGGCCGCGTGGACCTCACCGGAGTTCAGCCAGGCCTGCGTGCTGAACGAGGCATTCTACGTCCGGGCCGCCTCCTGGTCGCCGGACGATAGCAAGGTCTTCATCGCCACCACCGGTTTCCACCTGGCCAGCACCGGGTCCATCCCGGGCGGGCTGTGTGACGCAGCGGCGGTGTTCCCCGCGATCCAGGGCAGCGTGTCGCACCTGTGGGTGAACTACACCGGCTGCGACTCGCTGTACTCCACGGCCGCCGACAGCGAGGCCGTCTACGTCGGCGGGCACGAGCGGTGGGCCGACAACCCCAAGGGCTGCAACAATCCGGGCCCGGGATCGATCCCCGCCCAGGGCATGGGCGGGTTCGATCCGGCCAACGGGGAGCTGTACGTCAACACGGCGGGCACCGCGGGCTACTACATCCGGGGCCGCGGGCTCGGCGCGGACGACATGATGATCACCAGCGCCGGCCTGTGGATCGCCAGCGACAACGCGAACAGCACCAGCATGTGCGGCGGGGTGTCCGGCCACGCCGGCATCTGCTTCCTGCCGTACTAGCCAGGTGCCCCGCGGGGCGTCTCAGAGCCCGAAGGCCGACTGCAGTCCGGCATAGCCCTGCGTGGTGGGCAGCCGGGGCAGGCCCAGCAGGTCCTCGGCGGTGCCGAGCATGCTCAGGTGGTTGAAGTAAGCCCCCGAGCTCGTGCCCGGCGCAGTGTACGGGACATCACGATCGTGGCCACGTGGCAGGAGGGATAGGCGGAGGAGTCCGCGTGAGCGGTGTCCCAGCAGGTCTCGCCCAGTGTCTTGTCCGCGCCGGTGCCCTCGTCCCAGGTGATGAAGACCGCGAGTTGCCCGCTCCGATAGGCCGCGGAATGCTGGATGACCGGGATCCACTCCTTCAGCCAGTCGTCGCCGGCCGCGACGGGGCAGTCGTGCATGTCGTTGCACCCGCCGGGGCTGACGAAGCTGAACGCCGACAGCCCGTCGCTGGACGGGGAGAGCGCATCGAGGAACGCGCCGGAGCTGGTGGTGCCCAGCGGCACATCCCAGTTTGAGCACTCCGCGGGCGCGGGCGCGGTCTTGTAACAAGGCGGCGGGGCGTGCCGGACGTAGTAGTACTCACCGGTGGTGCCGTTGGCGTTGAGGTACGAAGTGTTGTCGTAGTTGGTCGCATGGCAGTTTCCCGGCATCGACTCGGCGTACTCCCGCCACGACCGCCCGGCGGCGCCGAGCTTGGAGAAGATCGAGGCTTGCGACTGCGGGCAGCCGGAGGGATTGCAGTCGGTGTTGCTCGCCTTGCCCTGCGCGGTGCCCGAGGTCAGCGCCAGGTAGTTGGGCGCGGAAGGGTGCGAGTAGTTGTGGTAGTTAGCGGCTAGGCCGCAGCCCGGGATCAGCGTGTTGTTCAGGTAGGGTGCCGACCTGTTGCCCACGATAGCGCTGTACGACTTGTTCTCGAACACGATGAACATCACGTGGCTGACCGTCGCCGGATGCGCGCCGCTCATCGCGCCGCACAGGCTGGCGAACGACGCCTGCGGGACTCCGGGCGCCGCCTGCGCCGCTGGCAGGAACCCTATGGCGGCTGCCACTGCGGCCAGCGGAACCGCCAGCCGTGGCCGATAGCTGAACTTCATAGTGGTCCCCTCCTCGAGCTGCCTGTACTTCCTCCCACGGGCCTTGACTCGCCCAGACCTCGACCACACCAGCGCCGAGACCCGTTTGTCAAGGCACATGGGCGTGGCCAGCAGGCCGGGCGACATCCCGTTCGGCATCGTGTCCGCTCACGCCGGGCGGGTGGTGACGGTCTCGGAGGAAAGCCTGTCCCGCGGCCTCGTGCTGTGCCTCGAGCGGGCCAAGCAGGTGGTGGAGCCGGCCGGCGCCGCCGGGGTGGCCGCCCTGCTTGAGCATCCCCGGGACTTCGCCCCGCCGCTGGTGGCGCTCCTGTCCGGCGGCAACATCGACCCGCTGCTGCTGGCCAAGCTGCTCCGGCACGGCCTCTCGGCGGCCGGCCGGTACCTGGCGTTCCGCTGCAGGCTGCCCGATCACCCTGGATCGCTCGCGAAACTTCTCGTCGACTTGGCCGGCCTCGGCGCCAACGTGCTCGAGGTCGGCCACGAGCGACTGGCCCCGCGGCTGCACGTGGACGAGGTCGAGGTGGTCCTGCAGGTCGAGACCCGCGGGCACCGAGCACTGCGGCGACGTCATCGGGGCGCTGCGCGCCGCGGGCTTTCGCCTGACCGGGAGCTGGGCCCCGGGCTGGTCGCGGTCCTGCTGAAGAAGCGGCCGGACGCGCGGGAGGCAGCCCGAAGCATCCGTTGACGGATTGCTGTTAGGTACCGATGGCATACAGGTTCTTGTCCTGGTTGCCGACGTAGACCTGGCCGTTGGAGATTGTCGGTGCTCCCCAGAAGCGGGAACCGCCGTTCGTATCCTTGTAGCTCCACAAGATGGCGCCGGTGCTGGTGCCGACTGCGTACACGGTATTGCCCGCATCGACAAAGGCCACTCCCGGCACCGCCGTCACCGCCCCGAGCACCGGGCCGCTTTGCAGGCAGTCCGCCCACACCACCCCGCCCGTTGTCGGCCGCACCTCGCGGATGCTGCCCGCGCAGGCGACGCCGCCGATCGTAGTGTTCCCGCCGCCCACGAACAGGTGATGCTCGTCATAGGCGCTGGGGGATATGTCCGCCTTCCCGCACTGCGGGCAGCCTCTGCCGACGTTCATCCGCTTCTGCCACAGCGGGCCGCTGGAAATGGTCGAGCGGTCGAAGGCGTAGTAGATCCCGTTCTTGTTCTGCAGGCCCACCATCTGATGGGCGACACCGCTGATCGTGGTATGGAATAAGGTCGGCGTGGACCCGAAGTCGCTGTCGTTGACCTGCTGGTTGCCAGGCACCTGCCAGCTGGCCAGGAGGTTCAGGGAGCTATCGGCCCGGACGACCGCGACAGCCAGCGGCTCGGAGCTGCCGCATGATCCGGCATTGCCGGTGCCGAAATAAATGTCGCCCGTTGCGGTGTCCACCGCCGGGGAACCCCACACGGAGGCCCCGGTGCAGCCGGCGGGCACCGTGTAGAGCGTTTTCTGGACCGTGCCGGTCGTCGCATCCATCTGGACGTTAGGTCCATCCCATCATCAGGCTTACAGGTTGCCGCGCCTGGCCTGCTCTCGCTCGATCGCCTCGAACAGCGCCTTGAAGTTCCCTTTGCCGAACCCCTGCGAACCGTGCCGCTCGATCAGCTCGAAGAAGACCGTCGGCCGGTCCTGCACCGGCTGGGTGAAGATCTGCAGCAGGTAGCCGTCCTCGTCCCGGTCGGCCAGGATGCCCAGCTCGCGCAGCTCATCGGTGGGCACGCGTGTCTCGCCGACCCAGGAGCCGAGCTCGTCGTAGTAGCTGTCCGGAGTCCGCAGGAACTCCACCCCGGCTGCGGTCATGGCCCGGACGCTCGCCACGATGTCGTCCGTGGCCAGCGCGATGTGCTGCACGCCGGGACCACCGTAGAACTCCAGGTACTCATCGATCTGTGACTTGCGCTTACCGGCGGCCGGCTCGTTCAGCGGGAACTTCACCTTGCGGCTGCCGTCCGCGACGACCTTGCTCATCAGCGCGGAGTACTCGGTGGCGATGTCGTCGCCGACGAACTCCTTCATGTTGGTGAAGCCCATGACGCGGTGGTAGAAGTCCACCCACTCGTCCATCTTGCCGAGCTCGACATTGCCGACACAATGGTCGATCTCGGTGAAGAACGCGCGCTCGCCCGGAGCGGCGACCGCCGCCGCAGGGGCGTAGCCAGGCAGGTAAGGGCCGGAATACCCGGACCTCTCCACCAGCGTGTGCCTCGTGTCACCGTAAGTGGCGATGACGGCCAGCACGACCTTGCCGTGGTCGTCCTCGAGCAGGTGCGGCGCTTCGAGGCTTCGAGCGCCGTGCGAGACCGCGTAATCATAGGCCTCTTCGGCCGAGCTGACCTCGAGCGCCAGGTCGACGACCCCGTCGCCGTGCGCGGCCACCCGCATGCCGAGGCGGGTTCCAGGCCGGGTCGGACCGCGGAAAACGAACCGGGCACCACCCGACTCGAGCACGTGCGCCGTTTCATGCGGGCATCCAGTCTCCGGCCCACGGTATGCGACTCGCCGCATGCCGAACGCGGTCGAGTAGTAGTGCGCCGCCTGCTTCGCGTTGCCGACCGCGAACACCACGGCGTCCATGCCGATGACGGGAAAGCTGTCCTGCGCTGGCGTCGTCATGCCGACAGCATGCGCACGAGCTTTCAAACTGTGCAACCAACTGAAATTTTGCTGGTCATCTTGTCTATTAATGCCGAACGGATGATGGTATCTCTGTACACCATGACCACCTCGTCGGGACGGATCGACCGCCTGGACGCTTCCCTGATCGAACTGCTCGCCGCCGAGCCCAAAGTCGGCGTGCTCGAGGCCTCCCGGCGCCTGCGCGTCGCCCGCGGCACCGTGCAGGCGCGCCTGGAGCGGCTGCAGGAGCGCGGCGTGATCACCGGATACGGGCCCGAGGTGGACCCGGCCGCGCTCGGCTACGAGGTGACCGCGTTCATCACCCTGGAGATCCGCCAGGCCGGCGGACACGACCCGGTGGCGGAACGGCTGGCGGCGATCCCCGAGGTGCTCGAGGTGCACACCATCACCGGCGCCGGCGACATGCTCTGCCGGCTGGTGGCGCGCAGCAACACCGACCTGCAGCGCGTGCTCGACGCGATCGTCTCTACCGAGGGCGTGGTCCGGTCGTCCACCGTGATCTCACTGGCCACCCAGGTCCGATACCGGGTCCTCCCCCTGGTCCGTACCGCCTCGGGCTTCCAGGCCGCCGGCTAGCTGGTCAGGTCGGAGGCGATCTCCAGGACGATGGCCCGGAGCTTGTCGGGGTCGTCCACCTGCTGCAGGTAGAACATGCAGGTCGCGCCGACGGTGAGCACGCCTGCGGTGGCGCGTACCCGGTCGCGCAGCGGCGCGTCGGGGCCCGCGAGGAGGTCGACGAGGGTGTCCAGGCGGTCGCGGAAGCGCGCGAACCTGTCCTTCCCGGTCTCCATGGCCTGGATCGACGCCCGGTTCTGCTCCAGGAAGCGGAAGACCTCGCTGCCATGCATGACGATGCCGACGTAGCGCTCCAGGATCGCGCGCCGGGTCTCCTCGCCGCGCGGCTGCTCCTTGGCCCAGTCCAGGAGGGCGTCGATGGCGGCGAAGTAGTCGTCGGTGAAGCTGTGGACGATGTCTTCCTTGGACTTGAAGTGGTAGTAGAGGGCGGCCTTGGTCACGCCCAGGCGCTCGGCGATCTCGCGCAGGGAGGTCTTCTCGTAGCCCTGCTCGGCGAAGAGCTCCAGCGCCACCTTCTGCACGCGGACCCGGGTATCGGTCCTCGGCGTGGGCGCCGTGTGTTCCATGTCGTCTCGTACCCCTAGCCGGAGCCTGGGCCGTCGGTTTTTACTTGACGGCCGGTTAGTTACGGCTCTAGCATAGTGACTTGCCGGCCGGTAAGTCAACGACCGGTGCCGAGGCGGACGGGTACCTGCCCGCGAGCCGAAGGGCGCGTCAAGAGCGCCCGGAGGCGAGCGGGCAAGAGATTGGGAGAGTCGGGTGGCGGAACCACTGGACAGTAACGGAGCCGAGTTCGGCGGGACCGGATCGGACGGCTCAGGGTCGGCCTACGAGGGGCCAGCGAGCGCGAGGCCAGCCACGGGGGCGGTCTCGGGCGGGCAGTTCCTCGCGCCGCGCGAGGTGATGATCGTGCTGCCGGGGCTGCTGCTGGCGATCCTGCTGGCCATGCTCGACAACCTCATCGTCAGCACCGCGCTGCCGCGGATCGTGGGCGACCTCGGCGGCGTCGCGCACCTGTCCTGGGTGGTGACCGCGTACATCCTCGCGTCCACGATCACCACGCCGTTCTACGGCAAGCTCGGCGACATGTACGGGCGCAAGAAGTTCTTCATCAGCGCGATCATCATCTTCCTCATCGGCTCGGCGCTGTCCGGCCTGTCGCAGTCGATGACCGAGCTCATCGCGTTCCGTGCCCTCCAGGGCCTGGGAGCCGGCGGGCTGATGGTCAGCGCGATGGCGACGCTCGGCGACATCGTGGCGCCGCGCGAGCGCGGCCGCTACATGAGCTACATGATGGTGGTCATGATGCTCGCCACCATCGGCGGGCCGCTGCTCGGCGGGTTCATCACCACCGCGTTCTCGTGGCGCTGGATCTTCTACATCAACCTGCCGGTGGGCGGCGCGGCCTTGGTCTACCTGCTGGCCACGCTGCACGTCCCGGCGAAGAAGGTCGAGCACAAGGTCGACTACCTGGGCGGGACGCTGCTGGGCGTGGCCGTGACCGCGCTGATCCTGCTGGCCACCTGGGGCGGGACCCAGTACGCGTGGGGTTCGGCGCAGATCGTGGGGCTCGCGCTGATCACCGTGGCGGCCGGAGTGGCGTTCGGCGTCACGGAGACCAAGGCGGCCGAGCCGATGCTCCCGCTGCACGTGTTCAAGAACCGGAACTTCTCGCTCACGATGGTGCTCACGTTCCTCACCGGCCTGGCCATGTTCGGCGCGATGACGTTCTTGCCGCTGTTCCAGCAGACGGTGCAGGGCGAGTCGCCGACCGTCAGCGGCCTGATGCTGACGCCGATGATGCTCGGCGTGACCGTCACCTCGATCGTGGCCGGGCAGGTGACCACCAGGACCGGCCGGTACAAGGTGTTCCCCGTCCTCGGCGGCGGCATCATGGCCCTCGGCATGTACCTGCTCACCGGCCTGGGCATCGGCACCAGCCGGCTCACCTCGGCGCTGTTCTACCTCGTCCTCGGCCTCGGCATGGGCTTCCTCATGCAGATGGTCTCGCTGATCGCGCAGAACAGCGTGCAGCAGAAGGACATGGGCGTGGCCAGCAGCGCCCGGATGTTCTTCCAGCAGATCGGCGGGTCGCTCGGCGTGGCCGCGTTCGGCGCGATCTTCGCCCGGCAGCTTACCACCTCGCTCTCCGCCGCGACGGGCCCGGGCGTGCACATCAGCGCCAGCGGCGGCCAGCTCGACCCGGCCAGGGTCAACTCGCTGCCCGCGGCGATCCGGCACGACGTGTTCTTCGCGATCGCGCACGCCGTCGAGCACGTCTTCGTCTGGGCGGTGCCGTCCGCGGTGCTGATCTTCGCGCTCGCCTGGTTCATCAAGGAGGTCCCGCTGCGCGGCCGGGCGCCGGCCGCGCAGGCTCCCAGCCAGGAGCCGGAACTGGTCTCATAGCCGGGGCGGCAGCCGAAGAATCGCCCGAACGGGCCGCGGTGGCAGTCACCGCGGCCCGTTCGGCTTGATGAAAAGACCCTCAGCCCCCGGCGTAGGGGACCGCCTCCAGGATCTCGACGGTGCTGGCCCGGCCGTTCGGCTGCGAGTAGGTGGCCCTCTCGCCGACCTTCTTGCCCATGATGGCCGCGCCGAGCGGCGACTTGGGCGAGTAGACGTCGATCGGCGAGCCGCTCTCCTCGCGGGAGGCGAGCAGGAAGGTCACCTCGTCGTCGTCCTTGACGAACCTGATCGTGACCGTCATGCCCGGGCCGACTACGCCGTCGGTCCGCGGCGGGCCGCCGACGCGGGCGTTCTCCAGGATGTGCTGGAGCAAGATGATCCGCGCCTCGATCTGGCCCTGCTCGTCCTTGGCCGCGTGATAACCGCCGTTCTCACGCAGGTCGCCTTCGTCGCGGGCCGCCTCGATCTTCTTCGCGATATCGATGCGGCCCGGTCCTGAGAGGTGGTCAAGTTCGGCCTTGAGCCGGTCAAACGCCTCCTGGGTCAGCCAGGTGACGCTGTCGTCGCGCGTCTCGGTCACGGGCACTCCTAGGTACTGCGCAGGACTTACAAGTCCGCGGGACCATGGTCGGTCCTCCGGGGGTAATCTCTTGAGGCTAACTAGCGTCGGCGACTAATGCGTTCTAGTCAAATGGGAGCACCGGATCAACTGCTCCAGAACGGGGAATGTCGCACAGCCGAACGGGTGTTGCGGGACTAGACGGTCTCGGGACCGTCCCCCGGGGGTCGGCGGGGATCAAACGAGGGAGATCAGCGTTGGAAAGCCAGCTTCGGCTGATGGCCGTGCACGCGCACCCGGACGACGAGTCGAGCAAGGGCGCCGCCACCATGGCGCGCTACGTCCGCGAGGGCGTCCAGGTGCTGGTCTGCACGCTGACCGGCGGGGAGCGCGGCGACATCCTGAACCCGGCCATGGACCGGCCCGAGATCAAGGCCGACATCGCCCGGGTGCGCCGCGAGGAGATGGCGCGGGCCAGGGAGATCCTCGGGGTGGACCAGCGGTTTCTCGGGTTCACCGACTCGGGCCTGCCCGAGGGCGACCCGAAGCCGCCGCTGCCGGAGGGCTGTTTCGCGCTCACGCCGGTGGCCGAGGCGGCCGAGCCGCTGGTGCGCGCGATCCGTGAGTTCCGGCCGCACGTGATGCTCACCTACGACGAGGACGGCGGCTACCCGCACCCGGACCACGTGATGACCCACACCGTGAGCGTGGCGGCCTTCGAGGCCGCCGCCGACCCGGATGCCTACCCGGATTCCGGCGAGCCCTGGCAGCCGCTCAAGCTGTACTACTTCGTGTCCTTTCACGGGGCCAAGTTCGTGGCGTTCCACGAGGAGATGCTGCGCCGCGGCATGGAGTCGCCCTATACCAAGATCTTCGAGGAATGGGCGGCCCGAGCCAAGCAGAACGGCGAGGAACACCGCGAGCTGGAGATCACGACCAAGGTACCGTGCGGGGACTACTTCGAGACCAGGGACGAGGCCCTGAAGGCCCACGCCACCCAGGTGGACCCGAACGGCTTCTGGTTCCGCTGCCCGCTGGACGTGCAGCGCGCCGTCTGGCCGACGGAGGACTATCATCTGGCTAGGTCCGTCGTGGACAGCGAACTGCCAGAAGATGACCTGTTCGCGGGCGTCCGGGAGAGGGTGAGCCTATGACGTTCGGCGTGATGGCGGCGGTAGCCGCCGCCTCCTCTTCGTCCACCGACAACGTCACCCCCGGGGTGCTCGGGTTCATCGTGGTCGCGGCCATGGGCGTGGCGCTGGTCTTCCTGCTCCGGTCGATGAACAAGCAGTTCCGCAAGATCACGCCGGACGCCGGGACCAAGCCCGGCCCGGCCGAGACCACCGGGCAGGAAGCGCCCAAGCAGGAAGCGCCCAAGTAGGCGCGGCGCCGGCGAATTGTCCGACCCGCTTGTTAGCGTGCTGGCAGTGGCGTAATCGGGAGTAGCGAGCGAGCCAAAGGGCGCCGGCGCCGACTGGACCGAGGAGCGACGGAGGAGCGACGAGGGAAGGAGGCGCCTCGAAGGCGCCCGGAGGCGAGCGAGAGAAGACAGAGCATGCGGGTCATCCACGGGATCTGGGCGCACGGGTCGCTCTGCCTGTGGGCCGAGGACCCGGACCTGCCGCCGGTGCCCGAGTCCGCGCCGCGCGGTACCCGCCTGCTGCCGCCGCACCCGTTCGCGTGCCAGGCCGCCGAGCTGGCCGACACGCTGGCCGGGTGGCCGGGCCGGACGGGCGACGCCGCCCGTAAGGCCGTCCACGACGAGCTGACGCTGCGGCTGCCCACGGCCGGCGGCGGGCCGCTGGCCTCGCCCGAGCTGGTCAGGCCCGAGGCGCCGGAGCCCGGCCCGCCCAGGCGCGGACCCGTCAAGCGGGTCTCGCTGGCCAGCTGGCGGGTGCCGGTGCTCGCCTTCGGCCCGGCGGCCGCGCTCGCGGTGCTCGGCGAATTCGCCGCGTCCGGCCCGCCGGAGGACGTCGCGGCCGGCGGGTCGCTGACCTACCTAGCCGCGGCGGCCCGCTTCGCCGCCGACCTGGCCGCGCGCGGCCGGGTGCTGCCCGCGCTGGCCGCCGAGGGCGACAGTTTCGCGGCCAGGTGGCGTCCCGTCCTCGGCGGTGCCGACGCGCAGCGGGCCCGTGACCTGGCCGCGGCGATGCCCCCGGCGTGCCGGGCGGCCGCCGGGGAGGCTCCGGGACCGCTGCTGGCCGACGTCCTCGACGCACTCGCCGACACCGCCGCGCGGACCCGGTTGCCCGCGTCGCTCCTGCCCGCGAGGCGCGGCCGTACTCCGGCTCGCCTTCCTGTAGCCGAACGGTTCGTGCTCTCGCTGACCACGACCGATGCCTGCCTCGGCGTGGTCACACCGCAAGACGAACTCCAGATCGCCGCGCTGACCGCCGAGCTCGACGCGTGGCTCGACAGCGCCCAGATCCCCGCGGGCCCGGTGCGGACCTGCTTCCGGCTCACCGAGCCCGCCGCGCCGGAGGCCGACCCCTGGCGGGTGGAGTTCGCGCTGCAGTCCGCCGACGACCCCAGCCTGATGGTGTCCGCGGCTGACGTCTGGGCGGGCCAGGGCGCCGGGCTCTGCGCCGACGGCGAGCCGGTGGAGGAACTGCTGGCCGGGCTCGGCGCGGCCGCGCGGCTCTTCGGCGAGGTCGACGACGCGCTGCGCGAGGCGGCTCCGGCGCTGGTGGAGCTGGACACGCCGGGCGCGTTCCGGTTCCTCAAGGAGACCGGGCCGCTGCTGGCCGGGGCCGGGTTCGGCGTGCTGCTGCCCGACTGGGTGCGCAAGGCCCGGCTGGGGCTCAAGCTGACCACCCGGTCGCAGACCCCGTCGGCCACGTCGGTCACGGGAGCGAGGTTCGGCCTGGGGGACCTGGTGGACTTCCGGTACGACGTGGCCGTCGGCGACGAGGCGCTCGACCCGGACGAGCTGGCCGAGCTGGCCCGGCTCAAGGTCCCGCTGGTCCGGCTGCGCGGCCAGTGGGTGGAGCTGGACGACGCGCACCTGAAGGCGGCGCTGAAGTTCCTCGAACGCAATGCGGCCGGGACGATGAGCGCGGCCGACGCGCTGGCGGCCGGCCTCGGGCTGGCACCCGGTGGTCCCGACGACGACGTGCCCCTGGTCGGGGTCGACGCCGACGGCTGGCTGGGCGACCTGCTGTCCGGGCAGGCCGACCGGCGGCTTCGGCCGATGACGACGCCCGCGGGCTTCTCCGGCCAGCTGCGTCCCTACCAGGAGCGCGGGCTCTCCTGGCTGTCCTTCCTCGGCGAGCTCGGCCTGGGCGGCATCCTGGCCGACGACATGGGCCTGGGCAAGACGATCCAGCTGCTGTCGCTGGTCGCCGGGCAGCCGCCGTCGTCCCCGCCCACGCTGCTGGTGTGCCCGATGTCGCTGGTCGGCAACTGGCAGCGCGAGGCGGCGCGGTTCACCCCGGACCTGCGGGTCCACGTGCACCACGGCGCGGACCGGCTGGACGGCGAGTCGCTCGCCTCCGCCCTGGCCGGTGCGGACCTGGTCATCACCACGTACGGCGTCGCCACCAGGGACCAAGCCGCGCTCAGCCAGCTGACCTGGGCCCGGGTGGTCTGCGACGAGGCGCAGAACATAAAAAACCACGCCACCAAGCAGGCCCGGGCGGTCCGCGCGCTGCCCGCCGCGGCCAGGATCGCGCTGACCGGGACGCCCGTGGAGAACCGGCTGTCCGAGCTGTGGTCGATCATGGACTTCACCAACCCCGGCCTGCTCGGGCCGGCCGAGAGGTTCCGGGAGCGGTACGCGATCCCGATCGAGCGGCACGGGTCGCCGGACGCGGCGCAGGCGCTCAAGCGCGTCACCCAGCCGTTCGTGCTGCGCCGCCTGAAGACCGACAAGAGCATCATCTCCGACCTGCCGGACAAGCAGGAGATGAAGGTCTGGTGCAACCTCACCGCCGAACAGGCCAGCCTGTACCAGGCCACCGTCACCGACATGCTCAGCCGCATCGAGGAGGCCACCGACGACATCAGCCGCCGCGGCCTGGTGCTGGCCACCATGGCCAAGCTCAAGCAGGTGTGCAACCACCCCGCCCACCTGCTCGGCGACGGCTCCCGGCTGCCGGGCCGGTCCGGCAAGCTGGCCAGGCTCGAGGAGATCTGCGACGAGATCGTGGCCGAGGGCGACAAGGCGCTGTGCTTCACCCAGTACGCCGAGTTCGGCCGCATGCTGCAGCCGCACCTGGCGGCCAGGCTCGGCTGCCCGGTGCTCTTCCTGCACGGCGGCACGACGAAGAAACAGCGGGACGCGATGGTGGAGGAGTTCGGCTCGCTCGACGAGCCCGCCCTGTTCCTGCTCTCCCTCAAGGCCGGCGGCACCGGGCTCAACCTGACCGCGGCCAGCCACGTGATCCACGTCGACCGGTGGTGGAACCCGGCGGTGGAAGACCAGGCCACCGACCGGGCCTTCCGCATCGGCCAGCGGCGCAACGTCCAGGTCCGCAAGTTCGTCTGCGTCGGCACCCTGGAGGAGCGGATCGACGCCATGATCGAGGAGAAGAAGGCGCTCGCCGAGCAGATCGTCGGCACCGGCGAAGGGTGGCTCACCGAGCTGTCCGTCGACGACCTGCGCTCCGTCCTGACCCTGTCGCCCGACGCGGTGAGCGAGTAATGGCCGGGCGCTGGGAGGACTGGCCGCCCGCTCGCCCGATCCGGGTGGACGGCGGGATCAGGGCCAAGAGCAAGCGCGGCGCCATCGGCGAGCAGTGGTGGTCCCGGCGGTTCATCGGCGTGCTCGAGTCCTACGGGATGAGCGGCCGGCTCTCCCGGGGCCGCAGCTACGCCCGGGCCGGGCAGGTGCTCGACTTCCAGCTGTCCCAGGGGACGGTCACCGCCCGGGTACAGGGCTCGCGGCCGCGGCCCTATCAGGTCAGGATCGGGGTGCTGCCGCTGACCACCGCCCAGTGGCGGCGGGTGCAGGACCGCCTGGCCAGCCAGGCGCTGTTCCGGGCCAAGCTGCTGGCCGGCGAGATGCCGCACGAGATCGAGGACGTGTTCGCCGAGTGCGGCACGCCGCTGTTCCCCCGGTCGGCCGCCGACCTGGACATGCACTGCAGCTGCCCGGACTGGGGCGTGCCCTGCAAGCACCTGGCCGCGGTCTGCTACGTGCTGGCCGAGGAGTTCGACCGCGACCCGTTCGGCATGCTGGCCTGGCGCGGAAAGGGCCGGGAGGAATTGCTCACCGCGCTGCGCAAGATCCAGGCCGCCGCCGCCGCGTCGCGTGGCCCGGCGGCGGCTGGCCCGGCGGCGCCTGGTGCTGCGGCGGCCGACCCGGCGGCGGCTGGCTCTGCGGCCCCGGCTGCGCGGGCTGCCCTCGACGTGCCGGCCGCCCCGCTGGAGGAAAGCCTGGACGGATTCTGGTCGCCCGGGCTGAGCCCGGCCCGGCTGCGCGCCCTGGCCACCGCCCCCCCGTCGGCCGCGCCCGACCTGCTGCTGCGCATGTTCCCCCCGCCGCCCGTCCAGGTCAGGGGCCAGGACCTGGCCGACGTCCTGGCCCCCGCCTACGAGCGCCTCGCCGCGGACGACCCCGGTCCTGGTGAGCTTGCCTAAATTCATCCGGCGCTACCGGGGCAGGTCGAACTCGCCGTTCTTCGCGCCCTGGATGAAGGACTGCCACTCATGCTCGGTGAAGCCGAGCACCGGACCGGTCCCATGATCCTTGGAGTCGCGTACGCCGATCCTGCCGCCGTGGAACGCGACCTCCACGCAGCCGACGTCGTTACTGTCGTCGGCCTTGCGGAACTTCGCGCCATCCCATTCGATGCTCATGCTGTTCTGGTCCTCTCCCTAGTGATCTCGTGGTCTGCCACGTACTGCGCCAGCGGACTTGCGAGCCGCAGCGACCTGTCCCGCGTGCTGCAGAGGAGCGTCAGCGTGCCCGGCTCGTTCGTAACGCTGACCCGCTCGACGCGCCCGTCGCCGTCATAGGCGAGCAGCGCGGCAAGGTCGTCATCGAAGAGCCAGAAGTCGTCGCGCCGTAGTCCTGCGTCGCTCGCTGCCGCCAGGCCGAGGATGCGTACGTCCTCCCCAGCCTCCACTGACGCAGGGTATCCGTGCAGCAGCGAGAACCGAACGTAGTCGGTTACCGGTTCGCTGACGATGTGTACGCGCTCCATCATGCGGCCAGATTGCCGGACTCCCCTGACCAGCCCCTGCCACGGCCGACGCCATGCGGGGTCGACCGCCTGTCCGGAAAGGAATGCCGCATACGGCTCGTGCTCGTTGGCCGCATCATAGTAATCCAGCGTCTCCAGCCGGAATACGCGGCGCTGGAACAGGCTGGTGAAGTCCTTGGCTAGGTGCTCAAGCGTGATCACTCCGGTCACATTGGCCATACGCCCAGGCTAAACGCTAACTTGAATCATGACCAGGCTTAAGCTGACTTAAATGACTTAGCCAGGAGACACCCGCATGAGCTATCCGCTGAGCCCGGTGCAGGTGCGCCTCGCCGCCATCCTGCGTGGTCTGCGCGCCGGAGCGGGAATGACCACCTACCAGCTTGCCGACGCGATGGGCTGGAGCCAGTCTAAGGTGACCCGGATCGAGAACGGGCGCACGCAGGCTACGGCGGCCGATGCCGAGGAATGGGCCGAGGCCACGGGAGCTGACGACTCCGCTCGCGAAGAGCTATCGCGCCTCGCCCGTGCGGCGTGGACAGAGGCACGGTCATGGCGCGCTTCTCACCGCGGCGGCCTGGCGGCCAGGCAGCGCGAGATGGCGGACATGGACCGCTCGGCCACAGAAATCCTGCACTTCCAGCCGTCCGTCATACCGGGACTGCTCCAGAGCGAGAGCTATGCGCGGCGCGTCCTGATGTTCGGAGATGTCAGCGGCCGGGGCGGCATAGACGCGGCAGTGAAGGAGCGCATGGCCCGGCAGTCCATCCTCCGCGAGCCCGGCCGGCGGTTCGACTATGTGCTCACCGAAGGAGCGCTCCGGTGGCGGCCTGGGCCGAAAGCCATGATGGAGGAACAGTTCGGCAGGCTGCTGGCCGCTGCGGCGCTTCCCGCGGTCGCGCTCAGTATCATCCCGTTCGACCGCGAGGCCCGTGCCGTCTACTCCCACGGTTTTGCCGTCTTCCGCATTCCCGGAGGTTCGGTCGTGCTCACCGAGAGCTACACCAAGGAAGACTTCCTCGCCGACCCGCAGGACGTGGACACATACGAGCGGATCTTCTCGCTGCTGCGCGAATCCGCGCTCACAGGGCCCGATGCGGCCGACTTCGCCAGGGCGATGATGCTCGGCTAATTCACCTTGACTCTATACTTAAGTCGACTTAGAGTATGTCCGATAGGCGCCCGATCTTGTCGCCAAGCATGGCCGAGTCCACCCGGGCCGTTGGGATGGTTGCCGGCTGCGCCGCGAAGATCCACGACCGGAGACCGCATACCCAGGTACGGGCAGCAAGCGCTCAGACAGATCGATCATGTATGCGAGGTGAATCATGAACGTCACGCCACGCCAGCTGAGCAGGATCGGCCAGCTGGCGGCCGAATGGTCCTTTCTGTGGGATAAGCGGCGGTCGCTATGGACTCGTGTTTCCGAGTTTCTCGGGCCGGGATGGTGCGCTTGATCTTCGGCGGGAGAGATCAGGCTGCGTGAGGTCGATGCGCCTGGGGTGGCGCGGGGCGCCAGGTTTGCACGTGATTGCCTGACGGGGCAGCATCAGC
>WNGL01003129.1_pt1 | contig 25359 bp, 23 predicted proteins | sample 5400591 | NCBI WGS metagenome assembly WNGL01 (sample SAMN13153377, study PRJNA577476) | soil metagenome | isolation source: 80 cm soil or saprolite under Garry oak tree replicate 1 | place: USA:California | collected 2016-06-15 | reverse complement strand
CTCGACGCCTGCCGCATCTCGCTCAACAGCGCCTCGCACGACCTGTACGCCGCCTACTACCGGCCGACCGGGTACGGGCTCGAGGACGTGATCCGGTCGATGGAGCTGGCCGTCCGCCGCGGCGCGTACCTGTCCTTGAACCTCCTCACCTTCCCCGGCGTGACCGATCGCGAGGAGGAGGCGGAGCGGCTCTGGCGGCTCGTGCGCGAGGTGAGGCCTCACCAGGTCCAGACGCGCTCGCTCGCCATCGACCCCGACCTCTACCTCGGCCTCGCGCGCGGGAAGGGCGGCGGCGGGCGAGCCATCGGCATGAAGGCGCTCCTCGACGGGCTGCGGCGGGCGCGGCCGGGGCTCGCCATCGGCAACTTCTCGCGGGCGCGGAGCGAGCGCCCCCCGGCGGCCCCTTTGCGGCGCGCCGCCAGCCCAGGGCGGAGTCGAAGAGCTCAGGGTGAACGGACTCCATGACCGACGTCGCCACCCGCCTCACCCTGCAGAAGGACCTGGCGCGCCACCTGCGCGCTGGGCACCCCTGGGTCTTCCGCAAGGCCATCGAGCGGGGCCCCAGGGGCCTCCCGGCCGGCGCCATCGTCGACGTCGTGGAGGGCGAGCGGTTCGTGGCGCGCGGCTACTACGACCCGCTCTCGGCCATCGCCGTCCGCGTGCTCACCCGCGATCCGGCCGAGGCCATCGACGCCACCTTCTGGAAGCGCCGCGTGCAGCGCGCGCTGGCGCTCCGGCGCGAGCTCATCACGGGCACCACCGGCTACCGGCTGCTCCATGGCGAGTCGGACGGCCTCCCGGGCGTGGTGGCCGACCGCTACGACCGGTTCGCGGTGCTGAAGCTGTACTCGGCCGGGCTCACCCCGCACCGCGACCTCATCGTGGAGGCGCTCCGCGAGGCGGCCGCCGAGGGCGGTGACGGGCTCGCGGGCGTCTTCGGCCGCGACGAGATCCCGCACGACGAGGAGGACGAGGAGGCGAAGCCGCTGGGGCGCGTGCTGTGGGGGGCGGAGCCGCCCGAGCGGATCTCCATCGACGAGCATGGCATGCGGCTCCTCGTCGACGTCCGCCGTGGCCAGAAGACCGGCACCTTCCTCGATCAGCGCGAGAATCGGGCCCTCGTGCGGACGCTGGCGCGCGGCCGGCCCGAGGCGCTCAACTGCTTCTCGTACACGGGCGGCTTCTCGGTGGCGGCCGCGCTGGGCGGGTCGAAGCACGTGGTGAGCCTGGACGTCGATCAGGACGCCATCGCGCTCGCGCGCGAGAACTTCCGGGAGAACGGGCTCGACGCGGCCGACCACGCCTTCGCGGCCGAGGACGTCTTCGAGATGCTCGCCCGCTACAAGCGCGAGGGGCGGCGCTTCGACCTCGTCGTGTGCGACCCGCCCGCGTTCGCCAAGTCGCAGAAGGCGGTCGAGGGCGCGCTGGCCGGCTACGCGTCGCTCAACCGCGCCGCGCTGGCGGTGCTCGCGCCGGGCGGGCTGCTCGTCACCGCCAGCTGCAGCGCGCGGGTCTCGTCCGAGCAGTTCTTCGACGCCGTGAAGGAGGCCGCCTTCAAGGCGCGCGTCGACCTGCAGCTCGTCGAGGAGCGGCGCCAGCCTCCCGATCACCCCGTCAGCCCCCAGTTCCGTGAGGGGCGGTACCTCAAGCTGTTCGTGTATCGGCGGCTGTCTTGAGATCGCCGATCGGCGGCGGGGGACAAGCCCCCGCCCTACACACGAAGTAGGGCGGGCGGGTACCCGCCGGCGAAGCCGGTGGGTGATCCCCCGCCGGTCGAGTTGTCACCGCTTCCCGGTCGCCGCGATCGCGCACAAGGCGAGGATCCCCACCAGGAAGGCGAGCAGCGCCGCGCGCGGTACGCGCGACCATCGGAAGGGTCCCGGCGCCTCGCCTGGGCGCGCCGCCAGCGCCGCCTCGACCGGCGGCGGCTCCGGCGTGGCGCGCAGGTAGGCGAGGGCGAGCCCGCGTAGGATGGCGCCTGCGGCCGCGAGCAACCCCACCCAGAGGAGCGCCACCTGGGCGACGTGAGCCCGCGCCGCGACCAGATCGCCCTCGCCGCCGGCGCCGCTCACGCTCATCGCGACGCCGAGGGAGTTGTTGACGAGGTGGGCCACCACCGCCGGCCAGACCGAGCCGGCCCGCCAGGCGAGCCAGGCGAAGAGTGCCCCCAGCGCCAGCACCGCCGTGAATCGCACCGGATCGAGGTGGACGAGGGCGAACAGGAGCCCTGAGAGGAACAGCGCGAAGCCGGTCCGGTGGCGCGTGCGGAGCGCCGTCAGCACCCAGCCGCGGAAGGTGAGCTCCTCGCACAGCGGCGCCACCAGCGCCGCCGCCGCCCAGACGCCGAGCCGCTGCCGGGGCGGGAGGTCCAGGATCGCGCGCCCCAGGTCGAAGTATTCCACCCAACGTGCGGGGAGGACCAAGGAGGTGAGCGACATGAGCGCGCCGGCGGCGAAGAACCCAGCCACTCCGATGAGCGCGGCGAGGCCGAGCTGGGCTGGGCGCGGGCGCCGGGCGAGGAGGAGCCCGTCTCGCGCGGTGAGGCCGGAGCCGAGCGCGGCCAGCGCCGCCGAGCCAGCCAGGAGCACGAGCTCGCCCGCGAGCAGCCCGAGCCCGGGATTCGCGCGCTGCGCGGCGCCGCCCAGGAGCGCATAGGACGGCAGGACCAGCGCCACGAATGCGAGGGCGCTCTTGTGGAGCGGCTGCGGCGCGGCGGGGTGAGGAGCGAGCGCGTCGGGCGACGCGACCGGCGCTTCGAGCTCGGGGGGGAGGGTATCCAAGGGTGGGACGATGATAAGCGCTGGAGCGTGCCGGCGCGGCGTCATGGGGCGGCCGGACCGCTGCGCCTCGACTAGGATGCGTCGCCATGAACGACTTCTCCGGCCGGACCATCGTCCTCGGGGTCGGCGGCGGCATCGCCGCTTACAAGGCCTGCGACCTGGCGCGCCTGTTCGTGAAGGGCGGCGGACAGGTGCGGGTGGCGATGACGCCCGCCGCGACCCGCTTCGTGGGGCCGCTCACCTTCCAGGCGCTGACCGGCGCGCCGGTGCTGGTGGACCTCCTCGCTCCGGAGGCCGACCGCGCCTACGGCCATCTCGCGCTGGCGCGGGCGGCCGACCTGCTCGTCATCGCGCCCGCCACCGCCGATCTCCTGGCGCGGCTCCGGGCCGGGATGGCGGACGACGCCGTCACCACGACCGCGCTCGCCTGCGAGGCGCCGGTGCTGCTCGCCCCGGCCATGAACACGCGCATGTGGAAGAACCCGGCGGTGCGGGAGAACATCGCGGCGCTCTCGCGGCGCGGCTGGCACGTCGTGGGCCCCGCGTCGGGGCTGCTCGCCGACGGGGACCTGGGCGAGGGGCGGCTCGCCGAACCGGCCGAGATCGCCGCCGCGGCGGCGCGGCTGCTCGTGGGGCGCGACCTCGTCGGCCGCCGGGTGCTCGTCACCGCCGGGCCGACCCGCGAGCCGCTCGACCCGGTGCGGTTCCTCTCGAACCCCTCCACCGGGCGGATGGGCTTCGCGGTGGCACGGATGGCGGCCCGCCGCGGCGCGGAGGTGGTGCTCGTCAGCGGTCCGGTCGAGCTCCCGGATCTCCCGGGGGTGAAGACGCTGCGGGTGGTCACGGCGGAGGAGATGGCGCGCGCCGTCGATGCAGCGGCGGGCGACATCGATCTCTTCGTCGCCGCGGCAGCCGTGTCGGATTTCAAGCCGCGCGCCGTCGCGCCCACCAAGAAGAAGAAGTCGGACGAGGACGAGGAGCTCACCCTGACCCGCACGCCCGACATCCTGGCCGGGCTGGGCAAGCGCTTCGCCGGCAAGGAGGGCGCGCCCATCCTGGTCGGGTTCGCGGCCGAGACGGAGGCGCTCCTCGCGAACGCGCGCAAGAAGCTCGCCTCGAAGCGGTGTGACCTCGTCGTCGCGAACAAGGTCGGCCGCCCCGGAATGGGCTTCGCGAGCGAACGCAACCGCGTCACGTTGGTCGGCCCCGGCGAGCGGGCGAACATCGAGGGCAGCAAGGACGAGATCGCCGAGGCGATCCTGGACTGGGTGGTGCCGGTGCTGGAGGAGCGCAGGCCGAGGAGCTAGCCAGGCTCCGCTGCTCGCTCGACTCACCGTCGCTCCTGCCGTCGAACGCTCTTCGGTCGCACGCCCTCCCGCTACGCGGGCACCCTGCGTGAAGCTCGACAAGGGGCGTGCAGCCGCGCGTCAGTCCGATAACTGACGGTCGCCCTCACGAGCACCGGAGCACGGTATGAATGCCATCGCACCGATGTGCCATCGACGCGCCGTGAGCATCCTCGGCCTCGTCCTGCTCGCCGCCGCCTTCCGCGATCGGACTGCTCTGGCCGCCGAAGCTCAAGTCCGCCCCTTCCACGTCGACGTTCCGGAAAAGGCGCTCCTCGACCTCCGCCAGCGCATCGCGGCGACGCGCTGGCCCGACCGGGAGACGGTCGCGGATCGCTCCCAGGGCGCGCAGTTGGCGAAGCTCCAGGCGCTCGTACGCCACTGGGGGACGGACTACGACTGGCGGAAGGCGGAAGCGAAGCTGAATGCATTGCCGCAATTCATGACGACCATCGATGGCTTGGACGTTCACTTCATCCACGTCCGCTCTCGGCACAAGAATGCGCTTCCAGTGATCATCACGCACGGTTGGCCGGGCTCCGTGCTCGAGCTCATCAAGGTCATCGGGCCGCTCACGGACCCGACCGCGCACGGAGGCCGGGCCGAGGACGCTTTCGACGTCGTCATCCCGTCGGTACCGGGCTACGGCTTCTCCGGCAAGCCAACCGGCACCGGTTGGGACCCCGACCACATCGCGCGAGCCTGGGCGGAGCTGATGAAGCGCCTCGGATACACCCGCTACGTCGCCCAGGGCGGCGACTGGGGTGCCCCCATCTCCAGCGCGATGGCGCGCCAGGCGCCGGCGGGATTGCTCGGCATCCACCTCAACTTGCCGGCGACGGTACCGCCCGAGGTGGCCGCGGCGCTCGCCGGCGGCGGGCCCGCGCCGGCGGGACTCTCCGAGAAGGAGCGCGCGGTGTTCGAAGCGCTCATGACGTACGCCAAGCAGGGGAACTCGGCCTACTTCGTGATGATGACCGCGCGGCCGCAGGCCGTCGGGTACGGCCTGACGGATTCCCCGGCCGGCCTCGCGGCGTGGATCCTCGTGCACCCAGGTTTCGCCCAGTGGACGTACGGCGACGATCCCGAGAAGTCCCCCACGAAAGACGACGTGCTCGACGACATCACGCTTTACTGGCTGACGAACAGCGCGACCTCGTCGGCGCGGCTGTACTGGGAGAACGGCGGGCGAGGCAGCGTCATCGTCGCAGCTGCGCAGAAAACCGCCGAGATCTCGCTGCCGGTGGCCATCACGGTATTTCCGGACGACGTCTATCGACCTCCGGAGACATGGGCCCGGCGCGCGCGCGCCTATCGCAACCTGATCTACTTCCACGAGGTCGACAGGGGCGGACATTTCGCGGCGTGGGAGCAGCCGGAGCTCTTCGCGGCCGAGCTCCGTGCCGCGTTGAGATCCCTTCGGGAGCGCTGAGCGCCGGGTCTACGCCGCGGCCAAGCGCGAGAGCGCCGGGGGGAGGACGAGCTTCCCCTGGATTCCGCGCCGGAAGCTCTCGCGGGCGTCGACCGAGAGCTCGCGGGCGAGCGCGAGCGGCAGGCGCCGGTGGCGGCGCGCCAGCTCGCGGCGGAGCTGCGCGGCGAGGAGGAGGTTCCGTCCCCCGGTCGCGTCGGCCCGGACCGCCTGGCTGCGCTCGCCTTCGCAGAGGACTCCGAGGATGGCGCGGACCGAGAGGCGCTGCGTCTCCTCGAGGAGATCATCCTCCAGCGGGAGGTGCCGGCGGGGCGCGAGCACCCGGCGCGAGATGGTCTGGAAGCGGCCGTGACGCGCGCTCGCGAGGAGCGAGCCGAAGAGCCCCTTCGAGAGCGCGAAGGGCAGGATCGAGGCGCCCGGCATGGCGCGCCGGAGCAGGTCGTCGTGGCCGCGGCAGCTCTTGCCGCTCACCCGCCGCGCCACGGCGGAGAGGGCGCGATCCATGCGCTGGTCGAAGCGCAGCTCCCAGTAGGCGTGCCCGGTCCGAGGCCGGTGGAACGACGCGACGGTCTTGTAGGGGACGAAGTAGTTGTGGGCGACCGTGTCGGCGGCGAGGTGCGCCAGGAACCCGAGCGCGAAGGCCTGCTCCGCGCCGGCGCGTGCGGCGCGACGGACGTTGAACCCGACCTGCCAGTTGTGACAATGCTGGGCGAATCGGGCCAGGTTCTTGCCGACCACGATGTCGGCGGCGAGGGATCCGTAGAGGAACTCGTCCGCGAACTGGAGGAGGAGCGAGCGGGTCGGACCGGGGATATCGCCGAGCTGCCCGAGCGCCTGCGCCGAGAAGCCGAGGTGCGCCAAAGGCCCCCAGGCGAATGCCGGTGTGGGGACCACCAGGATGGCCAGCGCCGTGAGCGCGAGCGCGGCGGCGAGGAAGTGCAGGGACCTTTCGTTCACGAACGGCGGATTCTAGAGAGCGCGCCGCCGGTGCAGCAACGGGGAGGAGCGGAGTGAAGGTGAGCGATGGCATACACCGGATCGGCGACGAGCTGAGGCACATCTTGGCCGACGCTCGAGCGCACCTGGAATGGCTGCGCGAGAGCGGGGTGGGGGAGGTGGAGGGGCACGCGACCGCGACCGCGACCCGCGGCTCCACCCCTCTCCCCGCTCCGCGAGGCGAGGGAGCAAGCGACCGGCCCCCGACCTCGAACCCGACCTCGACCCCGGCCGCGACTGCGACCTCGACCCCGAACCCATCCGGGTACCTCATGACGGACAACGGTTGCGGCTCCGAGGCGCTGCTCGCCGTGCGCCGCGACCTCGGCGAGTGCGCCCGCTGCAAGCTCGCCTCCGGGCGGACCAGGATCGTCTTCGGCGTCGGAGATCCGCGGGCCGAGCTCATGTTCGTGGGCGAGGGGCCCGGCGCCGACGAGGACCTCCAGGGCGAGCCCTTCGTGGGGAAGGCCGGGCAGCTCCTCACGAAGATGATCGAGGCGATGGGCTACCGGCGTGAGGAGGTCTACATCGCGAACGTGGTGAAGTGCCGGCCGCCCGGGAACCGCGATCCCGAGTCCGACGAGATCGCTGCCTGCGAGCCGTTCCTCAAGGCGCAGATCGCGGCGGTCCGTCCCAAGGTCGTGGTCGCGCTGGGCCGGTTCGCGGTACAGACGCTGCTGCGGGACCCGACCCCCATCAGCCGTCAGCGGGGGCGCTGGCGCGATTACGAAGGCGTGAAGCTCATGCCCACCTTCCACCCGGCGTACCTGCTCCGCAACCCGCCCGAGAAGAAGCGGGCCTGGGAGGATCTGCAGCTCGTGATGAAGGAGCTGGGGAAGGGGCCGGTGCCGAGATGACCGCCGCTCGCCCGCTCTTCCTCGCCGCGGCGCTGGCGTCGGCCGCGCTCGCCGCTGGCCCAACGGCGCCGCCTGGCGAGGGCGCCGCACCGAGGATGCTGCACCTCACGGTGAAGGACGCCATCACGAGCGGCACCGCCGAGTACCTGGCGTCCGGCATCGCGCGCGCGCAGGCGGAGGGCTACGACGCGCTCGCCGTCACGCTCGACACGCCGGGCGGCCACCTCGAGGCGACGCGGGACATCGTGCAGCACATGCTCGCGAGCCCGATCCCCATCGTCGTATGGGTGGGGCCGGCCGGGGCGCGGGCCGGCTCGGCGGGCGTCTTCATCACGCTCGCCGCCAACGTGGCGGGCATGCACCCGGCCTCGAACATCGGCGCCGCCCACCCGGTCACGGCGGGCGGCGGCGACGTGGAGCAGTCCTCCGGAAAGGACATGGCGAAGAAGGTGGAGAATGACACCGCCGCCTTCGCCCGCTCCATCGCCAAGCTCCGCGGCCGGAACCAGGAGTGGGCCGAGAAGGCGGTGCGCGAGAGCGTCTCCGTGACCGCCGAGGAGGCGCTGCACCTCCACGTCATCGACCTCATCGCGCCCGACCTCCCGGCGCTGCTCGCCGCCGCCGACGGGCGCGCGCTCGAGATGGCCGGGAAGAAGGTGACCTTCCGTGGCCGCGCGGCGCAGCTCACGCCGCTCGAACCGACGGTGCGCCAGCGCACGCTGGGCTTCCTGGCCGATCCGAACGTGGCGGCGCTGCTCATGCTCGTCGGGACGCTCGGTCTCGCGCTCGAGCTCTATCACCCGGGCTCCCTCGTACCCGGCGTGGTGGGGGGCGTCTGCCTCTTCCTCGGCTTCGTCGCGACGCGGGTCGTCCCGGTGAACGCCGGGGCGGTCATCCTCATCATCGGAGGGGTCGCGCTGCTGGTGGCGGAGGGCTACGTCACCACGCACGGCATCGCGGGCGCGGCCGGGGCGGTTTGCGTGGTGGTCGGGACGCTCCTCTTCATCGACCGGGGCTCCCCCGACTACCGCTTCGACCCCGCGGCCTTCACCCTCTCGCCCTGGGTCGTCTGGCCGACGCCCATCTCCATCGCGGGGCTGCTCGGCTTCGTCGGGTGGAAGATCGCCTCGTCGCGGCGCGGCCGCTTGTTCACCGGCGCGCCGGGGCTGGTGGGGGAGGAGGGCGAGGCCATGTCCGACGTCGGCCCGGATGGTGGCCAGGTCTTCGTGCACGGTGAGTACTGGCGCGCCCGCGCCGCCGCGCCGGTGCCCCGCGGCGCGCGGGTGAGGGTGACCGCGGTGGAGGGCCTGCTCGTCACGGTCGTGGAAGCGACCCCGAGGAAGGAGTAAGACAAGCGCATGCCCGTCCCCGTGCCCTTCCTCGGCCTGGTCCTCCCCATCGTGCTGGTCGCCCTGTGGATCTTCATGGGCATCCGGATCATCAACGAGTACGAGCAGGGGGTCGTGCTGCGCCTGGGCCGCTTCGTCGGCGTGAAGACGGCCGGCCTGAAGTGGATCATCCCCTTCGTCGATCGGATCATCATCATCGACATGCGCATCACCGCGGAGCAGGTGCCGCCGCAAGACGTCATCACCCGCGACAACGTGTCGATGAAGGTGAACGCGGTCATCTACTTCCGGGTGCTGCAGGCCGACCGCGCCTTCCTGCAGGTGACGGACTTCCTCTTCGCGACGAGCCAGCTCGCCCAGACGACGCTGCGCTCGGTGCTCGGCCAGGTGGACCTGGACGACGTCCTCAGCCAGCGCGACAAGATCAACCGACAGCTGCAGGAGATCATCGACCGCCACACCGAGCCGTGGGGGGTGAAGGTCACCGCGGTCGAGGTGAAGCAGGTCGACCTGCCCGACGAGATGCGCCGCGCCATGGCGCGCCAGGCCGAGGCGGAGCGCGAGCGCCGCTCCAAGATCATCAGCGCCGAGGGTGAGTTCCAGGCGGCCGAGAAGCTCGGCGCGGCGGCGGACGTCATCGCCCGCTCTCCCGGCGCCATGCAGCTCCGCTACATGCAGACGCTCATCGAGATCTCGACCGAGAAGACGAGCACCATCGTCTTCCCGCTCCCGCTCGACATGCTGGAGCCGTTCCTGTCGTCGCGGAAGCTGCCGAAGTAGGCCTCGCAACGCGCCATTCGCAGGGCTCGTCCCCCCGCCGCTCCGCTCGCGCATTCGGTACCGAGCGGGCGTCGGGATGGCCCTGCGGCGGGGCTCCGCAACGACCTTCCGGAATAGCTCTGACGACCGTCGACCGAATCGCTCGACCCCGCAGCACGGCCCGGCGTGCCGCGAGCGAGCGGAACCGCGCGTCCGAGCGGCTCCGCGCGGCACTGGCCGTGCAGGCGGCTCGCGCACTGTCGATCGCGTCCGGTCGCAGGTCGGGCTCCGCTCCGGCGCAGGGCCAGCCCGCCGCCCTTCACGGTCGGCAAACTGCGCGCGAAGGGATCGAGTCCAGATCGCACGGGAATGATGTGCCGCCGCCGATCGAGGACCAGCCAGCGGCCGCATACGGCAGCCCGCCGGCCCACGCGGCCGTCGGCGCGCCTCACAACTGCGCGTCGATCGTCCCGTCCGCCCTCGACCACGCCCGCGCCATGATGGGGGAGTTATGGGCGAACCCGACCTCGCCCCGCGGCGCGACCACGATGAGGCCGCCCTCGCCCTCCACGCGCGCGCCGAGGCGCCGCACCGCCTCCTGGGCGGCCTCCATCGCCGACCGGCCGCCGCCGACCAGGTCGGCGCAGTGGCGGGCGAGCGTGAGCTGGATGATGCGCTCGCCATGGCCAGTGCACGAGACTGCCGCCAGCTCGTCGTCGGCGTAGGTGCCGCAGCCGATGATGGGGGTGTCGCCGATCCGGCCCGGACGCTTCATGGCCATCCCGCCGGTCGACGTCGCCGCGGCGAGGTGGCCGTGGCGATCCCGGGCCACCGCTCCCACCGTGCCGTGGCCGCTCGGCGCCGCGTTGCGCAGCCGCGCCCAGCGCGCCCGCTGCGGGGGGGTGACGAGCAGCGCGTTGTCGTAGGCGGCGATGCCGACCTCGCGAGCGAAGGCGGACGCTCCCGGGCCGGCGAGGAGCACGTGCTCGGAGCGCTCCATCACCCGCCGCGCCAGCGTGACGGGGTTCTTCACGTCCTTCACCACCGCCACCGCCCCGCAGCGCAAGGTCGCGCCGTCCATGACGGAGGCATCGAGCTCGACGTCCCCGGCGGCGGTGAGGCAGGCGCCGGTGGCGGAGTTGTAGGTGGGGTCGTCCTCCAGCGTGCGGACGGCGGCCTCGACGGCATCGAGCGCGCTCCCGCCCGCGGCCAGGACGACCCACGCCGCGCGGGCGGCCTCCCGCACGCCCAGCAGGCGGGGCGCGTCCGTCCCGAAGGAAGCCGGGTCGTCGGGGCCGAGGTTGCCGGCGCCGCCGTGGACCAGGATGGCGGGGGTGGTGTCGGGCATGGCGGCGCGGACCTTAGCAGGCGCGGGGCGGTGCGCAAGGCGCACCTCCTCCCGCCGCGGGAGCGCCCGCCGGGCGCTGGCGCCGAAAGCCCTCGTCCCTTAAGCACGGGGAGTCAGAGCCACGAGGGGGTCGCCATGCCAGGTCGCGAGGTCGTCATCGTCGGGGCGGTGCGTACGCCCATCGGGTCATTCCTGGGATCGCTCGCGAGCGTGCCGGCGACGCAGCTCGGCGCGGTCGTCATCCGCGAGGCGCTGCGGCGTTCGGGCGTCGACCCGTCGACGGTGGACGAGGTGATCATGGGGAACGTCTTGCAGGCGGGCGAGGGCCAGGCCCCGGCCCGGCAAGCGGCCCGCCATGCCGGCCTCCCGGACACGACGCCCGCCTGGACGCTCAACAAGGTGTGCGGCTCGGGTCTCAAGGCCGTCATCTCCGGCGCCCAGGCGATCGCGCTCGGCGACGCCGAGGTGGTGGTGGCCGGCGGAATGGAGTCGATGTCGAACGTGCCCTACTACGATCGCGCCGCGCGCAGTGGCGCGCGCATGGGCAACGTCGACCTCGTCGACGGGATGATCCACGACGGCCTGTGGGATCCGTACGACCGGGTGCACATGGGCGTGTGCGCCGAGGCGTGCGCGCAGAGCCAGGACATCTCCCGTGCGCAGCAGGACGAGTACGCGATCGAGTCGACCCGCCGCGCCGCCGAGGCCGCCCGCTCCGGCGCGTTCCGGACCGAGATCGTCGGGGTGGAGGTGCCAGGAAAGAAGGGCGAGGCGACGCTCGTCACGGAGGACGATGGGCCGAAGCAGGCCAGACCGGACAAGATCCCGAGCCTCAGACCGGTCTTCAAGAAGGATGGCACCGTCACGGCGGCCAACGCCTCCTCGATCAACGACGGCGCGGCGGCGCTCGTGCTCATGAGCGCCGAGCGCGCCAGGGCCGACGGGCGGCCGGTGCTGGGGCGCCTCACCGCCTGGGCCGGAGCGGCACGCAAGCCGGTCGAGTTCACCATCGCGCCGGCCGACGCCGTGAAGAAGCTGCTCGCGAAGGCGAAGCTCCAGACGAAGGACATCGACCTCTGGGAGATCAACGAGGCGTTCGCGGTGGTCTCCGTCGCGAACAACCGCCTCCTGGGGCTCGACGGCAAGAACGTGAACGTGCGCGGCGGAGCGGTGGTGCTCGGCCACCCCATCGGCGCGAGTGGCGCCCGGATCCTCGTCACCCTGCTCCACGCCATGAAGGACCTCGACCGGAAGCGCGGCCTCGCCACCCTGTGCATCGGCGGCGGCGAGGCGGTCGCCGCAATCGTGGAGCGCTAGCGCGACCGGGAGGGAGCTTCGGTGAACAAGATCCAGCCATCGCCCGACGAGGCGATCCGCGACCTCGAGGACGGCGCCACCGTGATGGTCGGCGGATTCGGCCTGTGCGGGAACCCGGAGAACCTCATCGCCGCCCTCGCTCGCAAGGGCGCCCGGAATCTCACCGTCATCTCGAACAACTGCGGGACGACAGACCAGGGCCTCGGGGTGCTCCTCCAGGCGCGCCAGATCCGGAAGATGGTCGCGTCGTACGTGGGCGAGAACAAGGAGTTCGAGCGGCAGTTCCTCTCGGGCGAGCTCGAGGTCGAGCTGAACCCACAGGGCACGCTGGCCGAGCGAATCCGCGCCGGCGCGGCCGGCATCGGCGGCTTCTACACCGCCACGGGGGTGGGGACCCAGGTGGCGGAGGGCAAGGAGACGCGGGTCATCGCCGGACGCGAGTACCTGCTCGAGCTGCCGCTCCAGGCGGACTTCGCGCTCGTCAAGGCGTGGAAGGCGGATAGCTGGGGGAACCTGCTCTTCCGCAAGACCACCCGCAACTTCAGCGCCGTCATGTGCGGCGCGGCGAAGGTGACCATCGTCGAGGTGGAGGAGATCGTGCCGGTGGGCGGGCTCGACCCGGACGCGATCCACGTGCCGTCCATCTACGTGCAGCGGCTCGTGCTGGGGAAAGACTACCGGAAGCCCATCGAGCGCCGCACCACGCGGAGGTCCTGACGATGCCCCTCACCCGAGAGCAGATCGCGCGGCGCGTGGCTCGCGAGCTCCAGGATGGCTTCTACGTGAACCTCGGCATCGGCATGCCGACCCTGGTCGCGAACTACGTGCCGGCCGGGATCGAGGTGGTGCTCCAGTCGGAGAACGGCATGCTCGGCGTGGGGCCCTATCCGCGCGAGGAAGAGCTCGACCCGGACCTCATCAACGCCGGGAAGGAGACCGTCACCGAGCTCCCGGGCACCGCCTACTTCTCGTCGGCCGAGTCGTTCGCCATGATCCGCGGCGGCCACATCGATCTCGCCATCCTGGGCGCGCTCGAGGTCTCGGAGCACGGCGATCTCGCCAACTGGATGGTGCCGGGCAAGATGGTGAAGGGCATGGGCGGCGGGATGGACCTCGTCGTCGGCGCCAGGCGGGTGGTCGTCATGATGGAGCACGCCACCAAGGAGGGAAAGCCGAAGCTCTTGCGCCGCTGCTCCCTGCCGCTCACCGGGAAGCGCTGCGTCTCGGCGGTGTGCAGCGACCTGGCCTGGATCGACGTGACCCAGGACGGGCTCGTCCTGCGCGAGCTCGCGCCCGGCGCGACCGTGGATCAACTACAGAAGCTCACCGAACCGAAGCTCATCGTCAGCCCCGGCCTGAAGACGATGGCGGTGTGAGCTCGCCCTTCGACTCCGCTTCGCTACGCTCAGGGCGAGCGGACTTCTCGCCATGAGCCCACCGATCATCACGCTCCTGACCGACTTCGGCGCGGGCTCCGGCTACCCGGCGCAGATGAAGGGCGTCCTGCTCGCGCGGCTGGCCGACGCGCAGCTGGTGGACGTCTCGCACGAGGTGCCTGCCTACGACGTCCTCGCCGGCGCGCTCCTCCTCGAGGCGTGCGCTCCGCGCTTCCCTCGCGAGGCCGTCCATCTGGCGGTGGTCGATCCCGGGGTCGGCACGGCGCGGCGTCCGATCTGCGTCGTCGACCGCGAAGGGCGACGGTTCGTCGGGCCGGACAACGGGCTGTTCACGCCCTTCCTCGCGGACGCGCAGGTGCGGCTGCTCGCGCCGGGCGGCGCCGTCCCCGTCCCCACCTCGGCCACCTTCCACGGCCGCGACCTCTTCGCCCCGGTGGCGGCCTGGCTGGCGGCGGGCGGCGAGCCGACGCGGCTCGGGCCGGAGGTGGCGGATCCCGTCCAGTTGCCCTGGCCAGGCGCCGAGCGGCGAGGCGACGAGATCCGCGGAGAGTGTTTGGTCGCGGATCCGTTCGGCAACGTGCTGACGAGCATCCGCGCGACGGATCTCGACGCGCGCCCCGCCGGCGTCGCCGTCGCGGGGGCGGCGGCCCGCTTCGTGACGACGTACGGCGAGGGCGCCCGAGGCGAGCTGCTCGCGCTGATGGGCAGCTCGGGCCGCCTCGAGCTCGCCGTGCGACAGGGGAGCGCAGCGGAGCGCCTCGGCACCTACCGCGGCATACCCGTGACCATCCGGATGGCGTGAGCCTACCCAGCGAGCCCCCGCCCGGTTGGCCGGTCGGGAAGCGCCTGCTACACTCGCCATGTGTCGAAGGGGAGCTCCGACAATCGACGGCGGTCCGACCGGCTCGAGCACGAGCTACCGGTTGCCTACCGCTCGGTCGGCAGCTTCCTCACCGACTGGGCCACCAACATCAGCCAGGGCGGGCTCTTCATCAATACACGCAACCCGTTGCCGGTGGGCACGCTCGTGAAGCTCATCATCCAGCTGCCCGGCGCCGCCTTTCCCTTCGACATGACGGGCCGCGTCACGCGCGTGGCCGAGTGGGACAACCGCACCAACGTCTCGCCGGGGATGGGCATCGAGTTCATCGACATCGATTGCTCGAAGCGTGACCGCATCGAGAGCTTCGTGGAGCGGCTGCGCCGCGACCTCGCCTCCGCCTGAGGCCCGCCTCGCGCGGGCGGCCCCGGAGTGCGATAGTTCTCTGGCAGTGCGGACCATCCTCGACATCGCCGAGCTCGCGCCGGGCGGAGAGGGCGTCGGACGCGCGGAGGACGGGCGGGCCGTCTTCGTGCCGTATACGGCCCCGGGCGATCGCGTGGCGGTGGATCTCCCCGGTGGCACGGGGGCGGCGCACCCCGCCTTTCTCGAGCTCGTGGCAGCAGGGCCCGACCGCCGGATGCCGCCCTGCCGCCACTTCGGTCCGTTCGAGCTGGGGGGCACGGAGCGGATGTGTGGTGGCTGCGAGTGGCTCCACCTCGCCTATCCGGTCCAGCTCGCCGCGAAGGAGCGCGCCTTTCAGGAGACGCTGCGCCGCATCGGGAGGCTCGAGCCGGGCAGCTATCGCGCCCTCCCGATCGCGGGGTCCCCGCGGCCGCTCCGCTACCGCTCGCGCGCGAAGTTCCACCTGGATCGCGGCACGGGCCGGCTCGTCTTCTTTCGCCGGCGGTCGCACGTGCCGGTGCAGCTCGCCGAGTGCCACCTGCTCGACGAGGCGCTCGACGGGTTGCGCGAGGTGGCCGGCCCGGCGCTGCGCGACGTCGGGCTCGACGCGCGCGAGGTCACGCTCGAGTGGTCTGCGCACGAGCGGCGGGGCGCGGCCTGGCTGCAGCTGAGCTCGCTCGGGACAGCCGCGCGGGCCCGCGGCGAGGCGCTCCTCGCGGCCCTCCCACAGCTGGCCGGGATCGTGCTGGGCGCGGAGGGGGCCGCGCCGCTCGTGCTGGGACAGCCGGTGCTGCGGCACGAGCGGCGCCCCGGCGACCCGTCGGCCGGCGTGCAGCGCTCGCGCCCCGACGTGTTCCAGCAAGCGAATCGCGGCGCGAACGCCGTCCTCGTCGAGCGGGCGCTCGACCTGCTCCGGCCCGATGGCGAGGACGTGCTGGAGCTCTTCTGCGGGGCCGGGAACTTCACCGGTCCGCTCGCCGCGCGCGCCCGCAGCATCGACGCGGTGGAGGTGCTCGGACCTTCCCTGGAGCTCGCGCGGGCCGACCTCGCGGGAGCGAACCTCCGCTTCATCGCCGGCGATGCCCTGGCGGTGGCGCGCGGCCTGAGCCGGGAGGGAGGCCCCGCGCGCCGCCCATACGGCGCGGTGCTCCTCGACCCGCCGCGCGCGGGGGCGCGCGGGCTGGGCGCGGTGTTGCGCGAGCTGGGCGCTCCGCGCGCGGTCTACGTCTCCTGCGACCCCGCCACGCTCGCCCGAGACCTCAAGGGCTGCCGGGAGGCGGGTTACGCGGTCGAAGCCATCCAGCCCATCGACCTGTTCCCGCAGACCCACCACGTCGAGGGCGTGGCGCTCCTCACGCGTTGAGCTGATCCGCTCGGTCTACGCCGGCGCCGCCGCGCGCGCGGCCGCCTCGTAGCGCTCGATGGCGGAGAGCCGCTCGAGCAGCGTCGGGTGGGAGTAGTTCCAGGCGCTGTACCACGGGTGCGGGTGCAGGTTCGTCAGGTTCTGCCCGTTCAGCTTGACGAGCGCGGAGCGCAGCGCCGCCGGGGCTCGCGCCACGTCGACCGCGTGGCGATCGGCCTGGTACTCGTGCCGCCGCGAGACCCAGCTCGAGAGCGGAGCCAGCCAGAAGGTGAAGGCGCCGCCGCCGAGCGACGCGAGCGCGAGCGCGGCCTGGAGCGACGGGCCGGAGAAGCCGAAGGCGGCGAAGAGGGGCGGCCAGCGCACGAGGACCGAGAGCACCCAGAGCACGAGCAGCTGACCGGCGAGGCCGACCAGCAGCCGCTGGTGCACGTGCCGCGCCTGGTAGTGGCCGATCTCGTGGGCGAGCACGGCGGCCGCCTCGTCGACGGTCATCTCCTGCACCAGCGTGTCGAAGAGGACGATCCGGGGCCGGAAGAACCCGGTGAAATAGGCGTTCGAGTGCCCGGACCGGCGCGACGCGTCCATGAGGTAGAGACCGCGCGTGGCGAAGCCGGCCTCGCGGGCCATCGACTCCAGCCGCTCGCGCAGGGGCCCCTCCGGGAGCGGCTCGAAGCGGTTGAAGAGCGGCGCGATGACGGTGGGATAGAGCCACACCATCCCGATCTGCACCGCCGTCATGAAGGCGAAGAGCCACAGCCACCAGGCCCGGCCGGTGAGCGCGAAGAAGCCGTGCATGGCGTAGAGGAGCGGGAGCCCGAGGACGGCCCCCAGGGCGAGGCCCTTCAGCCGGTCCTTCAGCCAGAGGGGCAGGGTGGTGCGGTTGAAGCCGAACCGCTGCTCGAGGACGAACGTGCCGTAGAGCGAGAACGGCAGCTCGGCGAGGCTGGTCAGCACCGACAGTATGACCAGGAAGGCCACGAAGCGGTGCGCACCCGCGAGGCCGCGCCGCGCCAGGGCCGCGTCGAGGGCGGGGAGCAGCCCCGAGAAGAGGAGCGCGAGGGTCACGAGCGCGCCGTACCCGAAGTTGAGGAGGCCGAGCCGGCCGCGGGCGAGCGTGTAGTCGCGGCTGCGCAGGGCGGTGGCGTCGTCCACCCGCTCGCGCAAGGCGGGCGGGACCGCGGCCCCGGCGCGGGCGGCGTGGCGCAGGTTGAGGAGCGCGAGGCCACCCTCGACCGCCAGCTGCGCGAGGAAGAAGGCCAGGAAGGCGGCGACGACGAGGGTGGTCATGGGGTGGCCTGCCGGCGCCAGCCGGCGCGCGGTCCCTGATAGACGGCGCGTCCCCCGGCCAGCTCGAGCACGTGGTCGATGGAAGGCACGAGGTCCTCGGCGTGGTGCGTGACGAGGACGAGCGGGGTGCCGGCGCGGGCGAGCGCCTCGACGCCGGCGAGGACCGCGGCGCGGCTCTCGGGGTCGAGCCCGTCGCACGGCTCGTCGAGGACGAGCAGCTCGGGGTCGCGCACGAGCGCGCGGGCGAGGAGCAGCTTCCGCAGCTCCCCGAACGAGAGCTGGTGGATACGCCGGCCGGAGAGGTGCGCGACGCCGAGGCGCGCCAGGCACCGCTCGACGACCACCAGCTCGGCGGCGGTGGGCGGCGCGTCCACCCCGATGCTCATGGTGAAGCCCGACGCGACCACCTCCTCGGCGAGGAGGTCGGCGCGATGGCGCGCCTGCAGCTCGGGGGAGACGATGCCGACCCGCGCCTTCACGTCCCAGACGCTCGCGCGCTCACCCAGGGTCAGCCGGGCCACGCGCCCGCCCGGCATGGCCTGCTCGTCCCCCACGATGAGGCGGAGGAGCGTGGACTTGCCCGAGCCGTTCGGCCCGACGACGGCCCAGCTCTCACCCGCGCGGACGGTCCACGAGAGGTCGCGCAGGACCGGCTGGCCGGCGACGTTCACGTCGGCATGCGAGATACGGACGAGGGTCGCGGTCGAGGTCGAGGTCGAGGTCGGGGTCGGGGTCGGGGAGAGGGGGTCGCGGCTCGCGCCCCGATGCGCCCCGTGCCGCTTCAGCACCTCATCCCGCTCGCCCTGCGCCAGGATCCTCCCTCGGTGCAGCACCGCCACCCGCGTGATCTCCGGGACCAGCTCGTCCATCCGGTGGGTGGCGAGCACCACCGGCGTCCCGCCGCGCGCCACCCCGGAGACGAGCGTGAGGAAGGACGCGCGCGACGGGGCGTCGAGTCCGTGGCAGGGCTCGTCGAGGAACAGGAGCCGCGGGCGGCCCGCCAGCGCCCGGGCGAGGAGGACCTTGCGCGCCTCTCCCGAGCTCAGCGCGAGCACCGAGCGCGCAGTGAGGTGCGCCACCCCCACCTGGGCGAGCACCTCCGCGATGCGCGCCGCCTGGGCAGGCGTGGCAGCGTCGGGCGGCCAGACGCTGTCCGTGAAGCCGCTCCGCACCACCGCCTCGACGGGGAGGTCCCAGTCGCGGCGGAGGTACTCCTGCTGCAGCTCGGGCGAGACGAGTCCGACGAGCTCGCGCACGCCGATGGGGCTCTCCTCCGGCCTCCCGCCGAGGTGGAACGTCCGGCGGCCGCCGCCCTGGTGGTGCGGCCAGAGCTCACCGCGCAGCACGCGCAGCAGGGTGGACTTGCCGGACCCGTTCGCGCCCAGGAGCCCCCACGACACGCCTTGGCGCAGGGTGAGCGTGAGGTGGGACAGGACCACCCGTCCGCCGAGGCGGACCTCGACGTCCTCCAGCTCGACGAGCGGCGCGCTCCCCACGCGCCAACTATAGCCGCAGGGTGGAGGCGCGCCTCGTCCAGTTCGCCCGGCTGCTGCGCGAGAACGGCGTGCGAGTGAGCCCGTCGGAGGTGGCCGATGCCGGTCGAGCGGCGGCGCTCGTCGGGGTGGGCGAGAAGGCCTCTTTCCGCGCCGCGTTGCGCGCGACGCTCGTGAAGCGCGCGCCGGACGTGCCGCTCTTCGACCAGCTCTTCGAGCTCTATTTCTCGGGCCTGGGGCGCGTGCTCGACGGCCTCGAGCGCGGCCTCCTCGCCGAGCTGGAGGCGCGCAGCGGCCTCGACACCGACGACCTGCGGGCGGCCGCGCTGGCGCTCGATCAGGTCATGGGAGGACTGTCGCCGCTGGCGCGGGCGGTGCTCATCGGCGAGCGAGGCGCGGTGGCGCGGCTCCTGGAGGGCGCCGCGCGCCAGGTGGACTTCACGGCGCTGGTCAGCTCGGCTCAGCTCGGCTTCTACGCGCGGCGGCTCTTCGGCGTCGCCGGGGGCGCCGCCGCCAGCCGGGAGCTCGCCGCGGTGGAGGAAGGGTTGCGGAGGAGCGGGCTCGAGGCGCGCACGCTGGAGCTCGTCTCGGACCGGCTGCGCGCCGTCCTGGAGGCGCTCGAGCAGGCCGCGCGGCGCTACGTGGAGCTCGAGCTGCGGGCCCGGGCGGAGGCGCGCCGGCGGCGCACGCTGGCGCCGTCGGGCTTCACCGCCCTCTCGCGGGGGGAGCTCTCGCGTATGGAGGAGGCGGTGCGGCGTCTGGCGGAGCGGCTCAAGACGCGGCTCGCCTCGCGCGCGCGGGCGCGCCGCGGCGCCCTCCACGTCCGCCGCACGCTCCGCCGCAACCTGGCGCTGGGCGGCTTCCCGGCCCGGCTCGCCTTCCGCCGCAAGCGGCGCGAACGGCCCGACGTGGTGGTGCTGTGCGACGTCTCGGACTCGGTGCGCCACGTCTCGCGGCTCATGCTGGTCTTCCTGCACACGCTCCAGTCGCTCTTCACGCGCGTGCGGAGCTTCGTCTTCGTCTCCGACGTGGGCGAGGTGACGCAGGCTTTCCGCGAGCAGCCCGACGTGGCTCGCGCCGCCGACCTCGCGACGGCCGGACAGGTGGTCAGCCTCTCCGGCAACTCCAACTATGGGCGGGCGCTCGTCACGTTTCACGAGCGCTACCGGGCTGCCGTCACGCGCCGGACGACCGTCGTGATCATCGGCGACGGCCGCACCAACTACCACCCCCCACAGGCGTGGGTGCTCGACGAGCTGCGCCGGCGAGCCCGCCGCGTGCTCTGGGTCTGTCCCGAGGAGCGCTGGGCCTGGGGGCAGGGCGACAGCGAGATGCCGCTCTACGCCTCCAAGGTGGAGCGGGTGGCCACCGTGACGAGCCTGGCCGACCTGGAGGCGCTCGCCGACGCGCTGCTGCCCCGCGGCGCGCACGGGCATTGAGAGGGAGATCATGAACGCCGAAGACGCCGCCCTGCTGCGCGAGCTGCTCGCCCAGCGCGTCCTCTCGCTGGGCGTCCTGGTCGAAGGGGCGCCCCACGTCGGGCTGCTCCCCTTCGCACTGGCCAGCGATCGCCAGACGCTGCTCGTCCACGCCTCGGAGCTGGCGCGTCACACGCGCGGGCTGCGAGAGGGCGCTCCGTGGTCGGCGCTCCTCCACGCGCCCGACGTCCCGGACGGCGACCCGCTGCAGGTCGGGCGGGTGACGCTCTCGGGCGCGGTCCAGGTCCTCACCGAGGGGACGCCCGGTCACGCGGATGGCCGCGCCCGCTTCCTGGCGCGCTTCCCCGACAGCGCGCGGACGTTCGAGCTCTCCGACTTCGGCCTCTACGCGCTGCGCGTGCGGGAGGGCCGGCTCGTGGCCGGCTTCGCCAGGGCGCGGAACATCTCGCCGGGGGACCTGGCAGCAGCCGGGGCATAGGCCGGCGGGTTGACTCGGCCGGCGCTCCGCCCCTAGGTTCCCACCCCCATGGCCGAGATCGCGCCCGCGCCCCGGAAGGTGTTCGTCCACACCTTCGGCTGCCAGATGAACGAGGCGGACAGCGCCCGCATGGTCGAGCTCCTCGGCCGCCATGCCTTCTCGCGCACGCCGTACCCGGAGGACGCCGACCTCATCCTCCTCAACACCTGCTCCATCCGCGAAAAGGCCGAGCACAAGCTGCTCTCCGCGCTGGGACGCTACCGCGCCCACAAGGCCCGGCGCGGCACGCTGCTCGCGGTGGGCGGCTGCGTCGCCCAGCAGGAGAAGGACCGGCTGCTCGCGCGCGTGCCGTACCTCGACTTCGTCTTCGGCCCGGACAACATCTCGAAGCTCCCCGACATGGTGGAGCGCGCCGCGCGCGAGCGCTTCGCCGAGACCGGCTGGATGGCGTCGGAGGAGTACCTGTTCCCGCGCGCCGACCCGGAGGCCGCCCGCGGCCATACCACCGCCTTCGTCACGGCCATGAAGGGCTGCGACAACGTCTGCTCGTTCTGCATCGTCCCGCACACGCGCGGGAGGGAGGTCTCGCGGCCGCGCCAGGAGATCCTGGCCGAGTGCGCCGCGCTCGCCGAGGTCGGCGTGCGCGAGGTGACCCTCATCGGGCAGAACGTGAACTCGTACGCCGGCGGCTGTGACTTCGCGGCGCTGCTGCGCGAGGTGGCCGCGATCCCGGGTGTGGCGCGGGTCCGCTTCACGACCAGCCACCCGCACGATCTGTCCGACGCACTCATCGAGGCCTTCCGCTGCGAGCCGAAGGTCATGCCGCACTTCCACCTGCCGGTGCAGTCCGGCTCGGACCCGGTGCTCCTCCGCATGCGGCGCGATTACACGGTCGAGGCATACCTGAAGCGGTTCGACCTCTTGCGCGCAGCGCGGCCAGGCATCGCCATCACCACCGACTTCATCGTCGGCTTCCCGGGCGAAGCGGAGGAGGACTTCGAGCGCTCGCTCCTGCTCCTCGAGCGCGCCCGCTTCGACAACTCCTTCTCCTTCGTCTACAGCCCGCGCCCGCACACCGGCGCGGCGCGCCGGGTCGGCTCGGCGCCGGACTGGTCGGAGGTGCCGCGCGAGGTGGCGGTGGCGAGGCTGGAGCGGCTGCAGGCCGTCCAGCGGCGCATCTCCTCCGAGACGCTGGCTGGCGAGCTGGGGAAGACGGTGGAGGTGCTGGTGGAGGGGGCGCTCGAGGGCGAGGAGGGCCGCCGCTTCGGTCGGACGGCCGAGAACCGCGTGGTGCACCTCGACGCCGATATCGCGCGCGCTCCCGCCGGCGCGCTCTTGCCGGTTCGCATCACCCGCGCTCACGCGAACTCCCTGAGCGGCGTAGTCGCCGCGTGACCGCCGCCCTCGGTCTCCTTGCGGCTGGTCCGATCGCGGGCTAGCATCCCGCGGTTCGAGGGAGACCCCAACCCTGGCGACGATCCGGCCCTACGGCGGCAAGGCCCCCCAGCTCCACGGCTCCGTCTTCGCCGTCGAGAGCGCCGTGGTCCTGGGCGACGTCACCATCGGCGAGGACGCCTCGCTGTGGTTCGGAGCCGTGGTGCGGGGCGACGTGAACTTCATCCGCATCGGGGCCCGAACGAACGTGCAGGACCACTCGGTCCTCCACGTCACGAGCAAGACGCACCCCACCGTCATCGGAGACGACGTCACCCTCGGCCACCGCGTCACCCTGCACGGCTGCACCGTGAAGGACCGCTGCCTCATCGGGATCGGGGCGGTCGTGCTCGACGGGGCGGTGGTGGGCGAGGAGTCGATGGTGGCCGCGGGCGCGCTCGTGCCGCCGGGGATGGTCGTCCCGCCGCGGGTGCTCGCGCTCGGCTCGCCCGCCAAGGTGAGGCGCGATCTCACCGCTGACGAGATCGCGTTCTTCCGGACCTCGGCCGCGAACTACGTCCGCTACGCGCAGCAGTACCTCCGGGAAGGCTGGTCGAGTCGATGACGGTGGTCGAGGCGCTCCAGCGCGTGCCGTTCCTCAAGGACTTCAGCGCCAACGGGCTGGAGACGCTGGCCGACATCGCCCGGGAGCGCGTCCTGGCGACTGGGACCGTCCTGTTCGAGGAGGGCCAGCCAGGCGATTCGCTCTTCCTCGTCTGCCGGGGATCGCTGCGGCTGGTCCAGCGCGACGGCGGCGCCGGGCGCGAGCTCGCCGTGCTCGGCCCGGGCGACCACCTCGGCGACCTCGGCCTGCTCGCGCGCACGGTCCGCCTGGTCACCGCGGTGGCGGCCACCGACTGCGAGCTGCTCGAGCTGACCCGCCGCGCCTTCTTCAAGAAGGCCCAGGAGAAGCCGCTCACGTGCCTCAAGCTCGCCGCCGTGGTGGCGGGCGAGATCGCGCGCCGGGCCGAGGCGAGCCGAGGAGCGCTCCGCGATCTCGGCGGCCGTCAGGGCTAGCGGATCGACCGCCCATGCTGCAGCGCCTCGTCGATCTCCTGGGTGAACGCTCGCTGCACGTGGGCTACGCCTTCGTGTTCGGCGTCCTGCTCCTGTGCGGCTTCGGCCTGCCCATGCCCGAGGACGTCGTCCTCGTCACTGGCGGCGTGCTGGCCTGGCTGGCGTCCCCCCTGGAGACGCCCGCGCTGCGCGCGATGCCGTTCGACCCGGGCCTGCAACGGATGGTGCTGGTGGGGCTGCTCGGCATCCTGGCCGGCGACTCCGTCATCTACTGGCTGGGCCGCCGGCTCGGCTACCGCATCGCCGAGTTCCGACTGCTGCGCCGGCTCGTGCCCCCCGACAAGCTGCAGGAGGTGGAGAAGCGGCTGCGCCGCCGCGGCAAGGTGGTGGTGGTCATCGCCCGCTACCTGCCCGGCCTGCGCGCCCCGACTTACTTCACGGTCGGTCACTCACGCCTGCCCTACTGGCAATTCCTGGTCTTCGACGGGCTGGCCGCGCTCATCTCGGCGCCGCTCTGGGTGTGCCTCGGCTTCTGGTTCGGCGACGACATCGAGCGCGCCGCGCGGGAGGCGGGGCGGTTCTCGAACTACATCCTGATCGGGCTGGCGGTGGTCCTGGCCGGGCTCGGCTTCCGCTGGTGGCAGCGGCGGCGGGCGGAGCGGGCCGAGCGAGCGGAGCGGGAGATCGAGGCGGAGGGGCCGGAGGCGCCCGAGCGGTAGGCTGGCCTACCGGCCGAGCAGGCGTTCCAGCATCCCGCGGACACCGCGGCGGCTCGGCTTCTTCGCCGGCGGAGGGGTCACCAGCCGGTGAATGCCCGTGACGAGGTGCTCGCCCGGCGCGTGCGCGGCGCCGGCGGCGAGCGCCTTCGACGGGCGCTCGCGCGCGGAGAGGGTGGCGCGCACGGCGCGGTTCGTGGCGAGCTCGCGCGCGGTCACGGTGAGCAGGCACTCGGCGCCGAGCTCCAGGGTGACCGCGATCTTGACCATCCCGCGCGGCCCAGGCGGGAGTCCCTCCAGGCACAGCGTCCCCAGGTAGTCGCAGCCGGCGGCGCGCGGCGACGCGCCCTGCACCACCACCAGCTCGAAGGTGGTCTGCCCGTCGGAGGTGGTGGCGAGCCCGTACTGCTTGCGCGCCGGGAGGGGCGTGTTCCGCTCGAACACCGGCCGCACCGCGCCGTCGGGCAGCGCGATGCCGATGGCGAGCGGCAGCACGTCGATGAGCACCGGACCGTCGCACGCCCCGAGCGACTGCGCCAGGATCGCGGCGCCGATGGCGACCGCCTCATCGGGGTGGACAGCGCGCGAGGGCGCCCGCCCGAAGAAGGCGCGCACCTTCTCCTGCACGAGCGGCATGCGCGACTGCCCGCCGACGAGCAGCACCTCGTCGAGATCGGCGGGCGCGAGCCCCTTGGCGGCCAGGACCTCGCGGCAGACCGACAAGGTGCGGTCGACGAGCGGCTCCACCAGCGCCGCGATCTCCGGGCGGGTGAGGGTGGCGTCGAGCGCGACGGGCTGGCCGTCCCTCATGGCGACGAAGGGCAGGTGGATGGGGAAGTCGAGCCGCTCGGAGAGCGCGCACTTCGCGCGTTCGGCGGCGTCGAAGAGCCGCGAGAGCGCCACCGGGTCGCCCTCGAAGGCTACCCCGTTGGCCTGCCGGTAGAGCTCGAGCAGCCGCCCGACGATGCGGTGGTCGAAGTCGGACCCACCCAGGAAGGAGTCGCCCCCGGTCGAGACCACCTCGTAGACGTTGTCCTGCAGCTCCAGCACCGACGCGTCGAAGGTGCCGCCGCCGAGGTCGTAGACCAGGATGCGCTGGCGCAGGCGGCGCCCCGAGGCGTACGCGAGCGCGGCCGCGGTCGGCTCGTTGACGATGCGCTCGACGTGCAGCCCCGCCAGCGCGCCGGCCCGGCGCACCGCCGTCCGCTGCCGCTCGTTGTAGTAGGCGGGGACGGTGATGACGGCGCGGTTCACCTCCTCGCGGAGGTGGTCCTGCGCCACCTCCTTCACGTCGCGCAGGATGAGCGCCGCGATCTCCTCCAGCGTCAC
>WNGL01001918.1_pt1 | contig 25368 bp, 18 predicted proteins | sample 5400591 | NCBI WGS metagenome assembly WNGL01 (sample SAMN13153377, study PRJNA577476) | soil metagenome | isolation source: 80 cm soil or saprolite under Garry oak tree replicate 1 | place: USA:California | collected 2016-06-15 | reverse complement strand
CAAGCGCAAGCGGGACCAGCCGGCGGTCTACTGGTCGGGCCTCGTCGATGTGGACGACACCGAGCGTGAGCTCACCTGGATGGTCCCGGAGACCTTCAACGGCGCGGTCCGGGTGATGGCGGTCGCGGTCACGCCGACCGCTCTGGGCGCCGCGGCGCGCAAGTCCTTGGTCCGCGGGGACTTCGTCATCACGCCCAGCGCGCCGACCTTCGTCGCGCCCGGCGACGTCTTCGAGGTGAGCGTCGGGCTCGCCAGCAACGTCGCGGGCGCCGGAAGAGACGCCCGGGTGAAGCTGGCGCTGGCCGCCTCCGACCATCTCGAGGTGCAGGATGGGGCCGAGCGGATGCTCGAGGTAGCCCAGGGACGCGAGGCGAGCGCCACGTTCAAGCTCCGGGCGAGGGGGAAGCTCGGGGCGGCCGCGCTCCGCTTCGTGGCCACGCTGGGCGACAAGCACACGCGGCAGTCGGTCGAGCTCTCCGTCAGACCGGCGTCACCCTTCGAGACGGTGGTCCTCTCCGGCCAGGTCCGCCCCGGCCAGAAGCAGGAGCAGCCGATCGCGCGCCGGATGACCCCGGAGTACCGGACGCTCGAGGTCTCCGCCTCGCCGCTGCCGCTCGGGCTCGCTCGCGGCCTCGTCGACTACCTCTCGAAGTACCCGTACGGCTGCACCGAGCAGCTCGTGTCCCAGGCGTTCCCGGCGATCGTGTTGCGCAGCAGGCCCGAGTTCGGATTCGGGCCAGAGCGAGTGGAGGCGAACCTGTCGGCCGCCCTGCGCATGCTGCGCGCTCGTCAGAACGCCGAGGGCGCCTTCGGGATGTGGGCTGCGAACGGCTTCGTCTCCGACTTCCAGACGGTCTACGCCCTCCACTTCCTCACCGAGGCGAAGGAGCGGCAGTACCCGGTGCCACAGGAGGTCCTCCAGCGCGGATTGGACTACGCCCGCGGGCTCGCCGCGAGCCGGCCCCGCACGCTGGGGGACGCGCGCGTCCAGGCCTATGCCCTGTACGTGCTCACGCGAAATGGCGTCGTCACCACGCGCGAGCTCGTCGCGCTGCGCGAGACGCTCGACAAGCGGAAGGATCAGTCCTGGCGGAGGGACCTCGTGGCGGTGCACCTGGCCGCCACGTATGCCCTGCTGAAGCAGGAAGGCGCCGCGGCTGCGCTCATCGGCGAGGCGCGTGCGGGCACGCCACAGCAGACGGACTACGGGCTGTTCTACGACGGGCTCGTCTACGACGCGCAGCTCCTCTACGTGCTCGCACGCCACTTCCCGGAGCGGCTGGCGAGGTTGCCCCCCGACGCGATCGAGGCGCTCGCCCGGCCCATCGCCGCCGGGAGCTTCAACACCCTCTCGTCCGCGTATGCAGTCCTCGCCTTCGACGCCTATGCCCGCGCGGCGGGCGCCGGGGCGAAGAACGTGGAGGCGGCGCTCGCCGAGCTCCTGGCGGACGGCAAGGCCCGCCCGCTCCCGCTCCCGGCCGGGCTCTTCCCCAAGGTGCCGTTCACGGCGGACGCTGCCAAGCTGCGCCTCGAGAGCACCGGCGAGCTGCCTGTGTTCTGGCAGGCGACCCTCGCCGGCTTCGAGGCTGCTCTCCCCACCACCGAGGTGAAGGACAAGCTGGAGGTGTTCCGCGAGTACCAGGACGGGAGCGGCAAGGCTGTCCGCGAGGCCAAGCTCGGCGCGGAGGTCGAGGTCCACGTCAAGGTCCGGTCGCTCGGCGGGTGGTTGCCCAACGTCGCGGTGGTGGATCTGCTCCCCGGCGGCTTCGAGCCGGTGCTCGAGGAACGGGCTCAGGTAGCTGCGCAGGAGGAAGCCGATGGATCCGGGGACCAGAGCCGCGGGCGGGCGTCCCAGGCGAGCGCCGAGGCGGAGGGCGAGGACGGCGACGGGGATGGCGAGGGGCCGCCGCCGGGAGAGGCAGTCGGACGCGAGCCTCGGGCGGCCCAAGCGGTGTCGCTCCCCATCGGTACCGCGGCGTCCACGTGGGCACCGGAGTACGCCGACGTCCGCGAGGATCGCGTCGTCCTCTATGGACCCGTCGGACCGGACGCGCGGGAGTTCGTGTACCGCATGAGGGCGACCAATCGCGGCGACTTCGCCGTCCCGCCGCCGCTCGCCGAGTCGATGTACGACCGCTCGGTGAAGGCGCGCGGCCTGCCGGGTCGGCTCCAGGTCTCGAGCCAAGGCGATTGAACGGCAGACGAACGATCGAGCTCGCCGCCCTCGCGGCGCTTGCGGCAGCCGTGGCCTGGCTGGTCGTGCCGCGGCCGCCGCTCCGGGAGGGGATCGGCTTCTCTCGCGCAGTCTTCGACCGCGATGGCCGGCTCTTGAGGCTGACCCTCGCCCCGGACGAGCGCTACCGGCTGTGGGTGCCGCTCGCGCGCATCTCACCGCGGGTGGTCGAGGCGACGCTCCTCCAGGAGGACCGGTTCTTCCGGCTCCATCCCGGCGTCAATCCGGTCGCGCTCTCCCGCGCCGCCGTCCGCACCTACGTGAAGCGCGGCCGCCGCGTCGGGGGCTCCACCCTGACCATGCAGCTCGCCCGGATTCGCTACGGCATCGACTCGCGCACGGCGGGCGGGAAGCTCGTCCAGATCCTGCGCGCGATCCAGCTCGAGCGGCACTACTCGAAGGAGGAGATCCTCGAGGCCTACCTGAACCTCGCGCCTTACGGCCGCAACGTCGAAGGCGTGGGGGCGGCGAGCCTCATCTACTTCGAGGCCGGAGCCGAGCACCTGGGTCTCGGCGAGGCGCTCACCCTGGCGGTGATCCCGCAGAGCCCGGCCCGGCGCGCGCCGGGCGAGCCGAGGGGCGCGCTCGCGGCGGCGCAGGCGGGCCTCGCGCGGCGGTGGCTCGCGGCGCACCCGGCGGACAGGAGTGACCGCGCGGCGCTCTCGGCGGCGCTGCCCACCCGCGCCCTGGAGGCGCTGCCTTTCCTGGCCCCGCACTTCGTGGACGGCGTGCTCGCCTCGGGCAGCGATGGGACGATCGTGACCACGCTCGACCTCCGCCGCCAGCGGCTCGTCGAGCGTGCGCTGCGGGCCCATGTCGATCGAAGGCGCGCGGTGGGCATCGACAACGCCGCCGCGCTGCTCCTCGACCGCCGCTCGATGGAGGTCCTGGCGGCGGTCGGGTCCGCGGACTTCTTCGACGCGGCCATCGAGGGTCAAGTCGACGGCACCCGCGCCAAGCGCTCCCCGGGTTCGGCGCTGAAGCCCTTCGTGTACGCGCTGGCGCTGGAGCAAGGGGTCCTGCACCCGCGCTCGGTCCTGAAGGACGCTCCGGCGCGCTTCCGCGGCTACGATCCGGAGAACTTCGACGGACGTTTCGCGGGGCCGATCACGGCCACCGAGGCGCTCGTCCGCAGCCGCAACGTCCCCGCGGTCGAGGTCGCGACACGGCTCGATCCCGGGCTGCACGCCTTCCTCTCACGCGCTGCCATCACCGGCCTGCAGCCCGAGGCGCACTACGGCCTGGCCCTCGTCCTCGGCGGCGCCGAGGTGACGATGGAGGAGCTCGTCCGGCTCTACGCGCTGCTCGCCAACGGCGGGGTCCTCCGCCCCCTCCGGACGCGGTTCGCGACGCCGCTGGCGCCCGGAGAGCGGCTCCTGTCGGAGGAGGCCGCATGGGCGGTGCTGGACATGCTCGAGCAGAACCCGCGCCCGGGACTCCCGGCCACGCTGGGGGCCACCCGCGACGTCGTTCCCGCCGCGTGGAAGACCGGGACCTCGCACGGCTATCGCGATGCCTGGGCGGTGGCCGTCGTCGGACCCTATGTCCTCGCGGTCTGGGTCGGTCGCTTCGATGGCCAGGGGAACCCTGCCTTCGTCGGCCTCGAGGCAGCAGCGCCGCTGCTGTTCCAGATCATCGACGCGCTCCGCGCCGAGGGTCGGCTCGAGCCCGCTCCGCGGGTGCAGCCACCCGGGCTCACTCGCGTCGCCGTGTGCGCCGTGTCCGGGAAGCTCCCCGGGCCGCACTGTGGGCACACGGAGAGCACCTGGTTCCTGCCCGGCGTCTCCCCGATCGACACGTGCGACGTGCACCGCGAGGTGTTCGTGGACGGCGCGGGGAGGCGGGCCTGCGCCCCGGCGCCGGGCGCCCGCAGGGCGGTGTACGAGTTCTGGCCGTCGGACCTGCTCCGGCTCTTCGCCGAGGCGGGTATGCCCCGGCGCGTGCCGCCACCCGGGGCTCCGGGCTGCAGGCTCGACGACCGCGCGGCGCGCGGCGTGCCGCCGAAGGTCACCTCGCCGCAAGAGGGGGTCACCTATTCGCTTCGTGCCGCGCGCATGGGAGCGGACCCCATCCCGCTCACGGCCGTGACGGATGCGGATGCGCGCGAGCTCTTCTGGTTCGTCGATGCCGAGCTCGTCGGGAAGGCGAGATGCGGCGAGCCCTTCCTGTGGCGGCCCAGGCCTGGACGCTTCGTCGTGCGCGCTGTCGACGACCAGGGGCGCGCGGGAGCGGCGCGGGTCGAGGTGGCGGTGGTGCAGTAGGGCGCCGCTGGCAGGCACCCCACTGCACACAAGCAGCGGTCAGGCCTCGATCCCGCCACCGACCGCGTACTGCGCGCCGGTGACGAAGCTCGACTCGGCTGAAGCGAGGAAGCCGACCACGTTCGCCACTTCCTCGGGCTTTCCGAAGCGCTTCAGCGGGATCAAGCCCAGGATGCCGGCGGCCATCCCGTCGAGCTGCTCCTTGCCGAGACCCATCTTCCCGAAGATGGGCGTCGTGATCGGCCCTGGGCTCACCGCATTCACCCGCACGCCGTCCACCGCCAGCTCCTGCGCCCACGCCCGCGTGAGGGCCAGCACCGCCGCCTTGCTGGCGGCGTATACGGACATGTTGGGGAAGGGCTGGTCCGCGGCCACGCTGGCCACGTTCACGATGGAGCCCCGCGACTGCCGCAGGAGCGGCAGGGCCTGGCGCGTCAGCTCGATGAGGCCGTGGACGTTCGTGTCGAAGATCTCACGCACGTGGCCGGGGCTGGCGTCGGAGAGCGGCGCCACGGGCGCGATTCCCGCGTTGTTCACCAGCACGTCGAGCCGCCCGTGCCGGAGCTTCACCTCCTCGACGGTGCGGGCCGCGTCGGCGGCCTGCGCCACGTCGGCCACGACGAAGGAGATGGCGGGGTGCTGGGCGGCCGACTCGCGCAGCGCAGCCTCGTGGCGACCGGTGATGACGACCTGGGCGCCGGCGTTCGCGAGCTGGAGCGCGACGGCGCGGCCGATGCCGGTGCTGGCACCTGTGACGAGGGCGACCTTGGACTCGAAAGTGTTCGGCGTCATGACCTTGCTCCTGAGGTGGGCGCCGTGGGCGCCGAGGGGAAACTGCCATAGAAACCAACTGGTCGGTATGTATGGTCGATGGCTGGAGCCTGGCGAGTCCCTGTTGGGTCCTGGCCCGGCGACTACGCCCCGCGCCGCGGCCTCTTCCGCACCGGCCGCAGCGCCTCGAGGTAGCTCCCGAGCTCCTCGTAGCTGCCGCGCAGCACGGACGGATCGCGCGCCGTCTTGGCGAGGCTCATCGCGCCCTCGATCGCCGCCACCACGAAGCGCGCCACCCGCTCCGGGTCGGCGTCGGCTCGCACCGTCCCGGCGCCCTGTCCGCGTGCCAGCGCGTCGCGCAGCGCGGCCACCCAGCGCGCCATCACCGTCTCCAGGCGGCGCCGGAGCTCATCGTCCTGCGACGAGACCTCCTGCGCCAGGTTGTTGAGCGGGCAGCCGAAGCGCAGCACGTCGGCTGACAGCGCCTGGGCCTGGGCGCGGAGCAGGTCCTGCAGCGCGGTGACGGGGTCCTCCGTCCCGCGCAACGGCTCCACCCACTGGGCGAGCACCATGGGCGCGAGGACCTCGTCGACCAGTGCGCAGCCGAGCGCCTGCTTGCACTCGAAGTGGTGATAGAGCGCGCCCTTCGTCACCCCGGCCCGCGCCAGGACCGCGTCGAGCGAGGTGGCGGACAGGCCCTGCTCGTAGACGGCGCGGAAAGCCGCCTTCAGGATCTGGTCACGAGTGGCGTGGGGATCGCGGGTGGCCACGGCCATCTGATCATACCGACCGGAACGTATGCGCGCACGCCCCGCCGCGTCACGCTCCACGCGTCAAAGCGTGTCCTTCAAGCCGAGCAGGAAGGTATCAGCGCTCTACTCGCCGAGGAGCCGCGCGTAGGCCCTGGCGTCGATGTTCGCACCGCACACGATCAGCCCCACGCGCTTCCCGGCGAGGCGGTCGCGGAGCGGCCCGAGCAGGGCGGCCGTCGTCGCAGCGCCGGCAGGCTCCACGGCGAGCTTGGCCTCGCGCTGGAGGAGCCGCATCGCGTCCCGGAGTGCGTCGTCGCTCACCAGGACGACCTCGTCCGTGTTGCGCCTGCAGAGCTCGAAGCTGTACGGCAGCGCGTAGGGTGCCCCCAGGCTGTCGGCGATGGTGGCCACACGCTCGATACCCCGCGGCTCACCCGCCGCGAGACTCCGGTGCATCGAGTCTGCTCCCTCCGGCTCGACCCCGTACACGGCGCATCGGGGATCGACGAGCTTCACGACCGAGGCGACCCCGGCGAGCAAGCCGCCACCGCCCACCGGGACGACAACGGCCTCGAGCCCCGGTGCCTGCGCCATGAGCTCGCGCCCCACCCCGGCGGTTCCGAGCGCCGTCAGGCGTCCGTCGAACGGGTGGATGAGGGTACGCCCCTCGGTCCGCACCACCTCGTCGACGAGGGCGAACCCCTCATGCGCCGTCGGCGCAAACACCACCTCCGCACCATAGCGGCGGGTGAGCTCGACCCGGTACGGATTCGCGCTCGCGATCATCACGACCTTCGCGTGGGTGCCGGCGGCCCGGGCAGCCCAGGCCACGGCGATGGCGTGGTTCCCGGCGCTGATGGCGGTCACACCACGCCGTCTGTCTTCCTCGCCGAGGGCGAGCACGTTGAGGAGGGCGCCGCGCGCCTTGAAGCTGCCCGTCCGTTGAAAGAGCTCGAGCTTCAGGACGACGCTCGTCCCCGCGGCCAGGCGCCCAGCGAGCTCGAGGCCATCCCAAGGCACGGACGGCGTGACGACGACCCGGCCCCCGAGAGCTTCAGCTGCGGCGTCGATGTCAGCGAGCGTGAGCGGAGCGGGAACGGTCAGGGCGTCCTCCTGGGCAGCGTCGCAAATATAGTCGTGGTCTACTCGGAGGCATGGAGAGCGCTGCCGCGACCGATCGGCACACCACCTTCGAGGACGTGCAGGCCATCGTGACCGCCTGCGCGTTCTTCTCGCTCGGCTTGACCCTCCTCGGGAACGCGCGGCTCCTCATGGGCGGAACGCCGGGGATCGCGCTGTTGATCTCCCGGGTGACGCATCTCCGATTCGGCACGGCCTACTTCCTGGTGAATCTGCCGTTCTTCTGGCTCGGGGTGCGGCGGCTCGGGTGGCGCTTCACGCTCAAGACGTTCGCGGCCATCGCGCTGCTCGCCTTCGCCACCGACCGCCTTCCGCTGGCGTTGCACCTCGACCACATTCATCCGCTCTATGCCGCTGTCATGGGCGGAGCCCTGGCTGGCGTCGGCCTGCTCATGCTCTTCCGCCATGAAGCAAGCCTCGGCGGGCTCAACATCCTCGCCCTATACCTGCACGAGCGCTTCGGGATTCGCGCCGGCGTATTCCAGCTGGCGGTGGATGCCGCCATCCTGGTGGCATCGGTCTTCGTCGTGTCGCCCACGACGCTCGTCTTGTCGGTCCTGGGCGCCATCGCGCTCAACCTGGTGCTCGCGGTGAACCACAAGCCCGGTCGGTACATGGGGGCGTGACGGCAGCCGCGCGTTCCGACGCTGTCAGCCCAGGCTCAGCCGGGACTCGGCCACTCCTTGCCTCGTATCCCCTGAAACGCGGCGGCCAGCTCGCTACAGTCACGACGCGTGAGCGCCGAACGACAACGTCTGCGCGAAGCCGACGAACGCCGGCAGCCGTGGCGCCGGTGGGGACCGTACCTCGCTGAACGCCAGTGGGGGACGATCCGGGAGGACTACAGTGCCTCCGGCACACCCTGGGCGCATTTTCCCCACGAGCACGCCCGCAGCCGCGCCTACCGCTGGGGCGAGGACGGGCTGCTCGGGATCTGTGACGACGAGGGGCTGCTCTGCTTCGCTCCCGCGCTGTGGAACGGCCGCGACCCCATCCTGAAGGAGCGGCTCTTCGGGCTCGGGGGGCCCGAGGGCAACCACGGCGAGGACGTGAAAGAGGAGTACCACTACCTCGACGCGGTGCCGACGAGCTCCTATCTGAAAGCGCTCTACCGCTACCCGCTCTCCGCGTTCCCCTATCAGCTGCTCCAGGACGAGAACCGGCGTCGCGGGCGCGACGTCCCCGAGCTGGAGCTGGGGGAAACCGGGGTCTTCGATGGCGGCTGGGTGGATCTCCTCGTCGAGTACGCCAAGGCCGAGCCCGAGGACCTCCTCATCCGACTCACCGTCGTCAACCGCGCGCCCGGGCCGAGCACGCTGCACGTGCTCCCGCAGCTGTGGTTCCGGAACACCTGGTCCTGGGGCCGCTCGCCGGAGCGGCCGCGCATCGCGTTCCTCGGAGCCGGCCTCGCGAAGGCCGACCACCCGCGGCTCGGGGTGCTGTACCTCCAGTGGGAGAACTCGCCGGAGGTGCTCTTCTGCGACAACGACACGAACTTCGCCCGGCTCTACGGTCACCCACCGTCGGGCGCGGTCAAGGACGCCTTCCACGACGCGGTGGTGGGGGGCCGCCGCGACGGGCTGCGAGGGGACGGCGAGGGGACGAAGCTCGCGCTCTGGCACTCCGTGGGCCTGACCCCTGGTGGCGCACAGGTGATCAGGCTGCGCCTGCGGCGGGACCCCGCGCCGCTGCCCTTCGCCGACTTCGACGGGATCTTCGCCGCCCGCGAGCGCGAGGCCGAAGAGTTCTGGCGGGAGTCTGCGGCCGGCCTCGAGGATCCCGAGGCGCGCCGCGTGCATCGCCAGGCGCTCGCGGGCCTCCTGTGGTCGCGCCAGTTCTACCACTGGGATATCCCGCGCTGGCTCGAGGGAGATCCAGGCCAGCCGGTGCCGGCAGCGGAGCGGAGACGGGGTCGCGACAGCAGTTGGGAGCATCTCAACAACGCCGACGTGCTCCTCGTCCCCGACAAGTGGGAGTACCCGTGGTACGCGGCCTGGGATCTCGCCTTCCACTGCGTCGCGCTCGCGAGCGTGGACCCGGAGCTGGCGAAGGCGCAGCTCGTCCTGCTCCTTCGCGAGTGGTACATGCACCCGAACGGCCAGCTGCCGGCGTTCGAGTGGAACCTCGGCGACGCGAACCCGCCCGTGCACGCGTGGGCGGCCTGGCGGGTCTTCGAGATCGACCGCGAGCGGCATGACGGCCGAGGCGACAGGGCCTTCCTCGAGCGCGTCTTCCACAAGCTCCTCATCAACTTCACCTGGTGGGTGAACCGCAAGGACGTGGATGGCCGCAACGTCTTCCAGGGCGGGTTCCTCGGCCTGGACAACATCGGCGTCTTCGACCGCAGCGAGATGGCCCCCGAGGGAGGCGCCCTCGATCAGGCCGATGGGACGAGCTGGATGGCGATGTACGCGCTCGATCTGCTCCGGATCGCGCTCGAGCTCGCCCGGGAAGAGCCGATCTACCAGGACGTCGCGACCAAGTTCTTCGAACACTTCCTCTACATCGCCGGGGCGATGAACGACGTCGGACGACAGGGCGTCGCGCTGTGGGATCCCGAGGACGAGTTCTTCTACGACGTGCTCCGACGTTCGGACGGGCGCGCGGTGCCGCTGAAGATCCGGTCCTTGGTCGGCCTCATCCCGCTCTTCGCGGTGGAGGTGCTTGAGTCCGAGCAGCTTGCCGGCGCTCCGGAGTTCGCCGAGCGGCTCCGGTGGTTCCTGCGTTACCGTCCCGACCTCGCCTCGCTCGTCTCGCGCTGGCACGTGCCCGGCGCAGGGGACACGCGTCTCCTCGCGCTCCTGCGCGGCCACCGGGTGAAGCGCGTCCTGCGCCGGATGCTCGACGAGGCGGAGTTCCTGTCGCCCTTCGGCGTGCGCTCGCTCTCCCGCTACCACCGCGACGCTCCCTTCCGGCTTCCGCTCGAAGGGACCTTCGCCGTCGCTTACGAGCCAGGGGAAGCCAGGACCGGCCTCTTCGGCGGGAACTCCAACTGGCGCGGTCCGGTCTGGGTGCCGATGAACTACCTGATCATCGAGGCGCTGCGACGATTCCACCGGTACTACGGGGACCAGTTCAGGGTGGAGTGCCCGACGGGATCGGGGGTCCTCCTCTCGCTCGCCGAGATCGCCGACGAGATCGCGCGGCGCGTCCTGCGGTTGTTCTTGCCGGGGCCGGATGGGCGGAGGCCGTACCAGGGAAGCGGTCCGGCGCTGCCGGGCAGCCAGGACCTCCTGCTGTTCCATGAGTACTTCGACGGAGAGGACGGCCGAGGGCTCGGAGCGTCGCACCAGACGGGCTGGACGTCGCTGGTGGCGGAGCTGCTGCGGACGGCCGGGCGCGCGAGGCGTCGCTCGCGCACGGCGCGCCATGAGAGGTGAGCCCTGTGAGCCCTGACGGGGCAACCTCGTCAGCCCATGGCTCGGAAATCCCTTGCCGGCTAGGGCAGCACCATGGGCGAAGCTCCCGCGCCGCTGACAGGGCCCGATCTCACGCTGGGCTGCGAGCTATCCGACGTTCCCGAGGATGGGATGCTGCTCGGGCACGCGCACGGGGTGGCGGTCCTCCTCGTCCGGCAAGGCGGCGAGGTGTTCGCCGTCGCCCCCACCTGCACGCACTACGGCGGGCCACTCGCCGAGGGGCTCGTCATCGACGGCCAGGTGCGCTGTCCATGGCACCACGCCTGCTTCGATGTGCGCACGGGCGAGGCGGTCAGGCCGCCGGCCCTGAACCCGCTGCGCCGCTGGGAGGTGGAGCGCCGCGGATCGCAGATCTTCGTCGGGCAACCGCTCGCGCCACCCCGGCCGAGATCCTCGCGGAGCGCGGTGGAGAGCGTCGTCATCGTGGGGGCGGGTGCGGCGGGAAACGCCGCGGCCGAGACGCTCCGGCGCGAGGGCTACTCGGGCCCCGTGACGATGATCGGCTCCGAGCCGAACGTCCCGGTCGACCGGCCCAACCTCTCGAAGGACTACCTCGCCGGCACCGCGCCCGAGGAATGGGTCCCGCTGCGAGGGGCCGAGTTCTACGCTGCGCAGCGGATCGAGCTCCTGCTGGGGACTCGCGTCGTCGCCCTCGATCTCCAGGGGCGCCGGGTACGGCTCTCCGACGGCACGAGCCGGAGCTATGGCGCGCTGCTGCTGGCCACGGGTGCCGACCCGGTGAAGCTGACCATCCCTGGCGGTGACGGTCCGCTCGTCCACTACCTCCGCTCGCTGGCGGACAGCCGTGCCATCATCGCCCGCGCCAAGCCCGCCGCGCGCGCGGTGGTCGTCGGCGGGAGCTTCATCGGCCTGGAGGTCGCCGCGGCGCTGCGCGCGCGAGGGCTCGAGGTCCGCGTCGTGTCGCCGGAGGCCCGCCCGCTCGAGCGCGTGATGGGCGCGGAGCTGGGTGACTTCGTCCGGACGCTGCACGAGGAGCACGGCGTCGTGTTCCACCTCCGGCACACCGCCGCGGCGATCGAAGGTCACGCGGTGGTCCTGGACGACGGGACTCGCCTGCCGGCCGACCTGGTCGTGGTCGGAATCGGAGTTCGGCCCGCCGTGGCGCTGGCGGAGCAGGCGGGGCTTCACCTCGACCGCGGCGTCCTCGTGGACGAGTACCTGGAGACGAGCGCTCCGGGCGTGTACGCCGCCGGCGACATCGCCCGCTGGCCGGACCCGCACACGGGCAAGCCCATCCGCATCGAGCACTGGGTCGTGGCCGAGCAGCAAGGGCAGACGGCGGCCAGGAACGTCCTGGGCGCGCGCGAGCCGTTCCGCGCCGTCCCGTTCTTCTGGAGCCAGCACTACGACGTCCCCATCAACTACGTGGGACACGCCGAGGGATGGGATCGCCTGGAGGTGGCCGGCAGCATCGCGCAGAGGAGCTGCTTGGTCGCCTTCCGGGTCGCGGGCCAGATCTCGGCGGTGGCCAGCATCTACCGTGACCAGGAGAGCCTGCGGGCGGCGGCGTTGCTCGAGCGCGGAGACCAGGCAGGCCTGGAAGCCCTGCTCGCGAGCGCGCGGGCCTTCGCGTGATCGGAGCTGGCCGTCATGTACCTGCTGGCGGGAGACGTGGGCGGTACCAAGACCGACCTGGGCGTCTTTGCCCACCAAGACGGTCGCCTCGTGCCGGTGCGCCAGGTGGAGTACGCGAGCCGGGAGTACGCCTCGCTGGAGGTGATGATCCGTCGGTTCCTGGACGGGATGCCGCCGGTGAGGCTCGACGCCGCCTGCTTCGCCATCGCCGGGCCCGTGACGGGGGGCAAGGCTCATCCGACGAACCTCCCGTGGACGGTGGAGGCGGCGGTGCTCGCCCCCCTCATCGGCGCCGATCGCGTGGAGCTCGTCAACGACGTACGAGCCGCGGCGTACGGCATGCTCTTCCTGGCCCCCGGCGATTTCAAGGTGCTCCACGCGACCGACCCCGAGCGCAAGGGCAACATCGCCGTGATCGCGCCAGGCACGGGACTCGGGGAGGCCATCCTCTTCTGGGATGGCGCACGCCATCACCCCATCGCGTCGGAGGGAGGCCACGCCGACTTCGCTCCCCGCACCGACGAGCAGATCGAGCTCCTGCGATACCTCCGCGTTCGCGTCGGCGCGCACGTCAGCTACGAGCGAGCGCTCTCGGGTGACGGCCTGTACAGCCTGTACTCGTTCCTGCGCGACACCGGGCGCTCGGCGGACAGTCCCGAGCTCGCCGAGAGGCTCACCCGCGGAGACCGCAACGCCACGATCGCCGAGCTGGCGCTCACGGGCGAATCGCCGCTGTGCGTGGCAGCGCTCGACCTGTTCTGCTCGATCCTCGGCGCCGAGGCAGGCAACCTGGCCCTGAAGAGCTTCGCGACGGGCGGGCTCATCCTGGGTGGCGGGATCCCGCCCAAGATCCTCCCCGCGCTCGAGTGGGGCGGTTTCATGGCAGCCCTGACAGACAAGGGCCGCATGACACCCTGGCTGAAAGAGGTGTCCGTGAGCGTCGCCCTCGTTCGTCGCGCACCGCTCATCGGCGCGGCGCACCTGCTGCTGGCGGCAGCCTGACCCTGCACTGGCAGCTTGACGCAGCCGGCCATGAGTTGCGCGGCACCATGGATCGGTATGGTGCTAGCTTGCGCGATAGTCATGGGCTCGACGGATGAGGCTCCGAGCACTGCTCGGAGGCGAAGCGAGAGCGAGGAGCTCCGTCGACTCAATCGGACCCTTCGAGCGCTCAGCAGCAGCTCCCAGGCCCTGCTGCATGCCACCGACGAGGCGCACTACCTGGAAGAGGTGTGCCGGATCGTCGTCGAAGATTGTGGGCACGCGATGGTGTGGGTCGGGTTCGCCGAAGACGATCCCGACAAGACCGTACGGCCCGTCGCATACGCAGGGCTCGACGAAGGGTACCTCAAAGGCCTGCGCGTGACCTGGAGCGACAGCGAGCGCGGCCGTGGCCCGACGGGAACGGCGATCCGCACGGGGCGACCCAGCGCCTGCCCGAGGATGCAGACCGACCCCCGCTTCGGTCCGTGGCGTGAGGAGGCGACCAGGAGAGGATATGCGTCCTCCATCGTCTTCCCCCTGATGAGCGAGGGGAAGGCGTTCGGCGCGATCACCATCTACTCGCGCGAGCCCGATCCTTTCTCGGACGAAGAGCAGCGACTGCTCGCCGAGCTGGCCAATGTCCTCGCGTATGGGATCGTGGCCATTCGGGGGCGCGCAGCTCGCCAGGGCGCCGAGGAGGCGCTGCGCCGCAGCGAAGCCCTGTACCGCGCCATCGCCCGCAATATCCCCGGCGGCGGACTCTACGTCGTGGACCGGGACCTCCGTTACGTCGTGGTGGAGGGAAGCCTCCCGCGGCTCTTCAGCATGGAGCGCCAGCGATCGGAGGGGCGCGCGCTGCACGAGACCCTCGACGGCGAGATATGCGAGATGGTGGAGGAACGATTCCGCCGGGCCCTCGCGGGCGAGACAGCGAGCTACGAGTGGGAGTATCGCGGGCGGGTCCTGTGGTCGCATTACGTTCCGCTTCGAGACGACAGCGGGGGCGTGGACGCCGCGATGCTGCTGTCGATGGACATCACCGAGCGGACGCGGGCCGAGGAGGCGCTGCGCGAGGCGGACCGTCGAAGGAACGAGTTCATCGGCGTGCTGTCGCATGAGCTGCGGAATCCGCTCACGCCCTTGCGTAACGCTGCGTACGTCCTCGACCGAGCCGAACCGGGTGGAGAGCAGGCGAGCCGTGCGAGGGCCGTCATCGGCCGTCAGATCGACCATATGGCGCACCTCGTCGATGATCTGCTCGATGCGACCCGCATCTCACGGGGCAAGATCCAGCTCGCACGTTCACGCATCGAGCTGACCGACACCGTGCGCCGCGCCGTCGAGGACCACACGCCGGAGTTCGCCACCCGAGAGATCGCGCTCGAGCTCCGCGCCGAGGCCGCGCAGCTCTGGCTCGACGCGGATCCCACTCGCATCGCGCAAGTGGTCGGCAACCTCTTGCAGAACGCCGCCAAGTTCACCAGCGCTCAGGGCCGGGTGACGGTGTTCGTGGAGCGCGAACCCGGCGACCGTGCGGTGATCCGAGTCGTGGACGACGGAGTCGGCATCACGCCAGCGCTGTTGCCCAAGGTGTTCGAGCCGTTCATCCAGGGTGATGAGAGCCTGCATCGAAGCCAGGGAGGGCTCGGGCTCGGGCTGTCGTTGGTGAAGGGCCTGGTGGAGCTGCACGGTGGGACCGTGCAGGTGCGCAGCGAGGGGACGGGCTGCGGTGCGGAGCTCACGGTCCGGCTCCCGCTCGCGGTCCGCCGGTCCGGGCCAGCCCCACGAGCGCCCCCGCGCGCCTTGCCGCCCTCCCGGCGGCGCGTCCTCGTGATCGAGGACAACCTGGACGCCGCCGAGACGCTCGGCGAGCTGCTGAGTCTCGCGGGCCACGAGGTCGAGACCGCCCACGATGGCGCCGACGGTCTCCGGAAGGCCCTCTCATTCAATCCGGAAGTCGTCCTGTGCGACATCGGGTTACCAGGCATGAACGGCTACGACGTGGCCCGCGCCATGCGAGCCGCCCCGGCACTTGCCTCGGCCGTCCTGGTAGCGGTGACGGGTTACGCTCTCCCGGAAGACCAGAAGCGAGCCGCCGAGGCTGGTTTCGACCATCACCTCTCGAAGCCCGTCAGCCTGGAGCAAATCCATTCCGTGGTGGCCAGCTCCGCTCGAGGATAGGCCGACCGGGCGGCGAGCGGTGACGCGCGCGCTCTCAGCCGTCGAGCGCCTGCCGTACCGTCAGGAGGAGCGCGCCCGGCGTGAACGGCTTCGACAGGAAGGGGACCGTGGTGGAGAACTCGGCGCCGAGCACGTCGCCGGTGTACCCGGACATGAAGGCGACGCGCAGCCCGGGCCGCACCGCCGCCACGCGCCGCGACAGCGAGAGGCCGTTCTCCTCGGGGAGCAGGACGTCGGTCAGGAGCAGGTCGATCGGCTGCGGGTGACCCTCGGCGAGCGCCATGGCGCTGCTCGGCCCGGAAGCATCGAGGACGGTGTATCCCCCCCGCTGCAGGGCGCGGCGGGCGATGGCTCTCAGCGCGTCGTCGTCCTCGACGAGCAGGATGGTCTCGCGCCCGCCGACAGCCTGGCCGCGCGGCGGCGCCGGCGCCACAGCCGCGGTGCGCGGCCCATCGTGTCGGGGCAAGTAGATGGAGAACTCGGCCCCGGCGCCGGGCGAGGAGCGGACTCGGATGGCGCCGCCGCTCTGGGTGACGATGCCGTAGACGGTGGAGAGACCGAGGCCGGTCCCCTTGCCCGGGCCCTTGGTGGTGAAGAAGGGCTCGAAGATGCGGGCCTGGGTCTCCGCATCCATGCCCACCCCGGCATCCGCTACCGAGAGGACCGAGAGCGGCCCGGCCGGAAGGCCAGGGTCCGGGCCGCTCCCCCGGTCGGCTGCGTCGAGCTCACTGACGGTGATGGTGAGCCGGCCGCCGCCAGGCATGGCGTCCCGGGCGTTCACTGCGAGGTTGACGATCACCTGCTCGAGCTGGCCGGGGTCGGCCGAGACCCCACCGCGCGCGTGGATCGACACCTCGAGCGCCACGGTCTCGCCGAGGAGCCGCTTCAGCATCTTCTCGAGGTCCCGCACCACGTCGGCGAGGGCGATGTCCTGCGGGGCGAGCCGCTGCCGCCGGCTGAAGGCGAGGAGCTGACGCGTCAGGGCCGCCGCGCGCTCGCCGGCCTCGACGATCTCTGCGGTCTCCTGGAACGAAGCGTGGCCGTCCGGCAGCTGGTGCTCGATCATCCGGGCGCAGGAGATGATGGCGGTGAGCAGGTTGTTGAAGTCGTGGGCCACCCCGCCGGCGAGCTGGCCGACCGCCTCCATCTTCTGCGAGTGGCGGAGCAGCTCCTCGAGGCGGCCGCGCTCGGCCACCTGCCGCTCGAGCGACGCCGCCATCTCGTCGAAGGCGCGAATCAGCTCGCCGAGCTCCTCGCGCCCGGGCTCGAGGCCGGTGCGCGCCCCGGCCTCGCCCGCCGAGAGCCGGCGGGCCGCGCCGATGAGCACCTTGAGCTTGCGCACGAGGAGGAGCTCGCCGGCCCAGCCGGCAGCCGCGAGCGCCATGGCGCCCACCAGCCCGAACGCGAGGAGACTCAGGCGGGAGATCCGGTTCACCGGCCCGAGCACGGCCGCGGTCGGGAGACCCGCCACGACCTGGATGACCGGCTCACCGCCACGGTCGAGGACCGTGTGGAGCGCGTGGATCCGATGGACTCCGTCGCCCCCCGGGAAGTCGATGGGCGCCCGCGCGCTGACCAGGGCCGCGAGGCGAGCCGGGTCGTAGGTCTGGCCCGCCCGCTCCGGGTGGCCGCGGGCGGCAATGACGACTCCGCGCCGGTCGAGTACCTGGACGTCAGCCCCTTCCGGCAAGCCGAGGACGTCGAGCCGCTCCTGGAGGTAACCGACGTCGAGCGAGGCGAAGGCCACCGCCTGGAGGGTGCCGTCTTCGGCGAGCACCGCCTTGCCGAAGGCAATCGAGGGGGCGCCGGCGATGCGCGAGATGACATACTCCCCCACGCCGAAATCGCGGCTCGCCACGGCCCGCTGAAAGAAACGGCGATCGGCGAGATTGACCGGCCCGTGGAGCGGCGCCGCGCTGCAGAACACTCCCCCGTCCGGATCGATGGCGCCGATGTTGAAATAGGCCGGGTCGCGGTTCAGGAGCGGCGCCACCTGCTCGCTGCAGGCCGGGTCCCGGGCCATGACCTTGTGCATGCGGGAGAGGGCCAGCAGCAGGCCCCGGACCCCGTCGACGGGGCGCTGGTGGATCTCGGCCACGAGCCGGGCGAGCTGACCGGCCTCGGCCCGGGCGTCGCTCACGAGGAGGCGCCGGTGGGCGATCGAGGCCACGGCAAGCACGCCCAGCGCCGGGAGGAGGGCGACCAGGACGAGCGCGAGCAGTCTGACGCGAAGACTGGACAGCACAGGCAGGGTCGTCTCCCAGGAGAGGCGCCGAGGAGCTTAGCCCGTAGCTCTCCGTGCGAACAGGTGGGATACCGACAGGACGGCAGGACCGCGGTTCCGGTCGGTGAAGGACCGGCGCGCAGCGCGCGACGCGTGGTTTCGGGAGGGGCTCCCCCTGGCGCCGCGCGGTGGCGGCGTTAGGCAATCTCACGGCCGCAGGAGGCAAGGCATGAATGGGAAGCACGGCGATGAGCGCGTGGATCCACCGCCCTCGAAGAGGTCGAAGCTGTTCCGCATCCTCGTGCTGGGTGGCGCGGTACTGGCCGGCGCCGCGGCGGTGGCGCGCACACCAGCGCCCGCGGTGCCGCAGGGCGCCGACGACGGCGGCAGCGACGGAGGAGGAGGGGGGGTCCCGGGCTGGTGACCTCGCATCGCCTCGCCACCACCGCCGAGCACGTGCGGCGCATCGCGGGCTCGGCCTGGCGCTTCCGGTGCGGGGTCGAGCAGGTCGCCGCGTTGCGATTCACGCGCCTCGCCGAGCGGCTGGCGTCGGTCGGCGCCGCAGGGGCCGTGGTGGAGCTGGCGCTGCGCGCGTCGCGCGACGAGCGGCGGCACGCGGCGCTCTGCGCCGAGCTGGCCGCGCGCTACGCCGCGCCGGCCCCGGCCGCCGCAGCGACGAGCCCGGCCGAGATCGCGCCCTCCAGCCTCGCTCGGGAGCAGCAGGTCCTCTACGAGGTGGTGGCCGCGTGCTGCGTGACGGAGACGGAGAGCGTGGGCGTGCTCACGCACCTGCTCGCGGCCGTGCGCGACGCCCGGCTGCGTGCGGTGCTGCGTGAGCTCGCCCGCGACGAGGTCCACCACAGCCGCCTGGGCTGGGCGCACCTCGCGAGCGAGCGCGCCCGCGGCGACGTCTCCTTCTTGGGGCCGCTCGTGCCGGCGATGCTGAGGGGCGCGACCGACACGGAGCTCTTCGCGCCGGTCCCTGCAGAGTACGATGACGGCGCGCTCCTCGAGCATGGCGTCCTCCCGCACCGCATGAAGCGCCAGGTCTTCGCGCGGACGCTGGAGGAGGTCGTCTTTCCCGGGCTCGAGGCGTACGGGGTCGACACCGTACCGGCGCGGCGCTGGCTTGGCGCACAAAGCGGCGGCGCGGTCGGGTAACATACGGGCGTGGCGTTCTGGAAGCGCAAGCCAAGGACACGTGGGGAGCTCATCGCCGCAGCCGACCGCGCGCGGGTGACGGGGCGGCTCAAGGCAGCGGCGGAGGGCTACCGCAGGGTCCTGGCCGAGCACGACCCCGACGATCCGCACGTGAACGGGAAGCTCGCTCCGCTCCTGGCGCACCTCGGCGACACCACCGGAGCGCTATCGAGCTTCCGCCGCTCCGCCGAGGGGCATCTCCGCGCCGGCTTCCACGACCGCGCGCTCGCCGTCTACGCCCAGGCGTGCGACGCCTTCCCGCTCGAGCCCGACTTCCACAGCGAGGCGGCTCGCATCCACCTCGTCCGCGGCCGCCGAGCCGATGCCGCCATCGTGCTCGTGCGGGGCGGCCGAGCGCTCGGCCGCACGCGGCGCGCCAGCGCCATCGAGATGCTGCAGGGCGCACTTGGTCTCCAGCCCAGCGACCTGGAGGCGACGCTAGCCCTCGCGCCGCTGCTCCGGCGGGAGGACAGGCGTAGCGAAGCGCTCGAGCTGCTCCGGTGCATCGAGCCAGAGCTGCGCGGTGCGCCGCGCCGGCGCGTGCGCTGGCAGATACTCCGGACGGCCCCGGGCTTGCGCACGGCCTGGGGCTGGATGGCGGCGCTCACCTCGCGGCGCTGAAGCCGAGGGAGCGAGCGCGCGACGTCCCCCAGCGGGCTCTACTCGTCTGCGCTCGCCGTCCCCACCAACGAGGCGGGGATGCGCACCTCGTACGCCGGGTAGGCGTCAAGGGGAAGCAGGACGGCGCTCCCTAGAGCCGGGGGCCACGTACCCGGCTCTCCTTTTTTTGCGTCTTGCGGGTGGGATCGGGGAAGAGTCGGGCCGCGACGCAAGCGCTCGGCGTTCCACCCGGGTGATACGTCCGTCGTCGTCGTGGTGCACCACGGAGACCGAGGTCTCGCGGCCGGCCAGGATTTCTTCCTCGGACAGCTCGAAGTGTCGGGCGTAGTCGCTCAGGGACTGCACCTCGGGGGCGCACACCTTGGACGCCGGCAGCTGATTCCACAGCAGCAACGTCCCGGAGGTGCCGACCAGCGCCACCGCGTAGCGTTGGACGTCGCCGGCCGAACCGGAGAGGACGCCGAGGTCTGCCACCCAGGCGGAGGAGCGAAGCATCGGGTACCACAGCTTCAACCAGGCTCCCCACATGATGACGGTGGAGGCATCGGAGCACAGGCGCTGGTGCCAGCGCAGGCGGTGACGCGCGTTGATGATGAGTGAGCGGCTCATGTGAGTGTGCGCTGGTGTGGCTTCGCCTGTCCCTTCGAACCCAGGCCGATACTCGATCGATCGCGTCTACGTCAGGGGCGAATGCCGCGGTCCGGGCTGATCCAGCGGGCGCGTTTGCCCTGGCTGCGCAGAAGGACCTTCGGGTAAGCCACGACAATCGACGCAGTGTTGATGATCCAGAAAGCGAAAGGATACCAGATCATCCAGAATAGGTTGCGTAAAAGTCCGCGGTCGTGGCGGCTGTCCAGCCATGTGCTGAAGGCGAACTGCAGCAGACAGGTGGTACCCAGGATCACACCGGTACCCTGCGGGCTCAGCGGCGATCCGATCAGCGGCAGCGGGCCATGGGGAAACACCAGTCCCTGTAGCCACATCAGCGTCAACAGCAGCATCGAGTAACACCAGAACACACTGACGCACATCTCCGCCAGCAACGGCCACAGGAAGCTCTGGCTCGGACAACGCAGCACGTCGACGTTCCTCAGCAACACCTGGGCGCCGCCCATGGCCCAGCGCAGACGCTGCTTCCACAGACCCCTCAGCGTCTCCGGCATCAGGATCCAGGCCAGCGCATTCGGCTCGAAGTGTACGTCCCAGCCGGCGCGTTGCAGCTTCCAGGTGATGTCGATGTCTTCCGTGAGCATGTCGGCGCTCCAGTAGCCGACCTGGTGCACCGCGGACTTGCGGAAGGCCGTGATGACCCCGCTCACCGTGAAGATCCGGCCGAAGCTCCGCTGCGCACGCTTGATCATGCCGACCATCGAGGAGAACTCGCCCACCTGAAGGCGCCCCAGCAGCGTCGACCGGTTGCGGATCCGGGGGTTTCCCGTCACCGCCCCCACCCACGGCCCCTCGACGAAATGCCGCACGAACCAGTGCGCGGCCTGCTTGTCCAGCAACGCATCGCCGTCGATGCAGATCAGGATCTCGTGCTTCGCGAGCAAGCTGCCGGCTTGCAGGGCGATGGCCTTGCCCTGGTTCTGCGCCAGGTGCACCACGCGCAAGCGCGGGTTCCGCGCCGCCATGCGCTCCAGCACATCGGCCGTGCCGTCCTTGCTGCCGTCGTTGATGGCGATGACCTCGAACTCCGGGTAGTCGAGCGCGAGCGCATGGCTCAGCGTCTCTTCCGCGTTGTCCTCCTCGTTGTAGGAGGGGATGAGGATGCTCACCGGCGGCGCGTCCGGGATGAACCGCGGCTGGTCCCGGGCCGCGTCCGCTCGCTCGAAGCGCCAGTAGAACAGCGCCGCCCCGATCATCCACAGGAACGACATGAAGAGCGGGTAATAGAAGACGAAGACGAGCAACCCATGCCACAGCGTCTCGAGGCGAACCGTCACGTGGCGGGCCTCTCAGCGCGTCTCGGGCGCATTCGGCTTGCTGTCCAGCGCTGGCTTCATGACCGCGGCGTCCGGATGATCGCTGATCAGGGCGTCGGGGTAATAGCCGACGTGCTGCACCCCCATGCCGTACAGGCTGCGAATGACCTCGGCGAGCTCTCGGCTGGCGATGGGATGGTTGTCGTCGCGCCAGTCCACGGACTGGAGCTCGAAGACGACCTTCTTCATCGCATCCGGGCGTCGGCCGTTCACCGCGTTCACGAGGTCGTGGAAGAACGCCGCCGGATCGGCGGCCTTCTCCATGTAGGGCATGGCCATGATGGCGGTGAAGTCATATCGCGCGATGGAGTTGTCCAGCGACTGCGAATACCAGACTTCGGCCTTCGGGTTCAGCACCACCCGCGCATAGAGGTTCCTCGCCACCTTCAGCGTGGGCTGCTGTTCGCGCACCTCGTCGGCCAGCTCCATGGCGAAGTCGTCCAGCGCGTTGATCTTGAGGATGGTCCACCTGCCGAGCAGGTCGTCGCTCTTGCGGATCTCCTGGACCGACGGAGGCAGTCCCCACTCCGCGTACGCCCTGAGGGCGAACGAGCTGGCGTCTTCGTAGTCGGACAGCGTGACGTCATCGTGGAAGAGCAGGCCGTCGAAGGGCGCCGCGCGCGCGAGGTCCTGGTAGATCTCGCGGATGGCCTGCCGCGCCCGCTGCGAGAACGGCGAGAGCCGGACGTAGCCCATGTCGACGCGGCCGGACTTGTCGCCGGGCAGTGACACGACCTTGTCGCCGGCGGCCGGATGGCTCGCCGGCAGCTCCCAGGACAGCATCGGCATCCAGGCGTACAGCCGTTTCACCGGCGTGCGCGTCCGGATCTGCCACGCCGCGCGGTTGAGCAGGTCGGCGCGCATGGGCACATGGCGGCTGGGGAAGTACACGGCGTCCGCCGAGCCGTTGCCGTCAGGATCGGAGAAGGCCTGCAGGTAGACCGCGTTCACGCCCATCGCCGCGATGCGGTCGAGCAGGTGGCCGAGGTTCCGCTCCTGCTGCGCGGGATCCGGGTCGTACACGTAGTCCAGATCCACGTGCATGATCTTCTGCGGTCGGTCGTTGTCGGAGAGGTTCCGGTTGCGGATGGTGATCTCGCGGTCGAGGTCCCACAGCGCCATCCCGCGCGCGACCAGGATGCGGCGCAGCCCCCACAGCGGCGTATCGTGCATGTTGGCGCCGTCGTCCAGGGTGAACCCGATGGGCATGCCGAGCCGCTCGGCGATCTCACGCGTGATCTTGTTGTAGCGGCCATAGGGCCACGCGATCACGCGCGGGGACTTGCCGGTGTGGCGGCGGATGAGCTCGCAGTTGCGCTCGAGATCGACGCGCACGCGCTTGCGATAGGTCGTCTCGTCCTCGTGACGCTCGTCACCCGGCAGATAGCGACGCGTCGTGGTCGCTGGCTCCAGGTTGCCCTGCGGGTTGCCGAGGATCCCGCGGTGCAGATCGAAGGAGTGGCTGCCGATCTCCACCAGCCCGCCCTGGCTCATCTCGCTCAGCTCTCCCCATGACAGCAGCTGCGCGCGCGGGAGCTTCTTGCCGTCGAAGTCGACCGTCCCCTTCTCTTCCAGCCAGCTGCCCACCACGTTGATGACGGCGGGGATGCGGAACATCTTCAGGACGGGCCAGGCATGCTCGTAGACCGACTGGTAGCCGTCGTCGAACGTGATGAGCACGGCCTTGTCCGGGAGCGCCCTCTTGCCCTCGCGGCCGGCCAGCACGTCGCTGACGCTGACGAAGTGGTACCCGTGGTTTCGCAGCCAGTCCATCTGCCGCACGAAGTCGGTTGGCGTGACGGCGTACTGCGGCACCAGCGCCCGGGCCGGGTCGGCGACCTCGTGGTAGCTGAGCACGGTGAGCTCTTCTTCCGTGTCGGCCATGGAGCGCGCGGCCGGCAGGAGGAGCAGCGTTGCCCAGAGCAGGGGCAGGAGTCGCATCGTCATCGGCGTCCGAAACTCGGTCGGGTGGGGAAATGGCTGCGAACGTGAGCGGGCGCCGCCACGGCCAACCTGGCGCCTGACGGGCGCGCGGCGGCGCATGATCCCTAGTTTGCTGGGGCGACGTCAAGACACGCCCTGCCACACGCCGCGCCACTTTGTGGGCGCATGCCTACATCGGTCCAGCAGGCTCGTTCTGTTGCGTCCCCCTTTCACTCAGCCGCCAGCAGACGCTCGACCCCGCCGTCGGGCCCGACCTGCACCGCGAGAGGCACCACCGCCACGCCGTACTTGCGCGCCAGGTCCGGCCGGCGCGACACGTCCACCAGCACCGGGGCGCGCCCCTGCCCCGCGAGCCGCCGCGACAGCTCCTGGCAGTCGGCGCAGAGCGGGTGGGTGAACTGCACGATCGCGCCCTGCCCTGCCGCGACGCCCAGCTCGGCGAGATCCACCCGGTCGATGCCGCCCGTGCGCACGCCACGCAGGCGCGCGCCGATGCGGTAGAGCACGCAGCCGGTGCAGAAGCCCGTCGTCGCAGCCAGCAGGGCCAGCGAGGCCACGATCGCGCCGAGCGCGAGTCCAACCGAGCGCAGGCCCAGCGCGCTCGCCAGTGCGGCCGACCCGAGGAAGACCGCGCCCACCTGGTTCGCGAAGCGCGGCGGCCGGCTGTCCTCGAGGAGCCCCTGGCCGAACCGGGGCTGAACCACCTCGAAGTAGAAGACGCACGGCAGGCACCAGCGACGACCCAGCGTGAGCCCCAGGCCGAGCTGGACCGCGAGCAGCGCGAACAGGCCCCACCAGCCGGTGAGCACGGCGACGAGCGCGACCACTCCCACGGTGGCCTGGTTGAAGCGCGGCGCCCGCGCGTCGATGACGGCGAGGTCGCGGTAGGGGTCTGCGGTCCGGTCGGCCATGGTGCCTCGAGGGGAACGGTGGACAGCGCTCTCGCTTCCGCATCAACAGCGAGCCGTCCGTTATGGCGGTCGCAGCGCCGATCCGCTCTTTCAACCCGGAAGAGTCCCCATGAAGGGCGCACGGTTCCGCGGCCGCGCCTCGCGCCGACGCCCTCGCCGGGAGCCCCGTCTAAGGATGCAGGCTCGCTCCGGCCGCGGCCGCGGGCTCGTCCTCCACCTTGATGATGCCCTGGATCTCGCCCGTCGGGCACGTGTAGGGGAACTCGCCGGCTCTACCCGCGGTGAACGTCGTGGCAAACCGCTCGTTCAGCGGAAGCGCATTCCAGACCAGGAACTCGTCGATGCGCAGGATCTTCGCGCAGGTCTTGTCCGTCTCGCGCGTGAACACCAGCCGGACGCGTTCATGCTTCCTGAGCGTGATCTGTGCCGGCTCGAATCCCTTCTCGGTGACGCGCACGTCGATCGTCCTGAGCGGCACGTCGATGGAGGCGTGCGGCACCACCGCGGGTTCGGGGGCCTTCTCGCGCCTCTTCTCTCCACGACTGGGGGGACGGGCCTGCGCGAAGGTCCGCGGCGCCGGGAGCAGGCCGACCAGAACGACCGTCATGAGTAGGATCGAACGAAGCGTCACTCCGGCGGAACGTAGTGGAACGCGCCTGGGCGTTCAAGCGTTGGCGCGTCCACCAGTCGGTGGTCGAGGGGACCTCAGGGCGTGCATTGCCCGGAGATCGAGAACGTCGTCGTCTGGCCTGCCACGTCGGCCGAAACCGATACGATGTCCGGCCCGACCCTGCTGCCCGTGATCGCGAGCTCGGCGTATTCGCCGTACTGGAACCCGCTGCAATTCGCCGTCAGGCACAGCCCGACCTCCGGCACGATGTAGCAAGGCGCCGTGCTGCATCCCAGCTCCACCGGACCGTCGTGGCACTTCGCCGGGAACTGCGGCTTGTCACAGTAAAGGAGGCGGAACAGAGCCGGCGGGGGCCGCAGTGGTACGCCGAGCAAGGGTAACCACCCGGCGACGGACGTCTGGCGAGGGTGACCTGGGCCAGCGATGCTCCGCGTTCTCACCAAGGAGAGCGCGATGCGCGAGGACGAGCGGGCGAGGTGGACGAAGCTGGTGGCGGACTTCGAGTCGGCCGACCT
>WNGL01003951.1_pt1 | contig 25369 bp, 20 predicted proteins | sample 5400591 | NCBI WGS metagenome assembly WNGL01 (sample SAMN13153377, study PRJNA577476) | soil metagenome | isolation source: 80 cm soil or saprolite under Garry oak tree replicate 1 | place: USA:California | collected 2016-06-15 | reverse complement strand
ACGCTCGACCAAAGCCTTTCCCAGTCCGATCAGGCTCTTCGCCTTGTTGCGAAAGAACCCCGTGCTCTTGATGATCTCCTCGAGTTTCTCCTGCTGTGCATCGGCGAGAGCTTGCGCCGTCGGGAATGTCCGGAAGAGTAGAGGCGTGACCATGTTGACGCGCTTGTCGGTGCATTGCGCGCTGAGGATCGTCGCCATGAGCAGCTGGAGTGGTGTCTCGTGGTCGAGCTCGCAGTGCGCGTCGGGGTGGGCGCGCTTGAGCCGCGAGAAAACCTCCAGCGCGTAGGGTGCCATCGCATCCTTCGCAATTCGACGGCGCGTTGTCTTGTGCCGCTGGCCTCGGACGGGATTGCTGCTTCGTGGCTTGTGCGCGACGCGCACCTTAGCCTTTCCCTTGACGACCAGTGGCTCGCCTATCTTCAACTTTACGATCGTACGCTTCACTTGCTCCGTCTCTTTCGCACAAATGCGAGCACGTCCTCTGCGCTGCGCGTGTTGAGAATATCTCCTGCTTCGAGCCACGCCTTTCTCGCCATCCCGATTCCAAAATGCACGTTGTCGAGTCCGGCCGTCGAGTGTGCGTCGGGTCCGATCGCGATCGTCACGCCAAGCTCCTTCGCCTGACGGCAGTAGCGCCAATCGAGATCCAACCGATGTGGATCGGCATTTAGCTCCACCGCCACTCCGACCTGCACGGCCTTCTCGAGCACAGCCTCTACGTCGATCGCGTACGGCTCGCGCGATAGAAGTAATCTACCGGTCGGATGCGCGAGAATCGTGAGACGCGGATCATCGAGCGCGGTAAGCACGCGCTTCGTCATCGCTTCGCCATCCATGCTGAAGCGTGAATGGATCGACCCGATTACGTAATCGAAGGTGTCCAGGATTTGAGGGTCGTAATCCAGTCGCCCGTCAGCCATGATGTCCGCTTCGATTCCCTTCAGGATGCGGAAGCCTTCCATCCGCGCGTTGAGGCGGTCGATCTCGTCGTGCTGGAGCAGGATCTTGTCGCGCTTTAGTCCGCCGGCGTAAAACGCGGACTCCGAATGATCCGAGATCCCGATGTAATCCCAGCCGCGCTCCTTTGCGGCCAGCGCCATCTCCTCGATCGTCGCCGTTCCGTCGGAATACTCGGAGTGGCAGTGGAGGATGCCGCGCAGGTCATCGAACGTCACCAGGTTCGGCAGCTCGCGGCGCGCCGCTGTTTCGATCTCTCCCATTCCCTCTCTCAACTCCGGCGGAATCGGCTCGAGATCGAGCGCCGTGAAAAAGCTTCGCTCATCCTCCAGCTTTACCCGCGTCCCGTCATTCTTAATTAGTGAGTTCGCCCGAATCTCGAACCCGCGTGCCTGCGCGAGGACGTTCATCTCCTCCACGTGTGCGGTACTTCCCGTCGCGCGCCATAATGCCACCGGGTAGTCAGCGCTGGTGACGCAGTGCATGTCGAGGTGCGTTCCGTCCACGAACCGGATGTGCACCGAGCCCGGGTCTTCCCGCATCTTGCTCTCGGCCACACCCGGTGAGCGAGCGAACGATGCTGCCACCTTCGTCGGATCCGCCGAACACTCGACCACCATGTCGATGTCGGCGACGACCTCGTTGTGTCGCCGGATCGATCCCGCGACTTCAGCGTGGCTGACGTCCGGATGCTTGACGACGTTGGCGAGCAGCATGTGCGCCTCGATAATCGCCGCGGGAAAGCGCTGGAGATGTGCGTTTCGCCGGAGAATTTCGATCCCTTTCAGAATCTTTTCAGCCGTCTTCTTTCCGAACTTGGGGAGGTCGGCCAATTGGCCGTTCTGCGCTACTCGCTCGAGATCCTCGATCGTCTCAACGCCCAACGTGTCGTGAATGAGCTGGACCTTGGCGACGTTCAAGCCCGGAACCCGGAGGAGGTCGAGGAATCCGTCCGGCATTCCCTCTCGCAACTTGTTGAGGTACGAGGACTCGCCCGTCTCGACGAGCTCGCGCACGACCGATAGTGTCGCTGGCCCGATCCCCGGCGTATCCGCCAGCTCCCCCGAGCGCAGCAGGGGCGCGAGATCATCGGTGTCGAGGGCAATGAGCGAACGCGCCGCACCAGCGTACGCGCGCGCCTTGAATTTCTGTTCGCCTTTTACCTGAAGGAGTGCGCCGATCTGGGAGAGGACGTGCGCGGCAGAGCGGGAATCCATGCCCTCAATATATGAGGGCGGTTTGTCACGTCGTTTCTTCGATCCCAGCGTGGAAGGGCAGGGTCTTCACGATTTCTTCGATCTGCTTCTGAATCAGCTCCAGCTCCTGGCTGGCGCCTTCGCTATCGAGCATCCCGTGGCGCATCGTGACGGCGACTCGATTCATGTACTTGATCTTGGTAATGATCTCTTCCGTCGCGCGGCGAAGGCGGATGTAGCGTCTCTTGTCGGCGAGAGCCCGGTGACAGCGCCGCTCGAGATCCTGTGGCGTGAGCTTTCTGGCTACCTCGACTGCTTCAGCGATCGTGCGGCCCGGAACAGCGCCATGATCCGGGATTCCCATCTGATCGCTCGAGGGATCGCTGAACCACAACCTGCCAATGTATTCGACGCCATCGTAGGCGAGACGAAGCGCTACCCTGTATTCCTTGCCGTCGACCGTAATCGAGCTGATCGCGTGCTGTGTTACGCCGGAGTCTGATGTCATAGCTGAGGTTCAGCTTCGTACGGGCGGATTGGTTTCATCTAGGAATGGGTCGAGTGCCGCGAAAAGCCGGTCCGGCTGTTCAACGTACGGCACATGCCCGCACTCGTCCAGAACCACGAGATTCGTTCCGAGCGCTTGGGCCGCTGCTCTGGAAGACGCTAATGGAATCGGATCGTCACGCCCGCAAATGATGATCGAGGGGATTCTTACGCCTTTCAATTGCTGAATCAGGTCAAAATCAGCCAGACTTTCCCACACAGATTGCTGTACTCGACCGACCACCCTGAATGGCGTGAGGTCGGTCGCCTTGCTTGGATCCGAAAAATAACCAGCGACACCGAGCTCGAACGCGCGCTGCCGGTATGCCGCCGGGTCCCGCTCCCTCAGACCGGACGCCGACAACTCGTCGCGCATGCGCTGTATATCCGGACTTTGCTGCCGTCGGTTGAACTCCGCCTCAAATTGTCGCCGATACTCCTTCGTGAGAGGGGCGGGACTGATAAACGCCATACGGTATGGGACGCGAAGATGGGGGTTCTTCCTTTGCTCGGTAGCGTACAGCATGGCGAGCATCGCCCCCCAGGAATACCCAACTATAGATAGGGGTTCGGAAGATAGGGGTTCGAGTCCAACCTCTTCGACCACAGCGCCGAGATCTTCGACATGGGTCCGCCAGGTGATTGGAACGCGCGCGTCCGACTTGGAGCGACCGCCTCCGCGTTGGTCGTAGAAGATCAGCTCGTACTTTTCGGCCAGATGCAGCATCTGCGGCAACAGATAGCAGTGATCGGCTCCCGGACCGCCGTGCAGCACCACCAACTTCGGCGCATTCACCTGACCGTATTTTGCCCAGTAGAGAGGGCTTTGAGTCGCGGTGCTAACTCCCTGCTCCCGCGGCGCGGGAATGGGCTTCGGCATGTAGCGCGCTCAGCGCGCTGTGAAGTCAGTCTTGGCCGTCACCGCTCGACAGGTCGCCGCGATCAGCTCCGCGGCGTGATCCAGATCCTGGATGCTGACCAGCTCGTTCGGTGAGTGCATGTAGCGGTTGGGCACCGATACCAATCCGGTCGCCACTCCCTCGCGCGCGATGTGAATGGCGTCGGCATCCGTGCTTGTCTCGCGACCCGCGGCGTGCAACGCCACCGGAATCTTTCCGTCTTCCGCAGTCTTGCGCAGCAGCCCGAACACTACCGGGGAAATGATAGAGCCACGCGTCAACACCGGGCCCGCGTCAATAGCGGCTTCACCGAATTCTTTTTTCTCGACACCCGGGTGATCGATCGCGAAGGTTACGTCGACGACGATCGCCATCTGCGGCCCGATGCACGTCGCACAGATTCCCGCCCCGCCACCGCGATAGCCGATTTCCTCTTGGGTCGTAGCCACCGCGACGACTTTGGCGGGGCCCGGTTTGTCGGCGTATCGACGCAACGCCTCGAGCACGACAAAGGCGCCAATCCGGTCATCAATCGACCGCGAGACCAGTCTCCCATTAGGAAACTCCATCGTGCGCGAGTCGATGACCCCTGCATCGCCGACCAGGACCATTTCTTCCGCCTCTTTCTTCGACTTTGCGCCGAAATCCACCCAGAGGTCGGTGAACTTTGCCGCCTTCTCCCGTTCTTCCTGTTTGATGAGATGCACCGGCTTCTTGCCAACGACGCCGAAAGCATCTCCGTTGCGGCCGATAAAGCGGACACGCTGTCCGATCAGTACCTGTGGATCCCAGCCACCGATCGGCTGGATGTAGGCGTAGCCCTGGTCGTCGATGTAGTTGATGATGACGCCGATCTCATCGATGTGACCGGCCAGCATGATTGTCGGCGTGCCGTTGCCGTTTACTTCGGCGAGACTGTTGCCCGCAACATCTCCGCTCACCTTCGCAAACTTTTTTGCTTGTTCGCGCCATACTTTGGCAGGAGCGCCCTCGAAGCCCGAAGGCCCAGGTGTGTCGAGGAGTTTTTTCAAAAAGCCGAGCGATTCAGAAGAAATCATCAGGGTATGCGGGGGGAGGCGGGGGGCGCGGTTTTGAAGAGCGTCGAATATAGCATCGCGCGGGAAACGCGCCTAACGCGAACGACTCTTGCAATGTTGGTTTGCCCGTTTCGCTCCTACGCCAAACTGTATCTCAATGCAAATCAACGTAAAAGGCATACAATGCCTTGCAATCCTGCTCGCCGCGGGCATCTCGGCGCGGGCCACCGCACAGGGCTTAGCGACTTCCGCGCCACTGACGGACATCCGATATGAGGTGACGTTCACGCGCGCGAACGCCGAGCGGCGACAGGTGATGTCGGCGATGACGTTCACGGTCGGGGGAACAGATCCGGTTCTTCTCTCGCTCCCGAAATGGACACCCGGGGCCTACGAGATCGCGAACTTTGCGCGGGACGTCTCCGATTTCTCGGCTGAGCAGAGCGGCACCTCGCTCGTTTGGGACAAGATCGATCCGGAGACCTGGCGCATTCGACCTCGCGGAGTTGGCGAGGTCACGGTTCGGTTCAACTACCTGGCGGACAGCCTCGACAATGCCAACACCTGGGCGCGTCCCGACTTTCTGCTCTTCAACGGGACGAACCTTTTTCTGTATCCCGAGGGAAGAGGATTCGACTTTCCCGCTTCGGTGACAGTGAACACGGAAGCCGGATGGAAGATCGTTACCGGAATGACATCCGCAGGTACGCGCCGATACGCCGCCTCGAACTACCACGATCTGGTTGATATGCCCTTCTTCGTTGGGCAATTCGATCTGGACAGCGCGCAGGTATCGGGGACCTGGGTTCGTTTCGCGAGTTATCCGTCTGGAAGCGTGACTGGCGGCGCCCGAGTCGCCGTCTGGGAAGCGCTCAAGCGCGCGATTCCCGTCGAAGTGAAGGTATTCGGCGAGGTGCCGTGGAATACGTACAGCGTCATGCAGATCGCCGATCAGTCTTATGGTGGCGGCTCGGGACTCGAGCACCAGAATTCGCACGTCGACGTGCTGAATCCCGGCATGCTCGGCACGCCCATTCTGCCGTCGCTGTACGCGCACGAGATCTTTCACGCCTGGAACGTGAAGCGTCTGCGACCAAGCGATCTGTGGCCGTACCGATATGATCAGGAGCAGCCCACGCCGCTGCTGTGGATCAGCGAGGGCATCACCGATTACTACGCTGATCTCGCCGAAGTTCGCGGCGGGATCGTCGATGCCAATGGTTTCTATCTGCTGACGAGCGACAAGATGTCGCAGGTAAATGCGCTGCCGCCGACGGCCCTCGAAGATGCATCGCTCTCGACCTGGATCCACCCGCGCGATGGAACCGAGTACATCTACTATCCAAAGGGATCACTCGCCGGCTTTCTGCTCGACATCATGATCCGCGACGCCACCGATAACCACAGTTCGCTCGATGATGTGATGCGAGCGTTGTACAACTCGGCGTACAAGAATGGTCGTGGCTTCACGTCGGACGAATGGTGGAGCACTGTGGCCAAGGCAGCGAACGGAAAGTCGTTTGGCGATTTCTTCGCCCGATACATCGACGGCCGAGACCCGTTTCCTTACGATGCGGTGTTGCCGCTGGCGGGACTTCGGCTCGCCCGCGACACCGCTCGCGTTCCGCAACTGGGGATCGCCAGCCTTCAGGATTCGAGCGGTCTGCACGTTACTGAAGTCCTTCCCGAAAGTTCTGCTGCGGCCGCTGGCGTCCAGCCCGGCGATCAGCTCCTTTCGGTTGGCGGGTTCAACGCCGAAGATCCGAACTGGACCGAGAAGTTCCGCTCGCGCTACGCTCGGTCGCCGGAGGGAACCGCGCTTCCGGTTGTAGTACGGAGAAACGGGGCCGAGCAGACTCTCACCGCGCAGCTTCGTTTCGTTACGAGAGTCGACTCGCGTTTGATTCAGGACTCGCGTGCTTCGGCGAAGGCGCGCCGAATAAGAGAAGGAATCCTGCGCGGCACGACGCAGCCTTAAAAGCCTTAGCCCGCAGCCCCCAGCCGCTCCACCCGCCGCTCTTGGCTGGTCGTCTTCAGTTGCAGTTCCTTTACTTGAGGATTGCTTTCGCGATGGTCTGTAACTGCATATTGGACGTACCCTCGTAGATCGTCCCGATCTTGGCATCGCGATAAAACTTCTCTACGGGATAGTCCCTGGTGTAGCCGTACCCGCCGAACAACTCGACACACAATGAAGTCACGCGCTCGCAAACCTGCGAGGAGAATAGCTTCGCCATCGCTCCCTCGCGAACAATGTCCTTTCCGCTGTCCTTGAGGCGCGCGGCGTTGTAGACCATCAGGCGCGCGGCCTCGACATCGGTCGCCGCCTGCGCAATCTGAAACTGAATCGCCTGGAATTCAGCCAGCGGTTTTCCAAACTGCTTGCGCTCCTGGAGATACTTGATCGTCGCGTCGAGCGCGCCTTGCGCGATACCAATCATCTGCGCGCCGATGCCGATTCGTCCCTCATTGAGCGTGTTGATCGCAATCTTGTAACCCTGACCGACGGGTCCGAGCACGTTCTCGTCGGGGACTTCGCAATTGTCGAGTAGCAGCTCGGTCGTGCTCGATGCGCGAATGCCCAGCTTGTCTTCTTTCTTGCCGACCCTGAATCCCTTGAAGTTGCGCTCGATGATGAACGCGGTGATGCCCCGATAACCAGCCGACGGATCCGCGTTCGCGAAAACTACGAACACTCCTGCCTCAGCGCCGTTAGTGATCCACAGCTTTTGTCCATTGAGCACCCACTGGTCACCACGTTTCTCGGCGCGTGTGACGAGACCGAATGCGTCGGAGCCAGAGCCTGACTCAGAGAGTGCGTAAGCGCCGACGACGTCCGAGGTGAGCATCGGCAAGTACTTCGACTTCTGTCCGCGGAGGATCGGATAATTGACGAGTGTGTTCTGCACGTCGCAGACGATGGCCGCCGCCGCATCAACCTTGCTGATCTCTTCGACGGCGAGCGTCACCATGAAGAGGCTGCCGCCCGCCCCGCCAAACTCCTCGGGAACTTCGATTCCCATGAGGCCGAGCTCGAAATACTTGGGAAGCAGCGCGGGATCGATTTTGCCCGCCTTCTCCATTTCCGCGACACGCGGCCGGACTTCTTCCTCTGCGAAGGTCGCAACCGCGTCGCGGAACATGATCTCCTCCTCGGAGAGGAGAGTCAGAGCCGACGGCGAAGTTGTCGTCTCAGTTGGCATTGACACCAACTCCCGCTCGCTCGAGAACGACTTCCGCCAGTTTTTCGTGCAGGCCGAACGCGGGTGTCACGCTGAAAGCGACGTTCGGAAACGATCGCGCGACTGCCGCGACCATCCGCGGAATGTCGGAGGTGGAATGTTTGCCCGGCGAGAGCATGTAGGGAAAAACAATTACCTCTGTGGCTCCAGCATTCACGCAGTCAGCAAAGCCTTCGGCGATGTCAGGGTCGCACAGCTCCATGTGAGCATGGCGCACGACGACATCTTCACCCGCCAGCCGCTGAATGAGCTCCGCCATCTGCGGAAGCATCTCGTTCGCCTCGTCTTTGCGCGAACCGTGATCGACGATCAGAATTCCCTTCACAATCTGGAAAATGGCGGTGCAACCGCCGGGAGACTAGTGCGGCGCCTCGTCCAGAGCAGTGCCACGATGCCAGGTGGGCCGCGCCACGCCGCCGGCCTCTTCGTAAAACTGAATCCTTCCCGGCGCGTAAAGCTTGGTGAGAAACACGATTTGACCCGTGTGCATCGCGAAATGCTCAACGACGTGATAGATCGCGCCCAGCACATTCGTGTCTCGCTCCTGAATCACGACCGATCGCTCGAGGTCCTTTTCAGTTAATCCCGCGAGAACCCGATCGGCCTCACGCAGGACTGCCTCGAGATCGTCCATGAGCTTCGACGCATCCGCGCCATCCCTCTGTGCAAATTCGCCGGCACGATACCGTTTGTAGATTCGTCCGCCAACGCCGCCCAGAATCCACTCGGTGACGTTGCCGGTGAGATGAATCAATAGGTTGCCGACGCTATTGGAGTCCTGGTTTGGGCGGGCCCACACCGCGCCTCGCGGCAGCGCATTCAGACAGTGCCGAAGCTTGATCGGATACTCCTTCGTCAACCAGTAGCGCGAGCGCGCGACGAAAATTTCAGCGAGCGACACTACGCTGTCCTCGCTTCCGTCGGCACCAGAGTATCGCGGAAGACCTCGAGCGCGAGCTCGACCTTCCCGAACGGCGCTGAAACCTGCACTCCCTGCACGTACGGACGAACGCGCTCGAGCATCTCACGGGCGATCGCAATTCCTTCCGCGACGCCGTGCTCCTTGGATTTTGCACTCGCAGCGCGCATGCGCTCAATGATCCGTGGCGGCACGACCACGCCCGGCACCTCATTCGCCAGAAATTCCGCGTTGCGCAATGAGACCAGCGGCCAGATCCCCGCGACGATGGGAATGCGCACATGCTCGATCGTCGAGAGGAATTTCTCGAGCTGCATCACATCGAACACCGGCTGCGTGATCGCGTACTCTGCGCCCGCTTCCACCTTCCACTCGAAGCGTTTGAGCTCCTGGGCCGGATCGATCGCGGCGGGATTCACGCCGACGCCAATCGTGAACTTCGTAGGCTGGCCGATGGCGTTGCCGCCCGGATCCAGTCCCCGATTCAGGTTGCTAACGAGGTTGGTGAGCCCGATCGCATCGATGTCGAACACGGCGGTCGCGTTCGGGTACGGCCCCATCTTTGGCGGATCGCCGGTGATAAGAAGCATGTTGCGAAGACCGACCGCTGCTGCACCCAGAAGATCGCTCAGCATTCCGAGAAGATTTCTGTCTCGGCAACAGTAGTGGATCACAGTCTCGATTCCGACCTGCTGCTCGATCAGCACGCTGGTGAGTAGCGCACCCATTCTGCTCTGAGCGCGAGGACCGTCGGGCACATTCACGGCATCGACGCCGGCGTCGCGCAGTGACGCAGTATCGCGCAGCATCTTCGTTGCGTCGACGCCTCGGGGAGGAACGATCTCCACCGATGTCACGAATTCGCCCTCTGCTATCTTGCGTCCCCACTTGGATCGCTCTGCCAGTGGAACCGGCTCGACGCCCGGATCCTCGGGCGGAAGATCGGGGTGCGTCTGTCGACGTTCCTTCATTGGAACACGCGCCTGACGCGGTGACAGCGGGCGCACTCCCTCTACCATCGCCGCGATGTGGTCGGGTGTAGTTCCACAGCAGCCGCCGACGATTTTTGCACCGGCCTGCACGAGATGATGTGCGTACGTCGCCATGTACTCGGGACTCGCCATGTACATGCTGCGCCCGCTGACATCTCGTGGCATGCCAGCGTTTGGCTGCGCGCTCAGCTTGCGTCGAGTTATGGGGGCCATCTTCTCGATTGCATCGAGGATGATCTGCGGACCAACCGAGCAATTCAGGCCCACCACGTCGGCGCCGAAAGCGTCGAGTGACTGAGCGAGATCCTCCACCGTTACGCCGTACGGCGTGTGACAATCGGAGCCGATCGTCATCTGCGCAATGACGGGGATGTTCGGGTCCACTTCGCGTGCCGCGAGAATTCCTTGTTCGATCTCGTGAAGATCGGCGAACGTCTCGAGTATGAATAAATCGCAGCCGCCGTCCTTCAGTGCCTGGAGCTGCTCGCGAAACACCGCTCGCGCCTCATCCAGGCTGGTGGGCCCGAATGGTTCGAGACGAATGCCGAGTGGACCAACTGCGCCCGCGACAAGCAAATCGTCTTCGGCGACTTCGCGCGCGATTTTCGCCGCCGCGCGATTGATCTCCGCGACTTGTGCTGCGAGCCCGTATTGCTCGAGCTTGATCCGGTTCGCGCCGAAGCTGTTCGTCTCGAGGACCTCGGCCCCTGCCTTTCTGTACCCCTTGTGAACGTCGCGCACCAGATCGGGCGCCCGCAGGTTCAGCTCGTCGTAGCACTGATTGATGAACACGCCCTTGTTGTACAGCATCGTTCCCATCGCACCGTCGAAGACGATGACCTGCTGCGGGTCGAGTAGCCGGGTGATCAGCGGGTTCTCAGGCAACGGCAGCCTCCGCTTGACTGGAAACGCCGGAGCTCGTGCCGCGAACGGCGTAGTACTTGGCGTCGGGATGATGGATGATCACTGCTGCAGTCGATTGCTCGGGCAAGAGCTGAAATGCCTCGGTGAGCTCCATCCCCAGCGCTTCCCTGGCGGGGAGAAGCTTGAAGACGGTGACGTGATCATCCAGGTCGGGACACGCACCGTAGCCCCATGAATAACGTTTGCCGCTCTCGACTCCGAGCTCCTTCCTGATCCGCCGATGCGCCCACTCCGCGACAGCTTCTGCGGATTCAACGGACAGTCCGTGAGAGTAGAACGCTTCGGTGTACTCGTTCTTCGCCTGCAGCTGCTCGAATCTCCTGGTCGCTTCGTTGCCGACCGTGACGACCTGGAGTGGCACAACGTCGATGTCTCCTGAATCGACGCTTCGCACGTAATCGGCGAGGCAAAGCCGCTCCCTGCCGACCATCCGCGGAAAATGGAAGCGCGCAATCTCGCGCAACGAGCCGCCATCGCTCGAGTACGCCGCCGGATCGTAAATGATGACGTCATTGCCCTGCGATTGAGCGGGGAAGTAGCCGTAGACCACCGCCGGTTTGATCCAGCTATTCTTTTTTGCGTCTTTCTTCAACCGCTCGAGCGTGGGCTCGAATTCGTTCTTAATGGTCGATTTGTATTGATCTCCGGAGCCGCGCGCGCCCCACTGCAGTCGATACAGCTCGTCGAGGTCGAGCAGATCGAAAACTTCGTCGAGTGGAATGTCGCGAATGACACGCGTTCCCCAGAACGGCGGCGACGGGACGGGATTGTCGGATGCGACGTCACTCCGTGCCCCTGCGGCATCTCCCACCGCGATGTCCTTCCCAACAGCGGTACGGAGGAAGACATCGCTTCGCGCTTCCTCGAGATTCCTTACCACGAACTTGTCGCGCTCCTGCGGATCCTGGAGTACGTCCATCGTCTCGAGTCCCTCGAACGCATCCTTGCAGTAGAACACGCCCGATTGGTACGCACGCTCGCCCTCCACGAACAACGCTCGGCGACCGAAGCGACGATTGATTGCAGCGCCTCCGATCAGAACGGGGATCTGCATGCCGCGCTTGTCGAGCTCCTGCACGCAAAGCGGCATCTGCTTCGACGTTGAAACCAGCAGCGCGCTAAGACCAATCGCGTCGGCGCTCACCTCGACCGCCTTGTCGAGAATCGTGTTCACCGGTACCTGCTTGCCGAGGTCGAAGACGGTGTAGCCGTTGTTGGAGAGGATGGTGTTGACGAGGGACTTGCCGATGTCGTGCACGTCGCCATAGACGGTCGCGAGTACGACCTTGCCTTTGGTGAATCCTTCCGCCTTCTCGAGGAATTGCTCGAGATGCCTTACGGCTTTCTTCATCACCTCGGCGGACTGGAGAACGAACGGGAGAATCAGCTCGCCGGCACCGAACTTGTCTCCGACCTCCTTCATCGCTGGAAGGAGCACCTCGTTGAGCACACGCACTGGATCTTTGCGAACGCCTGCCGCATCCAGCTGCTCTTCGATTCCTTCTTTCTTCCGATGTAGGATCATCCAGTGAATTTTTTGCTCCGGAGTCATGCCGGCAGTCGGATCTTCTTTCTCCACCTGTGCCGCCGATGCAGCCTCGCCCGTGCTCGCGAAGTACTCGATGAAGCGCTGCAACGCCTCCGGCTTTTTGTTGAACACAAGATCGTCCGCGAGTTCCCGTTCCTGCGACGAGATCTCAGCGTACGGCCGGATATGCGCTGGGTTTACGATCGCGGCGTCAAGTCCTGCCTGGACACAATGATGCAGGAATACCGAGTTGAGAACGCCGCGTGCATCAGGTGTCAGACCAAAGCTCACGTTCGAGACGCCGAGTATGGCGGAGACGCCCGGCAGCTCGCGCTTGATAAGTCGAATGCCTTCGATTGTTTCCTTTCCAGACTCGATCCACTCGGCGTCGCCGGTCGCGAGCGTGAACGTGAGCGCATCGTAGATCAGATCTTCCGGCGCCAACCCGTACTCGCCAACCACGATGTCGTAGATCTTTTTCGCAACCTCGAGCTTTCGCTCGCGGGTCTTGGCCATCCCGATCTCGTCGATGGTGAGCGCGATAACAGCGGCTCCATGCTTCTTGACGAGAGGTACGACGGCGTCGATGCGCTTCCGGCCGTTTTCCATGTTGATGGAGTTGACGATACCGCGACCGGGGATGTGCTCGAGCGCGGCTTCGATGACGTTTGCCTCCGTGGAATCGATCACCAGCGGCGTCTCCACGCTCATCGACAGCAGCTTCACCACCTTCGACATCTGCTCGGCTTCGTCGGCGCGCTCCGTAAGAGCAACACAGACGTCGAGCACGTGCGCTCCTGAATCGACCTGATCGCGCGCGACCTCGAGTATTCCCTCGTAGTCGTCGGCCAACAGCAGTCGCTTCACTTTTCGCGAGCCTTGCGAGTTGACTCGCTCGCCGACCAGGAGGGGCGGCGGGTCCTGGTGCAGCGTGATCGCGCGCATGGCGGAGCTGACTCGCGGAACGTGGCTCGGATGCGCGGGTTTTGCCTGCGGCTCCGCGGCGCGTATAGCACTGACAACCGCTGAAAGATGAGCGGGCGTCGTGCCGCAACAGCCGCCCACGATCCGTACCCCGAAATCCTTTACGAACTCGGCCAGCGCGGTCGCCATCGGCTCCGGCTCGAGCGGATACACCGCCTCGCCGACTCCGGTATTGAGTGGAAGGCCCGCGTTTGGAATCACCGACAATGGCAGTGTCGCGTGCTCGGACAGGTAACGCACTGGCTCCCGCATGTGCTCCGGACCGGTCGAGCAATTCAATCCGATCACATCGACATTGAGCGCCTCGAGCGTGGTCATCGCGCTGGCGATGTCGGTGCCGAGCAGCATGCGGCCGCTCACATCGAGCGTAACCTGTGCCTGGATCGGAATACGACGGCCGATCTCCGCGAACAATTTCTCGATTCCCGCGACCGCGGCCTTCACCTCGAGGATGTCCTGCGAAGTCTCGATCAAGAGAAGGTCGACACCGCCTTCGACCAGATACTTCGCCTGCTCGTAGTAATTCTCGGCCAGCTCGTCGAAGGAGATTTTCGACAGCACCGGATCTGAGCTCGACGGAAGCATCCCGGTTGGCCCCATCGAGGCCGCCACGAACCGGGGACGATCAGCTGTCTCGTACTTCTGGCACGCGGCGCGCGCGAGTCGTGCTGCGGCGACGTTGATGTCGCGAACTTTGTCGCCGAGTCCCCACTCTTTGAGACGACGCGGAGTCGATTGGAACGTGCAAGTCTCGACGACATCACAGCCCACGGCGAGAAACGATTCGTGGATGCCCTGGATGACGTCCGGACGCGTCAGAACGAGATGATCGTTGCAACCCTCGAGCGCCTTTCCGCCGAAATCCTCGGCCGAAAGGTTCTGCCGCTGGATGTTCGTCCCCATCGCGCCGTCGTAAACGAGAACGCGGCGCTCGAGCTCGTCGAGGTATCGCGATTGGATGCGTCTATCGGTCATACATGCTCAGTTCGCCCGCTGACTAATGGCGATAACAAAAAAGCCCGCGCATAAGCGCCGGGCGAGCGCTTTAGCGGATTGTTTAGCGTGGCCGCAAGTTGCCTTAAATCGCCACGAATTCCAATTGTTACCCTTCTCTATAGTAGTACCCGGAGTACAGCTCTGCAAGACTGCGGACTAAGTGCTGAGGACTGCGGACCAACTACTACTCCGAACTGCGGACTAATTGCGGACTGCGGACCTACTGCGAACTGAGAACTAAGAACCTGTCCGCCGTGCCTGCTGGTGCGTGCACGGATAGGCAGCGCAAGTGCTTGGAGCCAGGGGGCGTTTGCAAGAATCTAGGCGAACGCAGAGAATCGGTTGTGCATCGCGTTTCAGGATGGTGGTATTGAGTCAGTTCGGCAACATGCTGGCGAGTGCCTCATCCAGCTCCTCCCGTGTCCGAAAGCAGCGGAAATGACCCGCTTTCACGAATGCGCGTCTACAGATTGGCGCGTGAGCTTATGAATGAGGTGTGGTCTGATGCCGAAAAACTTAGGCATCACGCCGTGACGGAAAAGATATCGGGTCAGCTCTATGCAGCCGTCAGCTCAATTGCAGCCAATCTTGGTGAGGGTTATTCACGAAGTTCCTTGCGGGATCGCTCACGCTTTTTCGAGTACGGCTTGGGATCCGTCCGCGAAAGCATGATGTGGTACCACGCCGCCAGGCCGGTGCTTGGACCAGAAACGGTTCGCGAAAGGCTAGACAAGCTTGAGGAGGTTCGCCGTCTCCTCCTTGCAATAATCCCACGAGAGCGCGGAAAACTTATCAGGCCAGCCAAGCCGTGAAACGAATTCGGATCAAGGACTGCGGACTATTGCGGGGCTATTAGTTAGTCCTCAATCCGCAGTAGGTCCGCAGTCCTCAATTAGTCCGCAGTTCGGAGTAGCAGTTGGTCCGCAATCCTCAGCACTTAGTCCGCAATCCACAACCTCACCAATCACCGCGAAGTGACCTGCGCTAAGCGCCTGACGCTAATGGCCCCATGTGGTGCGAGTGGCCGCCAAAATTTGTAAAGGAACTTGTTCCACCCGTGCAATCCACGATCAGCCCTCCGCGCCACCGGAATCAATCGTCGCGCGGGAACAGCTAATAACCGGCGTCGCCAACGAAACCGCTTTCCATCGCCCGGCCGGTATTGCGCCCATCCAATTGAACCACTGAATCCGGCCGGCCCGAAATCGTCAGAATCGAGAACCTCTTCGACGAAGACACGGAGTGCCCCCTCGAAGGTGCCGAGCACATCGTGCATGGCGACGATGGCGCCGTCGACGAGGTACGGCTTGAACATGTCGAGATCCGCTTTTGCTCCTTCGTAGGTGTGATCACCATCGATCCAGAGAAAGCGAATCTGGTCCTTCCACTCGCGCGCCAGATCGTGTGAGTATGCGCGCTTGATCTCGACCTGCTCGAGGACGCCCGCCGTCCGCAGGTTATCGACGAAGTCGTCATAGGACGTCGCCTTGCCGCGAAGGTCGGGGTCAGTGCTGGATGGCGAAGTGTGGGGATCGACCGCGACTACGCGTCCGAGCCCGAGCTCGCGTGTTACGTAGGCAATCCCAACCGTCGACCGCCCCTTGAAGCTGCCGATCTCGAGATTTTTTCCCCGCGCCGGCGCGAGCGCGGCAGCAGCCATTACGAATCGCGCCTCTCGCTCCGAGAGATAACCCGTCGTCGCCGAGACGCGACGCCACCCCTGGTCAACGACCTCCTCGATGCGGTCGAGGTCGCGGATTGATCAGAGCTCCAGTTGAAAGTCGCCGCCCAGATCCTCGCGTATCGATCGAGTCGTGCGCGATCTGCTGTCGAACGACTGCACCAGAGCAAGAAGCCTGTGTCGCTCGAGCGGGAGCACGAGATGCGCGAGCGTAGCTCGCTGCAGCCGCGGCGGGAGAAACGGCATTTCGTCGTGAGACTTCCCGTAGACGATCAGAGCTCCGCCCGGCGTGAGCGGAAGTGTGGCGCCCTGCTCCACACTCTCGAGTGCCTCGCAAGATGCGACTGCGATCACGGGAAGATCTCCGCTCAGTGCGCTCGCTGCGTCTTCTACTGTGGCCGCGAAAGAAACATCGTGTCCGAATCCAAGTAACGTCTGCGCGAGTCCTTCGAGCAGCGCTACATCCGCGCCGACCAGAATCACTTTTGCCACTGCCGAGTTCCCTCACACAGCCAGTCGTTGAACCGCTTCTAGCTCCACGCCACTGATCTCGACTACCTTGCTCCGCGAGGAGAACCCGGACACGATGCACACATTGCGCCGCGGGATATCGAGAGCGCGGGAAAGAAAGTCGATTAGGGCTTCGTTCGCCAACCCTGCCGACGGAGGAGCTGTTACGCGCACCTTGAGGGAGCTGCCGTGCAGACCTGCGATCTCGTTCTTCGATGCTCGAGGTTGCAGATGGACCGCAAAACGGATTGCGTTCCCTGATCGATGCGCGGCGAAACCACTCACATCAGTCTGAACAGCAGTCCTTCGAGAATGTTCAGCAGAATGAAAGCGATGATTGGACTGATGTCGAGGCCGCCAAGGTTGGGGATCACGCGCCGGAAGGGCGCCAGAACAGGTTCGCTCAGCTGGTAACTCCAGCGCACCCACGGCGAGTAAGGGGAGATAGGCAGCCAGGAGCTGATTACTCGCACGACTATCGCCGCCTTGAGAATCCAGAACGTCCAGCTCACCAACAGGTGGAAGATTCCAGCAGTTCCTTCCTGCGCGGCGAGCATTGATCTGACCACTTCCAGCCGCACCATGTCGACCAGCGTTAACAGCAGTATCCCGCCGATAACGACCGCGACAAGCGCCCACAGCGGAGCCGCGGCGGGAGTTCCGCCAGCGCGTACGACTCTTCGCTCAATCGGCGAGATGATCGGATCGACAGTCGAGCGACAAAAGCGCGCGACGGCGTTGAAGGGACTGATCTTTCTGGTGCGAACGGCCCAGTCGAGCACGCAGATCGCGCCGAACACGACCGCGATCGACAACAGCGCGGTACGGAGAATCTGGATTACAGCGTCCGTGCTGGCGAGAAAAGTATCCATCTACTGGAGCGTGGGTCTCATGTGCAGCTCCTTCACGAGGAATGCAAATCTATCCGCTGCTTCGTCGATCAGCTTGCTCGTAGGTTTGCCCGCCCCGTGTCCAGCCTTCGTCTCGATCCTCACCAGAACCGGATTGGCGCAGCTCTGAGCGGCCTGGAGCGACGCCACATACTTGAAGGTGTGCCCGGGAACGACGCGATCGTCGTGATCCGCAGTAAAAGCGAGCGTAGGAGGATAGCACGTTCCTGGTTTGATGTTCTGAAGGGGTGAATACGCCCGCAGATATTTGAATTGGTCCGGATTATCCGATGAGCCGTAATCCGAAGTCCACGCCCAGCCGATTGTGAACTTCTGGAAGCGCAGCATGTCCATCACGCCGACCTCTGGAAGCGCGGTGCCGAATAGATCGGGCCGCTGATTCATCACTGCGCCAATCAGCAGTCCGCCGTTCGACCCGCCGCGGATGGCAAGCTTCGGCGTCGACGTGTATTTCTCCTTGATCAGGTATTCAGCCGCGGCGATGAAATCGTCGAATACGTTCTGCTTCTTCGCCAGCATGCCGCCCTCGTGCCAGTCCTTTCCGTATTCGCCGCCGCCTCTGAGATTAGCGAGCGCATAGATTCCGCCCATCTCCATCCAGGCAATGTTGGCGGCGGAGAAAGTCGGGGTCATCGAAATGTTGAAGCCGCCGTAGGCGTAGAGCAGCGTTGGGTTGCTTCCGTCGAGCCGGATACCCTTTTTCGCGGTGATGAACATCGGAACCCGCGTTCCATCTTTGCTCGTGTAGAAGACCTGTCGGGTTTCGTATGCAGCTGCATCGAAAACGACCGGCGGCGCCCTGAACACATCGTTGCTGCGCGACTTGACGTCGTAGCGGTAGATCGTGGTGGGATAGAGGAACGACGTAAAGCTGTAGAACATTTCGCTGTCGCCCTGACGCCCGTGGATCTCACCCACCGTTCCGATCGCCGGCAGCGGCAGCTCTCCGCGCAGCGTGAATCCGCCACCGAGCTGTTGCCCGCGGTCGCGCGTTAGGATCGGGGCGGTGCTCGTGTCGTCGTAAATGTTGCCGGGATTTCGCGGTGGCTGTTGCGGCTGCTGTCCGCGCGGGCGCTGGTCGCGGCGGTCGTCCCCTCGCGCGCCGCTGAAGAAGCGCACGCTCGAATGCGCATCCTGCAGATAGTTGGCGACGATGTCGTCGCCAGCCATCGTCGCATCAACAAGAGCATCCTTGCTCTCGGGAATGATCGTGTTCCAGCGCTCTTCGCGGGGGTTGTCGATGTTTATCGCCACCATGCGGCCTTTTGGTGCGTTCCGGTCGGTACGCACGTAGAACATCGTGCCCCTGTTGCCAACGAAAGAATATTCGGCATCCAGCCTGTCGATCAGTCTGAACACGGGGTTGTCGATCTGTGGCTTGCCCGGGTTGTCGAGATCGATGAAGTAGAGACGCGTGCGGACATCGGTCCCCTGGGAGACCGTAATGATCAGATACTGGCCATCATCGGTGACGTCGCCGTTGAGCAGCCAGTCGGGCTGGTCGGGGCGATCATAGACCAGCTCGTCGCGTGACTGCGACTGCCCAACCCTATGGTAGTAGAGCTTATGAAAGCGGTTGGTGTTGGTCATCTTGTTGCCCGACGTGGGCTCGTCGTACCGCGAGTAGAAAAAGCCTTTGTTGTCGTGCGTCCACGTGATGCCGGAGAACTTGACCCACTTCACGGTGTCGGGCAGGTCGCGTGCGCTTCTTACGTCGCGGACGTGCAGTTCCTGCCAGTCGGATCCGCTCGTCGAAAGGCTGTACGCCAAATAGCGTCCGTCATCAGATGCGGCCGTGCCCGAGAGCGCAATAGTCCCGTCAGGTGAGAGAGTATTCGGATCGAGCAGCACACGGGGGCTCTCGTCCAGCCCGTCCTGCACGTACAGCACGCTCTGATTCTGAAGCCCGGTGTTCTGGAAATAGAAGTAGCGCCCGTTCTCCTTGGACGGCGCGGAATAGCGCGCGTAATTCCAGAGCTGAGTGAGTCGGTTCTTGATTGCCGGTCGCTCGGGAATCGTTGCGAGGAACGAGTCCGTTAGCCTGTTCTCCGCTTCCACCCAGGCTTTGGTTGCCGGCGCGTCCACATCCTCGAGCCAGCGGTATGGATCGGCGATGCTGGTGCCGTGATAATCGTCGACCTGCGTGCCCCGAGCTGCCGCAGGATAAGTGAGCCGGGGAGTGGCTGTCGTCTGCGCGGTGAGGGTGCCGGCAACGAAAACCAGCAGCGAGATGAGCGGGGATCTCAAAGTGAACGCGCGCGCGTTGGACCGCGAGAGCGTGCGGGAGGATGAGCGAGACATGGATATCCGACCTGCTTGGCTAAATGGTTATGATGTACTCCAATCTACGGCGCATCGCCGGTTAGGTTCCACTGGCAGTGCTTCTCACACGCAGCGGTGAATCGAATGGCCAACACAAGTCGTCCAGCGTACGAGCACCGGCAGTACTGGCTTCTCAAGTCGGATCCGGATTCGTTCTCCTTCGACGATCTCTGGAGCTCGCCCAATCGCACTACTCACTGGGACGGTGTGCGGAATTTTCAGGCGAGAAACTACTTGCGCGACGAAATGAAGAAAGGAGATCTCGCTTTCTTCTATCACTCCGGGGAACCCGATCCGGGAATCCACGGCATCGTCGAGATCGTGCGGGAAGGATATCCGGATCACACGGCGCTCGACCCCAAGGATCCACACTACGATCCGCGCAGCAAGGGCGGGGAAACGCCCTGGTCCATGGTTGACATCAAGGCCATCGAGCGCCTGCCTCGCCCCGTGACGCTGAGTGAAATGAGGACCAAGCCCGAGCTGGAGGGCATGCCACTCCTCCAGAAGGGGAATCGCCTGTCGGTTCAGAAGGTCGGCGGAGCGGAGTGGAACGCGGTTCTGAGGCTGGCAAAACAGACCACTGGTTAAGGCTGAAGCATGGGGTTGGCGGCGCCTGTTACCTGTTGTGCCGCATAGTCTTCTCCCTAGGAGATGACGCAACCCGTCAAACTACTGGTGGCGGGGTTACCCGCGGAAATGGTCCGCGAGATCGGACTGAGGCTTCGTGGCGTCGACATTAGCGCGTTCGAGAACGCGCAGCAGATGGGACGGGCCGCTGCCCACGGCGAAGCTCGCCTGGTAATCCTCAGCGACGCGCTTCCAACCGAAGATTCGATTTATATCACGCGTCGCGCGAAGGACGCGAGCGACGAGATGAAGGTTGCCTACTGCATCTCGATGCAGCAGGCCGAAAATGGATTGCGGGCGGTCAAGGATGTCCAGATCGACCGGTTCTTTCTCACACCGATCGACATGGAAGAGATGCTGCTTGAGCTCGCGAAGATGTCTCGCGTCGAGGTCCTGGCCCCTCATGAATCGCACGGCGAGCACATAGCTGCTGCGGTGTTCGAGGCGTGGGAACGTGCTCGTCCCTCGACTTTTCAGAAGATCGACAAGCTCGACGACGCGGCGATTGCCCTCCTCGACAACAACCTCTCAGCGGAGTTGAAAGCTGCAGCGGAGCGAGACGCGCAGAACGTTGCCGAAGTGGCGGCCAGATTCGGATTCGACAAGGCGGCTCGCACCGCTAAGGATTTGGCAGAGCGATTTGCCAGCGTGTCGCTAAGTCCGGTCGATGGCGTCTCGATCTCCGAGGACCTTCTCGCTCTCCGAAAGAATCTGCTGGGACCGCCGACTCCCCCTTCTGCGTCCAAGCCGCCTGCTACGTCGCAGGCCAGCCAAACACCACCCGAGGCTACGGCACTCGATGAATTGCAACTCGAGGCCCGCCGAATTCTGGTTGTCGACGACGAGCCATTGGTTTCGCGCGGTCTGACCTCTCTCCTCGCACGACGTCGAATGGCCGTTACCGCTCTCAACGATCCTCTTCGTTTCTGGAGCACGGTGGAGGAGACCAAGCCAAACCTGATTCTGCTCGATCTCGAGATGCCAAAGCTCAGTGGCACTGAGCTCTGTCGGGCACTAAGAAATGATCGGCGCTGGAGCGAGCTGCCGGTGATTTTTCTCACCGGCCACACCGATCAGGCGAGCGTCCAGCGCGTTTTCGCGGCTGGCGCCGACGATTACGTCGGAAAGCCTTTCGTGCCCGCCGAGCTGACGATGCGCATCGAAAGTCGGCTCACCGGACTCAAAGCCCGACGCGCGCCGGTCGAGACCGACTCGCTCACGGGGTTACCCGTTGCGGGCAAAGCGACGGAGCTCATCGATCGCTTTCTCAGATTGGCGCGCCGAAAGTCCGATCCCTACTCGATAGCTGTGTTGCAGGTGGATGCGTTCGCGAGCCTTGCAACGACTTTTGGTCGCGGCGCAGCCAACGCGGTGCTGCGCGCGATCGGAGAGTTACTGCCCAAATCCTTTCGCGCCGAGGACGTTCCCGGCTGGTGGAGCGGCGCCGAGTTCACGATCGGTATGTACGGAAGCACCAAGGAGCACGCTGCGATCAAGCTCGGCCAGATCTGCGCCAAAATCGGCGAGATGAATTTCGTCGCCGACGATGGCCGCCGGGTACACGTAGCGTGCACCGCCGGAGTGGCGCAGTACCAAACCGATGGAGAGAGCATCGCCGCGCTGCGAGACGAAGCATTAAAGGCGCTGGAGAAAGTGAGAGAGACCGGCGGCGCCAACCGCGTTGGGGTCTCAGGCGTCAAAGCGATGGGACCGATGACACGCCGCGTTGACGTGGCGATTGTCGACGGCGATACGGCTCTCGTCGCCCTGCTGCAACACGCAATGGAGACGCGCAGCCTTCGCGTCGCTACATTCGCTGACGGAGAGACCGCGGCTGCAGCGCTCACCGGCGCCTCTCCCGAGATCCAGGCATCCGTCATCCTGCTGGGCGTCGACATTCCCGCGCTCAACGGACTCGAAGTGCTGCGCAGGCTCAAGGCTGGCGAAGTAACGCGATTGAGCAGCGTCGTGATGCTGACGTCCCGCACCGGCGAGCGCGACGTGCTCGCCGCACTCGAGTTGGGCGCGACCGATCACATTGCGAAACCATTCAGTGTTCCGGTGCTCATGCACAAAGTGCGGACAGTGCTCAAGCAGGGTCAGGCATGATAAGCGAGAACCGTCTCACGATCGTGATGCTGATAGAGATCGGGCTCCTGGCGCTCGCCGTTGGCCTGTTCTTTTTGCACGGCCTCTGGCTCTTCTTCGATGACAAGAGCGGCAGAAAGGAGTGGGGGGCGATGGAGCGGAAGGGTTTCCGCCCGGTCACGGCGACATAACGGTAAGGATTGTCTCGGGCCGGCCCGCGGCCCAACGCCGTAAAGCCCATTGCCCCAAGCCGGTAGTCTTCATTTGCATTTGCAGTTGCTGACTTGATCAGCAAGAGAATTGCTGCCAATCTCTGACGTGGGAGAAAAATCTCAACCGGAGATATCGATGCTACGCGCCTGGTCCATCATCGCGACAGGTCTTGCCGCCGCAACCATCGCCTGTGCCACCACGACTCCCGGAATCGGAGTTACCTCCAGCGATTTTGATCTGAATCCTTTGGTTGGCGAGTGGCGGGGTGATTACAGCAGCGCCGAGACCGGAAGACGCGGCACGATCGCTTTCACTCTTCGGGCCGGCGAGTCGTCAGCGTCGGGGAACGTCGTAATGATTCCTCGCGCCGACTCCCTTCTGACCGCGGAGGAGCGCGAGCTCGTGAGCAATGTCTCGTCGCCCGGGCGCACCGTTCTCAAGATTCATTTTATCAGGAAAGAAGGCGGCAATCTGAGCGGCACGCTCGACCCGTACAACGACCCTGATTGTGACTGTAAGGTCACGACGACATTCCAGGGGACTTTTCGCGACGCTCGAACTATCGAGGGGACGTTCAGCACCGTTCCATCCGTTCCCGGGCGCGGAGTCACAGGCGGGAGATGGAAGGTCGCGCGAGTCAAGAAACTCTGACGGGACCTGGAACTGCAACTGCAACTGCAACTGAACAAGACGTCAGCCTAGTTCAGTGCAGTTGTCTTTGCACTTTCCGTTCACGAGGTCCTATCGGGCGGCTCGTCGTGCGCCGCGATCTCCAAGTGAAAGCGGTGGAGGAACCGGTGCAGCGCCGGCGCGAACAGAATGCCGACCATCGTGATGAAGGTCACGCCACTGAACAGCGCGTAGAAACCGGCGAAGATGTGCAGGCGCACTAGTGCCGCCCCGGTGAGCTGAGGATCGGGCGGCGGTCCCTCGCCGGACAGGATCATCGAAGCATAGTAGAACGATTCTTCCCAGCCGAGTCTGCCGAGCCAGTGGTAGCCGCCCATCCCGATGAAAAGGCCGATGCCAATTACACTCGCCGCGATGGCTACGCTGCGAAGCATCCGAAGTGCGAACACCCGCCGCGACGGTATCGGCATCATCATGATCTCTGGGTCGGGCATCGGGCCGATGACTCGGCGATAAAACGGCATTAGTGTCTCCTCATCACTTCCATACGGTTCATCCGGCACGGCGTTGCGCTAAATTTGGTGTAATCACTGGAGAACAGCATGCCGAAGACCGGTTCGACTGCACCACCCGCCGCCGCGCCCAAGAAAAACACCGCTTCCCCCGCGCGTTCAGCCCCCTCCAAACCCGGTGCAGCCTCTACCAGGAACTCCGCAAAACCAGCCGCCGCAGCGCCTTCCAGGAACTCCGCCAAGCCATCCGCCGCCGCTCCGTCAGGTAGCGCGCTCGAGATAAAGGACACACGCACCAGCAAGACCTACTCGATTCCCGTCGCCGAAGGCGCGATTCGGGCGAACGACCTCAAGAAAATCAAGACTGATAACCCGGACGACACGGGTCTCATGAGCTACGATCCGGCGTTCATGAACACTGCGTCGTGCCGGAGCGCGATCACCTACATCGATGGCGACAAGGGAATCCTACGCTATCGCGGATATCCGATCGAGCAGCTCGCTGAAAACGCAACGTTTCTGGAGGTCGCCTGGCTACTCCGTCACGGCGAGCTGCCGACGCAGCAGGAGTACGATCAGTTCGTGCACGACATCACGTTCCACACTTACGTGCACGAGAACATGCGCAAGTTCCTCGAGGGGTTCCGGTACGACGCGCATCCGATGGCGATACTCAACAGCTCGATCGCGGGCCTCGCATCGTTTTATCCATCGGCGCGCAACATTTTCGACGAGACCGAGCGCAACATCTCGATCATCCGTCTCCTGGCCAAGACGCCTACGATAGCGGCGTTCTCGTATCGACACGTGAAGGGGTTGCCGTTCGTCTATCCCGACAACCGCCTCTCCTACGTCGAGAATTTTCTGTCGATGGTCGCTCGCATGAGCGAGTCGAAGTACGAGGCGAACCCGGTGTTCGCGCGTGCGCTCGAGATCCTGTTCATCCTCCACGCTGATCATGAGCAGAACTGCTCGACGAGTGCCGTGCGCGGCGTTGGCTCCTCACACGTCGACCCGTTCTCGGCTGTCTCGGCCGGCGTTGCCGCGCTTTTTGGTCCGCTCCACGGCGGAGCCAACGAGCAGGTGCTCCGCATGATCAAGGACATCGGCAGCGTGAAGAACGTGCCGAAGTTTATCGAGAGCGTGAAGACTGGTGAGGGTGGCCGGCTGATGGGCTTTGGACACCGCGTCTACAAGAGCTATGATCCGCGCGCCAAGATCGTGAAGAAGCTCGCTGATGAAGTCTTCAATGTGGTTGGCGTCGACAAGGATCTGGAGATCGCGCTGGAGCTCGAGCGCATTGCCCTCGCCGACGATTATTTCGTCTCACGGAAGCTGTACCCGAACGTCGACTTCTACACCGGACTGATTTATCGGTCGATGGCGTTTCCGATGGATTTCTTCACGGTGCTGTTCGCGATTGGTCGGATGCCGGGCTGGCTGGCGCAGTGGGAGGAGATGCTGCTCGACAAGGAGCAGAAAATCTCCCGGCCGCGGCAGATTTATATCGGGGCGGGCGAGAGGACTTACCGAAGCAGGCTCACGAAAACCTAGACTCGGAACTGCAACTGAACGGGGCGGGAGGCATCAGCGACTAGGTGCGAGGCCTTAGGTCACTACGTCGGGACTCCACCGGTGTCGTTCGGAGTACA
>WNGL01005496.1_pt1 | contig 25374 bp, 11 predicted proteins | sample 5400591 | NCBI WGS metagenome assembly WNGL01 (sample SAMN13153377, study PRJNA577476) | soil metagenome | isolation source: 80 cm soil or saprolite under Garry oak tree replicate 1 | place: USA:California | collected 2016-06-15 | reverse complement strand
CGTACTTTTTCATGAACAGGTTTCCGGTGCCGACGATGTAGATCGGAATGCCGGCGTTCTGCACAATCTTTCGCGTTTGATCGAGATTGATTTTACTGAAGGTATCGATCCCGGATGAGACTAACAAGACTGCTCGCCTGCGACCGCCCGGCACCGCCACCATGCCGGAATATTCCGTCGTGCGTTCTTTTGAATCTTCCAGGACTACGGTATCACCTTTGCCCCCGATCAGAGTCAGCTTGAGCGCGTCGAACAGATTCGTTTCGGTGAACGCCGGCTGATTGCGCAGCAGCAAGCTGATCACCTGCTGAATTCGCTGCGGATTGTTCGTGAAGTCCGTCAGCGGCGTGGGTCGCATGTCGTATGCAATCACGGAGACGTAATCTTCCGGCTTGATAAACTGTGACAGGAACATCGCTGTGGGGCGGATGACTTCATTCTGACCTGCCTCCATGCCGCCGCTTCCGTAGTAGCCCAGAATTTGGCCCAGCTTGCTGTATTCGATTACGAGCGTGACCGTGATCGGCGCTTCCGGCGTCGAGAAGTTCGTAATGTCTTTCTTCACGCCATCGACGAAGATCGCGAAGTTGTCCTTTTTAAGATTTAGAGAAGGTTGTCCGGTCTTCTTGTTGTAAACAACGGCATCCACGTTGACGATGTTGGTGGTGACGGTGACCTTCTCAGTCTCTTGCGGCTTGCCGGCGAGGTCGGGCGGCAAAGGCTCTTGCTGCTTGTCTTCGGTCTGTTGGTCGGGCCGCTTATTCTTCTTCTGATCCGAAACCGGCGGCTGGCGGCGCGCCTGGGAAAACACGAGCGGAGTTCCAACCAACAAAAATGCCACCGCGCTGCTTAGAACGAGTAGCCGGGAAAGACGATTGCTTTTCATAAAATTCCTTTACTGCCATTAAGAGTTCGAGCTTTGGCTTGGCTTTTCTTGCGGCAAGCTGAAGGTTCAACTCTACGAGTCCCTTTGATTGAGGCAGGCCACTTTTCAACTTGTCGGGTTGACTATATGGTGCTCGCGCGAGCACGGTCAAGTTTATGGACGGCCGATCCGAGTGTTCTGATGCGAGGTTCTGGGGGGAAGTTTCCTATGGTTCCCTCTCCCGCTGGGAGAGGGCTAGGGTGAGGGCTTAGCGCCAACCCGAAGTATTTCAGTTTCTCCCGCCAACCAGAGGTCTAAGAATAAGAAAAAGAATAAGAAAGAGAGATGTTTTTTCTTTCATCGCTATGCCCTCACCCCAGCCCTCTCCCAAAAGGGAGAGGGAGCAAAACCGGCTCACGTACTCATTCTCTGCTACTCTAGCGCGGGTTTCCGCTCATGCTTTCGGCTTCGATGACTACATCGAAAGCGCCGGAGTTGTCGCTCAAGTTGCCTTCGTTTACACCAAGAAACAACACCCCGTCGCGCTGGGCCACAAAGTCGCGGCTCCGGCCGATGAAGATAAAGTCATCATTATCATCGCCAATTACGGCAATCAAGCCACCAGTAGGTTGATTACGCATTAGTTTGTCGCGGTCCGGAATACTCGGCAAACCGTCCGGCGTCGAGGTCCGGTTGTTCCCCAGGTTCGCGCGTCCCGAGGCGTTGATGCGCAGACGCTGGCCACGACGTACGACCAGACCGGTGTTCGTCCAGCCGTTGCTGGCATTATCAGCCCGCACGCGGGTGTTGATTTGGAAGAAGGTCGGGTTCGTCCCTGACGACGGACTGCTGGTTGTCGGGGGCGGTTGATAGCTTGGCTGCGTGTTGGTCGGCTGAGTGTTCGTTGGCTGCGGATTCGTTGGCTGAGTATTCACTGGTGGCTGATAAGTCGGTTGCGAGGTGTTGGTGTTGGTCTCCTCGCTGGCGCCTGCGCTGCCTGCCGAATCAAACTCGATCGAGTCGACATCTTCCATATAAACGGTAATGCGGCTCTTGCGCCCACGCGCGCCACTGCCCACAAGGATAGTGAACTGCTCGTTTTTGAAACTGACGATTTGACCGCGAATCACGCTGCCGTCCTTCAGACGTACAGTGTCAGCGAGCGCGGGCAAAGTCAGGCTCAAAGCCAGCGCAACGATCATTAGCGAACGCAGAAAAATCTGTTTCATGACAACCTCCAGCTGGAAAAACTACGTTTTGATTGATTATTTTGCAGACACGCGCCCGTGCTGCGTTCAGGAGAGCGAGTGAGCTATAACTCTTGCCCATCTTTTCAGACGGGAGTTTACCACAATCGCTGGTCAGCGCGTCACAAAAGTATCAGAACCGCGAGCGATAGCGACCGGATCATTCTTCATCCATTTGATACTTCTCATTTGGCACTGTGAAAGGCGTCATGAAGAGCCAAGACTCACAGTTGAAAAATAGAAAATGGAGGATGATCCGGTCGCTACCGCTCGCGGTTCTGATACGGAGCCATGCCTGCGGGACTAGCAGCAGCTACTATCAATGCACGCAAGGCGATTTGGCGGGCTGCTTGAAGATCTGCTTGATACGGCACGACGACGTAATGAACACGGGCGCCGGAGGCGTTGAAGAAGGCGTGATAAGCCTGGTAATGCTTTTCCGCAACGAGGGCGCCGAGCGTTGAATGGAGACCAGGGTCGAGAAAGAGCATATAGATTGCGCCGGCTCGCGGTGGTGGCAGCGTCCCGTCCTTGAACATTCCGGCGAGCACGCGTTGAATTTCCAGATCGCTAATGTTTCGATTGCTGGGGATGTCCAGCTTTTCCTGACTAAAAGTTGGGGCGAACCTATTCCTAATTCCCAGGCCCTCGAGCGCATCCAATTGAGCGTGTTCGCGGATACTGAGAAGCAGCTTACTCAGATCCGGCTCACGCGCTCGCACGTCCGCGTCGGCCCAACCACTGCCCAGATAGATGCTGTGCTGCACGATATCTCCGTCAATGGGCGGACCGAACTTGACCAAGCTACTGAGCTGAAACATCTTGACAATGAAAGCCTTTCCACCGTCGTCGTTAGTCACGGCCTGCTGCGATTCGTCGGGCCTCTCCTGCGCCCGCGTCGTTGCCGCGATCGCCATCATCATCAAAAGGATTAGTTTGAGTTTCATAATCAACTTTGCCCTCCGCAGGCCAGTTGAAAACGCGCGCAGTCCGGTAACTCTTATGGCGTAGTCACGCTGAGCGCAAAGTCGTCGACCACGAAGGACGTTTTCAAACTTGTGTCCTCAACGCCGACGAGATAAACCTGAATTGTCTGTCCCTTGAAGGCGCCGAGATCGAAAGATACTTGCGCATAGCCGGCTTTGGCGCTTAGGTTCGAATATGTCGCCAGCGTCGTCAATACTGTACCCGATGAATTGCGAATCTGGACTTTCAGCGTGTCATACGCTGTCGCAGTCGTCGTTTCGGTCGTGTCGATGTGCAGCCAGAACGAAAGCGTCGCTTGAGTCGCATTCGCGGGAATGGAGATCTGCTGCATCAGCGTGTCCGTGTGCGCTGAGCCATAACCGTCGAGCCAGGCTTTCCACGATCCTGAATGCGCCGGTTCGGACGTCGAATTATTGTCTATCACTCCCGAAGTAACGCTCCACGGCGCTTGATTGGTTGAACCATTTTCAAAACCGGCATTGCCTAGCAACTGCTGCGTCGCGCCGCCGCTGCTGGAGACTGTTAAGGCGATGTTGATTGAGTGGTTCGTCCCCCCGCCTGCTCCCGCGATCGAAATGTTGTAGGTCCCCGCGACAGTTAAAGCGCCAACCGAGATTGTCAAAGAAGATGACCCCGCGCCAGGCGCGCCAATTGACGACGGATTGAAACTTGCAGTCCCGCCTGCCGGCAAGCCGGATGCGGATAGCGCAATCGAGGAATTGAAACTTCCGGAGGTGGTGGCGGTTATAGTCGAAGCGCCCGAGTTGCCCGGCGAAATCGTCAGAGCAGACGGAGAGGCTGACAGCGCGAAGTCGCTGCTTACAGCGATGATCGCATACAGCGCGAAATCGTCGACGACAAAAGAAGTCTTTAATTTCGAGTTCTCAACTCCGATCAAATAGATCTGAATCGTTTGCCCTTTATATGAGGTCACATCGAACGAGACCTGCCGGTATCCCGTATTGGCATTGAGGTTCGAGTAGGTGGCCAGCGTCGACAGCAGGGTGCCGGATGCATTTCGAATCTGGACCTTCAGGGTGTCATTCGCGGTGCTTGCCGTTTCAGCCGTGTCGATGTGCAACCAAAACGACAGCGTTGCCTGTGCCGTATTCATGGGGATCGTTACTTGCTGTTGCAGCGTATCAGTGTGCCCCGAGCCGTAGCCGTCCAGCCACGCTTTCCACGCTCCCGTGTGCGGCGCTTCGGAAGTTGAGTTGTTATCGATGACCGCCGGCGTCACCGTCCACGGTGACGGATTCGTAGATCCATTTTCGAACCCAGGGTTGTCTAGCAACTGTTGCGTCGTGGTGTTACTGATAGTCAAATTGATCGTGGTCGAATGCGTTTGTCCGCCGCCTGCGCCGCTAATGATTACGCTGTAAGTCCCCATCGGCGTTGTCGCATCGACATTGATCGTCATTGCAGATGAGCCGGCGCCGGGCATGGCAATGGTTGATGGACTGAACGTTGCGGTGGCTCCAACGGGTAATCCCGAAGTTGAAAGCGCAATCGAAGAATTGAAATTTCCTGAGAGGACAGAATTAATCGTCGCCGTTCCCGAAGAGCCCTGGGCAATCGTCAGCGAAGAAGTCAAGGACGAGATCGAGAAATACGGGTTAAAGATGATGTCGATAATCGGATGCAGCTCGACGCCATTCGGGGCCACTCCTTCCTGGCCTTCGAGATAATCGAAGAAGCCGACGCCGGTAATTTGCACCGGCACATCTGCATTTTGAAAATTAGTAGTCGCGGTGAAGACTGCGTCGAATTGCGCTCGCGCGTGGGCGATGCCCGCGGCCAGAGGGCTGCCTGGGCCGACGCATCCGGGATCGGGAATCTCGGCGATCATCGTGTGGCCCGCGTCGTCGGCCAAGACCATGTGATAATCGGAATCGTAGGCGCGCACATATTTTTTCAACGTAGCGTTCAAAACCCAAACAGTAGTTTCGGTCGGTTGCACGCGACGACCATCTGGAATTGGATTCGGCGCAGTAATGGCCGACAAACTGGCGATCGTCGTGCTAGTTTTCGATCCAAGGTTTACCAAACCCACATCCTGATCGGTTCCAGTCTTCACCGACCAGCGCTCAACTCCGCACTGCGCGAAAGTGCGACCGGAACTACCCGCCAGTAAAATGACGCCAACCAATATTAGATAGAACACGCTCTTCATGACCGCGTTTGGAGTGCTAGCTCGGGCCCTTTGGATTCGCAGCAGCGGTCGTCTTATCGAGACAAGCTCTCAATTCTTCGGCTAAGGCGCTGACGTGCGGCGGCTTGATGATGTTGGTGTGATTGCCGGGAATCTCATGAGTTTCAATTTCCCCTTGTACCAACTCACACCAACCATCGTGCAGATCGTAATCAGACGTGAGATCGCTGGCGAGAAAGAGCGTCACGTTACCCGCATAGGTCCGCGGCACATAATCCTTGACGGCGGCGAAGTTGATCTCCTCGATGTTCTGCAACACCGGCGGGAGCGGTCTGCCGATCTTTTTGTAAATCTTGTATGCGCGACGATAAAGCTTGTGTTTCGCTTTTTCGGGCGCGTAGGTCAACTTGTTGAAAACATACGCGAGTTTTTCTCGCCCGTTGAGTTGGCGAAGGTTGCCAACGTGGGTATCGAGCCTTCTTACGGAACGGCCGAGTTTTTGGCGCAACGAGCCGGAATTGGGCAAGAGCTTGAAGTAACCGGCCGGATAAGTATCGAGCAAAGCCAGCAAACTGACCTGCTGCGCAGCTTCGGCAAGCTGACAGGCCATCTCGAACGCGATCGTGCCGCCCGAAGAACGACCGCCGATCATATATGGCCCCTCAGGTTGGACCTCGCGCATCTCGCGAATGTAATGCGAGGCCATCTCCTTGATAGTCGTGTGCGGCTCTGACTTTCCGTCCAATCCTTTCGCCTGCAATCCGTAGAACGGTTGATCAGGGCCGAGCAGACGCGCGAGATCTCGATACTCGAGCACATTGCCGCCGGCCGCGTGAACGCAAAAGAAAGGTTGGCGTTGGCCTCCCTGAATCATCACCAGCGACGACCAAGCGGCCTGCCATCCTTCGTCACGCAACACGCGCGCAAGCTGTTTCACCGTGGGCGCCTGAAAGAGCGTGGCGAGCGGCAGATTCTTGCCGAATGATTTTTCGATTTGCGCGAATAGTCGCACCGCGAGCAACGAGTGGCCGCCGAGATCGAAAAAGTTATCATCAACGCCGGCCGGGCATACATTCAAAACCTTCTCCCAAATTCTGGTGAGCTTCAGCTCGAGCTCATCGCTCGGAGCTGCGAAGCCTCGCGTGGATTTCTGTCTTAACCCATTCGTCGACGGCAAGGCGCGACGATCAACTTTGCCCGTTGGCGTCAGTGGCAACTTTTCAAGGACCACAAACAGCGAAGGCACCATGTGATCCGGCAACTTCTGCTGCAAAAAGTTGCGCACCTCATCGAGGTTGAGTTCGCGGCCTTCGCGAGCCGTCACGTATGCGACCAGACGCTTGTCGCTTTCATCCTTGCGAGCGACGACGACCGCCTCGCGCACGGAAGGATGATCGGCCAACGCCGCTTCAATCTCGCCCAATTCGATGCGGAAACCGCGGACCTTAACCTGATTGTCGATGCGCCCAATGAATTCGATCTCGCCGGTCGCGCGATAGCGAACGAGGTCGCCGGTCTTGTAGAGACGGCCGCTGGATTGGCTCGAAAAAGAATCGCGAACGAACCGCTCGGCATTCAGCTCCGGACGATCCAGATAACCTTGCGCGAGTCCATCGCCGCCGATGTAAAGCTCTCCCGGCACGCCGATCGGCGCCGGATTAAGATAACGATCGAGCACGTACACTGAGGTGTTCGAGATCGGATAACCGATGGGCACAGAACCATTAACGCGCTTCAGATCGTCAACCGGAAAGCAGGTCGTGAAGGTCGTGTTCTCCGTCGGTCCGTAACCGTTGATGAATCGGCAGCCCTGCAATTCTTTAAAGACTTTCCGCACGTGTGGAACCGACAAGACATCTCCCCCTGCCAGCAACTGTCGCAGGCCGCGCAGATCTTCAAGATGGTTATCAACCATCAAATGAAACAGGCCGGCGGTGAGCCAAAGCGTGGTCACCTGGTAGCGTTTGAGCGCGTCGCCCAATTCTTTCAGCGACGCCTTGCCCGCAGGCATCAACGCCAGACGGGCGCCGTTCAGCAGACTGCCCCAAATCTCAAACGTCGACGCGTCGAAGGAAACGGGCGCGTACTGTAGAAAAACTTCGTCGGCTGAGAAACTCGCGTAGTTCGTGTTCTTGACCAACCGCACGACATTGCGATGCATGACCGCGACGCCCTTCGGCTTGCCCGTCGAGCCGGATGTGTAAATTACGTAAGCGAGATTGTCAGCAGTCGTCTCGACTTTCGGATTGTCCGAGCCTTCGAAAGCAAGCTCAGTCAATAGATCCTCGACGCAGATCGTTTCCAAAGCCCTGGCCGGCAAATCCTTCAGCAACGCTCGTTCTGTCACGAGCGCCGATGCGCGCGCATCTTCGAGCATGAATTTAAGCCGGGTCTTTGGATACTCGGGATCGAGCGGAACATAAGCGCCACCAGCTTTCAGAATCGCCAGCAGCGCGACGATCATCTCCGGCGATCGCTGCATGCAGATGGCTACCCGCGTATCAGCGGCGACCCCGGTTTTACGCAGATAGCGCGCCAATCGATTCGCTTGAGAATTCAGTTCGCGATAGCTCAATCGCCGGTCGTCGCAGATTAGGGCGACCGCATCAGGCGTCCTTTCGACTTGCTGCTCGAACAGTTCCTGAATGCATTTGTTGGCGGGATAATCGGTCGTGGTATCGTTCCACTCAATCAGCAACTTACGCCGCTCCGCTTCACTCAAGAGTGGCAGCTCGGAAATTTTCTGTTCCGGATTGGCTACAATTCCTTCCAGAAGATTTTGGAAATGGCCCATCATGCGTTCGACCGTGTCTGACTCGAAAAGGTCGGCATTTGATTCGAATAGGCAGACCAGTTGTTCGTCTCGCTCGACAATGTCGAGGGTGAGATCGAAGTTCGCCTTGATATTGCCGACGCGGAAATGCTCGACCTCGATGCCTTTGAGCTGGAGTGGCTGGATCTCTTCGCTTTGAAGCACGAACATGACCTGAAACAGCGGGTGATGGGCGAGCGTCCGCTCAGGCTGCAACTCTTTCACCAGACGCTCGAACGGCAAATCCTGATGCGCGTAGGCGCCCAGCGCGACCTCTTTGACGCGGCTCAGCAGATTCCGCAACGTAAGCTCGCCCGAGAACTTGGTGCGCATGGCGAGCGTGTTGATAAAGAGGCCTATCAGATCTTCGGTCTCCGGCATTTGGCGGCCCGCGATGGGCGTGCCCACGACGATGTCTTCCTCGCCCGAGTAGCGATGCAGCAGAACCTGGAACGCCGCCATCAGCGTCATGAAGAGCGTCACGTTTTCTTTCCGGCAAAGCTGTTTCAGATCGTGGGTAAGCTGCGTTGATAAAGAGATGGTGTGCTGCGCGCCGTGAAAAGCTCGATAAGCCTGCACACTCGGACGCGGGTGATCGGCCGGCAATTCCAGCACCGGCGGCAGCGTTGTGAATTGCTTCTTCCAATAAGCGAGTTGAGATTGGTAAACGTCACCGTCGAACCATTCGGCGGCAGCGTTGTGAATTGCTTCTTCCAATAAGCGAGTTGAGATTGGTAAACGTCACCGTCGAACCATTCACGCTGCCAGACGGAATAGTCTGTATATTGGATTGGCAATTGCGGTAGCGACGACGGCTGTTCATCGACCACGGCTTCGTACAGCGCCGACAACTCACGGTGAAAAATTCCTACCGACCAACCATCAGTCACGATGTGATGGGTCGTGACGAGCAGAATGTGTTCTCGCTCTGCCAGCCGCAGCAGCACGCTTCGAATCAACGGTCCTTGCGAGAGATCGAAAGGCCGTCCGGCTTCGTCTCGCAAAAGACGTTGCGCTTCGGCTTCGCGACCCGGCTGCGGGATTTCGATCAAATTGATGATGGGTATATTGAGCGCCAGACTTTTTGCCACCACCTGAGTGGGCGATCCGTCCACGATGCTGAACGTTGTCCGCAGCGCGTCATGACGCGCAATGACCATATCCAGCGCACTCTTCAACGCCGCCACATCCAGATTGCCGGTCAATCGCACGGCCATCGGCGTGTGATACAGCGACGTTCCCGGCATCAGTTGGTTCAGGACCCAGAGACCCTGCTGATTGTACGAAAGCGGCGCGGACTCGCGATTGGGTTGTCGCGGAATCGTCATGTTCCTGGCCGATTGGCGACGATTCTTTCGCATCAATCGCAATTCAAGCAGCGACCGCTTAGCGGGCGAGAGCGCCGCCAATTGTTGAGCGAGGTGTGACTGGGAAGACGATGTGATTTGAGTGCTCATTTTTGATCTTGCGGTTTATGCCGCGAGGGCTTCATCGATTTGCGTCTCAGTAGCAAAGCGGGCGTGCGCCGCTTCCTCCGTCAGACTTTCCAGTTCTTCCAGTAGTGCAAACAGTTCGCGTTGCGCTTCGTTCTGTGCGCCACGCGCATTCAACAGCATGGTCAGGCCCGCGATCGTCGGCGCCTCGAACACATCGACCATGCACAGCTCGATATCCAGAATATTTCTTACGGTCGAGACAACCTTCGCGGCCAGCAACGAATGGCCGCCCAAATCAAAAAAGTTTTCGTGTATGCCGATTTGATCGATCTTTAATACTTCTCGCCAGGCGTCGGCCAGCATTGTTTCAAGTGGAGTGCGAGGCGGAACAAAGAGTTCGTCTGGTTCCGGACCTGTGGCGTTCGGCTCGGGAAGTGCTCGACGATCGATTTTTCCATTGGGCATCAACGGCAACGATTCGATCATTTCGAATGCCGCAGGCACCATATAGGAAGGCAGCTTAGTCTTCAGAAAGTTGCGCAACTCGCTGATCGCGACCGATTCTTTTGCCGCCACGACGTACGTCACCAAACGCTTATCGCCATCTGTGGCTTCGCGCAAAATCACCACGCAATCACTAACTGAAGCGTGACTACGCAAAGCCTCCTCGATCTCTTCCAACTCGACACGGAAGCCGCGAATCTTGATCTGATTGTCGACACGTCCCAGGAACTCCAGGTTTCCGTCAGGGCGATACCGAACGAGATCGCCCGTCTTGTAAAGCCTCTTGCCTGGAACAGGTCTGAAAGGATTGGCAATAAATTTCTCGGCGGTAAGCTCAGGCTGCTTGATGTAACCACGTGCCACGCCGGCGCCGCCAATGTGCAGCTCTCCGGCAACGCCGATGGGAACAGGTTGGAGGAACTGATCCAAAACATAAGCAGTTGTATTCGCAATCGGCCGCCCGATCAGAACCGTGCGCATCGCATCGCTTTCATTGTCACGCACATCACTCAGGGTGACCGCGACGGTCGTCTCGGTTGGGCCATACGAGTTTACCAGCCGCACGGCGTCGCCAACGGCTCGCTTCCAGGCGCGCACACGCTCCGGCAGGGCCTTTTCGCCGCCGATGATTACCAGTCGCACCGATGCGGGCACGATCAGCTTCTCGGCGCTGAGAGCGTCGGTTAGGTCATGCCAGTATGCCGTCGGCAGATCGAGCACTGAGATTTTCCATTCGTCGCAGGAGCGTAAAAAGTCACGCGCGGAGCTGATCATCGCGTCCGTTCGCAAAACGATGGTCGCACCACAAGCCAGCGCCGGATAGATCTCTTCGGCGCTCAAATCGAACGAGAGCGAAGCAAACTGCAAGATACGGTCTTGAGGCTTGATCGCGTATCCTCGCGTCGCAGCCAGCGTGAAATTCACGATTTGACGGTGCTCGATCATTACACCTTTCGGATTTCCGGTGGAGCCCGAGGTGTAGATGGCGTAAGCGAGGTTGGTCGCCGCGACTGGAAAGTTAGCGTTCTCTTCGTTCTGATTCGCGATGCTTTGCAATTGATCGTCAATGCAAAAGACAGCAGCGTGGCCCCTCGGAATATCTTTCACGAGATGTCGCTGGGTTAGCACGAGACGCAATTCCGCGTCTTCGATCATGAAGGCAATGCGATCGCTTGGATATTTAGGATCGAGCGGCACATACGCGCCGCCGGCTTTCAGCACGCCGAGAATTCCCACCAACATCTCTAGCGATCGTTCGACGCAGATTCCCACCAGAATTTCGGGACCGACGCCTTGCTCTTGCAGATAATGCGCCAACCGATTGGCGCGGTTATTCAATTCGCGATAAGTCAGACGCTCGCCTTGAAACTCCGCGGCAATGGCGTCCGGAGTTTTGGCCACCTGCGCCTCGAACAGTTGATGGAGGCAAGTGTCACCGGGAAATTCAACTCGCGTGTCGTTCCATTCAATCAATAATCGATGACGCTCGAGGTCTGAGAGCAACGGCAACTCGGCGATGTGCTGGGCTGGTTCGGCGACAATTGCCGCCAACAGATTTTGAAAGTGTTCGAGCATGCGCTCGATCGTGGCCGGCGCGAACAAGTTGCGGTTATATTCGAGCGAAACTCTTAGTTCATCTTTCTCCGCTTCCACGTCCAGACTGAGATCGAATTTTGACGACGCGTTCTGCAACTTGAGCGGTGTCAGCTTCAATCCTTCTACTGACAAATTCGGCTCCGGCGCGTTCTGCATCGCGAACATCACCTGGAACAACGGCGACCGATCGATTTTGCGTTCGGGATTCAGTTCTTCGACCAGCTTTTCAAATGGCAGATCCTGATGCGAGAACGCGCCCAGAACTGTCTCGCGTACGCGGGCGAGGAATTCGCGGAAACTTGGATTGCCCGAGGCATCGCCGCGAAAGACCAGCGTGTTCACGAAAGCGCCAATAAGATTTTCGGTTTCGATCATCGTACGGCCTGCCACGGGCGAACCGACGACGATGTCTTCCTGTTTCGAATAGCGGAATAGCAAGGTTTGAAACGCGGCGAGCAAAGTCATAAACAGCGTCGTGCCTTCGCGCTGGCTCAATTCTTTGAGCGAATTACTGAGTGCCTCGGGCAACTTCGTCGCGTGTCGTGCGCCGTTCATATTTTGCGTTGCGGCCCGCGGAAAATCCGTCGGCAGATCCAGGGTGGTCGGCACATCGGCAAGCTTCTGTTTCCAATAATCGAGTTGTCGTTCAAGTATCTCGCCTTGTAGTCGGCGCCGCTGCCAGATCGCGAAGTCCGCGTATTGAATCGGCAACTTAGGCAGTTCGCCGCAAGATGTGTAGAGGGCGGCGATTTCGCGATGCAACAAGCCGATCGACCATCCGTCGCAGATAATGTGGTGGATCGTGATCAGGAGCACGTGCTCGGCGGCGCTCAGCTTCAGCAACTTGAAACGGAGCAATGGACCGTCGCTCAGGTCGAAAGGCATTTCTGCTTCGACAGCGTGCAGGCGCTCAATCTCAGTTTCCCGATCGCAAGCGGAGAGCAACCCGAGATCGCAAACCTCCAGAGTGATCGCCCGCGGTGGCGCAATCACCTGAATCGGTGAGTCGCTCGTAGTGACAATATTGGTCCGGAGAACTTCGTGGCGCGCTACAATTGTCTCCAGAACGCCCTGTAACTTTTGAACATCGAGCACGCCCGTGATCCTGACCGCAGTCCGAACGTTGTAAGCCGAACGGTTAGGCGCCGCTTGATCGAGCAGCCAAAATTGCTGTTGCGTGAATGAGAGCGGGGCCGTGCCGTTGCGCTCAAAAGGCTGTATCGACCAGGGCAGCGCTCGATCATTCTGTTCGTTTAGGTTCTTAACGGCGGCAGCGAGTGAAGCCAATGTGGGATGCTCGAATAAGAGACGCAGCGGCGTTTCGATCGCCAATTCACTACGCAGGCGCGAAATGACCTGGGCTGCAAGCAGCGAATGGCCGCCCAACTCAAAGAAGTTATCATTGACACCAACACGCTCGACGCGCAACACGTTGGACCAAATTGTTGCCAGCCGCCGCTCGGTTTCGTTTCGCGGCGCCAGATATTCACTGGACAGTTTGGCATTCATCTGATCGGGATCGGGCAAAGCGAGTCGGTTTACCTTTCCATTTGCCGACAAAGGGAGCGCGTCGATCACGAAGAACGCCGCCGGAACTAAATAGTCAGGCAACTGCGCGCTCAGAAAGTCTCGCAACTCGCCGGCGTTGGGCGCCTCTTCATTAGCGACTAGATACGCGATTAACTTCTGGTCACCGGCATCATCGCGCGCCACGACTACGCTTTCGCGGACTGATGGATGTCTCGTCAACGCCACTTCGATTTCGCCCAACTCGACGCGAAAGCCACGTAGTTTGACTTGCTGATCGCGCCGGCCGGCAAATTCGATCTCGCCGTCCTCGCGCACGCGCGCCCAGTCTCCAGTCCTATAGAGTCGCGCGCAGGTCTGTTCGCTGAACGGGTGCGGAATGAATTTCTGAGCGGTGAGTTCCGAACGATTCAGGTAACCGCGACCAACACCGGCGCCTCCGATGTACAATTCGCCGGCTTCGCCGACCTCACAGAGGCGCTGTTGTTCATCGAGCAGGTAAATCTCGGTGTTGGCGATGGGTGTTCCGATGGGAATGATTTCGATGTTCTCGTCGCCCTGTTCGGGAATGCGATACAGACAAACGATGCCCGCAGTTTCAGTCTGTCCAAACATGTGCACGTGCCGAGCGGGATGCTGAAACTTTCTTAACCACTTCTGCGGAATGTCCGATAACAGCGGCTCACTGGCGGAAAGGATCAGCCGCAGTTGATTGTCTAGTAGGCGGGTGCGCTCTTCGTCGTCGAGGTTTGCGAGAATCGTCGTGCAGTTGCGCCAGAACGAAGGGACTGCATCCATCACGGTGACGCCGCGTTCCTTGATCATCGCAAACAGCGCCAGCGGATCTTTTCGCTCCTCCGAATTCGCGATCACCACCGCGGCGCCCTGCGACAGCGGCAGCATCAATTGACGGCGCGAAGACGAAAATGCAATCGAGGCGGTGTGCAGATAGAGATCGTCGCGGCCAATCTTCAGCTCGTGATTGAGGGCAAGCAGATAGTTGGCCAAATTCCCGTGCGTGATCATCGCGCCCTTGGGCCGGCCCGTCGATCCCGAGGTGTAAATCACATAAGCCAAATCATCCGCCGATGGTCCATCAGACAGATTCTCGCTGGATTCTCTTGAAATCGTAGGCCAGTCATGATCGAACAGAACAATCCTCCGCTCGTTCCCCTCTCCCAACAGGATAGGGGGATGATCTTGGCTCTGAGACTTTCGGGGGAGTCTTTTTTCGAGACTGGATCTCGTCAACAGGAGCGTGGGCTGCGCATCCGCAAGCATCAAATCCAAGCGCTCTGTCGGATATTCCGGGTCCAGAGGTAAGTAGGCGCCGCCGGCCTTGAGAATTCCGAGAATGCCTATCGCCATCTCGAGCGAGCGATCGATGCAAATCCCGACGAGTGATTCGCGTCCCACACCCAAAGAGCGCAAATGGCGCGCGAGCTTATTGGCGCGGGCATTCAGTTCTCCAAACGTGAGCGTCTCACGATCGCAGAAGACAGCAGTCTTATCGGGTTCCTTGGTGGCTTGGTCTTCGAACAGGCGCGGGAATGGCCGTTCAGCAAAATGAGCCATTCGCGGACCGCGAAGCTGGGCCGGCGACGGGGATAGGACGTCAGAAATGTTCTTGGGCGCGAGACTGGACGTCTCGATCGTTGGGTTAGACATGTCTGGCAGCACTCTGAAGGTATTTTGAACCACCTAGGGCAGGGTGGTTTTCATTTTCGCTATTTCAGAATTCTCCTTGCTGATTTCGATAATGGCGCCGACTTTCCGCTTCAGATCGGTCTGAACAGAGAGATAGATGTTTCCCTCATCGTCAAGCGTTACTCCTTGAACGTTCTTGAGTTGCCCGCCAAAGGCTGCGATAGTTTTCAACTCTTCGTTGGGTGTGTAGACGTAGAGCTTGTTGTTGTGGCTGTCGGTGATGTAAAGGGAACCCTTCGAGTAGAAGATTGTCTCCGGCGAAAAGGAGTTTTTGCGGTCGACGACGCGATGCAGTTTCTTTTCGCCGTCGAGCAAATAGAGTACGTCGTCTTCGTTGTCTGCGATGTAGAGATTGCCGCGATCGTCAAAGACCATGCTCTCAGGCTTGGTAATCCCAAATTCTTTCCCCAGAAACTCAGAGACCTGGCCATCGCGCGTGACGCGGAACACTTCGTGTTGCTCGCCATCGCCAACCAAAAGCGATCCATCCGGGGCGAGCGCGATGCCTTCAGTCGAAATCAGACCTTTGTCTTTGCCGGCCACGAGTCGCGGCGTGCCGTTGGCAGTAAATTCCCAAAGGCCACCGGCATCGTCATCGGTAAAGAATATGTTGTCCTGAGAATCGATAACGAGATCTTCGGGAGACTGCGTGCCAAAGCGAGAATCGATCAGCGTCTTCAAACCATCCTGCTTAGTCCAGGATTCGAGCGCGACGCCGCCCTCGTCCGCGAAATAAAGTTTTCCCTTGTGCCAGAGGATTCCATCAGGCGATCCGAATTCGATCTTATTGTTGTTCGCAAAAAGCACAGCTTTGTACGACTCGTCCGTCATGACGATCAGACCTTCCTTCTGAACGTTGCAGGAAGTCAGAAAGACGAGAGCGCAGGCAATAATGGCAGTGCTTATTAGTCTCATAAAATTACTTCGCTTCATGATGATCCTTAACTCATGCCCCACAGAACGTGTCTTCGCATTGCCGCCAGCAGTCCGAGAAACGCTCTAACGTGGATCATTGTGCTGGAAACTTCGAAAGCTACCGCGAAGACCAGTGCGCTGGACCACGCGCTGTAGCTCAGCGTTAAGCCGGCCAGTTTGTCGAGCCAGCCGCTAAATCTCTTTCTGAGGGCGTACTGAATGATTGAAACTTCGGCGATCGCAACTCCAGCGCCGGCGGCGATGTCCAGCGGCGTGTGTTGCGCGCCGATCATCTTACCCATGAGGATTACCAGGATGGTCCAACCGAGCGCGATCAATCCCAGCCGGCGCGACGCCAGCCAGATGCCGAGCGAAATCGCAATGAAGAAACCGGCGTGGTCGCTGGGAAACGATCCCAGGTCATTGGTTTCGACGTCGCCATTTACCAGAGCGCGATAATCCTTCTGGCTGGTTTCATCCAAAGGCACGCGCACCGGCATGCGCTTCATCTCGACGAGCTGATCTCCTTCGAGCCGATAAATCTTGCGCGACTGAATCTCCGGCCTCGGCAGGAAGATGGTGTGCGACAGGACTTTGGTGGTAGCGATCACACAGACCGCAGCGATTAACCCGACAATCAGAAACTTGCGACGCGTCGTAGTTCCGCTCGTGGTTTTTCCGCCATACCAGGCAGCCAGAAAGCAACAACCAATCACGCCGGCCTTCGCCAGATCGTTGTCCCGAAAAAACGCTACCGTGCTGTCGAACAACCACGATCGCCCCGCCAGGCCGTTAATGCCGAGCAGAAGCCGATCGTTTAAGTTTGTCAGCGTGGTAACGAGCGAAGCGAGCATGGATGAAAGAATAATTGCGCCGACCAATTCGTTTGCCTCCAAATCAATTCAAGTCCCTTGAGATAAAGGTTCAAAACGCCATACTTGCCAGAAATCGAAATGGCCCAAACTACCGAGTTCAACGGTTCAGGTCGAAAGTTGATCGCGAAGCTCGGGACTCGGGCTAAATCCGCAAATTGGCGCCGGGAAAGCAGGGAAACGGCTTGCGATTAATCATTTAACGGTACGGGAGATTTCTTACGTCGAGGGCGTCCTGACTACTGATTCACATGTCTGCTCTAATAACGCGTAATTGCACTTGCGAAGCGTATCCGGCATCGGCTCCAAAATCCGAGGAGGAGACTTCTTCGGCGCCTGCCCGACAAATAATTTCGTCAACGCAGAGTGTCGCTGACTTGGTTGCTGCGCAGGCAGCGGCCGCGCCAGATGCGGTCGCCATTACTGAAGGCCGAAGAGTGATGACCTATGGAGAGCTCGACAGGCACGCGAACCGGCTGGCCAATTATCTCGTTGCGCTCGGCGTCGGCCCGGAAACGATTGTGGGACTTTGTCTGGATCGTTCACTGCTATCGATCATGGGCACCCTCGCGGTCCTTAAAAGCGGCGGCGCCTTTCTGCCACTCGATCCGGCCTATCCGGTTGAGCGACTACTCTTCATGCTGAATGATGCACAGCCGAGCGTAGTAATGACTGTCGACTCAGAGGCAAAGAACATCTCGCGCGGTCCATGGAAGGTCTTGAGCATCGATAGTGATCGAACCTACGAGAATTGTTCCCCTAATGCGCCTGCAACTACATTCAATAGCGGGCAACTCGCATATGTCATCTATACGTCGGGCTCAACCGGACAACCAAAGGGAGTTGAGATTACACAAGCCAGTTTGCTGAACCTCATCGCGTGGCACAGAACGGAATTCGCCGTGACGTCAACGGATCGAGCGAGCTACCTGGGAAGCGTGGGATTCGACGCGGCTGTTTGGGAGGTTTGGCCTTATCTCACGGCGGGCGCGAGTTTGCATCTGCCTGACGCCACCACGCGCGTCTCGCCTGCACAGCTTCGCGATTGGTTAGTGAAAGAACGGATCACGATCAGCTTTCTGCCGACGGCGTTGGCTGAACATGTGATGGCTTTGGAATGGCCCACGCAAACGGCACTGCGCTTCCTATTGACAGGCGCGGACACTCTACATCTTTATCCGACCAGCAGTCTGCCTTTCGAATTGGTCAACAACTATGGCCCGACGGAATGCACTGTGGTCGCTACCTCGGGACGCGTGCGGCCTGACGGCAACGCGAAGGGTTTGCCCACCATCGGCAGGCCGATCGCGAACACCTCAATTTACATTCTTGACGAGAATCTTCGGGAGGTGCCGCCGGGCGCGGAAGGCGAACTTTGCATCGGTGGCGTAGGCGTGGCGCGCGGTTATCTTAATCGCCCTGAACTCACCGCGGAAAAATTCATTGCGGACAGATTCAGTCTTGAGCCGGGCGCGAGGCTGTATCGCACGGGCGACCTGGCGCGATATCTCGATAACGGCGAGATTGCTTACCTTGGGCGCGTCGATGAACAGATCAAGAATCTCGGCTACCGGATTGAACCCGCCGAGGTCGAACGCGTGTTGAATCGTCATTCTGCGATTGAATCGAGCGTCGTCGTTGCGCGCGGTGACGAAAAGCGGCTTGCAGCTTACCTCGTGATAAGCAATGGAACGATTCCAACAGCTTTGGAATTGCGCCGCCTGGTGACGAGCGAACTCCCGGAGTACATGGCGCCCTCGATCTTCGTTCGTCTGGATAAATTGCTCACGACGCCAAACGGCAAAGTCGATCGTTCGGCGTTGCCGGAACCGGACCATGAAAATACTTTGCGAGACGAGAGCTTCGTTGCTCCGCGCACCGCGATCGAAAAGCGTTTGGCGACGATTCTAAGTTCACTGTTGAATCTGAATGAAGTCAGCGTCAACGATAATTTCTTTCTGCTCGGCGGTCACTCGCTACTTGGCACGCAACTCCTCGCCAGGATTCGTAGCACGTTTGGGGTCGATCTGACGCTGCGGGCGTTGTTTGAGTCTCCAACGATCGCGGAATTAGGCAGCGAGATCGAAAGCTTGATCTTCGCGCGCGTGGAGAATATGAGCGAAGAGGAGGCTCTGCAACTGCTTGCATGAAACCGGATCATTTTCCATTTGTCATTTGACACTTTTCATTTGCCATTGGTTCCTTTGGCAACAGGGAGGTTCAACCTTGAGGTTGCCGCTTATGAAGAACGCAAGCTAAAGCTTGAACTCTGAACAGTGGGAACTCAGGCTGCAGATAAAGAACATCGACTCAGAGGCCAACGATGGAAGCCATTCTAATGACAAATGACAAATGCCAAATGACAGATGGAAAATCGCTAAGTCTGTTCCATTTACTCGATCCCGAAGTACTCGCGAATCCTTATCCGCTTTACCGTCGGCTGCGCAGTGAAGCTCCCGTACATTGGGATCCATATCTGCACGCCTGGGTCGTCACGCGATATGCCGATGTAGTCACGGTACTGCATCATTTCTCGGCTAATCGCACGCCGACACCGGAACAGTTTGCGGCGATGGGTTTGTCAGAGCTGGGCCCGATTGCGCAAATGATGACGCGCCAGATGCTGTTCATGGACGCCCCCGCCCACACCCGGCTGCGCGGTCTGGCAACGATGGCGTTCACGCCCGCCCGAGTCGAGGTTCTACGTTCGCACATTCGCTCAATTCTTGATGATTTGATGGCGCCCCTGTTGCGCGCCGGTCGCATGGACGTGATTGGAGATCTCGCCGCGCCGCTGCCGGCGATCGTTACCGCCGAAATGTTGGGTGTGCCGACATCCGATTGCGACCGGTTGAAAGCGTGGTCGGCCGATTTTGCGGAAGTACTGGGCAACTTCCAGCACAATCCCGATCGGGCTTCGCGCACGCTGAAGTGCGTCGAAGAGATGACCGTTTATTTTCGCGAGGCGATTCGTCGCCTGAAGGCTGAGCCGCGCGCAGGTTTGATCAATTCGTTCATGACGGCGGAACTCGACGGCGACCGTCTGACTGAAGACGAAATCATCGCGAACTGTATCGTGACGATGGTTGGCGGCCAGGAAACTACGACCAATCTGATTGGCAATGGCGTGCTGAGTCTGGTGCGCCATCCCCATCAACTTCAGAGATTGAGAAAAGATTTGTCGTTGATTCCTTCCGCGGTCGAGGAACTTCTGCGCTACGAAAGTCCGAGCCAGCACACGGCGCGCATCTGTCCTGAGGACACGGAACTGGGCGGCAAGATAATTCGCAAAGGCCAGGCAGTGATTGCGGTGATGGGCGCCGGCAATCGCGATCCGGAAAGATTTCCCGATCCCGATCGGCTCGATCTGGGGCGCACGGACAATCGCCATCTCGCTTTTGGGTGGGCCAGCCACTTCTGCTTCGGCGCGGCGCTGGCGCGCATCGAAGGGCAACTTGTTTTCGAAGCGCTGGCCAGTCGCACTGCGAACCTGGTGTTGGAACCGCGCCCGATCGTTTGGCGCGAGAACCTTGGCCTACGGGGTTTAACCGCTTTGCCCGTGACTTTTGAAATGGCCGAGCCTGCGATGCTATCTCTTAACCCAATCCATTCGGCGGAGGCTGTCTGTCCCTATCATGGATGATCTGAGCAGCGCGAATCTTTCCGAGACCAAGCGCGCCCTCCTCCAAAAATATCTGCACGGAGAGTTGACGCTCAACGGGGCACGACGAATTAACGCGCGCGCCGAACAAGACTTGTCGGCATTACGTCCACCCACCCCACTCAGTCCATTACGTGCACTTAATCCACGTTTGTCGAGCGCGGATCTGCTCGACGATCATCCGATCACTTTAATGTTTGAAGCGCAGGCAAAGCGTTCGCCTGCCGCAATTGCTGCCGTCTACGAAGATCGAGTTTTGACGTATGACGCGCTGAATCTCAAAGCAAACCAACTGGCGCAACATTTAAGAAAGCGAGGGGTAGGCCCAGAGACTTTGGTTGGTCTGGCAGTCAACCGATCGCTTGAGATGCTGATCGGCGCTCTGGGAATCCTTAAGGCGGGAGGCGCGTACGTTCCGCTCGATCCGGCGTTCCCGCGCGAGCGCCTCCGTTTCATGATCGACGATGCCAAGCTGGCCATTTTCGTGACTCAGGAAGCGATTGCCAAGCAGCTTGATCAGTCAGGTGCCGTATTAGTCAAACTGGATTCGGATTCGGATCTCATCGCTCGAGAGAGTGTTGAGAATCTGCTTTCGAACCTTACGCCTAATAACCTCGCCTATGTTACCTATACCTCTGGCTCTACCGGTCAACCCAAAGGAGTGCAAATCGAGCATCGCGCATTGACAAACTTTCTCTGCTCGACGCGGCGCGAACCGGGAATAACCGTATCAGACATCCTTCTCTCCGTTACCACACTGTCGTTCGATATCTCCGGTTTGGAACTCTTCCTGCCGTTGATTTGTGGCGCCAGCGTGGTTATCGCGCCACGCGACGCCACGATCGATGGCCGGCTCTTGAAAGATTTCATTGCCGCCTCAGGCGCGACCGTGATGCAAGCAACGCCGGCTACCTGGCGCATGTTGATCGATGCCGGTTGGATCGGCCGCGAGCGTTTGAGAGTGCTTTGTGGCGGCGAGGCCCTGTCGCGCGATCTCGCGAATGATTTACTGGCAAGATGCGGCGAACTCTGGAACATGTATGGCCCAACCGAGACGACGATCTGGTCGTCGCTAAGCAAGATCGATTCGACCGTGGGACCAATTACCATCGGCCATCCGATCGCAAACACACAGTTTTACGTGCTCGATGAAAATCTCAATCGTTTGCCACCAGGAGAAATTGGCGAACTCCATATTGGCGGGCTGGGTCTGGCTCGCGGCTATTTGAACAGCCCGGAACTCACCGCCGAACGGTTCTTCGCCGATCCGTTTGCTGATTCGGCAAATGCCCGTTTGTATAAAACCGGCGATGTGGCTCGGTTTCTTCCTGACGGCAGCGTCGAGTTTCTCGGTCGCACCGATACTCAGATAAAGCTGCGCGGGTTTCGAATCGAGCTTGGCGAAATCGAAGCCGTGCTGACCGAAAGCCGCAATGTTGCGCAAGCGGTCGTTATCATGCGCGAGGATCAACCGGGCGATCAGCGTCTGATCGCTTATGTAGTGTCAAAGAGTGGCGCGCGGATCGATGCACGAGAATTGCGGCGTCAGATTGAGAAGAAGCTGCCTGACCACATGGTCCCGTCGACAATTGTAGAGCTTGATCGATTGCCGCTGACTCCTAACACGAAAATTGATCGCAAAGCGCTGCCGGCTCCCGCGGAAATTCACAACCACTTAACGGAAACTCTGGTTCAGCCGCACAATGACACCCAAAAGTCCATCGCCCGAATTTGGCGAGAAGTGCTCAAACTCGAGGCCGTCGGAATTCATGAGAACTTTTTCGAGTTGGGTGGCAATTCTTTGCTGGCCGGCTCGATGCTGGCACGTCTGCGCGATTCGTTTGAAGTAGATCTGCCGATGCGTGCAGTTTTTGCGGCGCCCACGGTTGCTGGTCTGGCGCGCGAAATCGACGCGCGAGAACACGAGCGAGTGATTCCGGCCGCGACTCGCTCGAAGCCCAAGGCTCGACGCCAGCTTTCTTTCCCACAGGAGCGGCTGTGGTTTCTCGATCAACTGAATTCAGGTTCCGCCGCTTTCAACATTCCGCTGGCTGCGCGTCTGACGGCGCCGCTGGACCTGGCGGCTTTGAAGCGAAGCATCGAAGAGATAGTTCGCCGCCACGAAGTGCTGCGCACAATCTTTCCGACCAGAAACGGCGAGCCCGCACCGGTGGTCTTATCGGCAACCGAAGTCGACCTGGTGCTGATCGACCTTACTGCTTTTCCTGAAGCCGAACGCGAAACGCGTGCGCGCACAATCGTCAATGACGAAACACTTCGTCCATTTGATCTCGCCAATGGTCCTTTGCTGCGCACGACCTTAGTGCGCCTGACGGAAACCAATCACATCTTTCTGATCACGATGCACCATATCGCGAGCGACGGCTGGTCGATGGTGCTTTTCTTCAACGAGCTATCGCGGCTTTACGAAGCGTTCTCGCGTGGGGAGCCGTCGCCACTAGCCGCGTTGCCAATTCAGTATGCCGACTATGCGGCATGGCAGAGAGATTGGCTCGCCGGAGAGGTGACTCAGAAACAGATCGCTTACTGGAAAGAAAAACTGGGCGGAGAACTGCCGGCGCTGGATTTGCCGGCGGATCGGCCGCGGCCAAACCTGCAGACATTCAACGGAGCGCGCAAATGGCTGGTGCTGACGGAAGCGCAGAGCGAAGCTCTCAACGAGCTTTGCCGCCGCGAAGGCGCCACGTTGTTTATGACTCTGCTCGCGGCTTTCAAAGTTCTGCTCAATCGTTATACCGGACAGGAAGACATCATCGTCGGCGCGCCGATCGGGGCTCGCCCGCTCACGGAAACCGAAAACCTTATTGGGTTCTTTCTGAATAATCTCGCATTGCGCACGGACCTTTCCGGCAATCCGACTTTCCGCGACGCCCTCGCGCGCGTGCGACAGACGGCCCTGGAAGCATTGGCGAACCAGGACGTGCCTTTCGAGAAATTGATCGAAGAACTCCGACCGCCAAGAGACCTGAGCCGCACACCGATCTTTCAGGTCTATTTTAATCTCTTCAATTTTACGGAAGAGCTAAGCCTTCCCGGCGTGAACGAGAGCATCTCTTTTGTAGACGCCTGGTCGCAGTCGGCAGAAAACTTTTCGAAATTCGACCTGACGTTCTATGCCGGTATTGATGAGCGCAAGCTCAAACTGGCGATGGTCTATAACGTCGATCTGTTTGACGAAGCCTTTATCGTGCGGATGCTCGACTGGGGATACTCGACAACGGACAGACTTCGTGCGTTTCGAGCGGAGTGAGATCGAACAATCAATCGCGAGTCGATTCGAGCAGCAAGTTAGAAAACACCCGGCGAACACAGCCATCAAGAGCAAGCGCTACGATTGGTCTTATGCGGAATTAGATGGCATCGCCGATCGGATCGGGCGATCGCTCGCGTGTTTGAGCCCTGAAATAGAGAGCGTGGCGCTGTTATTCGAACACGACGCGCCGATGATTGCTGCCATGCTGGGCGCTTTGAAGGCTGGCAAGACTTATGTGCCCCTCGATCCCAATTATCCGCCAGAAAGATTGTCGTGGATTCTCGAACATGCGCAGGCTGGGGCACTGCTGACAAATGATCGGAATCTAATCGCGGCTCAACGTCTGGCAGCTTCAGGCGTGCGTCTAATCAATATCGATCGTCTCAGCGCCGTCGATCGCGAAATCGATCTGCCCGCGCCCGGACCAGACCGGCTGGCTTACATTCTTTACACTTCTGGATCAACCGGCGAGCCGAAAGGCGTGATGCAAAACCACCGCAACGTGCTGCACTTCATTCGCGTCTATACCAACAATCTGCGCATCAACTCCGAAGATCGCCTGACGCTGCTTTCTTCGTATTGCTTCGACGCCTCCGTGATGGATATCTATGGCGCGCTGCTGAATGGCGCCACGCTCTATCCAATCGACGTCAGGCACGACGGTCTCGCCAACTTGGCTGAACAGATCAACGACGAGCGGATCACCATCTATCATTCCACGCCAACTGTCTATCGCTATTTCATCGAGACTCTCGAAGACAGAAACCCGACCGTAAGGGAGGGTGCACAGGAAAGCGCTTATTGCGCCCTCCCTGACGGTCGGGCTTCTGCCTTGCGCCTGATCGTTCTAGGCGGCGAAGAAGTCAACCGCCACGACATTGAATCGTATCGGAAACATTTTTCCGACGATTGCATCTTCGTTAACGGCCTGGGTCCCACTGAAGCAACTGTCGCTCTGCAAAACTTTATCGATAAGGGCACAGCCATCTCCGGTGAAAGCGTCCCCGTGGGATTTCCCGTCGAGGACACCGAAGTACTTCTCCTTAGCGATCGGGGCACGCCCGTAGAAATCCAAGGCGAGATAGCGATCAAGTCTAAACACGTCGCCCTGGGTTACTGGCGAAATCCGGAAGCCACGAACAGCGCATTCAGTGTCAGAAGCCCGACCGTCAGGGAGGGTGCAAACTCTGATCGCATCTATCGCACCGGCGATCTTGGCCGCCGCTTATCGGACGGCAGCATTCGCTTCGAGGGCCGCAAAGATTTTCAAGTCAAAATTCGCGGCTTTCGCGTTGAACTTGGCGAGATTGAATCAATCCTCTCTCGTCATCCTCAAGTGCGTGAAAGCGCAGTGGTCGCCAGAGAAGTCAATGGCCGAGACAAGCAACTTGTCGCGTACCTGGCTACGCAACCAGTTCAATCGCCCAGTGAAGCCGACCTGCGCAACTTTCTGAAACAAAAGTTGCCGGAGTACATGTTGCCCGCGGCTTTCGTCACACTTGATGAGTTGCCGCTGACCGCCAGCGGCAAAGTAAATCGTCTTGCATTGCCTGCGCCGGCAAATCTCACGCGCGAACCTCCAAAAACCGCGGCGCCCCAAACTCCGCTTGAAAAACTGCTGGTCCCAATCTGGACCGACATTTTAGGAGTCAACATTGGCATTCACGACAACTTCTTCGAACACGGCGGCCACTCGCTGATGGCCGTGCGACTGTTTGCGCAGATCGAAAACCGCCTGGGCCATCGCTTGCCGCTGGCAACGCTGTTTCAAGCGCCAACCATCGCGCAGCTCGCAGCCAGTCTGGAAGGAGAATCAACT
>WNGL01001916.1_pt1 | contig 25374 bp, 19 predicted proteins | sample 5400591 | NCBI WGS metagenome assembly WNGL01 (sample SAMN13153377, study PRJNA577476) | soil metagenome | isolation source: 80 cm soil or saprolite under Garry oak tree replicate 1 | place: USA:California | collected 2016-06-15 | reverse complement strand
TCATCGCCGCCAGCGTGACGAACTGCTCCGACAGCCGCTCTGGCGCATCTGTCTGGAGCGCGCTCATGATTTCGTGTTTCGATTGAATGTCTCTTCTTTGACCTCTTATCCGGCTGCGGTTGCGGCGGTCCTGATCTGCGCGGCGGTCATATCGCTTAGGATTTATCAGGGGCCGGAGACGATGGTCGCGGTCCAAAGTCGGCCGGAATTATCCGCGACTGCTGCGGATGGAGAAGGACAATGGACGTTGTCGTCCCCGGTGGCCACGCGCGTCTTCAGCACGCGACCGCTTCGCAATTCCAGTGAAAGCGCACAGACTCACCTCCGCGGTAGCGGGACGCCGCCGCGCTACGTGCTCGACAGCGTTCCCGTGAGTTATGAGGCGACTTTCAAATTTTAGTCGCGCACCGGAATTCCTTTTCCGGTTTCAGTTGGCGTCAATCTCCGGACTCATCTTCGCGCTAATTTTCGTCGCGGCGCCTGCTCTCCTTCGGGCTCAAGAGCAATCCGCCGCGACCATCAGCCGCCAGGTCAAGGACGTCTTTGAGCGCGTCGGGAAGGCGGTCGTGAAGGTTCACGGCGTCGATGAGCACAGCGAAATTTTCGGCACCGGATTTTTTGTCGATCCAACCGGAACGCTTTACACCTCCTACACCGTGGGCGGGGAAGCAGGAAATTTCACGATTGAGTTTGAGGGCAAAAAATATCCGGCGCGCCAGGTTCTGGCCGATATCCGCAGTGGCATGGCCATGTTAAAAGTAGATCTCGCGACGCCCGCGTTGCCGATTGGAAAATCCGAACAACTCGAAGTCGCGACACCGGTCGTCACCATCGGCTACCCGCTTGATCTGCCCGAGACGCCCAGTTTCGGCATGATCGCTGGATTTGATCGAAAATATCTGGGCCGGTATTTTTCGACGACGCACTTGCGCGTTAACCTTCCGACCCAGCGCGGAGAAGCCGGCTCTCCGCTCTTGAACTTGCAGGGCGAGGTGATCGGCATCCTGGTCAGCAGCCTCGAAAACAATTCCGCTTGTTACGCGTTGCCGATCGATGCCGCGGAAAAGATCCGGGCCGACTTCGTCCGTTTCGGCGAGGCGCGCCATGGTTGGATCGGCATCAACGTCTCCGAAGCGCAGGCTCCGGTAGAAGGCTCGCGCGCGGAAATGACCAAGATTATGGATGGCACGCCGGCGGCGGACTCCGGCATCAAGGCCGGTGACATTCTCTTGCAAGTGGGACGGAAAAAAGTACGCGAACCCGAAGATGTGCTCGATGCTTCGTTTTTCATTACCGCTGGCGACATCGTGCCCATCACGGTGATGCGCGGAAACGAGAAGTTGACCTTCAACGTCCAGGCCGATTTTCATCCGGCCAGTCAGCATCCGCCCTTAATTGCCGCGCCGACGATGAATCAAGCGATTCCGCTCAAACTCGATTCCGAGGTGCAACGCAGGCCGTAGCCGCGCGCCCCGAAGTGCGCTCAACCCGCCAGCATTTTCCGAAACGTCGCTTCATCGAGAACGCGAACGCCCAGTTGTTTCGCCTTCGCCAGCTTGCTGCCTGGCTCTTCGCCCGCGAGGAGGTAACTCGTTTTTTTGCTCACACTTGTGCTCACTTTGCCGCCGCGCTGGATAATCATCTCCGCAATTCCATTGCGCGGTTCGCTCAACGTTCCCGTTACCACCCATGTCGATCCTGCAAACGGCGAATCGGCGCTCTGTACGCGCCGCGGTTCGATTTGTGGACGCACGCCGAGCTGTTCAAGTCGCTCAACCATTTTTCGATTTCGTTTTTCCTGAAAAAATTGCTCAATGCTTCGACCAACGACTTCGCCCACATCCGGAATTCGTTGTAACTCCTCGGCCGACGCTTCCATCAATTTTTTCAGGCTGCGAAAATGTTCGGCCAACGCGCGCGAGGCGCTTTCACCGACGTGCAAGATTCCCAATCCAAAAATCAGCCGCCAAAGCGGGCGCGTTTTGCTGCGCTCAATTGCCTGCAACAGATTGCCGATGCTTTTCTCGCCCATCCTTTCCAAGATCGACATCTTGTCCGCGGTCAGCGCGTAAATGTCGCTCACCTCGCGCACCAGCGCGCGACGGACGAGCTGTTCCACCATCATTTCGCCGAGACCCTCGATATCCATTGCGCTGCGTGACGCAAAATGCTCGATCCGTCGTTTCAATTGCGCCGGACACTGACTGTTGATACAGCGCACCGCGACCTGGCCTTCGTCCTTCACCACTTTGCCGCCGCAGACCGGACACGCGCTCGGCATGCGGAATTTTTTTTCCTTTCCGGCGCGCGCTTCGGTTTTGACTGCGACAACCGCCGGAATCACTTCGCCCGCTTTTTCGATCACGACCGTGTCACCGATGCGAATATCTTTGCGTTTGATTTCATCTTCGTTGTGCAACGTCGCGCGACTGACCGTGCTTCCGCTCACGAGTACCGGTTCGAGCACAGCGACGGGCGTTAATGTTCCGGTGCGTCCGACTTGCACGACGATGTCGATCAAACGCGTTTTCACCCGTTCGGCTTCGTACTTGTAAGCGATCGCCCAGCGGGGCGATTTTGCAGTGAAGCCCAGCCGCTGGCGTTGCCCGAATGAATCCACTTTCACCACTGCGCCATCGGTTTGATAAGGAAAATTGTGTCGGATGCGATCGAGTTCGTGGATCGCTTCCAGGATTTTCTCGACCGAATCTGCGCGCCAAAACTTCTCCGTCGCAGAGAAGCCAAGCTTCTTCAGGAACGCAAAAATCTTCGAGTGAAGATCGACATCTACTCCTTCCGTCGCACCCGTCCCGTAAAACACCACGCCGAGCGGACGCTGCGCCACGATGGCCGGATCGAGTTGCTTGAGTGAACCGGCCGCTGCATTTCGCGGATTCGCGAACAAAGGCAACTCCGCTTTTTCTCGTTCCTCATTTAATTTTTCGAAACCGCGTTTGTCCATGTAAACCTCGCCGCGCACTTCCAGAAGTTTCGGTGCCGCTCCACGCAATCGTTCCGGCACTTCGCGGATCGTCCTGATGTTTTGCGTGATGTCGTCGCCCACCGTCCCGTCGCCGCGCGTCGCCGCGTAACGCAAAGCGCCATTTTCGTAAAGCAACGAAACCGCCACGCCATCCACTTTTGGCTCGATCACCACGGGAATTTTTTCGTTCGGCAAAAGACGCGTGATGCGCGCGTAAAAATTGGTGACTTCTTCTTCCGAGTAGGTGTTGTCGAGACTAAGCATCGGTGCGCGATGCTCGATTTGCGCGAATGCCGTTAGCGGTTTGCCGCCGACCCGCTGCGTTGGCGACTCTGGGGTCGCGAGTTGCGGGAAACGGCTTTCAAGATCGGCAAGCTCGGCGTAGAGCGAATCGTATTGGCGGTCGCTGATTGTGGGGGCCGCTTCTTCGTAGTAACGCCGGTTATGCTCTTCAATCTGTTCCCGCAGCTGCGCCACGCGCTTTGCGGCTTGCTTCTCGCCCGCAGTCATAATGGATGATACAAATAACTGTAGCGGCGGTCTATGACCGTCGCACGTATTGCGGAGAATCTTGCGACGGTCGCAGACGGCCGCTACAAAATTAAGTCGATGGGAAACAATCCCGAGAAAATCCTCGGTGTCGAAGGCGGTGGAACCAAGACTGCGTGGGCGTTGGTTGAGCGCGACGGCCAGGAACTGCACATTCTCGATCAGGGAAAACTACCGCCATCGAATTTTCGACTGGCCACTCCCGATCGTTTGCACGCGATTTTTTCCGAGCTGCCAAAGCAAATTGATCGCGCCGGTATTTTTCTGGCCGGCTGCGGGACGGCCGAAGATCGACAATCACTCGCTAATCTTTGCACGGAGATTTGGCCAGGCGCGAAGATCACTACCGGAAGCGATCGTGATTCCGGTCTCGCCGCTGCGCTCGGGCATGGCGATGGGATTGTGCTGAACGCTGGGAGCGGCTCATCCGTCACCGGGCGTCGCGGCGACAAGATCGAGAACGCGGGAGGGTGGGGGCATATTCTGGGCGATGCCGGCGGCGGATATTTCCTCTCCGTTCAAGCCCTGCGCCTCATTTTGCGCGAATACGATCTGCATCGCGGCGAAGTGCAATTCACAACAAAAGTTCTGCAGGCCCTTTCCTTGAACAACTTGGACGAGCTCGTTCGCTGGGCGCAAACCGCCGATAAAATGGAGATCGCGATGTTGGCTCCAGTTGTTTTCGAAGCGGCTGCTAACGGTGACGCGCGGGTTCTGGAAATCATCGAGGAAGGCGCGCGATGCCTGAGCGAGTATGTCGAAGTTGTCGCGACACGTCTTCACCTGCTCGCGCCGAAGGTGATATTGCTCGGCGGTCTATTTCAGCGGGATTCGATCTATACCCATGCCTTTCGCCGCAGACTCAAAAAGAACCTGCCCGACGCGCGCGTGGCAACGGCGGAGCGCGCGCCGGAATTGGGCGCAGCCTGGCTGGCCGCGGAAATGAACGACCATGCCACGGTCCGAACGCGCAGTGACCAGGATGAGATCGACAATCTCGCGGCCGCGCTCACTGAACAGCGCAATCCGCGCTCGGAGAATCTCGAAAGGATGAGCGCGCGCAATCTGGTTGAGCTTTTTGTCGATGAAGAAAAGTTTGTTCAGGAAGCATTGCGAGGCGCGATTGTCGATCTTGCCAGGGCGATCGAGATCGTGGCAGGGGCGCTGCGCAAACGCGGCCGCTTGTTTTATGTCGGGGCCGGAAGCAGCGGACGGATCGGCATGCTCGATGCGAGCGAGATTCCACCGACGTTTGGGGCATCCTCCGATCTTGTTCAGGGCATTATCGCCGGTGGGATGAGAGCGCTTTACCGGAGTGTCGAAGGCGCGGAAGACGAAGAGAGCATCGGTGCGCTCGCCATCACAGAGCGCGCAATTAAAAATGTCGATGTTGTTATCGGGATCACGGCGAGCGGCCGCACGCCTTTCGTCCTCGGCGCACTGACGCGGGCGAGGTCGTTAGGCGCAAAAATTATTCTGCTCACTTGCAATCCGGAGCGCTCCGTAAAAGTAGATGTCGATCTTGCCATTGATCTCGCGGTCGGCCCGGAAATTCTCACGGGCTCGACAAGATTAAAGGCGGGCACGGCGACAAAGGTCGCGCTCAACATCATCAGCACGGGCGCAATGGTCGCGCTCGGCAACGTGCGCGGCAATTTGATGATCGATCTTCACGCCTCGAGCACGAAGCTGCGCGACCGCGCAGTGCGCGTGGTCGCGGAACTCGCAAACTGCGATTACAAATCGGCTCGCGAGCGGCTTGAAGACAACGGCTGGAATTTGCGCGCCGTTGTCGGCAAGATCGATAAGTAACAGGATCGAGAATCGCTGTGGCCGATTTTATGCGAGTTACTGAAAATGGAGGATGCATTTGGAAAGCATTTGGACTTGAAAGTTTTCATTCGATAAGCGCACTGTTGCAGCGCGGCGCGAAAGAAGTTAGAAACCTCAACCGAAAGAACTCTATGCTCTGGACTATATTTGTTATTCTACTGGTGCTTTGGCTGCTTGGGTTGGTCAGCTCCTACACGCTGGGTGGCTTCATTCATCTCCTTCTTGTTATCGCCCTCGTGGTTTTAATTATTCAATTGCTCCAAGGCCGGCGCCCACTCTAAAATCGCGTTCATGAAACCGGCTGGGATCGTCGGCATTATTCTCATTGCCATTGGCATTATTGCGCTGGCCTATGGCGGATTTACCTATACGAAACGGGAGAAGGTGATTGATGCCGGGCCGCTTCAAGTCAGCGCCGACAAAGAGCACACGGTTCCATTTCCGCCGATCTTGGGCGGTATCTGCCTGGTCGGCGGGATTGTGCTGGTAGTGGTCGGCAGCCAGAAGGCCTGATTGCGGGATCTAACCGCCTGCTTTGAGCACGGCGAAGGTCTTGCTGCCTTTACGGTCGAGGTAGAGAAGAACGCCGCGCTTCGGATCGACTTTGGTCAGCGCTTCGCGAAAACCGGCGACATTGTTGACCGGTTTGCCATCCACTTCGGTAATGATGTCTTCGCGCTGAATGCCTTGTTGCGCGGCGAGGCTGTTGTCATCCACGCCCGTCACAATGACCCCTTGCTGAACATCGAGATGAAGGCGTTCGGCAACTTCCCTGGTCAAATCCTGCACTTGCAATCCAAACTTGCCGACATCTTCCGGTTTTGGCTGGCCCGGCTGGATGGGTTGGTTTGAAACGCGAGCGATCTCACTTGGCAGTTCGCCAGTCTTAATCGGGATCTTCATCGTCTGACCTTTTCGCCAGACGGTCAGCTCGACATTTTGACCGATCTTCTTTTTCAGAATCTCGTGTTGCAGTTGTGAATCGGTGCTCACCGGCGTCCCATCGACATTTGTGATGACGTCAAATGGACGCAGATCGCTTTTAGACGCGGGTGCGTCCGCCTCAATCGTGCGCACCACCACGCCTTTCTCGACGCCTTTGAACAACTCGCGGATGGAAGGATCGTCGCCGAGTGATTCGATGCGAATGCCGAGCCAGGGTCGCACAATTTTGTGACCGGCGATCAGCTCGTTACCGATCTCTTTTGCCATGTTAATGGGGATCGCGAACCCGAGCCCGCGATTCAATCCATTGATGAGCGCATTCATCCCAATCACTTTGCCGTCGATGTCGCACAGCGGGCCGCCGCTGTTGCCCGGATTGATCGACGCGTCGGTCTGCAAATAATCCGAGATCGAGTAACCGCCGGTCGCGAACAATTTGCTGCGGCCTTTCCCGCTGACGACGCCGTAGGTAAACGTGTAATCGAGCTTGAACGGCGCGCCGATCGCGAAGGCGAACTGGCCCACGCGCACCGCATCGCTGTCACCGAGTTGCACAACCGGCAAATCTTTCGCGTCGACCTTGATCACCGCAATATCAGTCTTCTCATCCGTGCCGACGATCTTCGCCGGAAATTCCCGTCCGTCTTTCAATTTCACCTCGACCTTCTCGGCGGCTTCCACCACGTGAAAATTTGTAAAGATGTAGCCGTCCGGCCGGACAATGAACCCCGAGCCTTCGCTCTGGATGGGTTGAAAATTTCCCGGATTTCGCTGGGGATTATTTTCGTCCGGCGGACCCTGAAAAAACAGGTCATCAAAGGAGGAGCCTTCGTTGCCGTCGTTCTTCTTCGTTATTTCAATGATGACCACGCTCGGCGCGACCATCTCGAAAACCTTGGCAAATGCGTTATTGAGTTGATGCACCACATCCTTGCCAGCCTCCGCCGCCGCGGCTGGCACCGTCGCCGTCGGCGCGACCTCCGGTTGCGCCGCAAACGATGTACTAAGTGCGGCGCATATAATCAAAATGGATAAACGCATTGGTTGCAACTTGGACAGCATTGAACACGCAATGTTCAACTGGCCGCGTCCACTCCCCGCTTGTGCGAAGGTGGGGTCGCACTTCGATCCGGTCCCTTTTCAGCCACTGGATAAGGGTCATATAATTTGCGACCAGCCCTTGCATATGCGTGCATCGCGGAGGCGAAGCTTTTTCCAAGGCGGATTCGTACTTTTGATATTGCTGTGGGCGACAGCGATTGCACCCGAACCCGGTGCGCGCATCTCGATTACGCCGGCCGATCTGGTGCGAGCCGTCACGACCAGTCGCGCGTCTCTGATTGAACTGTGCCTGATCGAACATGTCGATCCAAACGGACGCGACGCGCACGGCCAGACGCCATTGCTGATCGCCATGTCACAGCAGAATTGGAAGCTGGCGCGGCGGTTCATCGATATCGGCGCGCTCGTTGACATTGCGGATAAAAAGGGGTTCACGCCGCTGATGGCGGCGGCAATGCACGGCAACCTCGAAATGTTCCGTTCGCTACTGGCACACTCAGCCAATCTCCACGCGGAAACGCGTTGCACGGATGGCCGGGATCTTTTGGGAATGGCTCTTGATGGAAGTAACTCGGATATCATCAAGACCGTAACAGAACGCTTACCGCTAATGCCGCAGTGGACAACAAGTACGCGACGAGCGCTTGATGCGGCTCTGCTGACGAAAAATAAGGAGCAGATTCGGCTGCTGCTTGGCAGACATGCCAAGCCTCCCACGCCGGAAGGAAAAAAAGTGCCGCTTCTTGCCTATGCCATTGTAAAGAACGATGTGCCGCTGCTTAATACGCTCCTCACCTGTGGAGCTGATCCGAACACAGTTTTGCCAGCGCGCTGCGACAAGGATTTTCTGGCGCTGCTTCCGTCAAAATCGCTGCGCGGCTATATCGAAGAGGACAAGAATGTCACAGTCCTGATGCTCGCCGCAGGGCTTGGCCGGGAAGATTATCTGCGCGCGCTGCTTGAGGCGGGAGCGGATCGAAACCGTCCCACGAAACGCGACAAGATGATTGCGTTATACATTGCTGCCGAGACCGGGCAGTGGCGATGCACACAAATCCTTCTCGGCAGTGGGCCGTCCCCGGATCAACTGCGCATCGAAATCTCGCTCGCTTCGCAACGCGCCGCTCTCATTGAAAACGGCGTGCCGATATTTCGCACGGAATGTTCGACTGGGCGGCAAGGGTACTCCACACGCACCGGTCGCTTTGTCATTACCGATAAAGAGCGGAACCATCGTTCCACGATCTACAAAGTGGACATGCCATACTTCATGCGGCTCAGTTGCCTCGATTTCGGAATGCATGCCGGAGTGGTGCCGAATTATCCCGCATCGCACGGCTGCATCCGGTTGCCTGCGGAGGCTGCCCGCAAGTTCTTCTTCGAGATCCCGATCGGCACGCTCGTCACGGTGAACTGACAATTCCATCAGTGGCAAACGAGCTGCCAAGTGCGTAGCGCACAACGAAGTGCCTGCGTTGACACGATTGTCCACGGTTTTAACTTTTTCGCTTACAAATCAAATGGTCACCTTCGCGACTACAACAGGGGATGGGAAAGCGTTCATCTCGCACGCGCCCGGTTATTGGCCGGGGGTCGCGCCGGAACTCTGGAACGATTGGAAATGGCAGCTGAAAAACCGGGTCACTTCGCTCGCCCAGCTCGAGCGACATGTTGATCTCAGTGAGGAGGAACGCAGCGGCGTTTTACTTTCCGGCGACAAACTCGCGCTTGCTGTCACACCGCATTTTTTCAATCTGATCCCGCGAGATAATCCGGACGATCCGATCCGACGTCAGGTCATTCCGCGGATCGAAGAGACCTGGACGTCGCCCTACGATATGGCCGACCCCTGCGGTGAAGATTCGCACATGCCGGTGCCTGGCTTGGTGCATCGATATCCCGACCGCGTGCTCTTTTTGGTAACGGATCGCTGCGCGAGTTATTGTCGATATTGCACACGCAGTCGTGTCGTCAGCGGTGTGGGCGAACAGGAATTGCACACCAATTTTGAAGAAGCGTTTCGTTACCTCGAAGCGCACACCGAAGTGCGCGATATACTCTTGAGCGGCGGCGACGCGCTCATCTTCAGCGACGATAAGATCGACAAGTTGTTAGGCCGACTGCGCGCGATCTCGCACATCGAGTTTTTACGCATCGGCACGCGCGTCCCGATTTTTCTGCCGCAACGGATCACGCCGGAGCTTTGCGCGATGCTGCAAAAACATCATCCGCTCTGGATGAGCGTGCACGTGAACCATCCGCGCGAGCTGACGATTGAAGTGAAGCAAGCCCTCGAACGTCTAGCAAACGCCGGCATCCCGCTCGGCAACCAAAGTGTTTTGCTCAAAGGCGTGAATGACGATCTCGAAACCATGAAAACGCTCGTCCACAAGCTGCTCATATGTCGCGTCCGTCCGTATTACATTTACCAGTGCGACTTGATCAACGGCTCATCGCATCTGCGAACCTCCGTCGCCAAAGGGATCGAGATCATCGAAGGCTTGCGCGGTCACACCACCGGCTATGCCGTGCCGCAATTTGTCATCGACGCACCCGGTGGCGGCGGCAAAGTGCCGATCAATCCCGGTTACATTCTCTATCACGACAGCGAGAAGATCGTGATCCGCAACTACGAAGGAAAAATCTTCGAGTATCCTGAGACCGGTGGCGAGCAATCCGTCCAATTCGCGCCGCAGCGCGAATATCACGACGAATATCTTTACTCGTAGCCCGCGCTTCCCTCCCTTGTCATTCCGAGCGGAGTCGAGGAACCTCTTACTGTTATCCACTGCAATATTCCTTGATTCTCGTTGCGCAGGTTGGGAATCTGTTCATGTCCTCCACCAGTGAACATTTCTCAAGACGAGCTACGTAGAGCAGCCACGACTTCAGGTTTATCTACCGATCAGGCTGATCGGGTGTGGCAGGCGTTGCGGTCGAGATCGGATGACAGCGAGAAACCAAAATTTGATGTAGCTAACGTCGCCTACTATCTCGGCGCACTCTTTGTTATCGGCGCGATGGGCTGGTTTATGAATAAGGCGTGGGAAGGTTTGGGCGGACTGGGCCTTTTCACAGTGGCGGCTTGTTATGCGGTTTGCTTCATCTTAGCTGGTCGGATACTCTGGAAAAAACCTGCGCTGCGCGTTCCGAGCGGACTGCTTTTCACGATCGCGGTGTGCATGGTTCCGCTCGCAACTTACGGGCTGGAGCGATGGACAGGGTTCTGGCCTGCGAGTGATCCTGGATCGTACACGCGTTTTCACCCGTATATTAACGGCAGTTGGTTGATAATGGAGCTGGCGACTGTTTTGGCGGGCTTCATAGCGCTGCGATTTTGGCGTTTCCCATTTATAACTGCTCCCATTGCCTACGCGCTTTGGTACATGTCGATGGATTTGGCTGAGTTGATTTCCGGCGGACATCGAATGAGCTGGCAGGAAAAAGCAAACATTTCAGCTGTTTTTGGCGCGGTGATGCTCTTAGGCGCATACATCGCGGACCTTCGCGGAAAGGGGGAGGATTATGCCTTCTGGGGTTATCTTTTTGGCTTGATGACGTTCTGGGGCGGACTTTCCGCTATGGAAAGCCATTCTGAGTTTGGGAGATTCGTCTATTGTCTCATCAACGTATTTTTGATCTTTTGCTCGCTGGCGCTTCGTCGCAGAGTATTCATCGTGTTCGGCGCACTGGGTCTGTTTGGCTATCTTAGTCATTTGGCCTACCGCGTGTTTCAGGACTCACTTTTGTTCCCCGTGGTATTAACTGGGATTGGGCTCTTGATCATATACATCGGAGTTCAATATCAGCGCCGTCGGGAGGAGATCGAACGTCGCTTTCGCGCGAAGATTGTGCGGCACATTCGCGCTTTTATTCCGGAGCGCGCTCTAGCTGATTGAAGCAAAGAATTTTGTGGATACGCCGTGATTACGAGTTCGCCTGAAAGGTAGAGACGCATCTCAGAGGCGTCCGACGAATTCGACGGAGGGTTCGGAGAACCGTCCCTACCTTTGGTAAACGATTTCGCCGCCGATTACGGTCATCTCGCCGCGTGTTTTGAGAATTTCCGCATCGGCAATTTTCATGATGTCAGCGGAGAGGACAGTGAAGTCGGCTAGCATGCCGATGTCGATCTTACCTTTGTCTTTTTCTTCGAAAGCGGCGTAAGCGGGCCAAAGGGTGAACATTTTCAGCGCGTCTTCGCGCGAGAGGGCTTGCTCGGGGTGCCAGCCTTCACCAGATTCGCCTTTGATGCTTTTGCGCGCCACCGCGGCGTAAAATTCGATCATCGGTTCACCGCGTTCGACTGGCGCGTCGGAGCCGCCGCAAATGATTGCGCCGCTTTTGAGAAAACTTTGCCATGCGTATGCGCCGGCGAGGCGATCGATTCCCAGACGCGCCGGCGCGAAGAACAAGTCGCTGATCGCGTGCGACGGTTGCATAGAAGGGATCACGCCGAGCTTGGCGAAGCGCGGAATGTCGGCAGAATCGACAATCTGCGCGTGCTCGACACGCCAGCGCGGTTCCCGAATTTTTCGCTGCCCAGGCGGCACGGCTTTGAATGCTTTTTCGTAAAGATCGAGAATTGTTCGGTTAGCGCGATCGCCGATGGCGTGGGTCTCGACTTGGATTCCGCGGCGTAACGTTTCTTCGAACATCGGACTTAAATCTTCCGGCTTCTCGGTGAGATACCCCGCCGTGGCGGGCGCGTCGCTGTACGGTTTTAGCAACGCGGCGCCACGCGAACCGAGCGCGCCGTCGAAGATCACTTTAATGGTGCGCTGGGTGAAGTGGTGATCGTAAGCGTTCATGGTCGATCCTTCGCGCAGAAAATCTTCGGCGTCATGGCCAGGGCCATAAACCGAGTTGATCAGTCTGATTTTGATTTTGCCGGCGCCGTACTGTCTCCGGATAAGATCGACATCTTCCTTATGGCTGCCGGCGTTTTGGATTTCGCACCAGCCGAGCTTGATTTCGCGCTCGATGCCGGTGAGGAAAGCTTCCTCCCGCTCGGCTGCAGTCGGTTTCGGAATATTTTTCGCAACGATATCTTGCGCGTTGTCGAGCAGCATCCCGTTTAGTTCGCCATTCGTTTTTAGAATTTGGCCGCCAAATGGATCGCGCGTGTTCTTGTCGATCTTGGCGAGCTTCAGCGCGGCCGAATTGACGATGGAGGCGTGACCGTCGGCGCGGGTGAGATAGAGAGGATTATCCGGCGCGATTTTGTCGAGCTCTTCGCGCGCAGGAAATTGCGGCGGTTTCCAAAATGTTTCGATCCAGCCGCGGCCGGTGATCCATTTGCCGCGCTCGGTATCGGCTACCCGCTCCTTTACTTTGGCGAGAAACTCGTCGAGCGAGTTTGTCCCTTCGAGATTCAGATTCATCTCGCGCTCGCCGATTCCGAAAATGTGGCAATGCGAGTCGGTCAAACCGGGTACGACGGTTTTGCCGGCAAGATCGACGACACGGGCGGCGTGAAATTTCTTCGCGTCGTCGTTTGAGCCGACGAAAGCGATCCGCTCATTTTTTACCGCGACGGCTTCGGCGTGCGGCTGGCGCTCGTTAACGGTGTAAACGTTCCCGTTGACAAAAATAAGATCGACATCCATTCGACTCCGCTTCGCTCCGCTCAGGACAGGTTCTTCTCCCGCGCTTATCTGAGCGGCAAAGCCGCAGAAGCACGCCAGAACCAGCCTGAGAAAAGGGCGCGCTTTCACTTGACGCTCCGGTGAACTTTTGACGTTATCAATTTTTGCCAATTCGTCAGTTTTTCGTATCGGAAGAATGAGCGTTCTCTTTTAAGATCGACATGAAGTTGAGCGACGAATTTTCTTTTCCCAATGCGATGCCGATTTATAGAGTGTTGGTCTCGCGTTGCGCGAGGTCCAACCAATCCAAGCCGTTTCTGAAACAACATCCGAGCGTTCATTCATCCGCGTATGCAGAGTGGCAGCTGCGGCCTTCAGCGGTTCGCTAACTATTTATGGCGAATTTTTTTCCACGCTGGACAAATTGGCTGCCCCTCAAGGTGGCAATCTGCGGCGTGATTATCGTCTGCGGCCTGACCGGGGCGACATGGTATTATGTGACGCCGAAGTACACGCGCGTGGGTTATGAGCCGATCCAGCCGGTGCCGTTCCCGCATGACATTCATGTGTCGCAACTCGGGATGGACTGCCGTTATTGCCACAGCTTTGTCGAAGTGGCGGCGCATTCGAATTTGCCCAATACGCAGACTTGCATGAACTGCCACAGCCAGGTGCAGAAGGACAATCCGAAGCTCGAACCGGTGCGGGCGAGCTGGAAAACGGGCAAACCGGTCGAGTGGGTGCAACTGCATCGCACGCCCGATTACGTTTTTTACAATCACTCCGCGCACGTCAATCGCGGGATCAGTTGCTTTAGCTGTCACGGCCCGGTCAATCATATGCCGGAGGTTTATCACGCCAAGCCGCACAGCATGGCGTGGTGCCTGGAGTGTCATCGGCACCCGGAAAATTTTCTGCGGCCGGAAGATCAGATTTTCAATCTCGACTGGAAACCGGACGACGTGAAACCGGCGGTATTTGTCGCGAAGTATGGGCAATCTTCAGATGCAACCGAAGATTTGTCGAAGAAGAAGAAGCTAAGCCAAACAGAAATCGGTCAGACTTTGAAAGAGCGCTGGAACATCCGGCCACCGGTAAACTGCCAGGGGTGCCACCGATGAAGCGCGTCTTCGAACATCCACCGGAGCCCTTAACTGGAAAGCGTTACTGGCGTAGCGTGGGCGAATTGAGCGACACGCCGGAGTTTCGCGAATGGCTGGAGCGCGAATTTCCGGCCGGCGCGGCGCAGCTCGACGGCGACGAATGGTCGCGGCGCGGCTTCTTGAAGTTGATGGGCGCATCGATGGCGCTGGCGGGTTTCGGATTGAACAGCTGCCGCCGGCCCGAAGCGCATCTGGTTCCATTTACGAAAAGTGTCGAGTGGACCATTCCGGGAAAATTTCTCTACTACGCGACGGCAATGCCTCGCCGAACTGGAGCAATTCCCTTGATCGCGACGACTGTCGACGGACGTCCGATCAAGTTGGAAGGCAATCCGCTCCATCCGGGGAGTGGCGGCGCGACGGACACTTTTGCCCAGGCATCCGTGCTCGATCTTTACGATCCGGCGCGCTCGAAACGATTCGTTGAGCGCGGGAAGCCTTCCGACCTCGCTGCGTTCAGCGCCTACATCGACAAGTTGCGCCCGCAGATCGCAGCGAAGGACGGCGACGGCCTCGCGTTTTTTGTCGAAGAAACACACTCGCCCACGCGCGAACGTTTGCGCGCAGAACTGGAGAAGATTTTTCCGAAGATGCGCTGGTGTGTTTACGAACCGCTCCTGAGCGATGCGGAAAATTACGCCACCCAGGTCGGTTTCGGCGCGAACGCGCGGCTCATTCCGCATTTTGAACGTGCCGACGTTGTCCTTGCGCTCGACAGCGATTTTCTCGATTGCGGCCAGGGAGATCTCGCATCGGCTCGCGCGTTCAGTTCGCGCCGGCGGGTCAGTACCGCGAAAGACACGATGAACCGCCTTTACGTGGTGGAGAATCGTTTCACCCTGACGGGTGCGATGGCGGACCACCGTTTGCGTTGTCCGGCGAGCCAAATCTCAGTGTTTACGCACGCACTCGCCGGAAAAATTCTGGCTGCAACAAAAGATGCTGGCCTGAGTTCCTTGGTTGCGAGGCTTAAAGTGTCCGCGGGCACGGCGACTTTCGACGACCGATGGTTGAGCGAAGCAGCCAACGATCTGGTGGCAAAACCGGGAGCAAGTCTGGTCGTGGCTGGTCCGAACCAGCCGGCCGTCGTGCAATTGCTCGTTTACGCGATCAATTCCGCGCTGAAAAACCTCGGTGCGACCCTGGTTGTCCGCGAATTTCCGCGCAATCCGAAGACAAGCAGCATTCTGCAACTGGCGGCAGACGTAAACGAGGGGCGCATTGGGCAACTGTTCATCATGGGCGGCGATCCAGTTTATAACGCGCACCGCGGCTTGGTCTCCGATCAATCGACAAAGGTGCCGCTTGATTGGGCCGACCTGCAGAAAAAAGTGCCGGAAATTGTGCGGCTCGGTCACTACGAGGATGCAACTTCTGCGTTGAGTCACTGGCACATTCCGGCCGCGCATTATCTTGAATCCTGGGGTGACGCGCTCACAGCCGACGGCGCCTACTTGTCGATCCAACCGATGATCCTGCCGCTCTTCGGCGGGCTTTCCGAAATCGAGTTGATGAACATGCTGCTCGGCGCGCCGAAAGTGGAAGGGCCCGAGATCGTGCAGGAAACATTTCGCGCGACCGCGCCGCCGGGCGATTTTCAAACCGCGTGGTCGCGTTTTCTTCGGGATGGATTTGCAGTGCACGTTCCGTTGCGCGATCGAACTGCCGGTTTTAACGCAACCGCCGCGACGGCTCTTGCACGGACGCAGGAACTTTGGGCGCCAAGACCCGCGCCGGCCGCGGACTCGCCTGAGATCGTGCTGGTCGGCAGTTATGCGATGGACGACGGCCGTTACATCAACAATGGCTGGCTGCAAGAACTGCCCGATCCCATCACCAAGCTGACCTGGGACAACGGCGCGCTGATGAGCCCGAGTTTTGCGAAACGTTTGAAAGTGGAGACCGGCGATCTTGTTCAAATCACGATCACGGAGGCATTGCGCGACGCAAACAGGCAGCCGATTAAACGCGAGCTCGCGATCGCCGCCGTCGTGTCTCCTGGACACGCGGAAAATTCAATGACGATCTCGCTTGGTTACGGGCGTAAGAAGACCGGGCCGATCGGCGAAGAGGCTGGCTTCAACGCTTACCTTTTGCGCACGGCTTCCAATCCGTACTTCATCGCGGCCGACGGCCAGGGAATCGAGAGCGTGAAAGTCACGAAAGTCGGAAAGAAGTACCCGCTCTCGATCACGCAGGAACATTTCAGCATTGAAGGGCGCGGTCTCGTGCGTGAAGCCACGGTCGAGCATTATCGCGAGGACAACAAATTCGTGAAAAAAATTGCCGGCGACGACGAACTGCCGCATCGGCTGCCTTCTCTTTATAGTCATCCGCCGATGGACGCGCCGCAGCAATGGGGCATGACTGTCGATCTTAATGTGTGCACCGGTTGCAGCGCCTGCGTCATAGCCTGCCAAAGCGAGAACAACATTCCCATCGTAGGCAAGTTACAAGCGGGACATGGCCGCACCATGCACTGGATTCGCATCGATCGTTACTATGCGAGCGAGAAAAAGTTCAACCAAGACAACGGCGATTGGCCGGAAAACCCGGAGATCGTGCACGAGCCGATGATGTGTCAGCATTGCGAGAACGCGCCGTGCGAAACGGTTTGCCCGGTCAACGCCACCGTTCACAGCGAAGACGGTCTCAACGTCATGGCTTACAATCGCTGCATCGGCACCCGCTATTGCGCAAACAACTGCCCGTTCAAGGTACGCCGCTTTAACTACTTCGACTACAACCAGCGGCCGGTCGGAAAAAAGAAAATCGCGGGCGAGTTCGGTATTTACGAAGAATACTTCGCGCCGTTTACGACCAAGGGCGCGCCCGATATCGTCAAGCTGCAGAAAAATCCTAACGTGACCGTGCGCATGCGCGGCGTGATGGAGAAATGCACTTTCTGCGTGCAGCGCATCGAGGAAGCGAAGATCGCGGCGCTCGTCCGCGCGGGTGCGTCGAGTAACACAAGCATCCCGCGCGATTCGTTCACGACGGCGTGCGCGCAGGCCTGTCCGAGCGAGGCGATCGTTTTTGGCGACATCAAAGATCCGGAAAGCCGCGTATCGAAAATGAAACAACAGGACCGCAATTATCGGTTGCTCGAATATTTGAACGTGAACACGCGAACCAGTTATCTCGCACGCATCCGCAATCCAAATCCGAAAATGCCGGATGCGGCAAATGTTGGTGTGGCCAGCCCGGAGGAAAAAGCATGATGAAGATTTCGATCTTGCCCGCCTCAGGCGGGTCAATCTTAGGGCTTATCGATCTTAGTTAAGCATGGACGCAGCACCGGAAAGGATCAAAGGCAAAGCCGCGACCACGGTCGAGCGGCCCTTGGCACGCGCGCCGCTGGTGTTGAACAAGCGCAACTTCAGCTGGCTGACGGAGCGAATTTCCGGCGTGGTCGAGAATCCAGCGCCGCGCTGGTGGTGGGTCACTTTCACGATCACCGGAACGATCGCCATGTTCGGTATGTTTTGTCTCGGCTATCAAATTTCCACCGGTGTCGGCACCTGGGGGCTGAACCATCCAGTGGGCTGGGCGTGGGACATTACGAATTTCGTTTTCTGGATCGGTATCGGGCACGCCGGCACACTCATCTCCGCGATCTTATACCTGCTTCATCAAAAATGGCGCACGTCGATCAATCGTTCCGCCGAGGCAATGACGCTTTTTGCCGTCATCTGCGCCGCGATTTTCCCCGGGGTACACGTCGGCCGGGTCTGGATGGCGTGGTATCTCGCGCCGTTGCCCGATAATTACGGCATCTGGCCAAACTTCCGCAGCCCACTGATGTGGGACGTGTTTGCGGTCTCGACCTACTTCACCGTTTCGGTTTTGTTTTGGTACACCGGCTTGGTTCCCGATCTGGCGACGCTGCGCGACCGCGCCACGACCAAGATCAAGAAATTTCTGTTCGGGATTTTCGCGCTCGGCTGGCGCGGCTCGAACCGCCACTGGCGTCATTATGAAATGGCGTATCTGCTCCTGGCCGGTCTTGCGACGCCGCTCGTTCTCTCCGTGCACAGCGTCGTCTCGTTCGACTTCGCCACCTCGATTTTGCCGACGTGGCACACAACGATTTTCCCGCCCTATTTCGTGGCGGGCGCGATCTTCGGCGGCTTCGCCATGGTGCTGACGCTCATGTTGCCGGCGCGGGCCATGTTCAAACTGCACGACATCATCACGCCCCAGCATATCGACAAGATGGCCAAGATCATTTTGTTGACCGGCTCCTTCGTCACCTATGCCTACACGATGGAATTTTTCACGGCCTGGTACAGCGGCAATTCGTATGAGCGCTTCGCCTTTTGGAATCGCATCTTCGGTCCCTACTGGTGGTACTGGTGGGTGGGCATGTTGTTTTGCAATATGCTCTCGCCGCAGTTGTTCTGGTTCCGGTGGTGTCGCCGAAATGTTTACGTCGTTTATTTCGTGTGCATGTGCGTTAACGCGGGCATGTGGTTCGAGCGTTTCATCATCATTGTGGGCGGATTGCACCGCGATTTTATTCCTTCGTCCTGGGGCTTGTTTATCCCGACGTGGGTGGATATCTGGACGTTCATCGGCACGCTCGGCATTTTCACGTCGCTCTTCCTGCTATTTGTCCGTTTTCTGCCGATGATCGCAATGTCGGAAGTGAAGATCACACTGCCAGAAGCCGACGCACATTATGGATCGACAAATGGTCAGCACCCGGCCGCAGCGGGCGGAAAGGAGCGCACATGAGAACGCCGTCCGGCCACAAAGTTTACGCGATGGCGGCGGAATACCCGAGCGCGGCCGCCCTTTACGAGGCGGCCAAAATTGTTCGTGACGCTGGCTTCAAACGCTGGGATGTGCATTCGCCCTTTCCGATCCACGGAATGGACGAGGCGATGGGACTGAAAAAATCGTGGCTCAGTGCGGTTGTCCTGGCCGGGGGCGTTTCCGGTTTGCTCACTGCCACGATCATGGAATTCGGTCCCTCTTGGTTTCTCTATCCGCTCACCGTCCACGGCAAGCCGACGAACTTTATGACGGTACCGGCATTTTTCCCGATCATGTTCGAGCTGACGGTGCTCTTCGGCGCCTTCGCCGCGTTCTTCGCGTGGCAGTTGATGAACGGGTTGCCGAGATGGAACCATCCGATCTTCAATTGGGAACGGTTTAGCCGCGCGACCAACGACGGGTTCTTTCTTGTCATCGAAGCGCGCGATCCGTGCTTCACCGAAACGAATGCGCGGGTGCTGCTCGAGAGAACCGGCGGGCAACATATCACCATCATTCACGACGAGTAATTATGTTGCGCGGCTTTCTCCTCATTTTTTTGTTGTCCGGAATCGCGCTCGTCGCGGTGTTTGGATTTCGCGGACAGAAGAGCACTGGCTCGCCGCTCGAGATTTTTCCGGACATGGTGCGCCAGCAGAAAGTGCGGGCACAAGCGCCGCTCAATTTTTTTGCAGATGGGCGCGGCCCGCGCGCGCCGGTCGCCGGGACGATGCCCATCGGCTATGAAATGCCGAAGCCGCAAACGATCGCAACACCCACGGCCGCGGTTCCCATGCCCGAGGTGCACTCGCGGCTCGGGTTCAGTCTTGGCACCGATTATTACGATACGGGAAAAATGGGCGATCGCTGGGGCACGAGCGTTCCGATCGAAGTCACGCGCGAGCTAATGGAACACGGACAGCAGCGCTTCAATATCACCTGCGCGATGTGTCACGGCGCGACTGCCGCCGGCAACGGCATCACGAAACAGTACGGCCTGGCGACAGTGGTCAGCCTGCAGGATGAACGAATCCGCAAAATGGCTGATGGCGAGATTTTCAACACGATCACAAACGGCAAGAATACAATGATGGCTTACGGGCCAAATATTATGGTTCCCGACCGCTGGGCGATTATTGCCTACTTGCGCGCACTCCAGCGCAGCCAGAATGCGGCAGTTGTCGACGTACCGCCGGAACATCGCGCCGAATTGGACAAGCCGGCGGAGTCGAAACCCGAACCCAAACCGGAGGCGCCAAAAAAATGAGCGATCGTTCCCAAGCGCTGCCGACGCCCGAAGGCGAATATTTCGAGAGCAATCGCTTTGCCGGTCTTTCCGTGCTGCTCGGCTTGATTGCATTGGTCGCGCTGGCGCTGGGCGGCGTTGGCGCCGCAATCGATCCGAAACAGCTCAGTTATTCCTGGCTATTCGCTTTTGCATTTTACTTCACGCTCTGCGCGGGCTGCTTTTTCTGGACGATCGTTCACTACGCGACCGATGCCGAATGGTCCGTCGTTGTGCGCCGACAACTGGAGAACATTGCGTGCCTGCTTGCGGTCGTGGCCGTGTTCTTTGTGCCGGTTTTGTTTCTTCGACATCATCTTTACGATTGGTTGAACATTCCGCCAGGCAAAGAGGCGGCGCTCGATTCCAAGCGTGCTTATCTCAACTGGAATTTCTTCGTCGGGCGCGCGATCGTTTTCTTCGGGCTTTTTATTCTCGCGTCGCAGTTGCTTCGTCGCTTTTCCGTGCGGCAGGACAAGGACGGCAACCCGAAATTCACCGTTTGGATGAGGAAGATTGCCTTCGCCAGTCTCCCGATGTTCGCGCTCTGCCTCACCTTCGGCGCATGCGATTGGCTGATGAGTCTGAACTATCATTGGTTCTCGACCATGTGGGGCGTTTACATTTTCGCGGGCGCCGCCGGCAGTTCGATGTCGCTGCTCGTTCTCGTGATCACCGCTTTGCGCCGCGCCGGTTATTTGAAAGAGGTCGTCACTCTCGAGCATTACCACATCATGGGAAAATGGATGTTCGCCTTTTCCGTCTTCTGGGCTTACATCGCCTTCAGCCAGTACATGCTCATCTGGTACGGAAACTTGCCGGAGGAGACGCAATACTTTCTCACTCGAAATACCGAGTCATGGTGGGACTTGAGCATGCTTTTGGTGATCGGGCGGTTCTTCGGGCCGTTCGCCATTCTGCTTTTGCGCTCGATTAAAAAACAGCCACACCGGCTCTGTTATGTCGCCGGATGGATCGTGTTCATGCAAATGCTCGATATGTACATCATCGTGTTGCCCGCTTTGCATGGGACCGGCGTGCACGTGAGCATTTGGGATTTTGTTTCCCTGGTCGCAATCGGCGCAACACTCGGATTCGTTTATCTGCAAATCGTGGCGAAGGCTTCGCTTTTCCCGGTGCGCGACCCGCGCCTGATCGAATCGTTAAAATTGACCAACTGAAATGCCTGACGCCGAATCAATTCGCCAACTTGGACGATCGCGCGCGCCTTTCTCCGCCTGGCTCGGCATCGTGCTCTTGTTTGTCCTTTTCGGTGTGATTGTGCTTGCCGTCATCGGCCCCGCGCCGCGCGGCGACACGTACGAACAAAAGCGCGCCAAGGCACGAGAAGAAAAACTTAAGACGGCGCGCGAGGAAGACGCAAAAGCGCTTGGCTCGTACGGCTGGATCGACAAGAACAAGGGCGTGGCGCGAATTCCAATCGTGCGGGCGATGGAACTAACGGTTGCGGAGTTGGCAAAGAAAAAACCGGAACCTGCTAGTCCGATCGCCACACCCGCACCGCCAGCTTCCGCTGCTCCCACGGGCGCGCCCGCGCCATCCGCTGCTCCATCTGCATCACCGACACCAACCGGGACGCCGAAACCAACTTCGGTCGCAGGGCCAAACTCGGAAAGCCGCGGTCAGCCGGCCTCAGCCGTGAATCCACCGCCTGCGCCTCCCGGTACGCAACCGGGCGGGGCCGCGTCGCCAGCGCCGCCTCCCGCCAAACCAAGTCCTGCTGGTTCGCCCCCGGCAGCAGCGAAACCAACGCCAAGCCAGCCGGCGCAGGCTCCGTCACCGGCGTCGCCTGCTGCTGCGAAACCAAGTCCTACTGGCTCACCGCCAGCAGCTCCCGCGCAATCGCCGCCGGGCACGCCAACGCCAGTTCCGACACAAACACCATGACCATTTTGATTTCGTCACGAACAAACATGTCGATCTTTCCAGCACAACATGGACGCCACTGAAATTCCGCTGAAAGCGCCGTCGGTTCCCACCGATGTCCCGACAACCAATGTCGAGCAGATCGAGCGCGCCTTGATCGATGCCTCAACGCGCGTTCCGGTCCTGATGTTTTACACTTCGGCAATTGTCTGGCTTCTCCTTGGCACGCTCTTGGCCGGTTTCGTTTCGTTTAAACTGCATTCGCCCGATTGGTTTTCGAACATCAGCTTTCTCACGTGGGGTCGCGTGCGCCCGGCGCACATGAACGTAATGGTGTACGGCTGGGCATCGATGGCCGGAATTGGCACTGCCATTTGGCTGATGGCGAGATTGTGCCGCACGGTTTTGCGCCATCCGCTTTTGCTCGTTGCCGGCGCAGGCTTCTGGAACTTCGGCGTCCTGCTTGGCGTGGGCGGAATTCTTATGGGCGACAGCACCGGTTATCAATGGCTGGAGTTCCCGCCCTACGCCGCGATCGTTCTTTTTGTCGCGTACTCGCTCATCATTTCGTGGGCCGTGCTCATGTTCCGTTTTCGGCGCGGCGACCAGATTTACATCACGCAATGGTATTTGCTCGGTGCGTTTCTCTGGTTCCCGTGGCTCTACGCGGCCGCGCAACTGATGCTCTTCGTCGTGCCGGTGCAAGGCGTGATGCAAGCGGCCGTGGGCTGGTGGTTCGCGAACAATCTGCTTTTTCTCTGGTTTGGCGCGATCGGACTCGGCACTGCCTACTACATGATTCCGAAAGTAATCGGCCGCCCGGTTTACAGTTATCATTTGGCCACGATCGGTTTCTGGACCTACGCGCTGTTTTCCAGCTGGACGGGCATGCAACGCCTGGTCGATGGGCCGTTTCCGGCCTGGATGATCACGGCGAGCATTGCGGCGACGATCCTCACGATCATCCCGGTTGCCACCGTCGGGCTGAATCATCACATGACGATGCAGGGCTATTTTCCCCTCCTGCGCTACAGTCCCACGCTGCGCTTCACGGTGTTCGGCGCGATTTCCTACACCGTCTTTAGCGCGCTCGGCGTCCTCATCTCGCTGCGCTCCGTCGCGCGCTTCGTCAACTTCACCCAAGCAAGCATCGCTTATTCGCATCTCGGTCTGTACGCGTTCTTCACCATGGTCATTTTCGGCTCGATGTACTACATCGTGCCGCGATTGGTTGGCCGCGAATGGCGTTACGCGTCGCTCATCAAACTGCATTTCTGGGCGTCGGTCTATGGGATCGGCCTCATGATACTGATGCTCCTCGCCGGTGGTTTCCTGCAAGGCGCGAACATGGACAATCCCTCGCTTGCTTTCAGTGAGAGCACGCAAACGATCCTTCCCTATCTGCGCGGGCGCAGTCTTTCCGGAGTTTTGCTCACCGTCTCGCATTTTGTCTTCGCTTTTCACTTTGGCCTCATGCTCTTCGGCTTGGGCCGCACATCGACCGTGCCGACGTTTTTGAATCCGGTTGAAACGGAGGGTTCCGAAGCGCACATATGAAAGGACTAATTCCTCTCGTTCTCGGAATTTTCGGAACGTTCACCTTCTCCTGGGTGGGATTGACCGTGATCCCGAATCTGCAAATCGGACATCTCGATCCGCAAATGGACGAAGAAGGCACCGATGTTTATCCCGCGCCGAAGTCGGGATTGGTCGAGCGGGGCCGCCGCGTTTACGCCGCGAACGGCTGCATCTATTGTCACAGTCAGCAACTACGCGCCGACTATGCGGCACCGGACATTGAACGCCCGCGTGACCCCGACCCGCATCTGAAATGGGGCGAGCGCCGCAGCGCACCGCGCGATTATCTTTTTGATCGCCCGGTGTTGCTCGGCAAAATGCGCATGGGCCCCGATCTTTCCAACATCGGCAAACGCGCGCCTGCGGAAGAAGAAAACGCTCCGCTTGCTCCGAGCGCGAGCCCCGCAGGCTCTCCCGCCCCGGCTGTTCCACCTCCGCCTTCGGCTTCTTCTCCCGCGCCGGCGGCTTCGCCTTCGCCTAAGCCAGCGAGTTCTCCCGCTGCATCGACATCTCCTGCTCCGCCGGCCGCATCCCCGCCCGCGGCATCACCTTCGCCCGCAGGGGGCGCATCACCTGCGGTCGCAGTGCAAAGTGCGAGTCCTGGCGCCCCGTCCGCAAGTCCCGCGGCGAGCCCGTCTGGTGTTGAATCAAAACCGGGAGAGCCACCGCAATATTCAGCCGCCTGGCATCATCGGCATCTTTATTCTCCGCGCCGCATCTCGATCGATTCGAACATGCCGGCCTATCGCTTTCTTTATGAGAAACACCGAATCGCTGGAGAGCGTTCCGCCGACGCGCTGGAACTGACCGACTCCGACGCGCCGCCTGCTGGTTGGGAAATCGTTCCCAGCTACGACGCGAACTGTCTTGTCGCCTATTTGATGTCGCTCGATCAATCCCACCCTTTAAAGGAGGTGAAGGGCGTCGCACCAGCTCCGTCACCGGCACCGGCCGCACCTGGTGCGCCTGCTGCCGCCGCTCCATCCCCAGCGGCTTCGCCGGCAAAAGGAGGACAATGAACGAACAAACTCCGCCTCCCAACCAACGCGTCCGGCAAGGGATGGATTACGGCGAGTTCGAAGAGGTGCAGGAAGTGCATGCCGCCATCCAACGCGAGAAACGTGAGCCGCGCGTCGGACTCGAACCGCTCTCCATTTGGCTGATTGCCGTTTACGGCCTCGCGGTATTCTTCGGCGGCGCGTATCTCGGGCGTTACTCGGGAAATTTCAGCGGCGACGGACTCGATCCGCTTGGCGGCCCGCCGCCAACAAAAAAAGGCGCGATTGGACCTGGTGGTGGCGAACAACAGGCAGAACTTTCACCGCGCGACCGCGGCAAGAAGATTTTCGCCGCGAACTGTCAGACTTGTCATCAAGCCAACGGTCTCGGCGTGCCCGGTCAATATCCGCCGCTGGCTGGCTCAGAGTTTACAACCGGCGGCTCGCGCCGGCCGGGCATGATCGTCCTCAAGGGTTTGCAAGGGCCAGTCACCGTGAAGGGTCAAAAATTTGGCACCGCGGTCATGCAACCCTGGGACAAAACATTGACCGATCAGAAAATTGCCGATGTTCTCACTTACGAACGGAGCGAGTGGGGGAACACCGCCAGCGCGGTTACGGCCGAACAAATTGCTGCTCTGCGCAAAGAGCTGGCCAATCATCCCGATTCATTCACTGAGCCTGATCTGCTCGGAGTTCCGGCGGACGCCGAGCTTCCCGGCGGTGCACCCGCAGGCGCTGCGCC